>Ga0209979_1004569_pt1 | contig 11377 bp, 10 predicted proteins | sample AnhtaG_FD_183114 | JGI IMG/M metagenome (GOLD analysis project Ga0209979, IMG submission 183114) | Deep subsurface microbial communities from Anholt, Denmark to uncover new lineages of life (NeLLi) - Anholt_01485 metaG (SPAdes) (version 2) | ecosystem: Environmental > Aquatic > Marine > Oceanic...
CACCAATAACTCAATTAGAGTAAATCCGCGCTTCACAGACCACCATTTTTATAAATTTCCCGCATCAGTTTCTTGCTCGAGCCAGTCTTCGACGAACTCGGCAAAATCAACACCGTCAACTACACCGTCCAAATTAATGTCACCTGGTTTATCTGCCGGACGGTGTTCACGACCGGCTAAAACAGAACCATTTCCGTCGTAGTTCATCACATATAACCGGTAACCGCTGATTAAGTCCGGACTGTCCTGGTCCATAATCCCGATGACATCAAAAGGCTCGGTCAGATTATTTGAGCCGGCATAAATACCGTTGCCGCGCCCCAATTTCACGCCGAGTGTCTTCGTGCCGTCGGTTATTACCAGCTCCCCATGCGGACCCCAGTCGTTTGCATCCACGAAATAGACATCTTCAATTTTTATCAGCCGCCCCTGGTAATACTCGCCGCCTCTTTGACGATTGGGGTCAAAAATGAAGTCATCTTCAACGTTTTTTAACTCATCGAGTGTAACAACCTCCGGACGAGGCAATCCGACACCTCGCTCCACCAATTCAATGCTAAAATCGTGGTCGGCATTATTATTATGCTGCTCGTTTATATTCAGTTTCCCCTTGTATGACAGATAATAACCCGTAACCCGTATCCTATCTCCCGGACTAAATTGGGCGGCATTCAGCCGGCTAAGCTCTGCTATAAACTCTTCGTTTGAATACCCTCCTTCGGGAGCAACCCACGGAAGATTGTTGTAAAGCTGCCCTAACCAGACAGCCGTGCCCGCGTGGTCGTCTCCCTCACCCTGAAAGTAGATTTGCCACTGCCCGCTAATGTTAAAAGTATCCGCTATAGTATCATCGGGCGTTGGGTCTAACATATCTGCCGGGTTGTGCAGCAAAATCCCTTCAAGAATGACCTTGTCGGTTGCGTTGTACACGTGTTCACCGCTGGCATCTACCGCCTGAAATTCCGAATGAGTTACCTCGGCGACAGTAGGGGCGGCTTTTACGATGGCCCCGAGCGCCAGGCTCAAAACTGTTGTTAAGACAATAAGGCTTTTCATAACTGTATCCTCCAAAGAGTTACCAACTTACTGATTCCGTTTGCGCATAAAAATACCAAATTCGTGCTACCGCGTCAAGAAAGTAATTGACAAAAAAATAAAATTTTTTTAAATACACTCAAACTAACCTATTTCTAATGTCATTCCCGCGCAAGCGGGAATCCAGCTTTTTCGCTCTGGACAACTGCTTTCGCAGGGTATGTGTTTAGCCAGACAACTGAATCAGCAGTTTCCTTATGTAGCACGGGCTTCCAGATGTGGCACGGGCTTCCAGCCCGTGAAAACACGGCCAAGATGGCCGTGCCACCAAGAAAACAACTGAGGCTAAACACATACTGCGCAGGGGTGGCATCGTTGGTCTTTGTTTTTCGAAACAGGAACTAAATAAACTCATTTGGCAATGAAAGCACTGTTTTTAAGGAGATTGTATGGCTTCGTCAGAAAAAGTGCTCGTCATCGATTTGAGCGAAAATCCCGAAAATCAAAAGCTCCTCGATGGCAAACCACAAACCTGTGGAATGCGCTCGGGCAGAGTATATTTACCCCCCGGCCAGGCCTGTGGCCAACATAGCACCAAGAGTCGTGAGGAGATGCTCGTTTTTCTCTCCGGACAGGGCGAATTGATGATTGGCGAAGAAGACTCCTATCAAGTTGGCCCGGGCAAGGTCTCCTATATACCCCCGCACACAGCCCACGATGTTAAAAATACCGGCTCTGAACCACTTGTTTACGTCTATTGCGTCGCCCCCACCGCTGGCGAATAATACGGCTCAAAACAAAGTATATGCACTTCATACAGAGCCTGCTACTCTGCGAAGTACTCGCTACGTAGCACAAGCCGGCTGTAAAGGAGGGGTAATTGCCCCTGATAAGACCAAAATCGCTGAAAAACAAAAAAAATCTTGAAAAACCTTAAAAAAAGTGCTTGCAAAAGTCAGGGCAGCGATTATAATTAAAACTGTATAAATAGTTCTTTTCTTCTCTAAATCTTGGTTTTGGTGAGACGGTAGATTTTTTATAACTTTGCAGTATATTCTCTAAATGAAAAACTGTCTCACAAAGGCTGGAGTTTCTCGCTCCAGCCTTTTTTGCTTCTTATGCACCTGTAACTTTTAAAAAAAAGCTTTTACTATCTAAAATTTGCCTTGATAGTAATTTCCCAATCTGGTAAATGAAGTTTTGCAAAATTGAGGTTAGGCATATATTATTTAAGAAAATCAGCTTTTTCGATTTTCTTAAATAATTAGCTATCTTCTTATTAGACAAGAAGTTACTGTTTGAAAAGAAAAAATCAAAAAACAATTTTTTCTTTTCAAAGTATGCCTAACCTCGATTTTGCAAAAGTTTTATGGTAAAATAGAAAAGCCTGTAAAAGGATAAACCGGTTATATTTCTATCACATGTCAATCGCCTTGATTTTGCCTAACTCATAAAGACAAAATTACATCAAATAAGGTGGTAAAGGAAAGGGTAATATTATGCATAAGCTAAGAGCGTTCACCTTAATAGAGCTTTTAGTCGTAATTGCCATTATTGCCCTATTGATGGCGATATTGATGCCGGCCCTGGCACGAGCGAGGAATCAGGCAAGGACGGTTACCTGTCAGGCCTTACTGAAACAATGGGGCGTTATCTGGACGATGTACTGCCAGGACAACGACGGCTATTTCAGCTCAGGCACCGGCGTCGGCTGGAATCGTGGCGAATGGATTATTTGTTTACGAGACGAGTACGAGACAAAATCAAACATTCTACGCTGCCCGATGGCGGTTAAAAGGCTACCTGGTGGGCAAGAATGGGGTGGTCCGTTCAATACTTACTTTATGCCGGTTGGTGGAAAAGGCAGCATAGGAGGCGGCGAAGAAATAAGCTATGGAGGAAATAACTGGATTTATCATCCGGCAGCAGGAGTCTCGGCAATTCAATCACGCCCCACCGAATGGAACTGGAGAACACCTAATGCTAAAGGCTCAGCCAATGCGCCGATATTAGGAGATGCAATGTGGAGGGGAGGCGGGCCATACGAAAATGGCACACGAGGCGACCCTCCCGAATACCATGGACAATGGATTACCTACAACAGGGAAATGATGCATTTCGTCATCAACCGACACAACGGCTTTGTAAATCACGTTTTTATGGACTGGTCCGTCAGAAAGGTGGGGCTTAAGGAGTTGTGGAAGCTCAAATGGCACAAAGAGTACAACACTAACGGCCCCTGGACAACCGCTGGCGGGTGTGTGGCAAGTGATTGGCCGAACTGGATGAGAGGTTTCAAAGAATACTAAAAAATCATCACTACTCAAAGAAAGCTCAGCTACCAACTGGTTGAAAACAGCCTCCGACAAGGCTGGAATAGACTAACTTTATTGGAGGAGAACCATATTACTACATCCACATCAACGATTTTGATGTTGCAAAAAAGCAGATTTAAGGTATAATGTCTTTTCTGGCAAAAGAGCCTTAAGATAATACAGGAATGTAAATTTAACGAAACACAAAGCTGCTTTTGCATATCTTAACAGGTGGACGGCGAAAACAAAATAAAAGGGCACAATTATGAACAACCAAAAAGGATTTACACTGATAGAACTTTTAGTGGTAATCGCCATTATTGCGCTATTGATGTCGATACTGATGCCGGCCCTGGCAAGAGTAAAGCAACAGGCAAAGACAGTGGGTTGTCTGGCGAACCTCAAGCAATGGACACTTTACTTTTCGATGTACACCGAAGACCACGACGGCAAGTTCCAGGCAGGCGTCGGCAGTGGGCATACAAACCATTGGACCAATGCGCTGAGGTCGTATTATAAAAACGACCCAAAAATTCGCTGCTGCCCTACCGCTATGAAGCCTATTATCGACGAGAACGGACAGCAGTCACCCCAGTGGAATGTGTTTTCAGCCTGGGGCAGATTCTGGGGCCAGGGCTATGACTCGGAAGGTGAATATGGCAGCTACGGGATAAATGGATGGGTGGAAAGCCCCCCGTCGTCATATGCGACGGTTTATGAAGATTTTGAGACCGAATATAACTGGAGAACTCCCAATGTCAAAGGTGCCGGCTATGTGCCTCTGTTTATGGACGCCCTGAGGTTCAATGTCTTCCCCAGGGATACGGATACCCCGCCGGAAGTACAGGATTTGGCCTGGCAGGGGATGCAGCATATGAGACGTATCTGCATTGACCGGCACGATGGATTCATAGGCATGGCTTTTCTGGATTGGTCCGTCAAAAAAGCCGGACTTAAGGAGCTGTGGACATTCAAGTGGCATCGCGCATATAACCGGGCCGGGCCCTGGACCACAGCCGGCGGCGTCCAGCCGGGAGATTGGCCGCCCTGGATGAGACATCTTAAAGACTACTGAAAATCACCGAATGAACTAAACAAGAGGGGCCTATGCCGAGCAAATCAGCATTAGGCCCCGAATTGATACTAATCAAGCTACACACCTGTGCCTGCGCTACACCCGTTCTTGCTTTCGCAAGAAAGCACGGGGGGGCAGCCAGGTACAAGTGACGCGAATTTGATATCAACCGCGCAGTCTTAATTGCCGAATCCCGGCTTACGGCGCCGGCTCCGGCGGCGGAGGATACAGACGAATATCGTCAAAGTACATCGTACCTGAACCACCAGCAACCGGATTGTTCCTGTTACCAAAACCAAGGCCAATCGTATTGACATTGGCAAGGTTCACGCCCTGGTCTGCAAACACCTGCAAGGGGATAACCCACTCCGTCCACTTATCTATCTGTGCGGCATTTGGGTTATCGTGAGAGACGACCGCACTGCCGTTAAGAACTACATACAACGTCTCAGCAGCGTTAGCAGCATCGCCTATGAACCAAATTGTTAATGTGCTAACACCATTCTCGGTCCAGTCACGCGGATAAGTCAATGTCAGAGTCGCCTCAGAATACCCAACACTGTTGTCATAGAAATACGGCATCGACTGGATGCCGCCGTGAACAATACTTTGCTCGGCATAAGGAGGAAGCTCATTACCAACGAGAGCTCCATTTGTCGGGATTTCATAACCGTCCAGCCACGCTTCAAATATCCTATTGCTCTCCGGGTCAGGGGGGTCAATGTCGTTGTAGGACTCAAAATCGTCCACGATAAGGAAGTTGGCTGTCGTGAAGCTCCAGAGGATGCCTGTCCATGGGCTGTCGGGATTGACGTTATTGGCCTCGTCAATACGCCAATAGTAGGTGGTATTCCACTCAAGTTTTCCGGGTTCATAGCTCTCAAAACCAAGGTTTCCGCTGCCTTTATACTCTGGCGAGCCGGTATTGGCATTGCGTACGGCCTCCTGGTTGTCGCCGAAGTATACCTGATGCGAAGCAGCATAGACTCCCGGTGACCAGGTGAGAACCGGTGTATGCTCTACATCCACAGCGCCATTAGATGGGCCCGGACTCCCGACGGCGCCCTGGGTAGTAAAGCTCCAGACGTTGCCTTTATGTGTACCAATAGCGTCGAACTCATCAACCCGCCAGTAGTATGTTTTAGCCAATTTAAGTGTGCCGGGGGTATAGGTTGCAGCCCCCTGAGGGAGTCCTCCAGCGGCGTTGTTGACATCGTCAAAATTGTCGCCGAAATAAACTGTGTGCAATTTAGAACCGAAACCTGCCGTCCAGCTAAGCTTTACATCCGGGGCTACAAGTTCGGCACTATCAGCCGGGTCAGGGTTGTAGGCGGTTCTGGGAGCAATCATAAAGCTCCAGACATTGCCTTTCCACGGACTGTTCGGGTCCAGTTCATTGATCTCATCGATTCGCCAGTAGTAAGTCGTGCCCGGAACAAGGCCGTCCGGAAAATGAAATCCCGGGAAACCTACAATTAAAAACGTCGAATTCTGGTTGCCCTGGAATGCGCTCTCAGCGCCGGCGTTCACATCGTCAAAATTCTCGCCGAGGTACACATCGTGTGAGACGGCAGACTCTCCCGGCGCCCAGCTAAGGTTCACCCACGTATCCAGGACTATTGTCCCGGGAGTGGGAGCCATGACATGGGCTTTTTCCGGGTCGGAACGGGCCGGAGAAATGAGGCCTTCCTTGTAACCAAAAAAGTCAACATCGACTGCTCCGCTCTGCGGTGTGGCGCCGATACCAAGACCAAGGTAGTTGTCACTGTAGTCGTTATTACCCGTACCGGCGGTAACGTGGAACTCGGTTGACGTGGATGAGCCGTCCATATAGACATTGACCTTATGCGTACCGCCTCCGCTGGTGTCGGCCTGGATGGTAATCCAGAACTCGTGCCAGACCGTCAGGTCGTCAACCTCCATAATATTCAGCGTCCCCTCGCTATCCTGGATATCTACTTCCCCAACGGGACTTGTTCCGTTGATACTGTTCATGGTCAGGCCTTGCTTTCCCTCGAGAAAGTCCGAATCCGACGCAAGAGACAGGGCGAAAGAGACCTTAGCTGTGCCACTTACCTGGTGAATGCCGAAGATGGACTTGCCGGTGTCGTGGCAAAAATACCCGTCACCGCCGGCCGGCCAGGGACTGGGCGCACCGCCTCCAGCCGGATGAAGATCATCCAACGGCGGTGTTGTGGAAAGACGAGCGCGGAACGACATAGTTACCCCATCGTCAAGCAGGGTGTCTCCGACTGCTCCGATTTCTTCCGTGATACTATGGCCGAAGAAAATTTTCCGCATACTCGGGTCGGGCATACCATGGTCCCTGGCGTCTCCGGTCTCCTGCATGCGTAAAAAAGTCACATCGCCCTCGGTTAGGACGCTGACACCGCCCGGCCTGCCGGTGCTTATTTCCGTTTCGTCCCACTGGTCCGAGCCGTTATCGTGGCTCCACGTCCCATCCAGCGCGGTAAAGTCCGCTCCGGGAGCACCCGCGTCACCGGTGTAGATGTACATCCACCCACCAAGAGGGTCTGCATATTCGACACCTCCCACTGCCACACCGGCACCAAGACTCAGCGCTAAAACAAAACAGGCTGAATAAATCACTTTCTTAGACATAATAGTCCTCCTTAAAAAAGTTAAAACAAAAACGACCGATAATAATTTTCACAATGACTAAGTTCTACCTATGCTTGTCCGGGGTACTTTTTTCCGACTTGACACGCCTGTCAGTCCTAAGGACTCCTTGCGGAGAAGCGTGCTTTTCAGCATTACCTCCTTCCTTCAAAAACATGACAATAACTGCAAATAGAAATGCAGTAAATTCAATTACCAGGCACAGACCTCACTATTATCTCTTATAACAGATTCGATACTTCCCTTCAAGCAAAACTTATCTCGATACTCAGGGATTTTTCATGCTCCCGGCAATTTGCATGGCCCCTGAGCGGTAAGACTATCTGTTATAAATACTTATACGGCTATATAGCACTGTCTATAACATCCCGCATCGGCTGGTCTTGTTCCAAAGTGTCTTCTAAAAAAATCCCTGAATTTGAGCTATTTTGCTATTGCGGAAAATCAAATTTGGGTGTATAATGCTCTTGAAATAGCCTAAATTAACACAGGAATACAAGATTACCGAAGTACAAAGCTGTTTTTTATGTATCTAAAAAAGATTTAAAGAATACTAAGAAAATTACCCCTGCGAAAAGAAAACTCAGCTTAAAATCAGTAGTAAACAGCCTTTGACAAGGCTGGGATTCACTAATGTTAGTGGAGGAGAATCGCAGTTTTTTTCGGACGTCAGATTAACAATTTTTACTGTTGCAAAAAATTAGGACTTATTGTATAATACCGTTTGTGGTAAAGATGTGCCTATATTAGCCCGGGAATACACAATTGACGAAACACAAAGTCGTTTTTGCGCATCCCAACAGGTAAAAGCGAAAGGGGCCATTATGAACAAACAAAAAGGATTTACACTAATAGAACTTTTAGTGGTAATTGCCATTATTGCGCTATTGATGGCGATACTGATGCCGGCGCTGCAGCGGGTAAAGAAGCAAGCCAGGGGCGTTGCCTGCCTAAGCAAGCTCAAGCAGTGGGGCATATTTTTTGCGATGTACGCCGACGACTACGACAGCCGATTCATGGCGGGCTTTACCGCCTCGCCTCAGGCCAATCGATGGGTCAGCGCTCTTGGCGATTACTACAAGTGGGATGACGAGTTTACCTGTTGTCCGAACGCGACGAAACCGTGGGTGGATGAATATGGTGTAAATTCGGGTGCCGAAGGAAGCGCTTCAGGTGTCGGTGTGACCATGGCCTGGGGATACATGAACCAGGGGCACTGGAAAAAGCAAATGAAGGGAAGTTACGGGATCAACGGCTGGGTTGTCGATCCCCAGCCAGGCAATGAACCTCATCCCGAGCGGGGGAGTCCGGGATACTTCTGGCGAGGGCCGTCTGTGGCCGGGGCCGGGTACGCGCCATTGTTCCTGGAGGCCCAGCGCTATAACGGCGTGCCGTTACACACAGATACACCGTCCAGCTATAGCGGCGAGCAGTGGAACGACAACGCGCAGATGGGCCGGTTTTGCCTCAACAGGCACGATGGGTTCGCCGGCTGTCTGTTCTTAGACTATTCGGCTCGTAAAGTGGGGCTCAAAGAGATGTGGACCCTCAAATGGCATAAAGAGTACAACGAAGCCGGCCCCTGGACAATGGGCGGCGGTGTCCAGCCGAGCGACTGGCCCGAATGGATGCAGCATCTTAAAGATTATTAAAAAACAACCGGCGAAAAAAAATTTAAAAAATATGATTTTGACCAACTATCAAATACAATTGCAAAAGTAAACGATTAAAACATAAGAAGGAGGTATTATTATGGGCAAGCGAAAAGGCTTTACGCTGATAGAGCTTCTGGTGGTAATCGCCATTATTGCGCTTCTGATGGCAATCCTTATGCCTGCGTTAAATCGAGTAAAGAAACAGGCCAGGGCTGTTGCTTGTATGGCTAATCTCAATCAATGGAGCCTTTTTTGGTCAATGTATTGTGACGATAACGACGGATACTGGGTTAGCGGCGCAGGCGGCGGCAGCGGCAGGTGGTGGTTCGAGCCGATGCTGGAGACTTACAATATCGAAGAGAATATGCGCTGCTGCCCACAGGCTACAAAATCTGCGGGCGAGGGTGTTCATATGGGCATAGGTTACTTTTCAAGTCAAGCCTGGCAAACCGGTGAATGGATAGGTAGCTACGGACCAAACGGGTGGATGTGTAATCCTCGCTCAACGGACCCATCGGGTAGTGTCTGGGGACGCAGCCCCATTTCAGACCATTGGAGGAAGCCCGAGTGGCCGGGTGCGAGTAATATACCGTTATTTACCGGTAGCTGGTGGGTCGATGCCTGGCCAAGAGAGAATGACAATCCTTCAGAAATCCCAGGAGGACCGCCGGACAGACCGAACACAAACGAAATGGAGCGCAATTGCGTCGACCGGCACGATGGATTCTTAAACGCTCAGTTCTGCGATTGGTCTGTCAGAAAGGTTGGACTCAAAGAGCTCTGGACGTTAAAATGGCATAAAAGCTATAACATAAGCGGCCGATGGACCAAAGCAGGCGGTGTCAGTCCGAGCGACTGGCCGATATGGATGAGAAATTATAAAGATTATTAAAAATAACCCTCATAAAAACAGAATCGTAAAAAGTAAGCTAACGAAAAATTTAGCAAGGAGTATTATTATGGACAAACAAAAGGGGTTTACCCTAATAGAGCTTTTGGTTGTTATTGCCATTATCGCTATATTGATGGCAATATTGATGCCGGCTCTGAATCGGGCCAGAGAGCAGGGCAGGCGGGCAGTTTGTCTTAGCAATCTCAAGCAGTTGTCACTTGCCTGGATTATGTACGCAGATGAGAACGACGACAGGATTGTAAACGGCGAAGCATATGGCAGTGGAGATGGAACCGCACCTATACCCACTGGCGGTATCCACAATGGTGAGCAGTGGTGGACTGGAGACGATGTCGGGGATTTTTGGGCCGGTATAAATTTATCCAGAGAACTCCAACTACAAGCTATTAGAGCCGGCGCCTTATACCCATATTGCAAGAAAGAAACGCTTTACCGATGCCCGACCGGTGTTCGCGAAGAAATGCGCACCTACACCATTACCGATGCGATGAACGGTCTTCGCAGGGAAGGGACTTTCTCCGGTAACGTGGGAAAGAGAGTAGGTAGGACAGTGTTGTGGGTTAAGAAGAGATCGGAGATTATCAGCCCAGGCCCGGCGCAAAGAATAGTTTTTCTCGACGAAGGCCGGATAACTCCGGATAGTTACGCTTGTCATTATGTTAATGAGCGCTGGTGGGACCCGCCCTTTGTCCGACATGGTGACGGCACTAACGTCTCCTTTGCAGATGGGCACGCTGATTATTGGAAGTACATGGGCACGAAAACGATACGTATCGGCAAGCTCGCCGCTGTTCCCTACCTTGATGCAAACCCTTTGCACCAGATGCAGCCTGAAAGCCCTGATGATTATGCGGATTTACACAAGATGCAAAAGGGTATATGGGGCAGATTGGGGTATTAGCCGAAGTTTTTGGCGTGATTTTTTGTGCTTATTTATTTTCGACGGGCCATCCGGGTGACATGCTTTGGGGATTGCCGCCGGACGGTGGGGCGACCAACCGGCCGGATTGGACGAGAAATCTTAAGGACTACTGAAAAGAATGACCACTGCACGAAAGCAGGCAAAGAAGTTCTGATTTTGTCATACTTATAAAACAGGATTATCAAAAGTAAAGTAGTTATGAAAGGGAAGCAGGAAGGAGTGGAAACACTCTGGGAATATCCGGGAAATGTTGGTCCAAGTCCCCTAGCAATTCCCACCCGGAGGGTCTGGCTAGGCCTGCTTTCCTTCTCCTACGAGGAGATATGCAAGGAACACTATCATGGGCAAACGAAGAGCTTTTACATTAATTGAGCTTCTGGTGGTAATCGCCATTATTGCCATATTGATGGCGATATTGATGCCCGCGCTGAACAGGGCCCGGGAGCAGGGCAAACGCGCCGCCTGCCTGAGCAACCTAAAGCAGCTGACACTTTCATGGATTATGTATGCGGATGATAACGATGACAGGATTGTTAACGGCGAAGCCCATTGGGCCCCTACCGCCGACCCCGTTGCACCCGTGCCCACATCTGGTCCTCATAGGGGCGAGCGCTATTGGGTAGGCAACGATTGCGCCACTAATTACATGCTGGGAGAACAACGACCGCAAGACATACAAATACAAGCTATCCGGCTCGGAGCGCTATTTACATACTGCAAAACCGAAAAGCTTTACCGGTGCCCGACCGGTATTCGTGGAGAGATGCGCACGTACTCCACATCTTATGGTATGAATGGTTGTTTCGATGCAGCTGGAACTTA
>Ga0209979_1004570_pt1 | contig 11376 bp, 8 predicted proteins | sample AnhtaG_FD_183114 | JGI IMG/M metagenome (GOLD analysis project Ga0209979, IMG submission 183114) | Deep subsurface microbial communities from Anholt, Denmark to uncover new lineages of life (NeLLi) - Anholt_01485 metaG (SPAdes) (version 2) | ecosystem: Environmental > Aquatic > Marine > Oceanic >...
AAACCCTGCAGGAAAGGCCACCTGTATCTTTTAAAGATTTAGCCGTAAAAGGTAAAGATCTAATTGAATTAGGATATAAAGAAGGAAAAGAGATGGGGCAGATGCTTAAAGAATTATTAAATCTTGTTTTGGAAAAACCGGCATTAAATCAAAAGAAGATACTGTCAACTCGGGTAAAAGAAAAAAATTTCCTCTAACCGCCGGGCAGGTTAATTAATTTTATTAGAAGGAGTAAAGCTTAGTGCAATTTAATTTAGCGGCTTGGATAATGAACCCCTTTGTCCTTATGATGATAACTGTTTTTCTGGGGATGTTCTTTGGCAAGATAAAATTCGGCAAGTTTACTTTTGGAGTATCCGGCTGCCTTTTTGTAGGATTGGTTATCGGGTGGTGGGCCTACAGACTGGCCAGCACTTTCCCAAAGACTGAATCAGGATACAAGGAAGCCTTAGAACTAGTCAAAAACGGGGTAATCGATAAAGACTTTTTTACCCTCTTTTTAATCCTTTTTATTGCCGCAGTGGGGCTGCTTGCCGCCAAAGACATAGGGGTAATTATAAAAAAATACGGCTCTAAATTTATTGTACTAGGTTTTTTAATTACTTTTACTGGTGCCGCGGCAACCTATGGAATGGCCTTAATTTTACCGGGGATAAATTCTTATGAAATAACAGGGGTGTACACCGGGGCGCTAACCAGTTCTCCCGGCCTGGCAGCTGCCCTGGAATCTGCCCGCGAGCACTCTTCTCAATTAGTTGAAAATTATGATTCTCTATCCGAAAGGAAAAAACAGGAATTATTAAAGGCGATTGATCCATTCGAGAAGGCAAAAACAGAAGATGCAGGTTTCCTAACCGAAGAACAGAAAAAGCAATTTATAAAAAACGCAGAAGCCGGAATCGGTATAGGGCATTCTGTGGGCTATCCTTTCGGAGTGCTGATTGTAATCCTTGCTGTAAATTTTCTACCGGCAATATTTAAAATAGAGGTTAAAAAAGAAGGGGAAATATTTTCCAGAGAGATGAATGAAACCAGAATGAGCAACCCTCTCAATAGAAAGCAAAATACCGTCCGTTTTGATTTGACCGCTTTTATAGTTGCCTGTTTTTTAGGCTATACTTTAGGGAAATTAAAATTTAATTTAGGACCATTGGGTTATGTCGGTTTCGGTTCAACCGGCGGAGTCCTATTAAGCTCATTAATTTTAGGACATATTGGCAAAATCGGTATACTTAATTTTAGAATGGATAATAAAATATTAGGGGTTATTCGGGAAATTTCCCTGGCTTTCTTCCTGGCGATAATCGGATTAAGATATGGTTTCTATGCCTTTACAGCTCTATCCGGTACAGGAATTTATTTAGTTATCACTTCTTTGGTGGTTGGTTTAATGGCGGTAATCATCGGTTATCTGGTAGGAAGATATATATTTAAGTTAAATTGGATTATGTTAGCCGGAGCCCTTTGCGGTGGTATGACTTCCACCCCCGGATTAGGGGCTGCTATAGAAGCAGTGGGAAGCGACGAACCGGCTGCCGGATATGGGGCAATCTATCCCTTTGCTCTATTGGGGATGGTCATTTTTTCCATCATTCTACATAATTTGCCGATATAGGATAGATTATCCGTTCTACCCCGGACAGAGGATAATCTTGTTTGAATTAATGAAAGTAGAAGAGCACTCCATCAATATGGCTCGCATCTTTAACTATCGAGAAGGCTTTACTTCTAAAGATGATACCCTGACTGAGGTTTTCTATCAGAACTTTAAAAGTGGCCCTTATCTGGTGAGATAAAACTTTTTCCGATTATCGGCGGGGGATAGAGGAAATTAGAAATTTAATAAGTTACGGAGTTCTTTTGCCGAGAAGAAACAGTAAGGGAACTCTCTAAAAGTATAGACTTTAGATTGTTTCATCTTTTCTTCCCCATCTTCTAGCTTTTTACTCAGCTCACATTTCAAAGGCCTTATTTTTTCTATCATGAAATTATTTATTGCTTTGATCTCTTCAGAAATCTTTCGTTTTTCGACCGGTGAAGGAATCTCTTTAATTTTTTTAATTAATTCAGTTTTTTTCTTAGCCAGCTACCCAATTTGAATTTCCTCTAAATGTATTAAAAGATAAGGAACGCAGTTCAGAGTATATCTATTTCTCTTTGAGAGTTTGTAATTTTAAAATTCAGAAAAATATCTTTCGATAGTGTAAAATTTTAGTAGGGGGTTTTGAAGAAAAATATCTTTCAAAAAATTTGACAATATAGAAATTTAGTTTACTATATATATAGACAACTATATATATAGACGTATAAAAAAGTTAGATAATTATATAAAGTACAATTAATTATATTGAGTAATGTAGAAAACTATAATAGTGAAAATATAAAAATAATTTGATTTTTTGCAGTATTAAAGAGATATAGGGAGATATACAACTTGTGTTAGAAAAAAATTCACCAATTCCGCTTTATCATCAATTAGCTGAAAAACTTAGGGAAGAAATTGAAGATGGAAAATGGGCAATTAACACTCTTATTCCTTCAGAAACGGAATTATGTAAGCAATATAAAATTAGCCGAGGTACAGTAAGACAAGCAATTTCCGAGCTGATTAGGAATGGTTTAGTTAATCGAAATCAAGGACAAGGAACTTTTGTTGCAAAGCTTGGAGTAGTTTGGCCAGTAAGTAGCTTTTATTGTCTTGGTCAGGAAACAGAAAGAAATAGAGTTGAACCTACTCGAAAAGTGATAGAAAAGAAAATAATTTTTCCAGATGAACTCATCCGAAAAAATATGAATTTAACAGAAGGAATTAAAGTATATAAAATAATTTTTATAGTATTTGTTGATCAAGAGCCCATAGCTTTAGAGGTTTCGCATTTAACGGAAAAATTGTTTCCCCAGTTAGAAAAACAAAATTTAGTTACTATTGCTCCATATGAAACATTAATAGAAAAATACAAAATAAGGATAACCCGAGTTAGAGAGGCATTTGAGCCTGTTCTAAGTAACAAAGTTGATTCCAAAAAATTAAAAATTCCCCCAAACTCATTAAACCTTTTAGTGAAAAGAACTGCTTGGACCGATAATACAATATTTGAATATCGAACCACTATTGTTAAGAGTGATAAATGTCATTATTCGGTTGAACTTATTTAATATAATTAAATTAAATAAAAAAAATCGAAAATGTATTTTAATATCAGTGTAGAAATATTATAAGGTAAACACTGAGGATATTAATCTATTTTTTGATATTTCTATAATTGATTTAAAAATAAAAAGGAGTTTTGTAAATGAAAAACGTCATTTTACTAACTCTAGATGCTTTGAGAAAGGATGTTTTAGGTTGTTATAAAAATAAAGATGGACTAACTCCCTTTATAGATTCTTTGCAGAATAAATGTATTAAATTTACCAATGCCCAATCTACTGGTCCTTATACTCAAGCTTCCTTTCCTGGCATTCTTACATCTTCTTATTATCTTGAATATGGTAGGCAAAAAAAGTGCTCACCAAAAAGAACTCTCATTTCAGAAGTCCTAAAAAAATCTGAAATTACTACTGCCGCTTTTCATTCCAATCCCTACCTTTGTGATTATTTTGGCTGGAATAGAGGCTGGGATATTTTTTATGATTCCATGCAAGATGAGGTAAGTGATAAAATTCCTTATATTAAAGGAGACGGTATCAATTATAAAGTAGATCAATGGCTATCCTCCTATATTAAAAACGATAATTATAACCCCTTCTTTTTATGGACACATTACATGGATATACATGAACCATATATTCCTGCAAGAGGATATTTAGATAAAATAGATCCCTCAATTGATCTTTCTGAAGATGAAATGTTAATTCTATTCAAAGAAACAATACTCAAGAGAGATATATCTAACCCAGAAATAGTAAAACTTTTAAAAAAACTATACGATGCCCAAGTACGTGAAACCGATGATTATGTAAAAGAATTTTTTAGAGTATTAGAAAAATACGATATTTTAAAGGACTCAGTAATTATTATCACTGCTGACCATGGAGATGAATTTGGCGAACACGGGGGTCTTTCCCATGATGGAAAAATGTATTCTGAACTTATTAGCATCCCTTTACTTATTTACAGGTATAATCGTACCCAGGGCGAGGTGTGTGATAAACTAGTTAGTAATATTGATATCCCTCCTACTATACTTTATCTCTTTGGTCTTGAACCATTAAAAGCATTTAAAGGACATTCTCTCCTTCCTTTAGAAAATTACCCTCAAAAAGGGATTTTTGGTGAAGCGATTGGCAAGACAGGTAGTCATGAAAAAGAAACTGATAAACCCATATATTTTTACCAGGAGAAGGACTTAAAAATAATCTATAGGGAAGCTAATAAGAGTTGGGAAATGTATGACCTTAACAAAGATCCGCGAGAGTTAGATAACCTAATTAACATCTCTATTAAGAGTAAATATATGAAGAAGAAATTAATGCCTTATATAAATAGATGGCAGTAAAATAAAAAATAAAAAATAAGAAGGAGTATTAAAGATGAATAAAGAGACAAAAGAAAGAAATGCAGAATTAATCGAAAAATCAAAACGAGTAGTACGTGAAGCATTTGAAAAATATGACCCGACAAAATGTGCTATTACCTGGACTGGTGGAAAAGATAGTACTACTAATCTTTGGATTATTCGTCAAGTATGCGTAGAGGAAAATATCGATCTTCCTCAAGTTATTACCATCGATGAAGGTGATGCCTTCCCCGAAATTACTGATTTTCTAATCAGAACCTCCAAAAAATGGGATATAGACCTGAAATGGTTATGTAATTTCGATATGCTCAAGTGTTGTCAAAGTCATTTAGGAAATGATGTTCAAGTAAAAGATTTAGATGAACGCAATCAAGCTGAGCTTAAACGAATTGATTTTAAATTAAGTTCATTTCCCTTTGAAGCTGAATCCTATGCAGGCAATCATTTAATGAAGACAGTGGTGCTTAATAAATTTATCGAGGAAAGTAACACCGAGCTTTTATTCATGGCCTTACGTAGAGATGAGCAAGCAGCAAGGGAAGAAGATGAATACTTTACTCATCATGAAGCTGGGCATTTAATGCCGGAACATACCAGGGTTTCCCCCATCTTGCATTTTACCGAAAGAGATATATGGGATAACACTCATTTACATAATCTTCCTTATTGTCCTCTCTATAAGATAGGCTATCGGTCTTTAGGTGCCAGGAGTAGTTCTAATCCAGGAGTGGTTAGTGTTCCTGCATGGGAACAGGATCTGGAGAATGTACCGGAAAGAGCAGGAAGAAGGCAAGATAAAGAAAAAGCCATGGAAAGATTAAGGAAATTAGGTTATATGTAAGTATATTAAAAATAAAGAAGGAGATATAAATATGTCCAAGAGAAATATCATTATCATCAGTCTGGATGAAGTTCGTCCTGATCACTTGAGTTGTTATGGTTACCAAAAAATAAATACTCCAGCCATTGATCAGGTAGCCAAAGAAGGAGTAAGATTTGAAACATGTATTACTTCTGCTGATTTTACTCCCATTGCTATGGGTTCAGTAATTACTGGTAAATATCCTAATAAACATGGAATGAGAGATCCTTATTCTTATTTAACTGGACCATCAATTAGTGGCATATTAAAGAAAAATGGTTATAAGACGGCTGGGTTTGTTGGTAATGGTTTGTTATCCAAAAATCATGGTTTTGCCGAAGGTTTTGATTTTTGGAATGAAACTTCTAAAGAGACCAGCTGGTTAGAGATTCAATATCCTGGTGCCAAAAGTGAGGAAATGTTCTATGAAGGAAATTACTGGGTAGAAGAATTTTTCAAATGGTTGGAAGAGAATCATCAAGAGAAGTTCTTTATCTGGGGACATCTTTATGAGACCCACGAAGGTTCAGCATACTCACTCATCAAAAAAGGATTAATAAAAGAAGGAGAGCTATCAGAATTTAGTTATTATGATGCCAAGATTAAAATGGCTGATGAAAAATTAATAAATAGATTAATCGTTACTTTAAAAAAATTAGACATATACAAAAATACTACTTTAGTAGTAATGAGTGATCATGGGACTAATCTGGGTGAACATCCTGTAAAAGATATTCCCTGGCGAAAAAAGGGAATCAGATACCCACAGCACACTACAATGTATGACCATGATCTAAAAGTAGCCATGATTATAAAAGGGGAAGATCTTCCTCAAGGGAAAGTCATTAAAAATATGGTGCGTTCTATTGATTTAGTTCCCACTATATTGGATTTAATTGGTCTATCTGCCAAAGAATATGATTTTGATGGTCAAAGTATGTTGTCGGTAATTAATAAGAAAGAGACAAGAGACGAAGTATATTCTGAAGATTTATTTGAATCAAGAGGCAAGGGAGCACTACAATCACTAAGAACCAAAAACTTTAAATTTATACGTAATTTAACTTTAGGGGAAGAAGAATGTTATGATTTAAATAGTGATCCCCAAGAGCAAAATAATCTACTTCAAAAAATCGATAAAGATAAATTAATCACCATAAGGAAAAAGATGAATCTTTTTCTTAAGACTAAAGTTGCTTCTGGAAAAGAATTTTCTCAAAAAGAAAAGGAAGTTATTAACCAAAGACTGAGAGCGCTGGGATATATAGAATAATACTGCTCCTAAATCATATTAAGGAGGTGATGTTGATTATTTTAAGATTAAAGAATCTTAAGTAAATTTTAATATTATTAGGAGGTAATGAAATGAAAAAATTTATAGTAGTGTTAATGATAATTTCTCTTATGTTATTAATAAGCTTGGTAATTGGGGCGCAGGAAGAGTATCCTACAAAACCGATAAAGGGTATAATTTCTTTATCAGCTGGAGGAACGACAGATATTGTTGCTCGAACACTGGCTCCCTATATGGAAGAATATTTAGGACAGCCTTTAGTTTTAATAAATACACCTGGTGCAAATGGGACTATTGCGGTTGCAGATGTTGCAAAAAGAAAACCCGATGGCTATACCTTTGGATGGTGTAATTTACCCACATTGGTAATTCATAGTCAATTAAGAGATCTACCTTATGATTCGAAAGAACTTGAATATGTGGCCTCTCCAATGCCCTATGAATACATGGTACTTGTTAGAGATGACGCTCCTTGGAAAACTTGGGAAGATTTTATTAAATATGCTAAAGAGCATCCACGGATGATAGTATATGGCACTCCAGGTCTGGGTTCAACTAATCATTTATCCCTGGTGTATGTAGCTATGAAAGAGGGCATTGAATGGAACGCTATACCGTTCAAGGGAAATCCAGAATCAATTGCAGCATTACTTGGAGGACATATTGATGCTTGTAACACTTCTACTACAGCTGCAGTTTCAGCACTTCAATCAGGAGAGGTTAGACCACTGATAGTAATGAGTAATAATAGATTGAATCTATGTCCAGATATACCAACAATTCTAGAAAAGGGATATGATTTTTATCAATATTCTTGTATGGGGGCAATATTTCCACCTGGTACACCAGAGCATATAAGAACTAAACTTGAAGAAGCAATTAAATATGCTTGTAGTAAACAAGAAGTTAAAGAAAAGGCCGAAAAAAGCCTATTTGTGACTATTGCCTTTAAAAATGGGGCTGAATATCGAGAATTAGCAGAGCGGTATTATAAGGTTTGGGGTGATGTTTTAGAACAAGTAGGAATGTTGAAAAAGTAGAGAGAAAAATTTATTAATTAGAATAAAATTAATCTTTCTAAAAAATATTAAAAATTAACCTCACTTTTTGAAGCCTTTCAGAAAAGGAACAACAATATCTTAAATTTGTTGGAGAAGTAATGCTATTATTATAGTATTATTTCTCCAACAATAGTTTTTATTTGTGAGATAAGAGACTTGGAAATCTGTTTTATTTTTAATAAAGTAAAGAACAAAAACTCATTAAAATAAAAATATAAGTAAATTGGATGATATAAATGAAAATTAGAAGAGAAACAAAAATTGCCTCTGGTTTAATGGTTTTTTGTTTATTTAATTATTTTTACTTAATACCTTCTCAAGTTATCAGTCAGGGATCAGTCCCAACATATCCACTTATCGTGAATACTTTAATTTTACTCTCCTCAATAGGATATTTTTTCCAAAGTATATTTCAAAAAATTATTAAAGATAAAAATGGTCAAAAGAATAAGAGTTTGAAAACAATACAAAAACCCATATGGAGGGCTGTTGTTTTAATAATTTTTATAGGTATTTGGGTGTCAGTACTTGATTACCTTGGTTTTCTATTATCAACGATAATACTTTTAATAGGAAGTATTATTTTATTCGGCTCACGCAATTATACTAAAACAATTATAATATCAATTTTATTCTCAATATTTGTGTATTTTCTTTTTAGGGGTATGTTAAAAACGGCTTTACCAGAAGGTTTTTTAGAGAATATATTAGAAAGAATAATTTTTGATTAATAATTTAGAGTAAATTTAGGAGACTTTATAATGGCTGATTTTATAACTAATGTAATTGGTGGGATCAATTATGCTTTCAATTTTACAAATATTTTGGGGATTTTAGGAGGGTATTTTATAGGAGTAATTGTTGGCGCTACACCAGGACTTACCTCAGTGATGGCTATTGTTTTATTGCTCCCCTTTACTTATAATTTAAGCCCTCTATTTGCAATAGCGAGTTTAATGGGTTGTTATAAGGGAGGAGTTTATGGTGGTTCTATTACTGCAATATTATTTAATATTCCTGGAACTCCAATGGCAGCGGCAACAGCTTTAGATGGTCATCCCATGAAATTAAAGGGGGAAGGATTAAGAGCTTTAGAAATGGCTCTTTTTGCATCAGTTATAGGAGGGACTTTTAGTAATTTTTTATTACTATTTACAGCACCACCTTTGGCTCGCATAGCTTTGAAATTTGGTCCTGCCGAAGTTGCAGCTTTAATATTTTTTTCACTAACAGTGGTTGCTAGTCTTATGGGAGATACTCCTTTAGAAATATGGAAAGGTTTAGTTTCATTAGGAGGGGGACTATCTTTTGCTATGATTGGATTGGATATGATGACTACTACGAGAAGATATGGGTTTGGAATAGTTGAATTAGACAATGGAATAAATTTCGTTACAGCTATAGTTGGCTTATTAGCTTTGTCGGAAGTATTAGTTCAAACTGAGAAAATAGTAAATTTAAAATTGTATAATTTTAAAGATGAAATACGGTCATTTGAGAAACTTACATGGAGATCAAGAATAAATGACATTAAAATATGTGCTATAGATATTTTGAGGTCATCACTTGTGGGATCATTTATAGGAGCTCTCCCAGGTCTTGGCGCTACAACTGCTTCTTTTATGAGTTATGGTGAAGCAAAAAGAGCTTCTAAACATCCAGAGACTTTTGGTAAGGGGGAAATAAGAGGTGTAGCTGCTCCTGAAGCAGGTAATAATGCAGTGTGCGCAGCTAGTTTAATTCCTTTAGTCACATTGGGTATCCCGGGAAGTATAGTCGCAGCTGCTTTATTTGGTGCTTTCATGATACAAGGAATGATGCCTGGTCCTATGCTTATGAGAACACATCCTGAAGTACTTTATGGTTTATTCTTTTTAATGATACTTACTGATATATTAGGGGGAGCTTTTGTGGCGTATCCATTGATACATGTATCTACACATTTACTTAGAAAGATAGATTATACTATGCTTTTTCCGATTGTTATAGTGCTTTGTGGTATAGGGACATATGGAATAAACTTTAGTATATTTGACATTAAAGTTACATTATTTTTAGGGGTACTTGGATATATAATGAGAAAAACTGGATTTGCTGTTCCTGTATTTTTATTAGCTTTTATTTTAGGACCTTTTCTTGAGCGTAATCTAAGGACTGCACTTCTTATCTCTCAAGGTAGCTTACTTATATTTTTAAAAAGTCCAATTGCAATGATTCTATTAAGTTTGGGTATTGTTTCGCTTGTATTGTCTTTTAGGAAAAAATTGAAAAAGAAAAAAGAAGTTATATAAAAAATATAATGTTTTAACCTTGATGATATTCTTTGTCTGGAAGCAGAAAGAACTAATTTAGGTGTACATATGAAGTTTTGAAATTATATTATTATAAAAAAATCATGAATAAAAAGGAGAAATAAATATGGTTAAGAGAAATGTCATTATTATAAGTTTAGATGAGGTTCGTCCTGACCATTTGAGTTGTTATGGCTATAAAAAGATAAGTACTACTGCAATCGATAAAATAGCCAAAGAGGGGGTAAGGTTTGAAACTTGTATCTCTTCTGCTGATTTTACTCCAATTGCCATGGGTTCGGTAATTACAGGAAAATATCCCCATAAACATGGAATGAGAGATCCTTATTCTTATATAAGTGGTCCTTCAATTGGGGGCATATTAAAGAGAAATGGGTATAAGACTGCCGGATTTATAGGTAATGATATATTATCTGAGAGACATGGTTTTGCGGAAGGGTTCGATTTCTGGAATGAAGCTTCGAAAGAGACCAGTTGGGATGTAGCCGACTATCCAGGTGCTGAGAGTGAGGAAATGTTCTATGATGGAAACTATTGGGTAGAAGAATTCTTCAAATGGTTAAAAGATAATTATAAGGAGAAATTCTTTATCTGGGGACACTTTTATGAAACCCATGAAGGCTCAGAACATTCACTCCTTGAAAAGGGGCTAATAAAGGAAGGAGAGCTTCCTGAATTTGGTTACTATGATGCCAAGATAAAAATGGCTGACAAAAAATTAATAGGTAGATTACTTACGACCTTAGATGAATTAGCTATAGATGAAAATACAACCCTGGTGGTAATGAGTGACCATGGGACTAATCTGGGCGAATATCCTGCTCGACCTATTCCTTGGCGAAAAGGAAGAATTATATATCCTCAACATACCACTATGTATGATTGTGATCTGAAAGTGGCTATGATTATCAAAGGGGAAGACTTACCAGAAGGAAAAACTGTAAAAGGTATGGTCCGTTCTATTGATTTAATACCTACTTTGTTAGAATTAACTGATATTGCAGTAGATCAATCTGATTTTGATGGTAATAGTTTATTGCCGATAATAGAAAAGGGAGAAGCCAGGGGAGGCGAAGTTTATTCGGAAGATTTGTTTGAACCCAGAGGAGAAGGAGCTCTTCAATCTTTAAGAACTGAAGAATACAAATTTATGCGTAACCTAACTTTAGGAATAGAAGCCTATTTTGATTTGCTCAACGATCCCCAGGAACAAAATAATATCAAGGAAAAGGTAGATTCGGAAAAACTAATTACTATAAGGAAGAAATTAAATGCTTTTCTTAAAACTAAAGTAACCAGTGGCAAAGAATTTTCTCAGAAAGAAAAA
>Ga0209979_1004571_pt1 | contig 11372 bp, 11 predicted proteins | sample AnhtaG_FD_183114 | JGI IMG/M metagenome (GOLD analysis project Ga0209979, IMG submission 183114) | Deep subsurface microbial communities from Anholt, Denmark to uncover new lineages of life (NeLLi) - Anholt_01485 metaG (SPAdes) (version 2) | ecosystem: Environmental > Aquatic > Marine > Oceanic...
ACTATTGCTCATATCACTCTTTTAGCATTGGCCTTATCCGCAGTTAAAACTGGTCATACCGACAAAATTCGATTTATCAAAAAACTCATTCCTAATTTTTAAAAGGCCGACTTTTGTGACCGCCTATATTATACTAATATTTCAAGCCGTTATAAACAAAAAAACTTAACATATCAAAAACCTTTACGCTAAAAGAGAGCTTTTTACTTTTTTGTACAGAATTTGTTCCTTCTAACAAAAGACGTTTATTTGTTAATAATGGGACCTTTCTTGCTAGAGTTAAATCTCACCTCTCTTTTTCCTATTCGCATGAATCTGTTTATGATTTGCTTTTGAAATAACTCTAGTATTTTTTGGTGTTGTTTTCCCTCCCTCCATGACAGGTTTAACATGATGAAGAACCTTACCTTTTGGTAATTTTCCACTTGAATATCCTTTCTGGCGTAATACCTTCTCGATTTTCTCTGGAAATCTTTCCTTTCTGATTTGCGCCCGTGTTACTTTCCCTTTTGCCATTTTAATACCTCCTTTTTCCGCCGCCGTTATAATTCCGGCATTGACCTAACAACAACACCTTGTATTCTAAAATCCCTTTCTAGAACTATGGGACAATGATCCGCATTAGTAGAATTTGGTTCTAAAGTTATATAATCTTTATGTAAACGTAATTGCTTTATCGTCGCTTCATCATCTATCAAAGCTACTACTATATCACCGCTATTTGCCGTCATTTGCTGTCTTACTAAAACTAAATCCCCGTCATTTATTCCAGCCTTATTCATACTATCTCCTACCGCCCTAAGCATAAAATATTTATATGGGGGTTTTGCTATTTTTTCAGAAACTACAACACAGCTTTCAATATTTTCTTCGGCCAAAAAAGGAGCGCCACACGGAACATAGCCTAATATCGGAACCTTAATTGTCTTGCCTGAATTACTGTTATCGTACGGCGACTTAATAATTTTAATATTTCTAGCTCCTTTACCTCGCTGTATATACCCCCCTTCTTCAAGAACATCTAAATACTGCGCAACACTACGAGGAGATTTCAATCCCATCGTTTTAAGAATTTCCCGATTAGTGGGCGGCATCTTTTCCCGGCGTATGTAATCCGCTAAAACATTGAAAAATTCTTCCTGTTTTTGGGTTAATTTAATATCTTTGCTCATATATACAAAATTATATACAAATAATCCACAAATGTCAAGCTAATTTTTTGCAATCAATATTTCCCCGCCGGGCAGTCGCAGTCGGTCGGTTTCTACTTCGACTACGCTCAGTATCCGCAACGCCCTTTATGCGCCTGCCTGAAGATCAAATACTTAATGTAAATATAATTTTTCGTCGCCAAGATGGATTTATTCCTTTATTAAAAACAAAATTTTTGCGCGAAGCGCAAAGCCCGACGAAAGCAGGTGCCTGAGGAAGGCTATTTTAAAACGTAACGCAATCACAACATCGACTGAATTTAGCAGGCTTGGAGTGCAGAAGCGGAAGACGCGGCAAGCGGCTGAAGCCCGAGCACCAAGACTGCCTGTACAAGCGAGCGGCCCAGCGAGCGTGGAGCGCAGCCCCCGCCCCCAGGCGGGGCAAGCGGTGCCCTAGCTGTAAAGGAGCCCGCCCCAGCGGGCGGTGCATTTCCTACAGATTCTTTCTCTTGCAAGCGTGGACAGAATTTGGTAAAATCACGCCAATAGTTTGAGGCGAACCTAAATCGGGGAGCCATTCCTTCTTTTTCGAACTCGCCAAAATCAAAAGAAAAATTATTTTCCTTTAATCCCGCCCTTTTTGACTCGCGCCCGCCCGCCACTTCGTGGCGGTTATCCGCTCGCCCTTTTCCCACCCCTAAAGGCAAAGGATTGTCGTTGGGAGAGGAAAAATAAAAAAGATTTATCTGGATTGTTTCTTTTGAATAAGTAATTTCTTTAAGGAATTTTCGGGCGAAAAGATTTTTTTCAAATCCCCTTTTTTGCGGAAGGTCTTTTACAAAGAGGCTGAGGGCTTGCTATGCGGATAGTCTAAAAAAGATAGTATCTTGATGTTCATCTAAAAAATATTTTAATATGTGACCATTATTAATATTCGGCTGGAAGGGTATCTTTTAATTTATCTAAAATTAAACCAGGTATATGATTATTATTCTTAATACTATATCCAAATATTCCACAATGGGATTTATCAAATAAATTACATCTAGTTTTTACTGATAAATTAAATTTCCCCTGAGTATTTTCTCTTACATGACGAATTATTTCTCCAACATTTAATAATGCAAAACGTCCATTTTTCTTTACAGTATATCTCTTTCTTTTAAAATCTAATAGAATTTTTTTCATGCTTTCTATTATATTGTTTGAGTATTTTTCTATCCAATTTGCAGAAAGATATTTCTCCGGTTTCCTTTTACCTCTTTTAAATTTAGGTTTGAGTTCAAAAGCTTTTGAGGTGATTTTTCCGCTTATGTGGTCTACTGTGGCGGGGTTACAATACCTAACTATGTGGTGTTCATTTTTTAGAAACAATTTATTATATTGATACTAAATCTTTAATCTGATTTGATTCAATTATTTTAAGTACATCTATTAGTTTACTTCTACCAATAATATTTAATCTAGAATATTCTTCATTTGGATCAGTAGTTAAAATTATAGTGTAACCTATTTCTCCATTTTTAAAAAACTCGAATCCAATTAAATATCTTTCTTGCTCTCTCCATTCAATATATAAGTTACCATCATACGACTTTGCTATTGAAGGATACGTAATATTTTCTATGTTTACATTATTAATGAAATTTAAAAAATATTTTATAGATAATAATGAGATTCCTACTTCGTGAGGATCGCTTTTACATATTTGATAAATATACTCAATTCTATTAATTACCTTTTCTCTAATTTGATTAGGTAATATGGATTTTGCGTTATTTAATGTATTGATATAACTATTTTCTAAAGGCTCTGTATTATCAGATACATAATTTACTTCGCTACTTTCGTCTTTAAGTAAAACAGGATCTAACAAAGGCAGAACAATTTTCTCATTAAAAAATAACTCTGCTTCCTGAAACAATTTAATTATCCCAGAAGCAGGTGTTTTATCTTCTTGTAGAGGTATTTTTAATGCATTAGAAATTGTAGACATTTAATACTCCGGATTTAATTCTTGTAAAAATTCTGGCTTTAGTAAACTGAAAAATAGTTCTTTCTGCGCAATATGCCCTTTCTCAATTAACTCTTTCATATTATTTTTAATATTACTATTTTCAATATAAGTATCTATATCTATAACAGAGCCTTTTTTGAGTCCTAATTTTAATTGCATTTCAGCGTTATTTGAAACTTGCAGAGTTTGCTTAAATCTTCCTCTTTCTAACAATGTCCTTATAAAAATATCATTACTTTGTAATGGCTGATTTTCTTTATTTATATTAAGATTTACTTTATCAAATATATCAAATTCATAAAAATCTATGTATCTCATACCGAGTCTCACTATCTTATCTATTATTTTTAACTTTTCTATTTTAGAATAGCATTTATAAAATTTTTTAGAAAAATTATTCCATCCCGCATATTCTTCTATATTACTTACTGATACCATCTTAGGGCCTACTCTAAATACAAAATTCTTATTAGTTAATTTATAGTATGCTTTATATAGTAAATTTATATCCTTTCTCATTTGTTCTGGTAATTGAGTGATAGGTAAGTTTTCTAGCTTAGGGAAATCGTCTTTTATCTCTTGATATATCACTCCAAAAATAGCATCAGGTGGCATAGATGTTTCAAATCGCAATTCAATAATTGCATCTTTTATATGACATGGAGTAATTTTTTTAGGTAGTTTTTCTAGCATGATTAGTTGTACTATTATATTCTACATAATTTTTAATTACTTTTCAAGTTTAATTTACAATTAATATTATATAAAAAGTTAATTATTTTTTTCCCCCAGCAAAATAGAAAATAGGGAGAAAATAGGGACAGCGACTATTTTTACCTTCGGCGGAAGCCGACAAGGGCGGGGTTAAATCAGAATGAGTTTTCTAATGATTGTAAAGAGTTCGAACCAATAAAGATGGCTCCCCGGGAGGGGGAAGAATCCGAACTTTTTCCCTAATCTTCATTTTTGGCCTTTCAAATACAAGGAAAAACAGACAGTTTCGCATATTTTACTACCCTAAAAACGAAGTTGTCCACATCGGTCCCCAAATTAACGACAGAAAGTCTGCTAATCTGGGATAAAATAGCGATAAGGATTGTAGAAACCTGAAATATCCTAAAAAAATATACCAATTACAACCTGAAAAAGCAAATATTATTTAAAGAAATAAAGAAACCAGGAAAGGAAAATGGAAGTAGCTGACTACATTCGTGTGAGCACTTAAGAACAGGCAAGGGAAGGAAATTAGTCTCGAGATGCAAGAAAAGATAGCACAAGCATTTATTTTGGCTAAAGAATGGGATTTGGTTAAGATTTTCGGAGATGATAGTCTTATTGCAAATAATTTAAAAGGCAGGCTACCCACAAGTCTGTGGTCGCTTTCTTTTATCAAAAATCATACTTTATGCCTTTGAATAGACGGCAGAAGTATCACGTACAGCTTCTTCCCGGTGCAAATATCCTGATACCCCAGACCTTATTTTTTCTATAATATCCTCAAAATAATAAGAACCATCATATTCTTTACTAAAAGCATCACGTTCATTATTGGGAATTATGGGCCTAACTATCCTAACTTTTCCTCCCGCTATCGTATCAAAATATCCTCCTTTTGCAATTTCATTACTGAAATCATAATCTATCTCAAATATCCTCAATAAGAGAATCATTGGGTCAATCTTGTCAATGAGACTATTATACGGAGCTTCTGGTTCCCAAATATCGAATATTCCGTTATTGCATAATTCTTGCCAAATCTTAATATTATTTCTTATATGAAAAATTCTGTCTAAAATAGCAACGTATCTTGCTTTTAGCTTATATCCTTCCGTACATAAATCCTTACCAATATAACTTAAAGGATACTCTGGTCTAGGACGCCCTCTAAAAGATATCAACAATTTTGGCACTTGCCGGAATTTCTTTTGCATTGATATCGAATTTTGGTGAGCGGCAAAAATAGAAGAATAATAACGCTTAGATTCTTTCAAAAAACCTTGTGTCAAAGCTATAGCATTTTGTTTCTCAACTTTTAAAGTTTGAGTGTTTAATAGTATTTCCGGTGGAGTTACTAGCGCTTTTATCAGCGAAAGAATCTTGGCTACCTCTTCATCATTCCCCTCAATTGTGATCTTTGTGCCGCTCGGCAGCTTGATATTAGCTTTTGCCATTAGTTCACTCCCTTCTTAATGAAATTAAATGAACTGCATTTGGGATAACGTTTCGAGTGCTTGAGAAGGGCATAGCCTTTTGGATGTAAACCTCAAGCACTCTGTTATCTGCCGCTGTGGGCATCCTTAAAAATTACCTTCTTACCTCCTTGTTTCAGTAGGGTAAACGGTTGAACGAATCTGTATGGATTTTCAAAATAATGTATGTAGCTTGGTGCAGGACAAACGTCACGAAAGAAACAAATGGTACAGCAATCTGGATAGCTCAAAGGAGTAGGCAGAGTCATTTTCCCCAAAAAACTTCGTTCCAAATTATCTGGATAAAGTAGCAGTTCGTTACATTTGTTTCTATTTTGAATTGCCTGATAATTTATGCTCTTAATAATTTCGTCGTTAAGAAAACATAACGGCAGATTATTAAAAAAAACTTTTGTTTTACTTTCCTTAGATTTTTCTAAAAGTGAATCTATGACATCTTTAAGTTGCCCCATGGGGGGCAATTTATCTGGGGTAGCCTGACCTCTCAACATCATTAGAACGAAAAAATGGCTATATATACCAATGTCTTCAAACAGTTTAAATGTATCAATCACGGTATCAAGGTTATATTTAGAAAGTACAGTTATAAGATCAATTCTAGATTGTGTGTAATTAGTTAAATTCCTGATACCTTGTAATGTTTTTTCGAAACTTCCTGGTACTTGAGTTATGTTATCATGAACTTTCGCCGTAGCCCCATGTATAGAAATAACATACCGTATTTGTTTGCCAGGAGAGAAAAGCCGACAGTAGTCACTATTAGCAAACTTTTGCCCATTGGTTTCAACAACTACTCTTAGACCATGCCATTGTGCATCTATCACCAAGTTGTGAAAATCTTTACGCAAAGTTGGCTCACCCCCACTAAAGATCACATAAGCCACCTGTCTCTGAGCGCACCATTTTAGAATACTTTTCCATGCGGCAGTAGAGGCACGAAAAGAAAATAGGCCTTGAAGTGCCGTTTGATTGGATAGACAGCTCCATCCACAATGTATGCATTTTTGATCACATGAGTTGTGGATAAGTGAAACGTTTTCTATCGGTGAATTGCCTACAAAGGTATCAAGGCGGTGTTCATTGTAGTAATTATATAAACGACTATTTCGCATAATATCCATTTATTTCTAAAAAATCATCTTCAGCAAGACCGCAAATCACAGTTTAGGTAAGTCAGAAAATTAAACGCCCCCAATTTAAGAATTAGTGATGCAATCATTTACAAACCTAACATGATGGCCGAATTGTTGGAGTTCCAAAGCGACGCACATGTTCTTCTTGGACGCCTGTGCAAATAAAACGATTATGACAACCCACACACTCTAAAGACCACACACGTCTATGATGGTTTTGAACTCTATCTGTGATAGGCATATAATCAACTTGTTCCCTATAACGCCATTCTGCTGAATGCTGTATGTTAATAGGCACAAGGCAAAGGGGGAAACACTCAACGCCAACTAATAGGTCATTAGATTGTAAAATTAATGCCTCCACTTTTGGTAACACACTTTCATAAGGAAGTACTAAATCTATATTGCGCATGGCTGCCCTTTGCATGCTAGGATATGTAACTCGGAATTCATATATAGGGGGAGTGATTTTCGCACACCGCTGGTACAGTGGTATCATTTCATCTATGTTTACCCTGTTAACTACGAAATTCACTACAATGCGCACTCCAAGATCTGCTAAATTCTGAATTCCTCGCCAGGTTTCGTTTGTTCCAGACGAACCCATAAGGAAGTCATTAGTTTTTTCCTGGATTCCGTGCATGGATATCATAGCTCCTCGGAGTCCTGCATCAACCATAGCCTTAGAATACGAAAAATCTGCAAACTTTCTGCCATGAGTAAAGATATGAACAATTTCAAAGTTGATTTCTTTGGCAAACAGCATAATTTCAATTATATCTTTACGCAAAGTTGGCTCTCCCCCACTAAATCCTATCCTTTTCCCCTTTGATACGCGACGAGCTTGTCGAATTTCATCAAATATATGTTTTCTAGTTTTAAATTTTGGAGACAAACCGTTGACATAGCAAAACTTGCAATTTGCATCGCATGCATAATTGAGAATTAGCCAAACATCATCGAATACCGATGTAGACTCGAAAGTTGCTTCACCAATGAGTGAAATCCAGTCTGTTGGAGTTCGATTTATATTTGATGTAACCATCCTCTATCCAACCATCAGTAATGGAAAATTTTTTACCATGTCATTTTTGCCCAACCGCCCCCACCATTATGTTCTTCGCCCTTAACATCACTCGGATGCTCATAGTAGTCTAAAGCAGCCTGTAAATGCTCCATGGGAACAATGTTCTTTTTTGCAATTTCTACAGAAATTTCGTAAAATACACCACGTCTGTCGCGAACAAGAACACATTTCTTTTTCTTCTGTTTCATAATAACACCTCCACTTTCCCTGCCCACAGTGAGCAGATAACTTGTTCATATCAGAACCAGGTTCCGATATCCCTCCAATTTGGTGGTAAATCCGAACCAAGTTCGGATGTATTACCCAGCCCGCTCAGCTATCATTTCACTTCCTTGCTATAGATTTCACTGGTCTTACTGCTCTTACGGCGCAACATTTCCTGAATATACCTTAAATCAATTCCACGTTCTAACAAATGGGTAGGGTGGCACTAAAGCCCCTAAAAAAATTCTCCCCGGGTTGGATTCGAACCAACAACCCTCCGGTTAACAGCCGGATGCTCCACCGTTGAGCTACCGGGGAACCGTATGTGAATCTGCCTGTGCTCAAAGAATTAAAAGGCAGAGCTAGCGCTCTGCGGCTACAAGCTATTATTCCTCCCTTTCGGGAGGACTCCAAATACTATATCATATTATTGTTCAGGTTGGGTGGCTTTGCACATTCCTTCCAGATATTTCCAGTAGTCGTCTGCTTCCTTCTGTATCTTTTCCAGAAATTCCTTATTCTCTTCTTTCAATAGATGGCTGTATCTCCCCTGGCTCTTTATCCATTCAATGATTGGCTTTCTCTCTTTGGGACGAATGGTTATCCTCCATACTCCATTCTCTACTTCAAAGAGAGGCCAAAATCCCGTGTTTACCGCCAATTTGGAAATTTCTACTGTCTTTTCCATTGGATAGCGCCATCCCCGATGGCAGGGAACAAGGATGTTAATGAATGCAGGGCCGTTGGCTTTGAACGCTTTCTCTGCCTTGTTGACCAGGTCTTTCCAGTGGGATATTGACGCCTGGGCTGCATAGGGAATGTGATGAGCAGCTACTATTGAAGTCAGGTCTTTCCGAAACTGCTCCTTGCCCGGCTTCACTTTTCCCGCTGGGGCGGTGGTTGTAGAAGCACCGCAGGGCGTGGCTCCAGAACGCTGCACGCCAGTATTCATATAAGCTTCGTTATCGTAGCAGACGTAGACCATTTTGTGGCCTCTCTCCAGGGCTCCGGAGAGCGACTGCAATCCTATATCATAAGTGCCGCCATCGCCGCCGAAGGCGATAAACTTTATTTCTTTCTTTATCTTCCCTTTCTTCTTTAGAGCACGATAGGCGGTCTCTGCGCCGCTTATTGTGGCTGCCACGTTTTCAAAAGCATTGTGTATGAATGGCGAATTCCAGGCTGTATAAGGATAGATTGTGGTGGCTACTTCCACGCAACCTGTGGCGCATCCCACAACGACCGGGTCTTCTGTTCCCAGAAGGACCTGCCGGATACCTATGGAAGCCCCGCAGCCTGCGCAGAGGCGGTGGCCGCCGGTTAGGACTTTTGGTCTTTTTGATAGTTCTTTGATAGTTGCCATTTATGTGCCTCCAATTGTTCGAGATTAAGGCTATCATTCCTCCCTTTCGGGAGGAGTCCAAAGACGATTATGCCTCCCTTTCGGGAGGAGTCCAAAGTTTTATTCTCGGACGCCGAGATAGTTTACCAGGGTTTCTACTTTCTTTTGTTTGAGAATCTTTTCCAGGTCTGTGTAAACTTTCTCTATATCTTCAACGTTAATATCTCTTCCTCCGAGACCATAAACATAATTTACGATAAAAGGTTTATCTTTTTTCTCATAGAAGGCTGACCTTATCTCATTGAAAACCGGTCCGCCGCTATTGCTGAATGTGTCGCTTCTATCAAGTATGGCTACTGCTTTTGCCTTGGAAAGAGCATCTACCACCTCTTTCGCGGGGAAAGGGCGCAAGAATCTTAGCTTGACCATACCTGCTTTTACGCCTTTTTCCCGCAGGCGGTCAACTGTTGTCTTTGCTGTCCCGCAAGTGGAACTCAGAGCGAGAACTGCCAGATCCGCGCCATCCATTTTGTACTCTTCTAAATAGTCGTACTTCTTTCCTATGATCTTCTCAAACTTGTTTACAATCCCGGGAATGACTGAATATGCTTTTATCATTGCCTCTGCTTCCTGCCTTTTGTGCTCAAAATAGTAGTCCTGCAAATCGAGCGGGCCGTAAGTGACAGCATTATCAATATCCAAAAGAGGGTACTTGGTTTTTTTCTCGCCTATCCAGTCTTTTACTACTTTATCCTCCAGAAGCTCAATCCGTTCCACGGCGTGGCTGGTTATAAAACCATCAAGGCATACCATAACCGGGAGAAGTATCTCCTCATCTTCGGCAATCCTTACTGCCAGGAGAGTAGACTCGTACGCTTCCTGTCCGCTCTCGCAATAAATCTGTATCCAGCCAGAATCTCTTGCTCCCATAGAATCTGAATGGTCGCAATGGATATTTATGGGCGCGGAGAGAGCTCGGTTGACTACAGGCATCACAATGGGAAGCCTCAGGGAAGAGGCGATATAGACTATCTCCCACATTAGCGCCAGCCCCTGGGAACATGTGGCTGTCATTGTCCTTGCTCCTGATGCAGCTGCTCCCACACAAGCGCTCATTGCGCTATGTTCCGATTCCACAGGAATCGTCTCTGTATCCACTAATCCATCAGCCACGAACTGGGAAAATGCCATTACAATCTCTGTCTGGGGAGTAATGGGATAGGCTGCTAACACATCCGGATTTATCTGGCGCATTGCGTGGGCAACTGCTTCGTTTCCTGTCAAAGCTAATTTGTCTTTCATAATTTGTCCTCCAAAAATCCAAAGGTCTTTGGTAGTGTAGCCCTTTATGGGCGTAATTCTTACGAGGACTATCCTTTGGGCGACCATAAAGGTCGCCCCTACGCGACCAAAATCTATTACGGGCATAAAGCCTTACACTACAAATTTACTATGCTTTATTCTTTGACCATTTCGATGCACTTAACAGGGCATATCTCGGCGCAGATTCCGCAGCCCTTGCAGTGGTCATAATCAAAACCGGTCATCTTTTCCTCGGATACGAGGATTGATGAATCGGGACAATATATCCAGCAATTGAGACAATTGGTGCACTTCTCAACATCCCTCACTGGTTTGAAAGTCCTCCAGTCACCTGTCTTATATTTTTCGGCATTTCCTGCCTCAACAATTAATCCAGCAATCGGTATCTCCTTCCAGCCTTTCTCTTTCATAAATCCTCCTATCAGAATCAGCCAGATTCCACTTCTTTATAAGCTCTCTCAATGGCGTCGATATTTCCCTTAACTGCCTTCTCCCCAATCTTTTTCAGGAATTTCTTCTTTAGTTTCTCTTCCAGGTCTTTCACTTTTATGATTCCTGTAGCTTTTACCAATGCTCCCAGCATAGGGGTATTAGGCATTGGCCTGCCTAGAATGTCCAGGGAAATCTGAGTTGCATTTACGGTAAATACTTTTCCTTTGTTGAACTTTGTCTTCTGCCGAATTACCTCTGGCTTCTCCTCTGTATTCACAATGAGGATACCCCCATCTCCCAAGCCCTCGGCAACGTCTACTGTATCCATAATTGTATCGTCTATTACTACCACAACACCCGGACTTGCTACTCCGCAGTGGAGATTTATTGGCTCATCGCTGATGCGCGTGTAAGCCCTCATTGGCGCGCCTGACCTTTCGGGACCATATTCAGGAAATGCCTGAATATACATA
>Ga0209979_1004573_pt1 | contig 11370 bp, 13 predicted proteins | sample AnhtaG_FD_183114 | JGI IMG/M metagenome (GOLD analysis project Ga0209979, IMG submission 183114) | Deep subsurface microbial communities from Anholt, Denmark to uncover new lineages of life (NeLLi) - Anholt_01485 metaG (SPAdes) (version 2) | ecosystem: Environmental > Aquatic > Marine > Oceanic...
AGGTTTTTGCCATTCCAGGTAGTATCTTGTCACCAGCGAGTCGAGGCACCAATCATCTCATTCAGGAAGGAGCCAAGCTAGTTCGAGACTATACCAACATTCTGGAAGAATTGAACCTGATGACCGTAGCTCGACAGATGGAAATGAAAGAGGTTATACCAGCTTCTGATACCGAGTCCCTACTACTGAAGCACTTGGGTGCCGAACCAATCCATATCGATGAGGTCTGCCGCAGTAGCGGCCTGCCAATATCAACCGTCAGCAGTACCCTGGCGATGATGGAGCTTAAAGGTTTAGTAAAGCAACTGGGATCGATGAGTTACGTTCTGGCCAGGGAAGCCAGACAAGAATATAGGGTAAAAGTGGATTAGATGCTATACTAAAAAATAGGGAAACAATTCCTATCTGATTAGCTTTGAATTGTTTTTATGGTTATGTCAAGCGGGAAGAAAAATTTAGTTATCGTTGAGTCACCGGCTAAAGCCAGAACACTAAACAAGATTTTGGGGAGAGGCTACAGCCTTAAAGCTTCGCTGGGTCATGTCAGGGACCTGCCCAAGAGCCAGCTAGGAGTCGATGTCGAAAAAAGCTTTGCCCCCAGATACGTGGTACCCAAAGCCAAAAGCAAGCTTGTCGGCGAACTCAAAAAAGCGGCCGAAACCGCATCCACCATATATCTGGCGACCGACCCTGACCGCGAAGGGGAGGCAATCGCCTGGCACCTAATTGAAGTAACGAAATCAAACCGCAAACCATACCGCCGCGTCGTTTTTCACGAAATAACCGAGGAAGCGGTTAAACACGCCTTCAAACATCCCCGTTCGATAGATATGCAATTAGTCAGCGCCCAGCAGGCACGGCGTGTCCTGGACAGGCTAGTCGGCTACAAAATCAGTCCCCTACTCTGGACGAAAGTAAGGCGCGGCCTCTCCGCAGGCAGAGTCCAGTCGGTAGCCCTCAAAATCATCGTTGACCGTGAGCGGGAAATTCAGAAATTTGTCCCGGTAGAATACTGGACGATTGAAGCCGAGCTAGCCAAGAAGACGGAGCCGACAACCTTCAGGGCGACACTAATCGGTCTTATGTACGGCACCAAGCTGGACATTCACAACGAGCAAGAGGCAACCAATACCAAAGAAGAACTGGAACAGGCAAGTTACCGTGTCTTTAAAGTAAGCACGAAAAAGGTAACCCGCCCACCAGCGCCACCGTTTATTACCAGCACGCTACAGCAGGAAGCCTGGCGCAAACTCCACTTCTCTGCCAAACAAACGATGGCGCTCGCCCAGCAGCTTTATGAAGGCCTCCCCATCGGCAAAGAAGGCAGCGTCGGGCTGATTACCTATATGCGGACGGACTCAACCCGGGTAGCCCACTCAGCAATTGCCGAGGCCAGAGAATTTATACAGAGTAAGTATGGCGCTCAATACGTGCCACCTCACGCCCGTTCTTTCGCCAGAAAAGTAAAAGGGGCGCAGGAGGCGCATGAAGCAATCCGCCCGACCAAAATTTCAAGAGAGCCTTCCCTGATTAAAAAATATCTGACCGCCAGCCAGTCCCGGCTCTACGAGCTCATCTGGAAGCGAATGGTGGCGAGCCAGATGGCGGCTGCCCTATTTGATAACACGACCGTTGATATTGAAGCCAAATGCGCGCAAACTGATTACCGGCTGAGGACTTTCAGCTCAGTGAACACATTCCCCGGATTTATCATTCTTTACAGTGAAGGAAAAGACGAAGCCGATGAAGAAGAAAAGAAAGGAATACTCCCTCCCCTGAAGAAAGGTGATGCGCTTGAGCTTCTAGGGCTTTTCCCGGAGCAGCGTTTCACCCAGCCCCCACCCCGCTTTAACGAAGCGACGCTGGTCAAAATGCTGGAGCAATGGGGTATCGGCCGTCCCAGCACCTACGCCCCCACCCTGTCCATAATTCAGGAGCGCGACTACGTGACCAAGGTCACAGGAAGTTTTCAACCGACAGAGCTTGGCTTTGTGGTTAGCGACCTACTCAACCAGTATTTCGCCGACATCGTTGACATCAAGTTCACCGCCAATATGGAAAGCGAACTAGATGATATCGTTAAAAACAATCGGGACTGGGTCAGCGTCGTCCAGGATTTTTACGCTCCCTTCGAGAAAGACCTGCAAAATGCCTTCCAGCTTGCGGAAAAGGTGAAAATACCCGATGAGCTAGTTGAAGAGACCTGTCCCGAATGTGGGAAACCCCTGGCGATAAAAATGGGGCGTTTCGGCAAATTCTTAGCCTGCAGCGGCTATCCTGAGTGCAAATATACCAAGTCGTTCCAGTTGAAGATTGGCGTGAAATGCCCACAGTGCGGCGGTGAGATTATCGAAAGGATGAGTAAAAAGAAACGCACTTTTTACGGCTGCAGCAATTACCCAGACTGCCAGTTTATCAGTAATTTCAGACCCCTCCCCCAGCCCTGCCCCAAATGCGGCGGACTCCTCACCGTCTATATGGGGAAAGGGGCGAAGTGTACAAAGTGTGAATATAGAGGGAAGCTAGAAGAGCAATGAGAGCATCGTCTAGCGGTGATTACGAAAGAAACCTATTAACTCGATATCAAATCTTGATGCAGCGTAGAGAATACCAAGACAGGTTTTTTGGAGAAGATTTAGGCTTCTCAATTCGACGAGATAGTTTCCTTAAATCCTTTAGAAGTCTCCAAGAGTAAATATTGATAGTTTAAGCTCTTTCAGTTTAGGCATTTTAGCTTTTAACGAGACTTCTTGGTTTGAACTCTATATTTAATTTAAGTGCATCTGCAACCTTCAACAATGTGCTAACAGTGGTATTACTCCCACCATTTTCCAACCTTGATATGGCAGGCTGTTGCATACCAATAATGTTAGCAAGTTGAACTTGGCTTAGACACAATTGATTTCTGCGTTCTATCAGAGTTTTTATCATCTCATACTTCGGCTTTAAGGCTTCATATTCTCTGCGAATTTCTGGTTTTCTAAGTAACTCTGCCTCAAAATCCTCGTATCTTGTAGCTTTTCTATTTGTCATTTTATTACTACCCCATTCAATCAATTCATAGTATATAACATATATGTTATATTATCAAGTGGATTAAGCATCGTTCTCGGCAGTATATCTGGAAATATAGTCATTCATCCTTTGAATAGCTATCCTTTTGTCACTTTCGGGAATCTTATCTCCCTTTTTCTCAATTGCATACAACAAGATAAATTTGCGCCTCGTAAAAGCAAAGAAGAAAATACGGTATAAGTCTGAACCGTGTCTTATTCTAAGTTCCCTGATACCAGACTTATCTATTTTTTGACATAGGGCATACCTAGTGTAATATTAAAACACCTTAACAACTTAAATACATGTATGATTTCCGCTATTGCTCCATCGGATTGCCCCAAGATGAAATCCTTTACAGGTTCATTGCCTTCTTTATCGATATAAAAAATGACCTGCCAATCCACAGTTACATTATATAGCATAAATGACCAAGGCGTTATCACCCTTAGCCATCCGTATATTGACACCACCTATTTTAGTAGTATAATCCGCATTAGGAGGCCTGTTATGGTTAAGCAGGTAGCAGTATGCTTTAATGTCATAGACGGTGATACGTTTGATACGGAGAGGAATGTTAGAATACGTCTTGCGAGGGTAAAAGCATCACCAATAGAAACAACAGAAGGACAAATAGCGAAGAGGCTATTGGAGTCATTAATCCTTAATAAGGCTATCACTTATGAAGTAGTAGCCACTGATGTTTATGGGCGTAGTGTAGCAGAGGTTTGGGTAAATAGTAACAACATTAATGATATTATGATTTCACACGGCTATAAGTAGCCGATTCAATGTATTTCTTATCAAGAACATTTGGCACATTACCTTTTTGCCCATTCTCCTTTAGCCACTTCATTAATTGTAGCATCTCGTCATCATTAACCTCATAAGATATAGTATAATTGATAAGAGTATTATTACTTGGCATATTCACCTCCTTTATTTACTTGTATTTAAGGTATACTTACCAAATTTAAAAGAGCACAAGGGAATAGCGAGAATAACCTTATGCAAGAAGTCTTTAACAAATACATAAATTACCTTGAGGCGGAGAAAGGTGCTTCGCCGTACACGGTGCGTAATTACAGCAATGATTTGCTGGGTAACCGCAAACGGGGTACAGAAAGGGGCTTCTTCCAGTTTCTCAGACTCAAGAAGATTAGCTCGCTGGAAGAGGTGGATAAGCGTATCCTGCGTGATTATATGTCGTGGCTGATGGACCAGGGCGTGGTCAAACCCAGCATTGCCCGAAAGCTGTCGGCCATCCGTTCTTTCTATCGATACCTGATGCGCGAGGGAGTAATATCAAGTAACCCGCTGGAAAAAGCTTCTTCACCCAAGCTGGACAAGCGCCTGCCCTCTTTTCTTACTGTAGGGGAAACGGTGCGACTTCTGGAAGTCCCTGATTTAGCAAAGCCACAGGGTCAGCGCGACCGGGCTTTGCTAGAACTACTCTATGCTTCCGGCCTCAGAGTAAGCGAGCTGGTGAGCCTGGACCTGGAGCAGGTTAATCTTAATACCAATGAAATCCGCGTCCGGGGAAAAGGGTCCAAGGAGCGGATGGTGCTCATCGGTGAGCCGGCTGCCCAAGCTCTGAATACCTACCTTGGTCGGGGTCGGCCCGAGCTTCTAGGCAAAAAAAGGAGCAGCGCCGTGTTCCTTAACCGCTACGGAGGACGCCTCCCGGCACGAAGGGTACAGAAAATACTGGGAAAATATGCCAATGCAGCCAATATAGATAAGCGGGTTCACCCCCACCTGCTGCGCCATACCTTTGCCACCCATCTCCTTGATGGCGGCGCCGATTTAAGAGTCGTCCAGGAGCTTCTAGGCCATGCTCAGCTATCCTCCACCCAGATTTATACCCACGTGACCCAGAGTCAGGCGAGAAAGATATATCTATCGGCCCACCCCATGGCCCAGAAAAAGGATAACGAGCTTGAAAATAAAGAGTAGACTGCAAAAGCTACGCCAAAAGTTAGCTGATAGAGAGATTGACGCTATCTTTATCTCCCAACCGGAGAATAGATACTACCTCTCCGGATTTAATGGTTCAGCCGGTTTTCTGCTGATTACAGCGCAAGATGCCATCATAGCGACCGACTTCCGCTACGTTGAGCAGGTCAAAAGACAAGCTCCTGATTACAAGCTTTTCCAGATAACCAATGACATGGTAGACTGGTTTCCTGAGGTGGTAGCCGGATTAAAGCGGCGAAAGTTAGGCTTCGAAGCCAGACATATTACCTTTGCTATGTACCGGCAGCTAAGCGATATACTGGACAAAAGGCAATCCCCGCCCAAACTCGTCCCCCTGGAAGGACTGGTAGAATCACTGCGGATAGTGAAGGAGCCGGAAGAGATTGAGCTTATTACCAGAGCCGCTGAAATAAGCGATAAAGCCTTTCAGCATATTGAGGAGATAATTCATACTGGCATGACTGAAAAAGAGGTAGCCTGGGAGATAGAGAAATTCATACGGGAGAATGGCAGCCAAGGTATACCATTTGATATTATTGCTGCCTCAGGGCCTAATTCAGCCCTACCCCACGCCAAGCCTTCTCTGCGCACCATACAAGCTGGAGAAGCGGTATTGTTTGATATTGGTGCCAGACTTGACGGCTACTCCAGCGACCTCAGTCGCACCATCTGCCTTGGTTCGCCTGATGATACCTTTAAGAAGGTATACGACATTGTGCTTGGCGCCCAGCTAGCGGTAATGGCGATAATAAAAGAGGGTATGACCGGTGAGCAGGTTGACAGTCTGGCCAGAAAAATTATTGAAGAGGCAGGCTATGGTGAAGCCTTCGGGCATGCGTTGGGCCACGGTGTCGGGCTGGCAGCTCATGAGTCGCCGCGTCTTGGCGCGGGCTCAAACGAAGCGCTTGCCTCGGGCATGGTTTTTACGGTGGAGCCCGGTATTTACCTTCCCGGGTGGGGAGGGATAAGAATCGAGGATTTGGTCGTTATGGAGAATGGCCAGGCGAGAGTGATTTCAAAAGCGAGGAAGGTGTAACATGATCAGTGGCAGTGACCTAAGAAAAGGGATTATCATTGAGTTGGACGATAAGCTATATCAGGTTATTGACTACCAGCACGTCAAGATGAAACGAACCGCTCTGGCCCGGGTTAAGCTTCGCGATATCAATGCCGGCCATACTATCGAGCGAAGCTTTCAGGCTAATGAGAAACTCGTCCGGGCACGCCTTGACTCAAGGCCAATGCAGTATCTTTATAACGATGGTAACCTGTATTACTTCATGGATGAGAAGAGCTTTGAGCAGATGGGCATCAATGCCGATAGGCTGGGCGATATCCTCAACTATTTGAAAGAGAGCGTGTCAGTCGAAGTATCAAGCTATAAAGGTGAGGTGATTGACATAGAACTGCCCATTACGATTGAGCTGGAGGTGATTGAAACTGGGCCTGGTTTCAAAGGAGACACCGCTACCGCGGGTAGTAAGTCAGCCAAACTGGAAACCGGGCTCACCATCCAGGTTCCACTATTTATTAATGAAGGTGATGTTATCAAGGTTGACACCCGGACGGGTGTTTATCTAGAAAGGAGCAGTTAGGATAATTGTTGAAAGCCGATCTTCATTTGCACACTGAATATTCAATTGACTGCGGTATGCCTCTAGAAACAATTATTAAACGCTGTCAAGAGCTAGGGATAAACTGTGTTACCATCGCTGACCATGGCACCATTGAGGGAGCCTTAGAGATGCGGCGTTTAGCTCCCTTCACCATAATCGTGGCTGAGGAAATACTGACTCCCGATGGCGAAATTATGGGCATGTTCCTTAAAGAAAACATCCCCAACGGTCTTTCCGTCGAGCAGACAATCGCTCATATCAGAGGTCAAGGTGGATTAGTGTGCGTTCCTCACGCCTTTGACATATTCCGGCCGTCCGCTTTAGACGAGAAGATAGTAGAAGAAATTACCTCGAAAATTGATGTTATGGAAGTCTTTAACTCAAGAAGTCTTCTTCTCCGCAGTTCAGCTAAAGCTCAGGCCTTTGCTGAGAAACACGGTATTGCTCAGAGTGCCGGCAGCGACGCCCATACGCTTAATGAAATTGGCAATGCCTATGTGGAAATGCCTGAATTCACCGGCAAAGATGACTTCCTTCAGGCTTTAACAAAGGGCAAGGTTTCCGGACACAGGACAAATCCGCTAACTCATTTTAGCAGCGCCTGGTCAAAACTGAAAAACCGTAACAGGCGGTGAAAAAATGTATCAACTCGGCTGGTTTTCCACAGGTAGAGGTAAGGGCTCGAGAGGACTGCTCAAAGCAGCGCAGGACAGCATTACGTCGGGTGAAGTTGAGGCCGAGATAGCCTTCGTTTTCTGCAGTCGCGAACACGGAGAAACGGAAGCAACCGACGTATTTCTCAAGATGGTTGAGGATTATCACATTCCACTGATCACTTTCTCTTACCAGAAATTTAAGTCGAAGATAGGGGCAACCAGTACCAGCCAAGAAGAAGCTCTACCATCGTGGCGGCTTGACTACGATAGAGAGGTAATGACACGACTGCGCGGCTTTCACCCCGACCTTTGTGTGCTGGCCGGTTACATGCTGATTGTGGGCCCAGAGATGTGCCAGAAATACGACATGCTTAACCTTCACCCAGCGGCGCCGGGCGGGCCTACCGGAACTTGGCAGGAAGTAATCTGGCGGCTAATGGGGAATGAGGTTAATGAAACGGGGGCGATGATGCATCTGGTAACCCCGGAGCTGGACAAGGGACCAGTGGTAACCTACTGCACCTTCCCGATTAGAGGTGAACCATTTGATAGGCATTGGGAGGAAATAGAGGGAAAGCCTTTGGAACAGGTTAAGAAGGAACAGGGTGAAAATAATTCCCTTTTCAAGCTCATCCGCCAGCAGGGGGCAGCCAGAGAACTTCCCCTGGTAATCGCCACCATTAAGGCTTTCAGCCAGGGTAAAGTCAAAATAACCCCGGATAAGCGAGTGGTTGACGCCGAGGGAAAGTTAATTAAGGGGTATAACCTGACGGAAGAGATAGATAGAAAAGTAAGCGGGACTATCTGAGTATCGGGGACATCAAAAGGGCGGCAAAGCTCCTCTTTTTAATACTTCCCCCCTCTTCCTGCGCAGTAAGGGAGTGCTCTTTTTATAAGGTCATCGTCTTCTAAGCTAGCCCACTTTTATTTGTTATGATATGGCAAGACTTTCTTTAATTGCCATATCAATTTCAATCATTTTGGTCTGACTTAGCTCGCCGCATTTATCCGTAAGGCGTGTTTTATCTATTGTCATTATTGCTGCCAAATTAACTGTGCTATCTTTTGGCAAACCACTTTCTTCCGATGAAATATTAACTAAGAAGGGGTATCGTTTTTCGTATGCGCTTGTTATAGCAGCCACGATTGTTGTGGGGCTATGTGTGTTACCAATATCATTTTGAATAATAAGGGCTGGTCTTATACCACTCTGTTCGCTGCCCCTTGGAGGATTCCAATTTAGCCAATATATTTCGCCGCGTTTAATTTCGTCTTCCATAAGTTAAATTGTTACCATTGAGGTATTACTTCGTGTTCAATAGCGGAAGCCTTACGGGCGAACTGTAGCAAATCTTTACCCACTAACTTATAACCTTCTTCCATAATTGCAGCTTTGTGCTTTTCGGCGAATTCCTCTAAACAATGGGAAAAAAGCTTGCTACGGCTTATTTTTCTTTCATGTGCTATTAAATCGGCAATCGAAATCAATCTTTCGGGTATGCTAATTGTTAACTTAGTCGTTTGACCCATAACTTTCCTTCCTACTATTTGGTAATACTAATTGTTCTTAATATATAGTATAACTACATGAAATAGAATTGTCAAGAGGGGTTAAAAGAATTTCATCACCCCTGCACAGAAAGGGGGACTGAAACAGTGAGCTAAAATACCTCACCCCAAACTATTTCTTGGTCTCTTTGGTGGTTTCTTCTTTAGGTTTGCCCAAGACTTCATCGATAATGCCATAATCTGCCGCCTGATCCGCATTAAGGTAGAAATCGCGGTCAGTATCATGGGCTATCTTCTCCATCGTTTGCCCGGTGTGCCTAACCAAGATGCCCCTGATTACCTCCTGCACCCGCATAATTTCACGGGCGGCAATTTCGATATCGGTGGCATACCCCTGCGCGCCACCAAATGCCTGGTGCATATGAATGGTGGAGTTGGGCAAGGCAAAACGCTTACCCTTGGCACCGGCACACAGGAGCAATGTCCCCATGCTCGCCGCCAGCCCAACACAGATTGTGGATACATCGGGACGGATAAGCTGCATGGTATCGTAAATGGCGAGGCCAGCATTGATAACACCACCGGGGCAGTGAATGTAAAGGCTTATATCCTTATCCGGGTCTTCTCTTTCCAGATAGAGAAGCTGAGCAACAATAACATTAGCCACCTGGTCATTAATCGGCATGCCGAGCATGACGATGCGTTCTCTCAGCAAGAGCGAGTAGATATCAAAAGCCCGCTCCCCTCTGGCACCACTTTCAATTACCATCGGAATGACATTCATTGGGTTGGTATTCATTTTTTCGCCTCCTTCTTTCTTACTTTAGCACTTACCTTTGGGCCTCTGGCTATTTCCACCAGTCGGGCTATAGTTTTTCGCGTCATCAGAATTTGTTTGATTGACTCACGGGACTGCGGGGTATTCAGAGCTTTTTGCACATTTTCTTTATTCCCAGTAGCACTTTTGAGCATATTTTCAATCTCGGCATCTATCTCCGAATCGTCAACTTCAACCTTTTCCTCTTCGGCAACCCTGCCCAAGACAAGGGACTGAGTGACTCTTTTGCTCGCTACCGGGTGTAATTCCTCATGCAATTGCTCCCCGGTCTTGTTAACACTTTTCAGGTATTCTTCCAAATTTCCCCCCTGCATTTGGAAACGCCTTGACTGCTCATCAATCAGCCGGTGAATCTCCATTTCCACCAGAACTGGCGGGAACTCCACCTGAGCCTGGTCGACTACAGCCTCAATCACCCGTCCTTCAAAATCTATCCTAGCTTTCTCATCGGCTCTGAGCTTCAAGTTATTGGTGACCTCCTCTCTAAATGCGGCCACGGTCTTCAACTCGGGGCCAAATTGCCTGGCAAATTCATCATTTAGCTCAGGGAGTATCTCTTCTTTTATTTCGACAACCTTCACCTTAAAAGAGGGCTCTTTCCCGGCCAGCTCGCCTCTGAGATAATCGGAAGGGAACTGGAGCTTGAACTCTTTTTCCTCGCCCTTTTTCATCGCGGATAACTGCTTGGCAAACCCCGGTGCCGGAAAAGGCAGGTCACGAAGAACCTGATACTGGGCGCCCCCCTGGTTTATGAACGGCTCACCTTCAATATCGCTCTTAATATCTAAAACTACCAGGTCACCAAAGTCCACCGGACGTTCTACAGCCTCCCAGGTAGCGTGCTGATGTCGTAGTTGTTCTATGGTCGAACTAACATCATCCTTGGTTATTTTTACCGGGTCTGACGTAACCTGAATACTATGATAATCGCCAAGTTTGACTACAGGCACTAACGGTACCGTTGCTTTGAATATTACCGGCTCAGTCTGGAGCAGCTCAATCTGGGGCTGAGCGATAGCCTCAATCTGCTGCTCTGTTAGCATCTTTTCATAGGCTTGAGGTAATAGATGGTTAAGTGCATCTTCAAGAAGTCCCTCTTTACCCAGGTAGCGTTCCAGTATCGCCCGCGGCGCTTTTCCTTTACGAAAGCCGGGAATATTGGTTCGCTTAACCAAACGATGATAAGACCCTTCCAGGGACTCCTCTACTTCAGCCGGCTCCAGCTCAATGGTAAAAAATGCCTGACTATTTTCCGTCTTCTCTCTAGTTACTTTCACGATTCCCCCGTCTGCTCAGTTAGCTTTATGCTTCTCCTGATAATATTTCAGATAGCCAGCAATGTTCAAAGGTATAAGCTCCCCGGTTAAGAATTTATATAGAGATTCCATTTTCCTAACTGGTTCCAATTCATTATATAACTGGGTTTTCAGCTTTTCCGCCGCAGCGTCAAATCCGTCTTCTTTCACCGCTTTCGATACTATATTATCCCAAAAACGAAGCTTATCCATAGCTAATTGTAAACTTTCTTGAACTTTGTTACTCACCCCAAAGTGCGCAAAATAAATTGCGGTTGCCTTAAGCAGCATCAATCTTTCCAGTGTATCAAGATACGACTCTAAATCAAAGCCAGGCGGCGGAGTAACCGGCAGCAAAACTTCATTTTCAGCAACAGAGATGCTAACCGCATCCCCGCTAAACAATCCGTTGTTTCGACTCTCAT
>Ga0209979_1004575_pt1 | contig 11368 bp, 12 predicted proteins | sample AnhtaG_FD_183114 | JGI IMG/M metagenome (GOLD analysis project Ga0209979, IMG submission 183114) | Deep subsurface microbial communities from Anholt, Denmark to uncover new lineages of life (NeLLi) - Anholt_01485 metaG (SPAdes) (version 2) | ecosystem: Environmental > Aquatic > Marine > Oceanic...
GGACAGCCATAACAGCGAAGGCATCCCTCAGCCGGTGGGGACTTACCCCATGTACCTTGCCTGTCTCCGGATTGAGCAGTTGGCCAAGGCCAGCCCTTCCGGCGCACTCCATCACCACCTGCCAGGCGCGGTGTCGGTTGATACCGAAGATGAGCCTAGTCCCACCTCGGGAGACCGGCCCGCCGCGCCGGATGTAGTCCCTCAAAATCTCCAGGCTGTCGCCACCAATGGGCAGGGTTCTTACCCTGTGGTGCTCCTGCTCCTTAGCTACCGCCTTCTCCACCTTTGCTCCGCATCCGGAGCAAAAGGTGTGAGCCTTCCCCAGCCGGACACCGCATTTGGGACAGGAGACCTTCATCCGCGACTTCAGGTGCTCGATAGTAACGCTGGCTCGCTCAGAGTCTACGTCCTCAACCCTGAGAGCCAGGGCCTCCGATATGCGGCAGCCCACCCTTGCCAAAATCCTGATGAGGAGCTTATCCCTCAGGCACGTTCCTGCATCCTCGAGTCGATTTGTTTCTTCTATATCAAGGTAGGCTTTCATCTGATGTAGTACCTTGCTCAGTGCTCCTTCAGCTAGCGCCTCGGCGGGTGCGAACCCGACTGGATCCAACTAGGCGCACCACCTCTATTTGAACCTCGCCAACTTCCAAATCGTGGCGCACCTTGACAGAATGGCACCGGCAATTTAGAGTTAGCCATGGTAGGCGTGCCATTCAACCACTGACGCGCCACCTTTTTGAGCAGGATTGTCAGAGGGGAAGGGAATCCCTGGGCCGACCGCGTTCAGCCTCCTTTCCTAGGGATTTCCTCCCCCATAGCTTCATCCAGATCAGGCCTTTGTGGGCGGCCTCCTCTGCTACCGAACTCTCGGAGAAGCTCAGCATAGAGTTCCTTAGTCCGCTCTCCTCCCTTCTTCCCTATGGCACGGAAGTGATCGCGCCCATAGCGCTCCAGCGTCTTGCAGCCGCCCCGACGACCAGCCTCCGCTACGCTGGGGTTGGCCTCCCCATTTGGAACGGGTTGCATAGCCATACGCTGCTATCGTTGCACATTCCGCCTCTTCTTGACTATTGTCACGAAATAGGCGTATAATGTCCCGAACTGGCAATAAACCAATACGCATTTGGTCATAAGAACATTGCTAGGTGGTAACCCAGAAGGTGAATAGTGCCCAAAAGATTTGAGGTTTCCCCAGAACAAGCGCAGCGCTGGGTCGAGCTGCATCGGCGCGGGTGGAATTACAGCAGGATTGAACGAGAGGACAGGGTGCCTAGGAGAGTCGTATCAAGGGTGATCAGGCAACATGAGGAGGCTCAAAGGTTGCAGGAGGCAGCCGGTGCCCGCCGTGATGTCGCCGCCGGCTATTTGAGGGAGCATTTCCAAATGCTGGAGGTCGGAGGAGGATTTCTGCTACAACTTGTGGCTCCACCATCTATTAGGGGTACGCTGGCTCCCCAATTCCCTGAACTGGAGGTAGCTCTTCCTGGTCGACTTAAGGACTGGCTTATGGGTAGAAGGGGCTATAATGTCTTTCTTCCTGACTCCGACAAAAGCCTCGCAGAATTAGGCCAACCAGAACATCAGCAGCGGCTTGATGAGCGCGCTGCCGAGCAGCAGTCACAGGCTATACTTGAAGGTCTAAAGGAGCACCTGCCAGGGTTGTGGCCATTCGTGAAGAGGTTGACATTCACAGCAAATGAGTATCGTTTGGACTGGAAACGCCTCCGGGACAAGTGTGTGACCCCAGGCTCATCACCAAGTTCAGCAGACGCGGCCATAGAGACGGCGGTTAAGCTAATTCGCAAGGAAGCTCAACCTAAGACGGGAGTGAAAGGAGTGCCGAGAAACGTGAGGGAGCGGGAACCGACGGAAATCGCGAATACGGCGCAGCGCCTTCTCCAGATCGCGCCAATACAGCAGCAACTCGAGGAGCTAGCACGGGAATTGAGTGAGTGGCAGAAGCTCTTTGAGCAGCTGGACGAGATGCTGGGTACTCACCGGCTACGCAGAACCTTAGTAACAACTCGCTGCCAATTCTGCCCTGTCCCATAGAGTAAAGGGCGGTGCGTCTGGTGCAACCTATCGATGCTTACCCCAGTCCCAAACCCTCGACCGGGCTAGCCCCATTGCGATGGGCAGCGATGGCTTCCTCTGCCTTCAGACCCTGGGTGTACCTTCGGCTCATCTCCAGACTTTCGTGCCTGAGGAAGAGCTGAAGCAGGAAGGAGTCCCTGGCCACCCTTAGATACTGGAGGGCAGCGGTGTGGCGCATGCGGTGCATTCCCCCAGGGCCGGTTACACGAGCACGCTTCTTGAGTCTGCTGAACCAGCTGTCCAGGCCATCTACAGAGAAGCACGCCCCTTCCTCAGTCACCCAGAGGGCGTCGGCTTTAGTCCGGGCCTTACGCTCAACCAGGTAGGCCCAAAGTGCCTTTGCCGTCGTCGAGGAGAACGGAGCAATCCCGATCTTGCCACCTTTGCCCATGACCCGCACCCGCTTCCCTTCTAGATCGAGGTCTCCAAGCTGCAGGTTTGCCATCTCTGCACGGCGGAGGCCAGAGTCCAGAAAGAGCAGCAACATGGCCTTGTTGCGAAGTCCAGTAAATCGCGCTCCAGTCCTGATGTCAAGGTCGCATACTGCAAGGAGCCGCTTCAGCTCTTCACGGGAATAGGGCTCCACCGGAGGCGCAGATGGCGGTTTGAAGTGGATGGTCGCCAATGGACTCGACTTGAGGTATCCCTCCTGAACAGCCCAGTTGAAGAGGCGACGGAGCGCTCGGAAATAGGGGAAGGCAGTGGATGGTTTAGCTTTCCTCAACAGGCGTGTGCCGTTGCTAGCGCTATGCTCGCAGGTTCTCGCACCAACCCAGGAGAGGAACTCCCTGATTTGATGCGAGCTGAGCGAACGAGGGTCATCAGACCAGCCCCTATCTTGGGCGTAGTCCAAGAAGGGCCGAAGGAGATCTCCGTAGTACTCGATGGTTCGACTCGCTCTCCCCTCAGCCCGAAGGGAGAACAAGAAACCATCCACCAAGTCTTGCAGTCCAATCGTCCTGTCATTCCTTTTCACCTTTCATTGCGGTCGGCCCTATGCAGTTTGTCGCTCTCAGATTTGCCTCAGCTTTGTGGATTCAGCCAAGGCAGTTGCTCCTCTAGCTTTGGTGGCGTCCCTGGAGGGATTCGAACCCACGACCCACTGCTTAGAAGGCAGTCGCTCTTTCCACTGAGCTACAGGGACAACATTCCCTTTAGAGAGTCTACTACAAACGAGAATGTTGATCAAATAAAGCAAGCTTCATTACCTCGGTTGACTGGCTCTATTCCAGCTTCAACTCTCGAGCAGTCTCTATTTTGTGAAGGATTCGAGTGTGAGTACCCCGGCGCGTAATCCGCTTGATGCTAACATCGGAGAGATCTGCCGAGGTGGTCAGATACTTTTGGGCAATCCTGCCAACGGGCTGGGCTGCTATAATAGCCCATGTTGCGGCCAGGATTGCTATGGGAAGCCTCCCCCTCCGGTCCTTACCCCCTAGAGCAAGAAGGCAAGCTACCCCTGCCATTATCCCTGCTACAGAGACGTTTGTGCCGCAAAGGGGCGATAACGCTAAATCCCTCTCGCCACTCTGCAATCGAGCTAAGCCTTCCGTAGCAGCCTCCTGAATCGCATCGGTGGGGACATTACCATAGACATAGAAGCCCGCAGTAGTCGCCTGTCCCACCAGCCTGACGTTTAGGCCTACCCTCCTAGTCAAAAGGGCAATAGTGGCGTGCTCCAGGGCATGATTCTGACGCAGTGCAGTAATAAAGTTGCCGTTCATGCTCCCCTCCTCTTCTTCATGACCAATCATAGTATACCACATCGAGATCAAGGTGATACTGTAGATAGCTAGCCCCTGATCGCTTTTAAACGGCGGTAGAGGTAAATCCCGATAAGAGCGGCAATCCCCAGTATGATAGGCACCAAAAGGGGGCGCATGGCGATGCTAATCTGTTCCCAGTGTACCCCCAGTTGGTAGCCTCCATAGGCTAAGCCGAGGCACCAGAGGAAGGAGCCGAGAAAGGTATAGAGCAAGAACTTAGGGAAATTCGTCCTAGCGATCCCGGCGGGGAGGCTGATAAAGGTACGCACCACGGGGAGCAGACGAGAGGTGAAGATGACCCAGTCGCCATGTCTCGCAAACCAACGATCGGCAAGCTCTAGATCGTGGCGCGTGAGGAGAACGTATCTTCCATACCTCTCAACCAAGGGTCGACCACCCCAGGCCCCAACCCAGTAGGCAATGGTTGAGCCAATGGTACACCCCAGAGCCCCCCAAAACCCCGCTATCAGGTTATAACTTGCTCCCAAACCTCGTTCCTTGATCAGCATCCAGCCGCTGAGGGGCATAATAATCTCGCTGGGTATGGGGATACAGGCACTTTCCAGAGCCATAAGAATTACCACACCAGGCCACCCGAGAAATTCATAGACCCGGCTGATAAAGTCTAATATTTGCTCTTCCAAACCATCCTCAGCTAGATTTTAAGTGCCTGGATGGGAGTGTATCAAATGGTCATATTAGCGTCAAGCCAAGCAGGGTTAAGAAATGCTACCATAAACTCCTTTACAGTTGACATTTGCCTTCAAATGTGCTTAAATGTTTCCACAGGATTATTGATATTTGCTGTTAAGGTTTGGATGTAGGCTAATGGGAGGCTTAATGGAATGGGCGATGCTTGGGGTATTAAGAGGGGGAGGTGAGAGATGATGGAACCGGGGAAGAAGAAGCAGATAGATGAGCTCCTAGTGGAGGGGGCGTTTATTACCCCTGAACAGCTTGAAGCTGCCCGTGAGGCTGCTAAGCACGCTAACAGGGATTTAAAGGAGGTTCTTCTAGAGCGGCGTCTCATCAGCGAAGAGACCCTTGCCACCGTCCTCAGCTTCCAGCTCAATGTTCCTGCAGTCGATCTGAAGCAGGTGCAGGTGCAGGCCTCCGCTCTGGCGTTGATCCCAGAGGAGGTGGCTCGGGAGCATAATGTTTTGCCTTTATCTGTGGATGGCGATACTTTGATGGTGGCTATGGATGACCCCGATAACCTTCAACTCATCGACACCCTTGCTGTATTGACCAAGAAGAGGATAAAGCCGGTCATCCCCCTCCATGGTGGCATCCGTGAGACCATAGATACTCAATATAAGTTGACCACTCAGATCGAGAAGGAGATCAGGCAGTTGCTGACCACTGCCCGGGGAAGGGTGGTATCGGAGCCACTGCTCACCCTTGAGGCAATCAGCCATGCCCCGGTGGTCCGAGCAGTGGAGATGCTTCTTACCCAGGCGGTAAAGGATAGGGCATCGGATGTTCATATTGTGCCCCAGGAGGAGGACGTTCAAATTCGCTATAGGATCGATGGAGTGCTACATGATATCGTTTCCCTGCCCCACGAGGTTCACTCAGCGCTTCTGACCAGGATCAAGGTGCTGGCCAACATGAACATTGCGGAAAGAAGGCGTGCCCAGGATGGTCAGTTCAGCTCCACAATTGCCGACCGGGATGTGGATTTCCGCGTTGCCACCATGGGCACCAATCATGGGGAGATGGTGGTGCTGCGCGTTTTGGACAAATCCCTCTCCCTGCTTGAGCTCACCGAGGTGGGGATGTCGCCCCATGTTTTGGAGACCTATCAAAAGGCAATTGAGTCTCCCTTCGGCATGATCCTGATTAGCGGCCCCACCGGCTCAGGAAAGACCACAACCCTCTATGCCTCGGTGAGCAAGTTGAATGCTAAAGAGCTCAACATTATGACCATTGAGGATCCCATTGAATATGAATTCAATGGGATTCGTCAGATTCAGGTCAATCGACCGGCGGAGATCACCTTTGTCAGTGGGCTGCGGGCGATCATGCGCCTTGACCCCGATGTCATCCTCGTTGGCGAGATCCGCGATGCTGAGACAGCGAATGTGGCGATAACGGCTGCCCTCACCGGGCACCTGGTGCTGTCATCGATCCATGCTAATGATGCTTCCGGCGCCATCGTTCGCCTCTTGGATTTCGGGGTGGAGCACTTCCTGGTTACCTCAGCGGTCGTTGCCGGTATGTCACAGCGACTGGTGAGGAAGGTCTGCCCCTATTGTCGAGAGATGAAGGAGGCTTCCGTTGTTGAGGGAATGGCTTACCAGAAGGAGATGGGAGAGGAAAAAACCCATTTCGCCTACGGCACCGGCTGTAGCTTCTGCTCCCATACCGGCTTCTTAGGGAGAACCGGGGTTTTCGAGATGGTGCCAATGACTGACACCATAAGAGAGATGGTGAACCGAGGGTTAGGTGCCATCGAGATCAGGGAAGCGGCTATAAAAGAGGGACTGGTCACCATGCGCCGCGATGGCATGCTCAAGGTCAAGGAGGGGATAACTACCCCTAGAGAGGTGATCCGCAACGTCTTCACCATTGGGTAAACAGCGGGGAAGGGCTGCAACATATTGAGCCACGCAACTGCAACCATAGACCTAGGACTAATTACTTATTGACATATTCAAAGTTATATGTTATTGGTTTGGGCTGGAAGTTCCCAAGCCATTTTTGTTTGGGACAAATATTAGGGGTTTAGGCAATGTGGTTTAAGTATGTAGCCTGTAACACCAGGGGTGATATGACCACAGGGGCGCTGGAGGCTGACTCGGAGCAGAGCGCCGAGCAATTGCTGTGGCAATCTGCACTCACCATCATCAGCCTGGATAAAAAAAGAACGCCCCCCTCCTTGGATGAGGCAATGCCTTTCTTCTTCCGGGTGAGTCGCAATGATGTGGTCTATTTCACCCGTGATATGTCCACTTTGCTTAGCTCCGGGATCGCCATCCTCCCTACGCTCCATATGCTCTACGGGCGAACCACCAAGACCAGCATGAAGAAGGTGGTTCGTCAAATGATCGGGGCTATAGAGACGGGGAGCCCCTTCTCCGAGGCCTGTGCCAAATTCCCAAGTGTGTTCTCCCCCTTCTATCTGCGCATGACAAGGGTGGGGGAGGAGATAGGCAACCTGGAGGTGATGCTGAGGGAGATAGTGATCCAGATGGAGAAAGAGGCTGCCGTTTCCAGTAAGGTTAGAAATGCCATGATCTACCCCGCCTTTGTGCTTGCCCTGGCTGCTCTTGCCACGGGTGTAATGATCTTCTTTGTTCTACCGGCGATGAGCGGCCTTTTCACCGCCTTTGCCGGCGATCTACCTATATTCACCAGGATAATGCTCGGCGTTGCCGCATTCGTTAGAGCCAACATATTATATGTATTGCTCGGTATGGTGGCTCTTGTTGGTCTTGGGTGGTTGTATTTCAGAGGCCCGAAAGGGAAACTGAGAAGGGATGCCCTGATATGGCGGATACCGCTTATCGGTAACATCAATATCAAGGGGACGATGTCCAAGCTGGCGAGGAACATCGCTATCCTGATTCGTGGTGGGGTTACCCTCACCGAGTCTCTCGATCTGGTGATTATGACGACGGACAATGCCCCGCTTAGGGATGCGCTGGTGAGGGTGCGTGCCGATGTCCACGCCGGGGAATCGCTTTCCCGGGCGCTCATCGAACACCCGGTTTTCCCCCCTCTTTTCTCCCAGGTGGTCGGCGTTGGCGAGCAGAGCGGTCGCCTGGAGGCAAACCTTGATGTGATGGCCGATTTCTATGAGACGGAGATGGACAAGGCTATCGCCAGGGCTACCGGGATGCTGGGGCCGACGCTGGTTGTCGTTATGGGGATCGCCGTCGGTTTCATCGCCCTCTCCATAATCACGCCAATATACGGTTTAATGGGGCAGATCGGCGGATGAAAGGCCAAAAGGGGCTAACCCTGCTCGAGGTCGTGATGGCTGTGGCTCTCTTTGCGATAATAGCAGCTGGCCTCTTTATGGCCTTGAATGTCAGCCACAAGGTTACAGGTAGCACCAATCGGCTAACTATTGCTGAGAGCTTGACCCGAAGCGCGCTCGAATTTGTTAAGTCGTGTGATTACGATGACACAGATCCCCCTGATTACCAAGACTACGTAAACCTAGAGATAGAAGAAGGGCGTATCCCCGTTCCCCCTGGCTACTCTATTTACGTTTACGCTGTCGTGCTTATTGACCCAGGTATTCAGAAGATAACGGTCGAGGTTAAGTTTGAGGGTGAGCTCATAGTCACCACAGTAGCCTATAAACTAGACCGATGAGTGAAAAACGTTCAAGCCAAAAGGGTTTAACGCTAATAGAGCTATTAGTAGCGATGGTCGTCGGCGCTATGATCATCGGCGCCGTTGTAGCCAGTATAATTCAGCTCTTTACGATGAGCGACCGCAATAGCGATTACAACGCGGCTTTTACTCAGGTGCAGAACGCCGGTTATTGGGTCAGCCACGATGCCGTGCAAATAACTGAGGAGCCCTTTCCTGATGGCTTTCCTAACGGCAATGGTAAGTTCCCGGTTACCCTTGAATGGTATGATGGCACAGCGAATCATACTGTTGTTTATACCCTTGATGCCAGCTCAGGCGAGCTGAAGCGTAAACTTGACAGTGACTCACCTATTGTCATCGCTCAGTACATAGTTTCAGATGCGACAAAAACGAGCTGTACCTGGGATGCAGTAACGAAAACGCTCACCCTGGTGATAACGGCTCAGGTTGGGGACCAGACGGTGACTAGAACATATAAGGTTGACCCCAGACCTTCTTCCTAGCTCAGGGGTGTGGTATAAGGAGAGGGGAGCATGATGGGGAAAAAGATTAGACTCAAGAAAGACGAGGGTGGGTACGCACTGGCCTTGGTGTTGATCCTGCTAATTCTGATTGGCCTCATCATCGGGCCACTTTTAGTCCTTATGACCACCACTCTCATGTCTGCATATCGTCACGAGGAGGGAATGCTGGGGTTTTATGCCGCCGACGCCGGGATAGAGGATGCGGCGTACAAAATACAGCATGAGGATGGCAACCTACCTGAAGATGTAGGCTTTTCCTACGGATACCCGGAGTACCCAGCGCTATATGTAAATGATTCCGAGGTACACGTCGCAATACAAAGAGTTAGCTCAGAAGACCCAGACGATGAAGTTTATATGATTACCTCCACAGCCACCAGCGGTGGCGGCAGCACCACAGTTGAATCCTATGTCAAAGCAGACAGAGTTGATCTTTCCAGCTTCGCTGATCATGCTATTACCACTAACGGTGAGGTAACGTGGCAACCTCCTGGGGCCGACCCTCCAATCGACCCTCCAGATAGCATCGAATATGATCCAGAATATTGGCCCACGGCCGAGGAAGTTGCCGCCTATTTCTGGGAGGATGTCAAGAATTTGACACCTTTCCCTAGCGCCACCATAGATGTCAAATATACCGATAGCATAGGGCCATTGTATAGAAACGATTCCTTGACGATTAAGAGCACGAGTAGTGAAGATAAGACCGCAACGCTTGGCGGAACTGTCTATGTTACCGGTGACTTGGCAATCCTGCCAGGTTGGACATTGAACCTCAATGACAAGACAATCTTCGTTGAGGGCAGTATTACGAAATTACAGTGCAAGCTCAGGGGATCGGGGTCCATCATTGCGGTGGGGAACATCGAGTTTAAGCCGAATATCGACTCTGACCCTAATGAATTCATATTTGTTATGTCTATCGGAGGGACAGTTACTTTCGAACCCCAGGATGACTTCTTTGGTGCTGTGGCCGGGGATGTTAAGGTTCAGCTACGACCGGACGCTACTGTTACCTTGGGAGATTCGTCTGGGTTTGAGTGGCCCTCTGGCGGTGTAGCTGCACTGGACACCCTCACTTACACCATCCAGTAAGAGACAGGGATAGGCATCCAAAGCAGAAGCGCCACATCCCTTCCGGCAGACTGAGTAGCTCCCTTCCCCAGGTCGCTTGCTTGACTTTCCCCCCCTCTTATGGTAAATTCCCCTAAAGCTAAGACCCTGATTCAATTTATATTAAGAGGAGATAAGATTGCTTCGGTCGCCTAAGGCGACCTCGCAATGACAGAAACAGTGCGGAGAGGTAATGTGAATGGATAAGGAGGAGAAATGAAGCGTATTACTATTACTGCTGAATTGATAGAAGAGGAGGAGGGTGGCTATACAGTCTACTGCCCAGAATTGGATATTTATACTCAGGGAGATGACGTAGAAGACGCTATTAAAAATGTTAAAGAGGCTGCCGAACTCCACATAGAGGAGTTAGGAATCGAGAACATCAAGCTGAGAGAAATATTGCGGAGACAGATAGAAATGGTAGTTTAATATGCCCAAATTGCCGAGGATAACAGGAAAGGAATTGGTGAAGGCGTTGCAAAAGGAAGGCTTTGAAATTACACGGCAAAAGGGAAGCCACGTGCAGATGACAAAGTACATTGACGGCCAGAAATTAACCTTTCCTGTTCCCGTTCATGCTGGCAAAATCGTTAAACAAGGGACTTTAAAGGGGATATTGAGAAAGGCAAACATTTCTGTGGAGCGACTCGAGGGACTTCTTAGATGATGGCATGTTGCCGACGCGGTCCTGAGTGCTGGCGAAGGGTTCTTCGCTGTGCTTGGGGCCCCGGCTCACCGCAATAACAGCACAGCTCCCGTTGTCACTAGAGGAGCAGCGGCGACGAAGCAATTCCAGGGCAGGGGGAAGGCCCACGTCGCTTGCTTGACTTTTCCCCACTCCTATGGTAAATTCCCCTAGAGCCAAGACCCTTTATCTATTGAAAGGAAGCACCGATGGCATCTGCCCGTCGCCCTGAGCAGTCTCGCCGCCCAATGTTGATAGATATCAACCTCGCCCCGGTTGAGGCGCGGCGGCCCCTTATATCTATATCGATGTTCAGCTTGACCCTTGTCATCCTGGCCCTGGTCGGTGGCTATCTGCTATTCCCTTTCGCTGCCTTTACCCGGTGGTCCCAGCTCTCTGAGATTCCCAACCTCTACCAGGTAGTGACCGCCTGGCAAGACCATGTTGCCGATCAGGAGGCCACGCTTTCGGCGAAACAGGCACAATTGGCTTACCTCATGGGCCTGGCGGGCCAGGCTGCCGACTTGCGAAGCCAGATCGATGAGCTTGAGAGCCTGCTCAATGCCATGGAGCAGGATTACCCCGTTTTCTCCCAGGGAGTGGTGGAATGGTCGACGGTGCTTAAGACGATCGATCAAGTGGCCCCCAGTGGGATTGGCATCCGCTCCATCACCCAGGGGTCCGAGGTGAGCATCGAGGGCATCGCTGCGACTGGCAATGACATTTGGAGCTATGCTACCCGCTTGACAGAAACAGGGTTATTCTCCAAGGTTGAGGTTATCGAAGCGATTTATGTGCCCCCAGCTAGCCCCACTCCCACCCCCACGCCAGCCCCCACGCCAACACCGACC
>Ga0209979_1004577_pt1 | contig 11363 bp, 10 predicted proteins | sample AnhtaG_FD_183114 | JGI IMG/M metagenome (GOLD analysis project Ga0209979, IMG submission 183114) | Deep subsurface microbial communities from Anholt, Denmark to uncover new lineages of life (NeLLi) - Anholt_01485 metaG (SPAdes) (version 2) | ecosystem: Environmental > Aquatic > Marine > Oceanic...
AAAAAGATGCAGCTAAAACCATTAAAGAACTTAAAAAATTGAAAATAAAGATGAAAATATTGGATGTAGAACTCATTAAGAAAACAGAATTTTGAGTGAAAAGTTTACGAAAGTATTTTTTAGATTTGGGGATTTCAAAGGAGAAAAAATCATAATGGGAATTGCTGGTATTTATGTTAAATTGTGTAAATTTTTGATATTTATGCCAAATATTTTATATAGAACATGTTCTTATATAATTTATATAGGCAATAGTTAAATTGGAGGTAGAATAAGTGATAATAGAACAAAGCATTGAAAATAATGGAAAAAGATTTTGCTAGCAGTTTCATTTTTGTTTTCCCCTATTTGTTCTACCTCTAATCATCTTAAAAAGAGAAAAAAGAAAGGTCCAAGGAGAAAGCTAACATATGGATTCTCCCATTTACTAGAGCATTATTTTTTTCAAAACTAATAAATCAGATAAGTTGAAACGATTAGTTATTGTTTTAATTATTATATCAATAGCTTGGTCTTTTATTATGGACTGGGTTCTGTAAAAATCACAGTCATGGCATATGATACAGAAAAAACCGCAATAGGGCTTGTACTAGGACCCATTGTAATAATCACAAGTCGGTAGATGGTGCTTTCATCATCTCTATTTATAGTTTTTTCAATATTATTTCCGCTGCTTTTTTCCCTGAAAGAAGCATTCCGCCGAAGATAGGCCCCATACGTGGTGCCCCGTATACTGCGTTTGCCCCCATACCTGAAACAATGAGACCAGGATAAACTTCTTTTGTATTTTCAACAACTGTTTTTTCTCCGATCTCTGCACACATGGAACGTTCTTTTTCAAGATCACCACTTGGCGTATTAAGAGGACCTACTTTCTTTTTAACAATGTAACAGACTTCTGCTGCATGTCCTGTTGCATCAATACAATATTTTGCTCGAATTGAAAGAGGATCAACATGTAGTCCTGCAATTTCTACGGCACTCCAATTAATGACGAAGCCATTGACTTTTTTCTTTTTAAGAAGTACATCTTCTACAGATATAGAATTAAAAATATGAGTGCCAGCATCTATTGCAGATGAACACAATTTTGTAATCGCCTCGATAGAATCAGCACTATAATACTCATCCCCTTCATCCTTCATTTTAATTTGTACTTCATCTAAAATATGTTTCGAAGATTTTTGAACAACAATAAATGGAAATGTCATGCCCCCACCCCACATGCCGCCACCGATAGAGAGCTTTCTTTCAAATACAACGACTTTTTTACCAGCTTTTGACAAATATTTTGCGGCAGTAAGACCAGCAGGACCAGCACCAGCAATTGCAACATCAACCTCAAAGCAATCCTGAAATTCTTTTGAGAATCTTTCAAATATTTTTCTTGTTACAACAACATCATCGATTCCTATAATAACACCCCGTATTGACCGATAATTAAACTTGTATTATTAAACATACCGCTAATAATTTATACTAAATTTTCTTGCTATTGATTTGTGCTAACGATTAGGCGTGTTCAGCCTCAGGATGTTTTTTCTGTTATTAAAATTGCATATGAGGCGTTACCAGAGCGTTACGACCCTCGTATTTTTAACAGCTTCTATGAGTCTTTTCCTCAAGGATTTCTGATCGCTGAAAAACACCATAAAATAATAGGTTTTCTTGTCGGCATAAAGACACATGATACAACAGCAAAAATACTCATGCTTTCTGTCAATAACAATCATAGAAAACAAGGCATAGGCTCAGCGCTCATAACCAAATTTTTACAGGAAATGGTGTTGCAAAACATAAAACAAGTTGATCTTGAGGTGAGAACAAACAATAAAACTGCTCTAACGTTTTATAAAAAACATGGATTTGATATAATAGAAACGATGGCGAGATTCTACCAAAACGGAGAAGATGCATATAGTATGAGACGAATATTACGGCCGAATTAGTTCTTTTTCTTTGTCAGTCATAAACCGCATAGCCATCTGATCAAGACGATTTACAATTTTTTCAAGTCCTACGTCGCTGTTGCTGTTTGAAAGGATGCCAGCAATGTCTTTACTTAAGGTAAAAACCGCGAGTTTATGCTCCCGTTTAGACTTATGTATCTGATAAGGAGTAATTTCTAGTTTCTCATATGAATTAGATTTACATCCATTATTATTACAGAGTTGCTCTAAATGTGTTCTCATTTGATAAAGAAACGTATGAAGCTGTATCAATTCATCCTTCTGCATTCTCTTTGCCCACCATTTCCCAAATACTATAAAGACTTTTTATAATTTTTCTATGCATGTATTATGCTATCATGATCACTCTTTGTCTTTATCATGAGTTATTTAGACTCATTGAAAATCGGTTTTTGTTAAAACCTTAACAGATTTCGGCATTTTTACAACATTACCTAGTTTGATTCCAACGATTTCTTTTACGTTTTTATTGTTTGCGATGTCAAGTAACCGTTGGGTGACAATGCCATCAAAGACCACTGCTGAAATACTTTCTCCCTTCTTTATTTCATCTGTTAATTCCCGAACAGGTATTTTCTTTAGCTCCTTTCCACTTCCATCAAAGAGTACTGCTTTAAGCGAACCTGAAATCTCGTTAAGGATTGTCTCATAGTTTTTTTGCCGATCTGTAATAATCCTTTCCTCAGTTACCCTTTTTTCTTTGGATTTGGAGAAAAAATTTTTCTTTTCTTTTTGAGGTTTCTCTTCACCCTCTGTTTTCTTCTCTCCGATCTTTATATTATACATGTCCATATATTGTTCACATGGTATTTTGTTTTTCAGTGACTTCATAATAAGTTTTTGAGGGATTTCTTCGACTTCTCTTGTCTGTGGTGCTCTTGCGACAAAATCAATATCTGCAACCTGTAAGAGTTCTCTAAGAATAAGTTCGCCACCTCTATCCCCATCGACAAAAACAGTTGTGATTTTCTCCTTTGTTAAATCAACTACTGTTTTTGGGACGTTTGTTCCACCGACAGCAATCACATTTTTTATACCATATTTCAAAAGATTAAGAACGTCTCTTCTGCCTTCAACGATAATTACGGCATCGCTTTGTTCGATATTGGGTCCTGCTGGGCAATGATCAGCTCCAAAGTTTGTAATTTCTTCAACTTGAACGGCCTGCCGTACCGTATCTGCAATACTTTCCCCGTCAATTTTTCCTTTTTCAATTACTTCATTGAGGAGCGCTTTTGCTCTTTCTATCACATTTTTTCTTCTTGATACTCGTACATCTTCAACTTCGTCTACCTTAATTGTTGCTTTACAGGGACCAACTCTATCGATGCTTTCAAACGCTGCGGCAAGAATCACCGTCTCCACTTTATCAAGAGAAGTCGGAAGTGTTAATGTGCCTCCGCTCTTTCCGTTTTTTGATTCCAGTTCTACTTCTATTCTTCCGACACGTGCTGATCGTTGCAGTTCTCTAAGGTCCAATTCATCTCCAAGAAGACCTTCGGTTTGACCAAAAATTGCGCCTACGACGTCAGATTTTTCAATAACTCCGTCTGCTTTAATAGTAACTTTAATCATATATTTTGTAGTTGATGGATCAATTACCATTATTTTCACCTCGTTTAATCAACTCTTTGAAAAAAGCACCATGTGCCTGCTCTTAAGACAGACTATGGGTTTTTACCTCATACATCCCTAATTTATGTACATCATTTTTGGGTAATTAATTATTTAAGTCTCAAGATGAGAGTATATTAATTTTATTAAGTGCTATTTTCCGTTAAGTTGATTTATTGGATACTATAATAGAAGTTTGCGTCATATTTAAATGTTGTGCTTAGTATTCAGTTTGCGGTTTTCATGAGTGATACCATATTCATCGGCGTAGCATGGCCATATGCAAATGGGTCGTTACATCTTGGACATATCGCGGGTTGTTATCTACCAGCAGATATCTTTGCAAGATACAATAGACTAAAAGGAAGAGATGTTTTAATGGTTTCAGGAAGCGACGAACATGGAACCCCTATCACGATTACTGCCGATGCTGAAAAAACATCACCTCAGGTAATAGTGGATCGATATAACAAAGAACATACGGAAAATATGAATCAATTAGGCATCTCTTTTGATTTATTTACACGAACTACCACCAGAAACCATGAATCTGTTGTTCAAGACGTCTTTTCAACGCTTTATAAAAAAGGCCATATCTACAAGAAAAGCATCGATGCCTATTATTGTGAGAATTGTACTCGATTTTTACCAGATCGCTACATTGAAGGAACATGTCCTCACTGCCATGAAACAGGAGCAAGAGGTGATCAATGTGACTCCTGTGGTAAGCTATTGGACTCTAGTGAGTTGGAAGAAGTTCAATGTAAATTATGTGGCGGAACTCCAGTCCTTCAAACAACCGAACATCTTTTCTTTGCACTTAGCTCGTTCGAATCAAAACTCCTCGAGTGGATTGCAGATAAAAAACACTGGAAGCCAAATGTGTTAAAATTTACACATAACTGGCTAAAGAGTGGACTGAAAGATAGAGCAGTAACAAGAGATCTCAGTTGGGGGGTAAAAGTACCTGTTACAGGATTTGAAAAGAAACGAATATATGTCTGGTTTGATGCGGTGATAGGATATTTTGCTGCAAGTAAAGAATGGTCACAAAAAAAGGGTGAACCTAAAAAATGGGAACAATGGTGGAAAAACAAAGATGCCAGACATTACTATTTTCTTGCAAAAGACAATATCCCTTTTCATTCCATTATATGGCCGTCGATGCTTATGGGATATGATGAATCGTTGAATCTACCGTATGATATCCCTGCAAATGAGTATCTCTGCCTTAGTGGCGAGCAGTTTTCTAAAAGTAGAAGTGTCGCAGTATGGGTTCCAGACATTCTCAAACAGTTTGATGCTGATGCCATTCGGTATTACCTTTCAATTAATATGCCTGAAAACAAGGATTCTAATTGGCTGTGGAATGATTTTGTCGCTAAAAATAATGACGAGCTCGTTGGAACCTATGGTAACTTTGTCCACCGGGTTGTCACCTTTGCCAGTAAAAATTTTGGCAGCATTCCCAAAATAGGAAATCTCAAAAAAATGGATGAAGAAGCCATAAAAAAGATAGAAGAAGCATACATTGAAGTTGGCAATTCCATTGATCATTGTAAATTTAAAAAAGGACTTCGGGCGGCAATGAATCTTGCGCAATTTGGCAATGTTTATTTCGATCAGAATCAACCATGGAAACTCGTTAAAACAGATAAAAAAAGATGCGGCACCGTTTTACATATTTGTCTTAAACTTGTTCAAGCACTTGCTGTTTGTACCGCACCGTATCTTCCGTTTTCTTCAGAAACTATTTGGGAAATGCTGGGAAACAAAGACTCCATCAAAAGTTGGGATGATGCCCAATCGGAGTTGAATGAGGGAATTTCTCTTGAGAAACCAAAACCTTTATTTAAAAAACTAGTGTTGGAAGATATCATTGTCGATTCAGATCCGTTTTCAAAGCTTGATTTACGTGTTGCAAAAATCGTTGAGGTAAAAGATCATCCACAGGCAGATAAATTATATGTGTTACAGTTAGATCTTGGCTCTCTTGGTAGACGGACAATAGTTGCTGGGATAAAGCCATTCTATACTCAAGACGAACTCCATGGGAAATCCATCATTATTGTATCAAATCTTAAACCCACAAAACTTCGTGGGATTGAATCCAAAGGGATGCTTCTTGCAGCAGAAGATGATTTGGGTGTATGTTCTCTTTTAAATCCAAAAGATGCCACTCCAGGATCTGAAATAATTGTCGAAGGTGTGCCCCGAGAACCGGTTTCAGTGTTAGAGCTTGACGATTTCAGGAAGGTGATAATGATTATAGCAGATGATCAAAAAGCAATGTATGACGGAAAACCACTTAAAAGTAAGACCAATACGGTGGTAGCTGATAAAAAGGTGAAGAAAGGAGCTAAGATATTGTAAATGGGAGAATCATGCTTTCAAAAGTTGTTGTTAATACAGATTTACCAATAGATGTAATAAACAAAGGAAAGGTACGTGATATCTACGAAATCGATGATAATTTGCTGTTGGTTGTAACAGATAGAATATCTGCTTTTGATTATGTCCTGCCAAATCCTATACCCTCTAAAGGGGTTTGTCTTAATCAACTTTCTAAATTCTGGTTTGAGTATACAAAAGACATTGTACCTAATCATATGATTTCTACAGAACTTGATGACTTTCCTGAGGTACTACAAGACTACAGTGAACAACTTGAATATCGAAGCATGCTTGTAAAAAAAACCAAGGTTATCCCTATTGAATGTATCGTACGTGGCTATATCTCTGGTTCTGCATGGAAATCATATAAAAAAGATGGAACAGTATGTGGAATAAAATTATCAAGTGGCTTACGTGAATCCGAGCAGTTCGATGAACCATTGTTTACACCATCTACAAAAGCTGATACGGGACATGACATCAATATATCCTTTGAGAAGATGAAAGAAATCGCTGGAGATGATGTTTCAGGACAGTTGAAAGAGTTTTCTTTGAGATTATATACGACTGCTACAGAATATGCCCGTAAAAGAGGCATCATTATTGCAGACACAAAATTTGAATTTGGCATGCTTGATGATGAAATAATTCTTATTGATGAGGTGTTGACTCCTGATTCGTCTCGTTTCTGGCCAGCTGATAGGTATGAACTAGGGCGGTCTCAGCCAAGTTTTGATAAACAATTTGTACGAGACTATCTCAACACAACAAATTGGGATAAAAATTCACCTCCTCCACAGCTGCCTGAAGAAGTTATCAAAGAAACACAAAGAAAATATCAGGAGGCTTATGAAAAGATAACTGGGAAGAAATTTCTATTCCAGTAATAATTATCCTTCCTGAACTGGTACACGCCAGTCAAGACCAGGTGTTCTTAACCCAATCTTTGGAATAAGAGGCGTTCTTCGTTTATGCTGGCTTTTTTTCCTCATTTGTCTAATACGTTCGACATCTGATTTTGTAACATTAGCGATTTTTTGTATCTCGAAAGTATCTAACTTTTGTTCTAATCCATGAAGAATCTTGTCCAGAGTTTCATAACTCATTCCAAGTTCTTTCTCATCAGTCTGTCCAACCCACAATCCTGCTGTAGGTGCTTTAGAAACAAGTGGCTTCGGTATCTTTAGATGTTTAGCAAGTTGGTATATCTGTGTCTTATAAAGATCTCCTAGAGGTTGAAAATCAACACCGCCGTCGCCATATTTTGTGAAATAACCGATAAGTAGTTCTGATTTGTTTGACGTTCCGCAGACAAGGCTACCTGTCTCATTTGCATATGTATACAGTAGAATCATTCGAGTTCGTGCCTTGATATTGGAGAGAGTTATTTTTCCTGGTTTTTCAAAACAAGCTTTTTGAATGTATTTTACAATATGATCTATTTCGATGGTTTTACATTGTATACCAATTTTTTTTACAAAAGTTTTTTTATGTTTTCTATCATTTTTAGGTGTTGCATCGTCAGGCATAAACAGACAAAGAACATTGTCTTTTCCTAACGCTTCTTTACAAAGCACTGCGGCAACAGATGAATCAACACCACCAGAGAGTCCAAGAACAACACGTTTCATACCTGAGTTTTGTACATAGGTTTTGATAAAATCAATAATAATTATTGAAGTTTCCTCAGGATTTATTGAAAGATTTATTCCATCACCTCATATCCATGTTTCAATAGATTCTTTTAATATTCTCCCTGCTTCTAAAATGACTTCATCATCTACTGGAGAAAATGCAGCTCTGGCAATTGCAAGTGGTATTCTTCTGATATAATCTGACATCCGAAGATCCCTTCTAAGTGTTGTGTTGTAATACTTTTCAACAATCTCATTCATATCATGGATGTATTGTTCAACAGCTTTTTCAGAGGCAGTGATTTCTGGGTTATATGTTCGAGCAAGTTTTACCCATTGATCATAGTATTCATGTTTTTCTTTTATCTCCGCTCCTCCATAGAACTTTTTTCGAAACAGGTCAAGTCGTTCTTCTTTGCTAATGTTTTGTACTTTAACGATAAGAGCACATCTGCTCATTAGAAGTGGAGACAGTCCAACATCAGAAAGAGCTTTTTTGCCAAATACCTTTGATTTTGGGTTTGCAAACGCGATCATAATAAAATTACTTTCAATGTCTTGATGAAGTTTTGCAGAATGAACACTACATTTACCATTTGATAACAGCTCATAACAATACTCAATGTCGTCCCTTGGAATCTTATCAAACTCGTCGACGAGGACCAGTTTTTTGTTTGAATGAGGTAGTGCACCAAGATCACCTGTCCCGAAATGGCAGACAAGTCCTGATCGGGTTGTATTTGCACCAATATTGGTGATATCGGAAAATTGGTCACTCATGATTTCTTTTGCCATTGTTTTGCTGCTGCCTGGCTCTCCAATTATTAAAGAATGAACTGGTTCTTTAAATGTCGAAAACATGCTGGTTGCAATGACTTTTTTCATGACATCATTGCCATGAATCTCCTGAAAAACGTTCTGCCAGAACCCTTTGAACCCTCTTTTTTTTGCAAATTCTCTTAGCTCTTCATCAGGAAGATAGATACCGTTTTTTTCACGTTCCTCTAGCTTTTTTGATTCAATTATCTCCTGTAAAGATTCTGCCTTACTGATGACTTTGTTAAACGCTTGTGACTTTCTTGAAAGTTTTAGCACGTTTCCTTCGATTTTTAACGCTGCATTCCCCCATCCAACCGAATACACGTCAAATGCATTTAACACTGATTTTATAACTGCCCTCTCTGTTCTTTCGACAATTATTTCAATATGGTCCTCATTTGGAATGGTGATGCCTGTTATATTTTCATTTGCTAAGATGTTTCTTGCTCTTTGTATCAGCATGTTTCCTTTGCTTGTACCCATTCCTAACGAAGATACTGACATGATTGCAATTTGTTCAAGTTTTGTTATTCCCATATTTTCTAGTTTTTTTCTATCTGAAGGAATAACACCGAGTAAACTTAGATCGTCTTCCATAATGGTACACTTTACAGGGATTATCCTTTTTGCTAATTAAAACTTTGGGTGGGCTTTTCAACAACATCTAATAAGTGACATCCTCCTACGACTAAAGTCATGGGCTTCCTGGTTCTACGATCGGACTTGCAGAAATTATTTCCAGTTTCTGTAGAGATCTAATCTCCCCAGGCGTTTGTACAGGTTTCGGAGTGCCCCTCCGTACCCTTTTCAAAATGTTGAGCGCAGCATTCACATCCCTATTGATGGTAAGTCCACAATTCGGACATCGGTGTATCCGAACCGATAGAGATTTTTTAACTGACACCCCACATCTTGAGCATGATTGAGACGTCCCACTGGGATTAACTAATTCTACAAACTTTCCAGCATTCTCAGCTTTGAAAGTTGTATATTGAACCAGTTTACCCCATGAACTATCCATTATCGAATTGGCCAAATGATGATTTTTGACCATATTATTAATTCTTAGATCTTCAAACGCAATCAGGTCAGCTTTCCTGACCAAATCATTTGAAACCTTATGCAGAAAATCATCTCGTTGTCTCTCAATTTTCCTATGAGCCTTGGCTACCTTAAGTTTTGCATTTTTCCAATGATTGCTCCCCTTTTTCTTCTTAGATAACTTTCTCTGAAGTTTTTTAAGATTCAATTCAGATTTCTTTAGAAAATGCGGATGATTGATTATTTCACCAGTAGATATGGCTGCCAACTTTTCAATGCCTATGTCTATACCAACTGCGGTTTTCGGCTCTTTTTCGGGTACCTCAGACAACTCTGTTACAAAAGATAGAGTAAGGCTGAGCTGTTGCCAGCTCTTCCTTCTCTCGTAGACCGTACGTACGACTTTCCCGTATACGGCCTTCTCCGTAATTGCCCCATTACAGGGAGTGTGGTTTAATCAGAGTCATTAGGGAAGTGAGTTTATACTCTGATTTCAAGACATAATTTGGTATTCTTATGCGTGCATATCTAGATATTTTCTTCTCAATAAACGTTCGTACTCTTGTTCTTATCCACTTGTCTAGCATTCTAAATTTCTTCTTGACATCTCCTATTTTGTAATAGTTTCCCCAGCCTCTTATCGTATCATTGAGTCTGCCGACCATATCTTTTGCTGTCAATGGTTGTCCCCGTCGGGTTAGAATTCTTACGGCTTCTTTGAACTTCTCTATTGCTTTCTTTCTTGGAATAACTAGTAGTTTTCCTTGTCCCATTTTGAGTTTAAAACCTAGGAATTCAAAACTCTCCCTGTTTGCATTCACTAGCTTTGTCTTCGTTTTATTCAATCGTAGTTTTAATCCCGCAAGAATCGTTTCAACTTGTTTCATTGTTCTTTCTGCTTTATCTTTTGTTTTACAGAGAATCACAACATCATCTGCGTACCTAACCATTCGAACACCGTACAACCTGGATACCTGTTCATCCATCTCATGCAGATAGATATTCGCCAATAGTGGAGAAATTACGCCACCCTGCGGCGTTCCTACTGTTATCCTTTCTATTTCTCCTTTGTTCATTACACCTGCTTTAAGCCACGATTCTATAAGGTTCAAGACCTTCCCATCACTGATTTCCTCTGCTACAAAGCTCATCATCAATTTGTGATCTACTGAGTCAAAGAATTTCTCTATGTCTGCATCGATAACCCAGGTATATCCCTGTTGTACATATTTCTTTATTTGCTCCACTGCCTGATGCGCACTTTTATTAGGTCGATATCCATAACTGCAATCGAGAAATTTCATCTCGAATATCTGCTCGATAACATTCTTTGTTGCCTGCTGCAAAATCCTGTCTTTCACTGAAGGTATACCAAGTGCTCTGAACTGATTTTCCCCTTTGGGGATAAACTTCCTCAGAACAGGAGTTGCCTCGTAAACACCATTCTTCACAGCTCTCTGTATTTCCCTGAGATACTGTTCACTCTGTTTCTTGAAGTCGTTTATGCTCTGTTTATCTATTCCTGCACATCCCTTGTTGGATTTAACCTTCTTCCAGGACTCTTTCAGGTTATCCATATCATATATTTTGTCTATCAGCTGGAAAAATTTCCGCCCTGGAAAATGTTCCCGAAATTTCCTTAGGTACTCAAACATTTTATGTCCACCTCACTGGCTAAAACCCGCAAATCTGCAAACAACCTTGGGTTTGTGTTTCCAAGCAACACAAGTTGTGTTGCTAATCTGCAATTTGCAAGTATTTTGCTCATAGAGTCAAGCTGAGCTGTTACCAGCTCTTCCTGCTCTCATAGACCGAACGTACGATTTTCCCGTATTCGGCCTTCTCCGTAATTGCCCCATTACAGGGAGTGAGGTTTAATCAGAGTTATTAG
>Ga0209979_1004578_pt1 | contig 11363 bp, 9 predicted proteins | sample AnhtaG_FD_183114 | JGI IMG/M metagenome (GOLD analysis project Ga0209979, IMG submission 183114) | Deep subsurface microbial communities from Anholt, Denmark to uncover new lineages of life (NeLLi) - Anholt_01485 metaG (SPAdes) (version 2) | ecosystem: Environmental > Aquatic > Marine > Oceanic >...
TTTACTTGCTCCGGACTTCTATCTCCGGCAAAAAATTCTAATTGATAATCAGGATTATTTATTCCATTCCACTCATCATAGAGCTTAGCATAAATCAATTTAAAAATTTCATCAAAAACCTTAATCCCGGCATCTCTTAAAACCAGTTCTTCAAGATCTAATAAAATCTTTTTAAGTGTATTTTTGCCCTGTTTTAGCTCATTATGTTCTTCTAACCATTTAAAATTCCATCTTTCGGTTAATATATCTCCGAGTGTTTCTGATATTTTAGGGATTCGAGGGATTTCTACAAATAAATTGGGCTTCTCTCTATGGAGTCTTATTATCTCATCCCCGTTTGACCAAATGCCAATAGGGGCGCCTTCCGTATTACAGTAACTTTTAAGCTGTTCTAACCCGGCAGTTCGATAGGGTCTTTTTATTTCAAATAATATATAATAATGTTTTAAATCCTCCTGGAAAACTACAATATCTACGATTTGAGGCTCTATTTGAGAAGCAAAATTGATGGTTTTCTTTACACCAATTCGTTCTTTGGGATAATTATATTCATTGACTAATCGGTAAATCCAGAGTTGCCTAACTATTTCTTCCGGCTTAGCTATTTTATTTCTATTTTTAATTTGACATTTTATAAAATATTTTCCTTCTTGCTTGATTATTAATCTTTCAATAGCATTAATCTCATCCGAATTAAAAAGAGATAAACCATGTTTACCGTCTGGTGCAGAAAATATTTTTTGGAGATTTAATCTATCCGACATATTTTACCCTCTCCCCATCTTTATTTTGAATATTTTAATTTCTATTTTTATCCTGCTTTAATAATTTTAATTATATATTCTATATCGCACCCTGTATATCCTTCTTTTTAACCTAAAATTAAAAAAACTCGAACAATAGAATAAATTCGGGCTTTCAGCTAAATAAATTTAATTGTGTTAAATTACGCCAAACAACTGTCCCCTGTACCTGATTTAAGCTTTTTCTTTATAACCCATCTTCATCTCCTATTAAAAATATCTTTTTCTCTTTTATTGTTTCAAGAATAAATGGATTGCCTTCCTTCTTCTTCTGCTGAAAATCATTTTTTTCATAAAGAGTAAAATTTATTTCTCTTTGCAATTTTTTCTCCAGTATTTTAAGTTTATTAATAAGCTCACTTTCGTCTATTTTACCGATGATAAGTAAATCTATATCACTAATTTCTTTTTCTTCACCTTTAGCAAAAGAACCATAGATAAAAGGCGTATTCTACGCCTTTTATCTTTTTCAAAGATTCTTTAAGTGCTCCTGGAGTTCTAGCAGTCTTTAAGATAATACTTTTTATCTCTGGAAGAAGAGGATAGGACTTATTCAAATAATAATAGGTAAGATCTCCTTTATATTCTACCTGAAAGAGACCTGTTTTCTTAAGGTTAATAAGTTCTTTACGAATGTTTCATACTGAAAACCAAGTATTCGCTCTAATTCTCTCAAATAAAACTTTTTATATGGATTAATAAAATAAAGATTTAATAATTCTTTTCTTAGTATAGATTTGGTAATTGGTACTATCTCCAATATCTGTACTCCTTTCTTAGTACAATTGTAGTATATTTGCACTACAATATCAATCTATCTTTATTTCTAAAAATAATCAAATAATTAATGAAATAGTTGATTTTCAAAATATAAGTAGTATAAATCTTATGCAGGACCGTCCCACCTTTGAACGATATGGAAAATAATTACTTTAAAAATAGGATGTGTCCCTGTCCCTATTTGTCCCTATTTATTATTTAATATTTATAACCGATATTATAATCATTATCTTAAATAATTTTAAACTACATATAGATTAATCCTTTAAAACAACTAAAAAAGCCTTCTTTTGAAATAATAAATAATGAAAAAAATGCAAAATAAATAAAGGGTAAATAAAGAGGGATAGAGAATCTTTTATTAATAAAGATTGGCTATGTAAATATTTCTATAATCCAAAAAAGTTTTTATTTGAGTATAATCACATATGTAAGATTACTCTCTATATCATCTACATTCTTATCTTTCAACTTTTTAGCCAGCTCGCTTTTAAATCTAGGTTAGCACAATGCAAAGGTAGCTTTCCTTCCATTACCCGGACTATATTTTCTACTACTTTAGCAGATATCCCCCTATCAGAAACATCAGTTACCCCAGCAATATGGGGAGTAGCCAGGACATTGGGATAATCTAAAATTGGGTCTTTTGGTTCTGTAGGTTCTTTCCAATATACATCTAAAGCTACACCACCTAGATGTCCGCTACTTAAAGCTTTCATTAAAGCTTCCTTATTGATAATTGGACCTCGTGCAGCATTAAGAACAAAAGATCCTTTAGGAAGTAAAGATAATTCCCACTTGCTAATCATATTTCTGGTTTCTACTGTTAGAGGAACACAGATAAATAAATATTCTGCTCTTTTTAACAAGTGGGGTAAATCCACTACACCTCCTACCCATTCCACTCCTAAATTTTGGGCTACGACTTTATCTGGATGTCTCTGGATTGCCATTATCCTCATCTTAAATGGCTTTAAACGAACAGCTAAGGCTTTTCCTATGCCACCAAAACCAACTAACCCAGCCGTACGCCCATGGAGGGCTTGTCCGATAGGAGAACCCCAGGGATAGCCTTTGCTTACCTGGGATCGAATTTCACATACTCTACGGCTAAGAGCAAGAGCAGCCATAACATACCATTCAGCTACTGATTCGGCATTTCCACTTCCCACAGTAGGCACATTAGCTACTGCTACCTGATAACGCGTAGCACTAGCAATATCTACACCATCTAAACCAGCTCCCCACTGTTGTACTAAACGAAGACAAGAAGCTCTCTCAAAAATTTCTTCATCTATTTTGGCCATAACGGGAATAATAATCTGAGCTTTTTTTGCTTTTTTGATTAAATCTTTAGATTCTACCATCTCTAATGAAATTTCTGGCAGCTCAGCTTTTAAATAATCATAAACACGAGCAAAATACTTACCACCTACTATTACTTTTATTGGTTCATTATTTTTCATAATCTATTTTCTTCCTAATGTAAATTCTTTTAGGTTAAGTTTACACATTTGACAAATTTAAAAATTTATTTTGTCAAATGTGTAAACTTGATCCCTTGCTGATATATCCGGCTCTTTCTGCAATTTCTATAGTCCCGTTCACGCTAAGCATGTCTATACTTTTTGTATTACTAATTATATTTATTTTTTTAGAAATATTTAATTTGGTTTGGAGTAAATATTTATGTATTTTGCATCTTTTATCATTACTACCTATAATGATAAAATCTGTATTTTTAGGAAAGTTAAACCTTTCAAACTGATTTATAGCATTCATATCTTCTGCAGCAATAGTTGCTTTTACAAATAATTTTCTTTCATACCAGGTTGTCTTTAATAACACGTCTAAAAATCTTGGCATTACCATAGTCCTAAGGAATCCTCCTTCTTGAACCCAGTAATAGGCATTTTCAATGATTTCTCTATTAAAATAATTAGAGTCATCGAAATTATCTGTCTTCCTAATGGATTTACTAATTGTACTTTCCTTAATAATTGCTTCATATACTTGCCCCGAAAGAGTGGTAATACTACCCATAATTTGCTCTTTTTCATTAACACTTATATATTTTGTGTGTGATGATAAAACAATAAAAGTTAAAGGTAAGTTAAAATCTTGTGTTGAAAGAAACCCTGTTACCTGTGTTTCTTCTCCTCTCATGAAATCCAACTTTCCTACATCAGTTAAGGTTGAAGTTTCTATATCATATTTATTTTTTATCCCTCTAATAAAAAATACAGGTAGGTCTAAAGGAAATATATTTACATCTTTTACCTCTTTGATATTTCGGGCAAGATCATCTGTGGATACCGGAGCCCAAAGATGTGGTATTTCTAATAATCCAATCTCTGAAGTTATCATACCTGAAGAGATAGCAAAATTTATATTAGGTAATTTTAGGCCAGCATCCTGAACAGCTTCTAAAAAAGTTTCTTTTAATCCTGCCTTCAAAACATCATTCGATCCCTGTATTGCTGTATCTCTAACCCCCACTTTTTTAGAAGCTTTCCCTATGATTTCTTTTTTTCCATTAACAATATAAACTCGAGAATTAGTAGTCCCACAATCAATAACTGCAAAATACATTTATATCATCACTCCAAAATTCCGAACTCTATTAATTTGTTCTTAAATTTATTCTTTTCATCAGGTTTCATTTGGATAAAAGGATTCCTGGGATATGTTTTTACAATTCCTCTAAACTCAAGCATATTATAAACTGCCACCACAGTAGAACCTACTGAGTACATCAGATCTCTCAAAGCATTTACTTTTTTTTGAATTTCTCTACATTTAACAATATCATCATTTATTCCAGTTTTAAATAAATCAACACAAATTTCCGGAAAAGCATTCCCTAACCCTGGTATAAAGGCTTGTGCACCTAAAACAACCGCTGACAGCCACATTGCTTCCGTTCCAAGAACTACATCAAAATCTTCTGGAGTTTTTCTTAAATAATTTGCAAACATCATTATATCAAAAGAACTATCTTTTATGCCCTTTACTCCAATATTAATTAATTTTAAAATTAATTGGTCATTTATATTATAGCCAACAGTTTTTGGATTATTGTATACATATACAGGTATTTTAACGGCTTTTACTAATTCTGAAAAATAACATAATATACTTTCTTCATTATGGTGATAATAATAAGGAGGAACAGCAGTGACTCTATCAGCTCCATATTTTTCTGCATGTTGTCCAAGGATTATTGAATCTCTTAAATTGGTTGTTCCAACATGAGCTATTATTGGTATTTTACCATTAACCTCCTTTGCAGTAATCTTAAAGACTTTTTTCCTCTCCTCTACATTCATCAAAGGTCCACTTCCATAAGATCCACAAACAAATAAACCATATACTCTCTCCTTTAAAAAATTAACTATTACTTCTTGCGCGTTCTCATCTAATTCCCCATTTTCTTTAAAAGCAGTCACAAGGGGAGGAACGACTCCAAACATCTTCTTCATTTTTTTCTCCCTTCTTTTAAAAAAGTATTGTAAAAAATATTTTAGTGATCCTGACTTGAAGAAATAACTTTTGTTTTACTTTTCCTTTGTTTGAAAGAAATATATAAACATATAATAGCTAAAATTAGTAAGACAATACTAATTGGTCGGATAAAAAAAATAGCATAATTTCCTTTAGACATTATTAATGCTTGCCGCATAGAAACTTCTGCAATGGGTCCTAGCACAATTCCCAGTACTACAGGTGCAATAGGAAAATTAAGTTTTTGCATAATATAGCCTAAGACACCAAATATTATAGTAAGTTTAACATCAAACAAATTGTTAGATACAGCATAGGAACCTACTATACAAAGAACGAGGATTATAGGTATCAATAGCTTCTTAGAAAGATACAGAACTCTAACAAAATAACGAGCTCCCAATATGCCTAAGAAGATAAGGAATATATTTGCCACAAATAAACTGGCAAAGAAACTATACACTACCTCAGGATTTTCGGTCAATAATAAAGGTCCAGGTCGAAGCCCATGTATCATAAGGGCACCCAATAATACAGCAGTTACCGGATCACCCGGGATAGCTAAACTAAGAAGGGGGATCATCGCTCCCCCTGTTACAGCATTATTGGCAGTTTCTGGTGCGATTAACCCTTCAATAGCCCCCTTCCCAAATCTCTCAGGAGTTTTAGAACTTCGTTTTGCTTCATTATAAGCTACAAAAGCTGCAATATCTGCTCCAGCCCCTGGAAGTGCTCCGATAAATGTCCCAATAATTCCTGATTTTATAATTAATCCTCCATTGTGTTTTATTTCGCTCCACTTGGGTAAAGTTATTTTTATCTTCTCTTTTATTACATAAACCTGCTGAAAAATTTTCTCAGTACCAGATAAAACTTCTGATACAGCAAATAAACCTATTAATGCAGAGATAAGAGAAATTCCACTTAATAAATGAATTTGATTAAAGGTAAATCGAGGAATTCCTCTAATTGGATCTAGCCCAATGGTAGAAATCAAAATACCTAAAAAACCTGATGATAATCCTTTTACTAAATCATCCCCAGAAATTGAAATAATAATAGTTAATCCAAATACAGCTAAGCCAAAATATTCTGGTGCACTAAAACGAAGTGCAAATTTAGTAATTAAAGGTGAAAGAAAAATCAGGAATATAACTCCAATACACCCTCCGATAGCAGAGCAAATAGTAGCCCAAGCTAAGGCTTCTCCGGCTTTTCCTTGTTGACATAAAGGATATCCATCAAATATCGTGGCACAAGCAGCAGGCGTCCCTGGAGTTTTAATTAAAATAGCCGATATACTACCCCCGTAAACAGCTCCTACATATATTCCTAATAAAAGAGCAAAAGCACTAATTGGATTCATTCCAAAACTCAAAGGTACTAAAATAGCTACTGCCATGGTGGTAGTAAGGCCTGGAAGAGCACCTACTACGATTCCTACCCCAACTCCTATAAAATTCAGAAGCAATACTTTAGGCACTAAGATACTAAGAAATCCTTTAACTAATAAATCCATTTTTACTAATTTTTCCTTTGAAGATTTTTACTTTTAACTAAAAAATGTTCCTACGGCAGTGGAACTTTTAAAAGAATTTTAAAAATAAAACATATAATTAGGGTAATAAGAAAACTCCATAAAATGATTATTCCTATTCTTTTAACCTGAAACATTAACATAAGGAATCCAATAAATAAAATAGTAGTAAAAATAAATCCTAAAAAAGGTATAGAAAAGAGATAAATTACGCAAAGAAAAATAACCGCCAAGACTCTTATTAGATCCTGTTTTGAAATTAAAGCTATCTTTTTCTCGATCTCCCCTTTTTTAAAGGAACGAATTATTAAAATACCTCCAAAAATAAGGAAAGCAAAGCAAATTAAACGAGGGAAAAAAGCTGATCCCGGTATTCCAAGACTACCTGGTGGTAAAGAACTCGACTCTCTTAAAAAATAGATACTTATAGCTATTAAACTACAACCCGATAAAATATCATCTTTTTTCACTTTGAATTAATATATATACCCTCACCAAAAAATAATTGATGAGGGTATATATCCTTTTTATTATTTCTTTAATAATCCATATTTCTCTAACAGTGGAGCAAAAAGTTTTTCTTGTTCTACCAACATCTTACCAAAATCAGAGGGACCGCGGTAATCAATTCCCAATCCAGTGTTTTTCATAAATTGTAAAAATTCTTCTTCATTCATTACCTTTTTAAAGCCTTGATGTAGAATATCTACAATTTCATCAGGAGTATCTTTAGGTACTACGATAGCCCGCCAGGTACCCAGTTCAACCTCATAACCTAATTCTTTAAGTGTAGGCACCTCTGTATATTTTGCATCTCTTTTGGAACTCATAACTGCTAAAATTCTTAATGTACCCGCATCAACGTGAGCTCCCACTTCAGCAGGGCTACAAGTCACTACATCTACGTGACCCCCTAAAAGGTCTTTAACTGCTGGTGCAGCTCCTCCTGGATAGGGAACCAGAATAAATTTTGCGCCTGTTTTTTCTTCTAATGCAGCTGCTCCAAGGTGCCAAATAGTGCCAGGACTTGATACTCCAATCTTAATTTCTTCAGGTCTCTTTTTTGCATCATTTATTAAATCTTCTAAAGTATTCCAAGGACTTTTCGCTTGAACTGTAACCGCAGAAGGATCAGAATTCACTAACATTACTGCTTTAAATACATCGGGCGTCCAAGGAACTGTCCCCATGAGTGGATGCAAGATTAATTCAACCGTAGCCAAAGTAAGGGTATAACCATCTGGTTTTTGTAAATAACCTTCTGTCATGCCCACCGCACCTGCTGCCCCTGGTCGATTCATAACCACAATTGTTTGCTTAAAAATTGGCTCTCCTACTTTAGCAAGAATTCTGCTTAAAGCATCTGTTCCTCCTCCAGCGGAGTGTGGACATATAATTGTAATAGTTTTGGTGGGAAATTCAGCAGCCCAAACAAGATTTATTGAAAATGAAAATAGAATCACAATAGCCAAACACAAACCCATTAACCAAATTTTCTTCATCGAAAACTCAACCTCCTCTTTAATAATTAATTATAAACTAATTTTACCTTTCTAGCTAAGCTCAATCTTCCCTTTATGCTTGCTTTTTTCTCTTAAATTAATTGATTGCTTCTCTTCACCCCCTTCCTTAATTTTATTTAAAGACTAAGTTGGTAATATTTTAATTAAGTAATAGAATAGTTATTGGAAGTACGCCACTTCTTAATCTTTAACAATTTATTTATCTTCCCTTTTGCCCTTTTAATCAATATATATCAGCTCTTTAAATAACCAATCTTTTTTCTTATTTTATCTCTTGTCTCTTTCAATAATTTTGTATATTTTTCAATTTCTTTATGGGTTGAAAAATCCATAATTAATCCAGTAATACTAAGTGCAGCTTGTAATTCACCATTTTCATCTAAAATAGGAACAGCAACACACCTAATATGTTTTTCGTGTTCTAAATCATCTATTGCATGCCCGCGTTTTCGTATTTTTTCTAATTCATCAAATAAGCCATTAACTGTAGTAATAGTATGTGGCGTATATCTTTTTAGACCATGTGAATTTATGATTTTCTCAACTTTATCTTTAGATGAATAAGCCAACATTGTTTTGCCTTGCCCAGTACAATGAGCAGGAACTATTGCACCAATATGTGCAACCATCTTTATTGTATTTGGAGGATCATATTTATCAATAATAACTACATCTAATCCGTCTAATATACCCATCTGAACTGTTAAATTAATTTTATCAGACAATTCTCCAAGATAAGGAGCTGCAACCTTTTTAATTTTATTTGCTTGTGATATTCGATTACCTAAAATTAAAATTCTTAGTCCTAATTCATATCTTCCATGTTTATCTCTGGACAAATACCTATTGTTTTCCAAATTATATAAAACTCTAAATAAAGTTGATTTATTAACTTTTAAAAATTCTTGAATTTGAGTAAAATACAATTTATCATGGTCTTCAAAAAGATTTAAAACATCTATAGCTCTCTGAATTGTTGATATATAATATTTCATTTTTCCTTTTCTTTTAATATGGTATTTTTATCAATTAATGGTTTAAAATAGTTTTATTATGTGAAAATATTTTTTTATTATTATTTTATTCTAATATAATTATATACTATATGTTGGAATTTTACATTTATATTTTGGCTTTTTTAGAAAATTAGTTTTATATATTGAAACAATATTAAAATTTTAATAAATAATAGGGTTTTAAAATATGAAAGCGGTATTTAAAAGGGTTTTGGAATTTGAGAGGTGCAAAAATACCCCAATTTTGGGGTACTTATGTTAATATTGAGACCCTGCCCAGCAGTAATTATTACACCCTTCTTTTTTTGTCATGTAAATGGCCTTATCTACACTTTTTATCAAAACCTCTTCCTCTTCCCCGTCATCAGGATATAAAGCTATTCCAATACTTGTAGTTGTATATATCTGATTATTCTTAATTAAGAAGGGTTTATGAAGAGAGCTAATTATTTTTTGGGCAACATTTATAGGGAAGGTGACAGGGGACGGTCCTTTTTCACACTTTAATCCTCGAGACTAAAAGGTTACAAAGGATCGTCCCCTGTTTTTTTATCCAAGAAATATCATACGGAAGGCTAAAAATACAGTCAAACTTGCTAGGCTAAGAATTAATGACTTCCATCTATTTATCTCGGCTTGCCTATGAATAAATTCCATTGGATAAATAAGATATACTACCACAAATATTGGTTGTACATAAAAGAAGAATTCTATCTTCAAATAAATGGCTAAAGTTTCTGTAATAAGTCCTAGCAGACCGATTGTATTTCAAATGAATATAAAGAAAAGAGTTAGTTTTACAATATCGACCTCGCGAATACGCAAAACCCTTGAAATAGTATAAATTAATCCACCATAGATAAAAAAATCTGCTATATGGACGACTGGGAAAAGAAATATTTGATACAGGTTCCACTGATTATCAGGTATTTTTAGAATGTTACCCAAAAAATGAAAGAATGCTGGTGTTTCAAAAATATAATCAAGTATATATCCAATCTCGAACAATGCTGTGAATACTATGAGGGGGATGATGGCGAATAAGGATGAAGTTTCTTTAAGAAAGAGATCAATGACTATATTTGGTTGGTAAAATGCCCTCGCCATGTAGCTTAGATTTTTCCTAAATGAGTAGTTTTTCATAGTAATGCTCCTTGTTGATCAAAACCTCTTGGTCATTTTGGGTTTCATCAGTTTTTTTTCAACGTATATATGTAAATAATATCAATCCTATTGAAGATAGAGAGATTACCGAGGAAATAAACGCTACTATTAAATTTATCTTCTCCTCAACCATGGCAGCTACCGTAGTCCCTATTAATATGAAAACAATACAAAGTACCAGAACTGTATTATAAAGCCATTCTGGAGTCAAATGAATGCAGTCTACGACTATTAGTGGATACCAAAGGAGCCCATAGTGAGTAACCGGTCATGAGAAATAAAACCTCGAATCTGCCGTTTCCACCGAACTGCCTGCATAAGACATGAAGTACGCCTGTACCTAAGATCCACATCAGGAATACTAAGGGCAAGATGTAAAAAGCCTGCATCAAGTAGTAAATATCTTCAGGTAACTTGATCCAGGGTTTCACAAATGGTGTAAAACCTTTAAAGTATAACCAGAGTGATCCCATAATATAGATCAGGCAGTAGACCAGCACACAAAGCCAACTTCTGCTTTTTCGTCCCCTGGACATTTCCCTATAGAGGGATTTAGGGGAGTAAAAAGCTTGAAAAAATTCCCTGATTAACCCCTTTATCATAAACTTCGTACCTCCCTGTAGGTATCTACAACAAATTTTCCCTAAATCCTTCTTTTTTAAAACAAAAAACCCTCAAGCAAATAATTAAGAGTTAGCCATTTTCTAGTTACTACTTAAACCAGTATAACCGTACAACATTATTATGCCAACTATTCCAATTTTCCCTCATTTCAAATTACAAAATGTATTTGGAAAAGTCATTAAAAGTTAGAAAAAGATACCAAGTTATTGAGCTAGTACAACCGTCCCACCTTTGAACGATATGGAAAATAATTGCTTTAAAAAATAGGATGTGTCCCTATTTATTTGGAAAACTACAATATCTACGGTTTGAGGCTCTATTTGAGAAGCAAAATTGATGGTTTTCTTTACACCAATTCGTTCTTTGGGATAATTATATTCATTAAGTAATCTGTAAATCCAGAGTTGTCTAA
>Ga0209979_1004579_pt1 | contig 11362 bp, 11 predicted proteins | sample AnhtaG_FD_183114 | JGI IMG/M metagenome (GOLD analysis project Ga0209979, IMG submission 183114) | Deep subsurface microbial communities from Anholt, Denmark to uncover new lineages of life (NeLLi) - Anholt_01485 metaG (SPAdes) (version 2) | ecosystem: Environmental > Aquatic > Marine > Oceanic...
TCATCGGGGGTGAGACGAATGGCCCTCAGAATAGCCTCGGCGTCGTCAATATTGATGTATTTGCTGATCGGTATTCCGAAAAGGCTAACAGTCTCCTCCCTGTGTATCAGGGTAATGACCCTGGTCGCCCGCTCTTTCTGGATGGCCTCGATTGCCGCAATGCGCTCTCTTTCAAAAGACGGAGAGCGGAGCCACTGAAAAAGCAGCATAAAGATGAGGAGTAGCCAGAATATGGTTCGAGCAATACCGGCAAGCGTGGAAAAAAAGGATACTTTTGCTTCCATATCCATACCCTGTTAAAGGATTTAAACCTCAAGGTGAGGTATTATTACGCAAAGCCATATACCAAAAGGCCGTGTTCAGCGGATATCGCCCTTCAAGTAATATATTATGCTACCTATCAAAGACAATTGAGTCAATGCCTTTCACCTGTTTAGTTGGCCATCAAGCGAGCTCAGGGTGGGGGTTCCGTGTTTCCTTTATTCAGCGCCTCGAAACCAGCGATAATATCCAGCAGCTCTCCGGTGATGGACATCTGTCGTTGCTGTTGAAAATGTGTCTTTAATCCGGACAGCATTTCTTCGATATTTTTTTCCGCGCCCTGCGTGGAGGCGAGCCTGCTGGCATTTTCGCTTGCCAACGACTCGGCGAAGGCGCGGTACAGGGAGACGAAGAGGTATTCATGAATCAAAGAAGAAAATAACCGATCCCAATCCATGGTAAAGGTCGGGAGAGCACGCGATGGCCAGGGCTGCGCCTTGAGGTTCGAAATCCATTCCTGATCCAGGGGCAAAAGATGGACCGTGTGAGGTTTACAAGCAGCACCGGATGCCTCGGTGCCGTAAAAAAGGTAAATTTGATCCCGCCCCCGCTCTCTATTCCACAGCTCGATATTCACGAGCGTTTCCTGCACCCTCGGTGTAATGCCTGCAACAGATCCGGGGACAGGGCAGAATGCCTCCACGGGCTGCCCAGAATCCTCAAGAAGGTCCTTCATGCGCTCACCAACGGCCATAATGGTCCGATCTTCGTGTCTGATATTCAGATCGTCCATGGTTTCCATGGCATGGGATAAAACCTGCTCATTCAAGGCCCCGACCATCCCCTGGTCAGTACCAAAAATAACGGCACCAAGTCTATCATGGGGGGCAGGTCGTGCCTCGACCACGAATTCCGGCCTGTCACGCAGAACCACGCGAAGACCCATTTCAACGGCCTTATTGTAATCCTTGAGGGAGTCCACGGCCCTCTCGTACTGCCGGATGTTTACGGCTGCCAGGGCCTTCATGGTCTTTACCACGGACTGAAGATCCTCAGTGCTCTGAATCTTTCTCTTCAGGCCTTCGATCGTTTGCATTATTGTTGATCCCTGTATTATTTATTTCCAAAGCGCCTTTCGCTGTCTTCAAAAGGTCTTCAAGATCGGTGTCCCTGAGATCTTCACTCCGCTCAATCCGCTCACATAATTCGGGCAACTGGCTCGTAACCGCGCTGCTGATTGTTTTCTCAGCATCCTGGATACGTTCTAAGGGGAGACCGTCAAAGGCCCCTTTATTCACCGCCACCAGAACGGCAATCTGCTCTGAGACCGGCAGAGGTTTGTACTGAGGCTGCTTGAGAACCTCCCGTACACGCCGCCCGCGCTCGAGCGTTCTTCGGGTATCCTCGTCCAACCGGGTGCCGAAACGTGAAAACGCCTCCAGTTCCTCGAATTGCGAGTATGAAAGACGCAGATCCCCGGCAACCGCTCGATAGGCGCTCAATTGGGTTTTTCCTCCGACCCGTGAGACCGATTTCCCTACATCCACAGCGGGTAAGTTTCCCTTCTGGAACAGTTCAGGAGAAAGATAAATCTGGCCATCGGTGATGGAGATGAGATTCGTTGGAATATAGGCTGACATGTCCTGGGCCTCGGTCTCAATAATCGGTAATGCGGTTAAGGAGCCGCCGCCAAGTTCGTCATTGAGGTGGGTGGAACGTTCCAGGAGTCGTGAATGAATGTAAAAAATATCACCGGGAAATGCCTCCCTGCCCGGAGGTCTTCTGAGAAGGAGGGAAAGCTCCCTGTAGGCACGCGCATGGCGCGTCAGGTCGTCGAAAACTATCAGGACATCCCGTCCCTGCTCCATAAAATATTCCGCCATGGTCGTGGCCGCGTAGGGTGCCATGTAAAGCAATCCAGGAGGATCTTCTTCAGTACCCACCATCACAACGGAATATTTCATTGCGTCATGTGCCTGCAAGTCGGCAATGACCTTTGCTATGGCTGATCCCCTTTTACCGATGCCGCAGTAAATACAGATGATGTCTTTATCCTTCTGATTGAGGATGGTATCGAGGGCAATAGCGGTCTTCCCTGTCTGACGATCGCCTAGAATGAGCTCCCTCTGGCCGCGTCCTATAGGGATAAGCGCATCTACAACCTTGAGCCCGGTCTGCAAGGGCACAGTCACAGGAGCGCGATCCATAATCGCAGGAGCCGGTCGCTCTATGGGGCGCCGTTGTGAAACTCGAAGCGGACCGCCATTGTCCAGGGGATGGCCTTGGAGGTCCACAACCCGACCCAGCAATCCCTCTCCCACCGGTGCATCCATGAGTCTGCCAGTGCGCTGAGCCTCACTGCCTGCGGCCAAACCCTCGTATTCATCCAAAAGAATCACGCCGATTTCCGTCTGATCCAGATTGAAGGCCATGCCCATCCGTCCACCGGTAAAACGGAGAAGTTCCTCGGATTGCACATTGCTCAAACCGGTTAATCGAATAACGCCGGGGCCTACATAAGTGACCGTACCAACCTCCTGGACCTCAGCTTCGAGCCGATGGTTCTCCACCACGCGTTCAAGGACTTTAATTGTTTGGGACAGCGCCCTGTTCAGTTCATGAGGCTCTGTCTTCATTCTTTTCCTCAGGCTCTCTGATTTTTCCTTTGTGCGAGGCTTGCCTTTTCGCTTCTCTTGCGTTCTTTACTTCTGCTCTTTTCTTTTCTGTATCTGCCTGTACCTTTTCCTCGCCATTAATCTTTCTCTCCGCCTCTTGTTCAAGGGTGTGCAGTGCATTTTCTTCCATGGTATCCAGATAGTGTCGCAGATTCCAGGCGATCTTCCGCCCACGGGTCTTTAACTCAATTCCCATAATCAAGTCCGGTGTAGTCTCATAGCGTGGGGCAATCTCCCCGTTCAGATGTCGGTGCAGGGCCTGTGTTATCTTCTTGCGCATTTTCGACGTGATCTCAAAGGCACTCTGTATGACAACCTCATTTCCCGCCTCTTTGATGGATAGCGCAAGCGCATCTCTTTCCCGCTTTTTCATCTTCTGAACTCTCCCAAGGAACACGTCAACCATGCGTTCTTCCGGTTCGGCGTCGGCGAGATCCTCAAATGCCTTGCGGGTAATGGTGTAGACCTGTGCGGCGGCCATCTTTCGGAGATTCAGAACAAAGGACTCCTTTTCTCGCCGGACTGCCTCCTGCCACACCAATCGGAGATTGCTGGCTGCTTGCCGGGCCTCTTGAATCAGCTCCTTTCGCCGCACATCGGCCTCTTCTTTGACCCGCGCGAGCATGTTTTCGCGCTTTTCATCAAAGTCCCGGTTTTTTTCGCGAAGGGATTGCGCCTCCCGCTCCGCGGCCTGTTCCTTTTCCTCAGCCTCCTTCAAACGCGACTGAATTTTCCGCTCGCGCTCGTCCATGACCTTGATAATTCGATTGTAGAGAAGGTATTTGAGAAGCACAACGAGAATCAGGAAGTTAGCGATCTGTGCCATTACAGTGAACCAATTGATGAGCACTGTAGACCTCCTACTTTGCTATCACGTGATCCCAGAAGGGATTGGCAAAGATCAGAATCATTGAGACGACAAAACAGTAAATGGCGGTAGATTCGATCATGGCCAATCCCACAAATAACGTTCGAGTGATGTTGTTGGTTTCATCCGGCTGTTGAGCAATAGAGCTCAAAGCCTGTGCTACGGATCGTCCTTCGCCGAGTGAGGGACCAATGGATCCGATAGCAACGGTCAAGCCGGCGGTTACTACGGAAGCCATGCCAATGAGACTAATGCTATCCATGTGACTTCTCTCCTTTCTCTTCTTGTTTTTTCTCCTGTTTTTGCTCTCTTTCCTGATGGGTGCGTGTTGCGGAGGCAATATACACCATGGCAAGTACGGCAAAAATGTATGCCTGTATCAGTCCGGTCAACAATCCCAGGGCATCCATAATGATCGGGAAAAAAAGCGGGGCAATGGCAAGAAGGATTGCACCGATTTTCGCCCCACTCATCATGTTTCCGAAGAGCCGTACCGCCAGTGCCAGTGTTCTTGAAAGTTCTCCCATGATATTAAAGGGCAGCATGAACATCGTAGGTCGAATGTATTGCCTGAGATAACCCAAGAACCCACGATTCAGGATACCATATAAAGGCACCGCCACAAACACACAGATGGCCAGCGCGGCCGTGGTTGATAGAGAGGCGGTGGGCGGCGTATAACCCGGCACAATGCTCAGCAGGTTACATACGGCAATGAATAAAAACAGGGTTCCTGCAAAGGGCAGGTAAATTCCTGTTTCTTGATGGCTGATGTCCTTGATCTGATTCTGCATACCCTTGACCAGAATCTCCAGAAGGTTCTGCCATCGTGAAAACTGCACGTCGGATGAGAGCCTTCGCGTTGCCAGCCAGGAGACAAGCACCAGAAGCCCCATCACAACCCAGGTAAACACTATGGTTGCGTTGAGAGAGACTGGACCCCACTGCCAGAAAACAACCTGATCAGGACTAACAGTCTTAATATCCATATATCATTCTCTTAATTCGCTGAAATACGCGTTGAAGGTTGCTGTATACGGCGCACGAGAAAGCCCCGTATGATTATGAACCCAAGCAGGCTTATCAGGATCCTTTCCCAGTGTCCTCCCGAAGCCAGGTAAAAGGCGGTGAGGCTGATGCCGGTGCGTACAAGAAAGCTCCCCATGGTCAGGAGGGCAGGCTGTCGGACAAACGGCAACTGCCGGACCGTCCACCACAACCCGCCAAAGTATACTATTCCGGTTCCCATACCCACCAAAAACGCCATCGCCAGGTAAAGCACATTCGTTGTCACACTATTTCCTCCATGTTAGCATCTCTAGCTCCGATGCTACGCTTAAGAGTTATCCATAAAAGAAACTTTAACCTGAGCATGAGGATGTCTTTTTTACATATTTATTAGATTCTCATGAGGCCATTATCGGTGGATTCAATCTTCTTTGCTCTCCCTCTTTACCCAATACCATGCGTTAAGGCACCCCACGAGCACACCAGTAATGAGAAACATCAGCGTCCAGGAATACCGACTGGGCCATTTGGTGTCGACCCAAATCCCCAGGCCGATACCGATCACAGTGGGGATGGCCACCGCCCACCCCACAAGGCCAAACATACCGAAGCCGAACCAGACACCTCGATCTTTTTCCCGCCGGGCCCTCATTTTGCGATTTTCCTTGGCGCCGACTTTTTCCGTCAACCCGTCCGGGGTTCTGCCCCTCTCTTTGATAAAGGGCTCTTTAGCCATGCCCTTGAATCTCCAGAAAGCGCCGGACAAAACCGGCCTCTATCTTGGTCATAGCCGAACGCGCCGACTTCTCCCGCTCATCCAGGGCCTCGAATTTTTCCACTACGGTGTGCTTCAATTGTCCGAGATCAGGCCCTCGCACCGCATTCCTCGTGGACACCAAGACTTCCTGACCGCACTTGATCAAAATCCCTTCATCCACTGCGAGAAATACCTCATGACCACTGCCGGTTTCATAAGACAGAATGCCAGGAACAAGGGCCGCGACAAAATCCACATGTCTGGGCAGGAGACAAAAAAAACCATTGTGTGCCTCGGCGATTACCTTGGTAACATCTTCTTCTATAAGCACCTCTGCTGGAAGCAGAACCTTCAGCTTCATCACTTTTTGGCCTCGTCGATTTTTCCGATCATATAGAGGGATTTCTCCGGATAGTCGGAGAATTCATCATTTAAAATACGCTCGCAGCCATCAAGGGCATCCCCCAGATCCACTACGCGTCCTTTGTTACCCGTGAACTGCTCAGTCACGGAGAAGGGCTGTGTCAGGAACCGCTCCAGTCTTCGCGCTCGGCGAACAACCTGACGATCCTCCTGGGACAACTCCTCCATGCCAAGCATGGCGATAATATCCTTCAGTTCTTCGTAATTCGCGAGGGTTTTACGGATCCCTTGTGCAATGACATAGTGACGCTCGCCCACGACAGGGGGCACCAACATGCTGGACCCCGATTTGAGGGAGTCGATGGCGGGATACAACCCTTCGCTCGCCTTTTTTCGCGAAAGCACAATGGAAGCTGATAGATGACCGAATGTATGCACTGCCGCAGGGTCGGTAAAGTCATCGGCCGGCACGTAAACGGCCTGCACAGAGGTGATGGCGCCTGTGGCGGTATTACAAATGCGCTCTTCGAGCTCGGCCAGTTCCGTGCTCAGTGTGGGTTGATACCCCAGACGCGAGGGAAGCTGACCCATCAACCCGGAGACTTCCATACCGGCCTGGATAAACCGGAAGATGTTGTCAATCAGGAGCAGCACGTCCTGCCTCTCGTCATCCCGAAAGTACTCGGCCATGGTAAGTGCTGCGTGGCCTACACGGAATCTGGCACCAGGGGGTTCATTCATCTGACCGAAGACCATAATCGTATTCTCCAGAACACCCGCCTCTTTCATTTCGCGGTAAAGCTCTTCGCCCTCCCTGCTCCTTTCACCAATCCCGCAAAAAAGGCTGACGCCCTCATGCTGACCGACCATATTTCTGATCATCTCCATGATGAGCACTGTTTTCCCGACACCTGCACCACCGAACAACCCCGCCTTGCCACCGCGCTCCAGGGGAGAAAGAACGTCGATGGCCTTTATGCCGGTGGTAAAAATCTCCGATGTGGTGGACTGTCTATCAAGCGGAATCGGCTCTTGGTGAATGGCACGAAAGTCCCCTCCTCTCACGGCTTCCTTCTTATCGATGGTCTCTCCAAAGACATTGAACATCCTGCCGAGCAATCGTTTTCCAACGGGCACCTCAAGGGGACGGCCCGTATCGATTATGACAGAGCCATGGGCCAAGCCCTGTGTGGATGTCAGCGCTATCCCTCGTATGGTTTTCGCGCCGAGATGGGTGATAACCTCCATAATGCTTTCCCCGCTTTCGCCTGCTCTAAGGACATTATAAATCGAGGGAAGGCGTCTCTCAAACCGGGCGTCAATTACGCTTCCACGAATCGAGATCACTATGCCTCTATTGGCGTTCGTTGATTTACTCGTATTGTCCATCACCCAGCGGTGTCCTAATTCCGGGTTTTTCTCCGGCCTTTCCATGCTCGCGTCTCAGGGCAGCCTTTTTTCAGCTATCTTTCAGCCAAGCACCACATTCTCTTCAGGGTAGGCATAATTTGTTTCCAATTGTCTACCCAAGGCCAAAAGAAATGTCAAGGGACCAATCCTCTCAACCGAAATATTATAATACACTTTCCTTCTAGGGACAAGTAATGATACCCTATTGATTACGTTGAGCATATTGGCCATTGGAGGATGCTGAACCACATATCTTAGCAGGATGAAATCCAGACCGAACAGGACCACAAGGATAACCTGGATGGCGTGAGAATGCCAGAATTGAGGATTTCTCCATCGAACAAGAACCTTGAAAAGAAGCTCCACAACAAATATGGAGAGAAAAAGATTATCCAGGCACTGGAGCCAACCCACCACTTTTGAGCAGACATAAAACCTATATCATAATATCAACAAGAAGACAACAGCCAAGAGAGTCACCGGTCCCATGAGAATGCCCAGCGGATGACTGAGCCTTTCAACCGGTATTTTACTCAACGTATTTTCCATGAGCACCTTATGCTGCTAGTACATCTCCCCACCAGCTTTTGACTTATGCCCCTTCACCCGTGAACTTGGCGATAGGGGCTAACACATGCGTTCCGCAGGATTCAGAGATATGGCGAAAAAAGCCATGCCAGTGCGTCACGAATCCTTACCGGTAGCCGGCGGCTATCACAATCTTTGAGCGAGACCTCTGTGGATTGTTCCCTGCACTTTTGAATATGGTCTGCGAGGACTTCAACAAATTGCCTGTCAAAAACCTCAACTGCCAGCTCAAAGTTAAGGCGCAGGCTTCTGGGATCGATATTGGCCGAGCCGATCAGGACGTATTGGTCGTCCACGACGAACAGCTTGGTGTGCACAAATGGTGGCGGCTGGTAAAAGACCCGGATACCCCGCTCTAACAGCTCCCAGAGCATGTTGCGCGTAGCCCAATGGACAAAGGGCAAGTTGTTCTTTGCCGGTAAAAGAATTTTTACCTCCACGCCACGCAGGGCAGCTGACTGAAGAGCGGCAATCAACTCCCGTGAGGGAAGAAAGTAAGGGGTCATGATAGAGATCCGTTGGCGGGCGGCAGAGACAGCACCCACCAGAATCGTGGAGAGCTTATCCAGATCTTCGTTAGGCCCGTCTACGATGGCCCGGCAGATCATACTACCGGTTCCAATTACCGAGGCCTGCGATGGGACAGTATGTTCCCCCGTACTGAATCCCCAATCCTCGAGAAACAATTGCTCTATCTGGGTGATAATCGGCCCGGCGAGACGAAAGTGGACGTCCACTACCCTGGAGGGATTCTCAACCCTCTCGGCCAAGTGCCGGTCGCCGATATTCATCCCGCCGACAAAACCGATAGTTCCATCTGCGACCAAAATCTTGCGATGGTTACGCAGGTTGATATGCAGCTCGGGAGGTATCAGGCTTGGCGGCAGAAAGCGGGCAACTCGCACACCCCGTCTTTCAAGTAGAGTTCCGGCCCGCGGGATGGAGTACCATTGACCGACACCGTCGATACTCACCCTGACATCCACGCCTCGCCTTGCAGCACGTGCCAGTGCATCGATGAAGCGCTGCCCTGTGTTATTGTCTCGAAAATGTAGGTGGAAAGGAACAGCGAGCGTTTCGCGCCCTCAATTGTCTCGAGCATGGCAGGATATACTTGCTCGCCATTGTGCAGGAGCTCGATCCTGTTGCCTCCCACCAACGGCCGTCTCGTTACGGCATCGGAAATCCGGGCTATCGCTTTAAACTCTTCAGGAACGTCAAGGCTGGATAACAGTGCCGCATCTTCATCCTCCGGGCGCTCATAGCCGACATAAATAAAGAACTGCCAGCGCTGCCCCAGCCTTTTAGCGCGAGTGCGCACGCGGTTGACGCCGAAAAGAACATATAAAACTGGCCCCAGCAAGGGATACAGCAGACAGACCGCTATCCATCCCAGAGCCGCCCGCGGATCTCGTTTATAGAGCAATGCATGACATGCGGTGGCAAGCGCCACCAAGATGATAACGGTGAGCAAGGCCCACTGTAATACGTTCATGATCCGATCCCTTGTGTGCGCCCATAGGGCGCAAAAACTGCAGACCCCAAGTCCGTAACTTGCACCTTACCACGGATTTATTGAAACGACAATTTCATATGAGGCTACCTCTCGACATCCTGAGCCATGAGAAACGAATAGAATTCACAGAACTGGGTTGCATCTATTAATCAATAGCACTAAACTGTGTTTACAAGGCGTATGCCTTTTGGCTAACCTGGTATATATAAATTCAACAATTCACCCGGTTGTGACATGATGGTGTGTATACCGCAAGCCTGAAGCAAAAATCACTATTTCCAGGGAACATTCGATATGGAAATTGTTGAAGAAACTATATTCCCAAACCTACCGCAGCGGTTATCCGGGCTCGCGGAGCTCGCCGAAAACCTCTGGTGGAGCTGGCACCCGGCAGCGAGGATGCTCTTCAAGATGCTAAACCGGCAAGCCTGGAAGGAGAGCAGCCACAATCCGGATAAGATGCTTAAAGAACTCCCAAGAGAGGTCCTGGAGTCGGCAGCCAGTGACCCTGAATATCTTAAGCACTATGATGCAGTCCTCGCGCAATTCCGGCAAGATATAGCCGCCAAGGAAATTTGTTTAGCAGAAAATCTTGCTCAACAAAAGAGCTGCATTATCGCCTACTTTTCCGCGGAGTATGGCCTGCACCACTCCCTTCCTTTTTATGCGGGCGGATTGGGATTTCTTGCCGGGGATTTCATCAAAGAATGCAGCGATCTGAGGGTGCCCCTGGTGGCGATGGGCTTCATGTATCCAGAAGGGTATGTCCGGCAGCAAATCCGTGAGGATGGCTGGCAGGAAAATCTGGATGAAACACTGGATCGCGATGCAGCTTCAATCTCGAGAGTCCTCGACGAAAAGGGAAGGCAGGTGGTAGTCGAAGTTCCTTTTATTGAGCCACCGGTCTTCGTGGCAGTATGGAAGATAGCGGTCGGGCGCACGCCCCTTTACCTGATGGACACGGATGTGGAGATAAACGATCCCTGGAACTGGGGAATGTCTTCCCATCTCTATGCTGGTGATATTGAACAGAGGCTGCGTCAGGAAATCGTACTTGGCATTGGCGGGTACCAGGTTCTCAATATATTAGGCCTGAAACCTTCCATACTCCATTTGAATGAAGGGCACCCTGGTTTCGCCCTGCTGGAACGGATCAGGGAACGGGTACAGGAAGGAATGAGTTACATAGAAGCCGCTCGTCATGTACAAAATACCTCAGTGTTTACCACCCACACGCCCGTTCCGGCTGGCCATGATGTCTTTCCATTCTCATTGATGGAAAAATATTTTCGCTCCTACTGGCCGGCCTTGGGACTGGATCACGATGCCTTTCTCCAGCTTGGGATCCACCCGAACGAACCTCATGCTGGGTTTAATATGACCGCCTTTGCCCTTAGGATGTCCGGATTTCACAATGGGGTCAGCAAGCGTCATGGGGAAGTGGCCCGCCGCATGTGGCAGATGCTCTGGCCGGAGGTAACCGAGGAGGAGGCCCCTATTGATACTGTAACCAACGGCGTCCACTTGCCCACATGGATCGAGCCGAAGATCGAACTACTCTTCAACAGATATCTCGGTCCCAGCTGGTTGGCAGACCATGATAATCCCACTACCTGGGAGCTCATCAACGATATCCCAGACGAGGAGTTGTGGAAAACCCATTACTGGCTCAAGATAAAATTGATTGACGCCATTCGCGAGCGAGCACGTCAACGCTGGGCAAAAGACCGGGCCAGCCCGTCGCTTATGATAGCGGGAGGTACCTTGCTGGACCCCTCAGTATTAACCATCGGGTTTGCCCGCCGTTTTGCCACCTACAAGAGGGCGGATTTGATCTTTTATGACCTGGAGCGGCTGAAGAAACTTCTCAATGACCGCTGGAGGCCCATACAGATTATATTTGCCGGTAAGGCCCA
>Ga0209979_1004580_pt1 | contig 11360 bp, 7 predicted proteins | sample AnhtaG_FD_183114 | JGI IMG/M metagenome (GOLD analysis project Ga0209979, IMG submission 183114) | Deep subsurface microbial communities from Anholt, Denmark to uncover new lineages of life (NeLLi) - Anholt_01485 metaG (SPAdes) (version 2) | ecosystem: Environmental > Aquatic > Marine > Oceanic >...
CTGTCTTCTTCCCCCTCAATAAGACATATATCGTAACCCATTCAGGGGTCTCAACACCTGGGGGCGCAAGGGCTGAGATCCTGGACTCCCTCAATGTGGATGTCCCGGTTGGGCATCAACTCGACTTTACTATCATCGGCATTAGCTTTGACTTTTTCGATCTTCACATGTGTATTGTGACCATATCATCTCCCCAGAACTCCTTTCCCCTTTTTGCAAATGGAGACACCTTTATCAGGGGAAGGGTGGATAAGACTGGAAAGATTGATATATTTTAGGATCATTGGTTACTACCCCATGTGAGGTATCCAGGTATGGAAATAAATTACCTATATTATTGGATATACCCATCATTGAAGTACCTCTTGGTTACGTTCATCTCCGTGAGGATTCTTAAAATATGCATATTTAAACATGAATCTCGAATCACTATTTAACAATCTTATTACCAGCGGGATAAAATCGCCGGATTTAGAGACAATAAGGAAGTTTAGGGCCCTCAATATATTTCTGCTTATCCTCATTGTTGTTTCCCCTTGCCTTGGCCTGTTCTATTTTTTCATCGGTGCAGATCTTCTCTTTTATGCTACGACTGTTGCGGGCCTATTAGGGGTGTCGGCCCTAATTCTTCTAAGAAAGACCAAAAATCTTGTAGTGGCGGGAAATTATGCTTTTTTCGTCCTTTGGGCCGCTTTTTTGATCATTAGGTGGAATACTGGGGCAATGAGCGAAGGCGGCATAATCCTTTTGTCCTGGATATGGAATGCCGTGCTTATCCTCATGGCTATCTTTATTACAGGCTATCTATGGGGAACGATCTGGGCGACCCTAATATTCGTTGAAACCGGTGCTGCAGTTTATCTGTTCAGGACCGGTTACAAATTTCCACATCTCATTCCCCCTGACATTTTACCTTTGTATTCCCTGGGTGCATATCTATCAGGACTTTTGGTCATCCTTCTAATCGCCTTTATGTATGAAAAGGAAAAGATTGATGTCACTGACAGAGCGCGGGTCAAATCCAGGGCCCTTGTTGAGTCAAAGAAGTATATTGACACTATCATCGAAAGATCTCCACTCCCTACCTTTGTAATAGATAGTCGACACCGTGTCATTCAGTGGAATCATGCATGTCAGCACATCACAGGTATCCCTGTAGGGGAAACAGTCGGCAAGAGGGTTCATGCCTCTTTGTGTGTCGATAACCAGAGGAGCCTGGCTGACCTCATCATAGAGGACCCGGATTCTGTAGTAGAGAAATTTTCTGACTCTATTCTATCCAAGACAGACACGGGGTACTTTGAGGTGGAGATGTCTCTTCCTTCCATAAAAGGGGGTATTCGGGCAATTATTAGCGTTATCCCTATTCTCGACAGAAACGGCTTAATTAAAGGGGCTATAGAGACAATACAGGATGTGACTAATCTTCAGGAAGGGACTTATCGGGTATATGATAGTTATGACCGGACAATCGAATCACCGTTGAATCCTATTTTTAAGATTGATTCCAAGGGTAAGATTAGCTCTTGGAATAAGGCGTGTGAGGAAAATTTTGGCTACCCTTCTTCTATGATGATTGGAAACAACCCTTTAGGGTTTGTTTCAAAATCTACAAGGCCACCTTTCAAGGAAACGATAACGAGGGTTTTTAAAGGGGAATCATTTACTGGGAAAGAATGGAAATATTACTCGGCACAGGGGGAACCTGTATATGTTCTGGCCAGGGCCTTCCCAATTCAAGCAGGCGAGGGTAAATCCAAGGAGTGTGTAATCGTTAATACAGATATAACGGAGCTCAAACTCAAGATGAGGAGATTACAGCAGGATGCAGCAGAGGCCAAGGAAAAACTAAAAAACATGACCGGTGAATTTGCCTTATTAAGAAGAAACATCGCAAGCTATATTCGAAAGAAGTGAGCAATAATGAGTAGGTTAAGGCAGGTTCTGGAACTCTATAGAACTTCATAGACCATAATTTCCGCACTTTTTCCTTTAACCTTTTTCGGGCCGATTTTTCTTATTTTGAATTTTCCCTTCACAGCCCTGTACGTATCCTCTCCTATAAGGATGTGGTTGGGCCCGGCAATTGATTCTATTCTTGAGGCAATATTGACCGGGTCTCCGATGACCGTGTAGTCCATTCGCTTGGGTGAACCAATATTTCCAGCAACTACCCTCCCTGTATTTATTCCTATGCGTATATCAAATTTTTTTCTATGACCTCCTTGTTCGGCCATCATTGCTGTCAGTTTTTGTTTCATTTCCTTGGCTGCCAGAATTGCCCTTTCAGCATCATTTTCTCTTTCCATTGGGGCTCCAAAGACAGCCATGAGTCCATCTCCTATGTACTTATCAAGGGTACCATCGTAACTAAAGATAATATCTGTCATCGTTGAAAAATATTGATTCAGAATTATGTTTGTTTCTCGAGGAGGAATCTGTTCCGCAATTCGGGTGAAATCAATAATGTCTGTAAAAAGTATGGTGGCTGTTAAATCCTTCGGCTCCATCACATTGTCTTTGGTTTCTTGGCTTCCCTTTAAGATCATCTCTATTACCTGGGGGGAATGAAATCTCTCCAGCCTGCTTCTCATTGCCTCTTCTTCTTTTATCTGTTCATTAAGGCTGGCCTGTTCAATTATCATGGCAACCTGGCTTCCAATAGCCTTAAGTAGCTCGAGATCATCCTGGGTGAACTGGTTGTCAAACCTTGCACTGTCGAGTTGAATGACACCAATAATTTTGTCTTTTCTCCAGAGTGGCACGCAAATAGCCGATCTGATCTTCTGGATAAAGAGGCTTTTTGCACCATCAAATCGAGAATCGGCCATAGCATTTGATGTTAACAGAGCAACCTTATCATGTATTACCTTTTGAATTATAGTTCGACTGGCCTTTAATTTCCCCCTATCTCTTACTTGATCGTCCTTATGTTTGACTATCGCAGGAATGAGTTGATCCTCTTTTCCATCTCCAGTAAGAATCAAGAAACCGTAATCAGCCTCAATTACCATAAAGATAAGATCCATTATTTTCTTCAGGAGCTCCCTGAAATCATGAATGGTGTTCAACTGGCGACTGATCTCGTAAAGCACAAAAAGCACCTTATTGCTTCGCTCTAATGACGATAGGTTTGCCTTGATTTTGGAATCCGCCTCAGCCTCTTCTGGATAGGCTGTACCAGAAACCTCTTTCTGGCCTTTCAGATCTTCTACAGAAACTAACAGCTCTTGAGAGTCACTAAAACCACTCCCTGAGAGACTTTCTAAAATTTGTTTATGCTCTTTTTCATAATCACTATCTGTGGTTAGCACAAGGGAATCCTCGGGGGATAATTTTTGTTTTTTTTCGGTTAAGAATGTTAGGTCTGTCAGACCGATTCTTATTTTGTCATTGTGTTTCAGGAGGATACTTTGAACTGATTTCTCATTTACCTTTGTACCATTATAACTTCCAAGATCAGTTAGAAGGTAGCCCTCTTTTGTTTTGACTATCTCGGCATGGTGACGAGAAAGAGTTTTATCAGAGAGAATAAGATTATTGTCTTTACTCCTTCCTATAATAATCTTTCCTTTTACAATTGGAAGACTGTAACTTCGGCCATCATTGGTTACGACATTCAAACTTGGCATATCTTCTTTCCTAAGATTTTTGATAAAAAGATAGCAGAATAACAGTTATGTTATCTCGCCCGCCGGCAAGATTGGCCTGTTGGATCAAGGAGAGGCCGGTCTTCTTAAGGGACTTTTTTTCAAAAACATTAGCTGTTGTCAATATTTCTTTATCACCAATCATATCATTTAATCCATCGGAACAGATCAGGTATAGGTCTTTCTCAAGTATCTCAACAAGGGAAATGTCTATTCTTATGTTTTCAATAGGCCCAATACCCAGGGCACTAGTCAAAATATGTTTCTGTGGATGTCTACGCGCCTCTTCTTTGCTCAGGAGCCCCATTCTTTCCTGTTCTGCCACCAGAGTGTGATCCTGTGTGAGTTGCTCCATCTGGCAATCCCTGATCCTGTACAATCGACTGTCTCCTACATTAACAAGAACTAAGCGATCACCTTCGATGATGAATCCAGCAAGGGTAGTACCCATCCCTTTCATTGCAGGGTTCTGATTGGCAAGCCCGTGTATCCTGTGGTTGGCCAGAGTGGTTGCAGTAAGGAGACGGTTTTGCTCTAAGCTCAAATCCTGTCTATACGGCATAGGCCAGGTTAAATCCTCAGACCGTGAACGAATAACAAACTCTTCTATACTCGTGATTGCCTCTTTGCTGGCTATTTCACCTGAGGCCTGTCCACCTATTCCGTCTGCTACCAGGAATAACTTCTCCTTTGGATTGCAAAGATAGCTGTCTTCGTTACGTTTACGTTGACGGCCTGTATCGGAGGTTCCAAAGAATGTAAATTGCATAGCCATCTCGGTCTTCGGCCTCGGTGCTGGTAAGTTTACTATGGTTGATAGTTAAGACAGTATTGGAAATTTAACTAAAAAATGAGAAGTAAGTCAAGAGGTTCTATTGTTTCTTCTTATTGGGTAATATTGTTGAGGGGGGTATGGACTAATGACTTGGTCCTCACCAAAGCCAGTCGCCAGCATTATCCCATCGGCTGTTATACTGCATCCCAAGCTTTGAGAGGATGTATTGGTAAAGAAAAAGGGTGTTACCCCTAAAATAGTTGAGACCTTGGCAATGTGGGTCTTGCTTAAAACCTTTCTCCTTTGCATCAGACAGGACCATGGTCTTGGCTGTTTTGCCAGCAACGCAGATATAATCAAAGTGAATAGAATGGTAGCGTTTATCTTCCAAGGTTACAACAACTACCGCATTGTCAGGTATTTTTTCATCAACCGTTATATATATACCGAAGAAGAACATTATAACAAGAAGGCTGATCAGTATTGCTACAATTATTTTTGGTGTTTTTCCCACTTCTTATAATCTTGGCCTTACATGCCTTGTTTCAGGAATTTCATCTGCCTAAGATCCTATGGTAGGTGGAAGACTGACGGTTTCGATTTTCAGTGTTTATGACATACATAATGAAAATATGCAATGCTAAAATTTTTGGCAAATGTTTTTGATTTTTACTATCTTCGAGACGTAAAGTCAATCAAATGAATGAAAAATTAGGGCCACGTCATAGTGGCCCATCCCCAATCCACATGAAAAAACAATAGGTTATGTTTCACTATGACGTGGCCCTGACGTTAGTATGGTGACAATATTGTAATACGTCAGGTTATGTTATAATAATCCTTATACCATTTAAGGAATTCCCTAATGCCGGTCCTGATCGAAGTTTTGGGATTGAAGCCCAACATCTTTCTTGTCTTTTCTATATCAGCATATGTTTCAGGGACATCACCGGGCTGAAGAGGAAGGAAGTTTTTCTTTGCCGCTGTCCCCAATTCCTCCTCAATAATCTTTATAAGTTTCATCAGCTCAACCGTCTTTGAATTGCCAAGGTTAAATATTTCGTATCTAAAGGGGTTGTTGAGGGCAGAGATGGTTCCATCAACGATATCATCTATGTACGTAAAATCCCTTTTCATTTTTCCAAAGTTATAGATATCTATCGCTCTTCCATCCAGCATAGACCTGGTAAAAAGAAAAAGGGCCATATCCGGCCTTCCCCATGGCCCATAAACGGTGAAATAACGGAGCCCGGTTAATGGGATATTAAAGAGATGGCTATAGGAGTATGCCATCAACTCATTGGATGCCTTGGTTGCTCCATAAAGAGAGATTGGGGTGGCCACATTATCCTCAACGTCGAAGGGCAGCTTTTTATTATTACCATAGACAGATGATGAAGAGGCAAAAACGAAGTTATCTACAGGGAATTGCCGTGCCATTTCCAATATGGTAAGAAAGCCTTTTATGTTGCTCTCCTGATAGGTAAAGGGGTTTTGGATTGAGTATCTTACACCTGCTTGAGCCGCTAAGTTACAGATCCTATCTATGTGGTGATTAGAGAATATCCTTCTCAGGGCATCCAGGTTGCTAATATCTTCATGATAGAATGTGAAATTATGATGAGAGATTATCTGTTCCAGTCTGGCCTTCTTTAGAGAGACATCATAGTAAGCATTGAGGTTATCTATTCCGATTACCCTATTGCCATTTTCAAGTAGTGATCTGGCTATATGAAAGCCAATAAAACCAGCTACTCCTGTAACTAAGGTTGTTTGTTGATCATTTGTCATAGGATTTCTTGTAAGCCCTCAGCTTTTAGCTCTTAGCAAAAACAAAGGCCCTTAGGTTTATTGAGTTTCTTAGGTATGCTGTGCTCACTTATAACTTTAGTCACTTTAGCTCACTTTAAACTTTAGTCACTTCAGCTCCTATAGTCAGCATTAATCCTTATATAATCATATGTCAGATCACAGGTTATTATCCTGTCTTTCCATCTTCCCTGATTGAGGTGAATAGTAATTGTTAGTTGTTCCTTTTTCATCTTTTCGGCTGCCTCTCTTTCTTCTTTTTCACTGATCATAAGACCGCCATCTACTATCTTGATTCCATCTATCCACATCTGAACCTTATTTTCTTCCATCTCAATTCCCGACCTACCAAGGGCAGCCATAATCCTTCCCCAGTTAGGATCCTGGCCAAAGATGGCTGTCTTAACGAGATTAGAATTGCCAATTGCCCTGGCGGCTATATCTGCATCATCTTTTGTTGCTGCACCTTTCACCTCAATCGTAACTACCTTGGTAGCACCCTCGCCGTCCTTGGCAATCATATAGGCCAACTCGCCCATGACATCTGTTAGGCCCCTTTCAAATTCACTTTTAGCTGACCTGTCTAACTTTTTGTTTCCAGCAGCCCCGTTGGCCATAACCAGGGCCATATCATTGGTGCTGGTCTCTCCGTCTACGGTAATCCGATTGAAGGTACACTCAGCAGCTGACCGAAAAATGGGCCATAGGGTTTGGGAATCAATGTTTATGTCTGTAAGCAGAAAAGACAGCATTGTTGCCATATTTGGCATGATCATGCCGGCTCCCTTAGCTATTCCCAACAAACGATAGGGATTTCCGCCAGCATTTCCTTCAAAGTAACTCACTTTGGGAAATGAGTCTGTGGTCATCAAGGCCTCGGCGACTGATTTGAAACCGTTAGGGGACAGACTCTTTACCAGGTTTGGAATGGCCTCTTCTATAAGATTGAATGGTAGATAGGCCCCGATAACTCCTGTTGAGGCAACCACCGTTTCCTCTGGATCGATCTCTAATTCCCTGGCAACCATTTCTGCTGTTTGAATGGCATCATTCATTCCTCGAATGCCGGTACAGGCATTGGCATAACCAGTATTAGCAACAACCGCTCTTATGGAACCCTTTTTTGTCCTTTTCTGACTCAATAAAACCGGCGCGGCCTTAACCTTATTGGTTGTAAATACACCTGCTGCCACTGCTTCCTTTTGGGAAAAGATCAGGGAAAGATCTAGCTCACCTCTTTTCTTAAGGCCAGCAGAAACGGAAGAGGCGAGAAATCCTGGAACCGAATAATTATTGCCTTTTTTCATCGTAGCAGTTCACCTACTTAATTATTTTGCCACCCCCGTCCCGACCCGGAACGGGGCGGGGCAAGGCACAAAGGAACTAAGGGTTTACCTTAAAACCCTAAAGGGTGAATTCCAAGCTAAATTCCTAATGTTTTGGTAACGTTCAAAACTTGAGGCATTGATGGTTAATAGGGTAATGAGTGTTTCTGAAAGGCGATATCTCAAAGAAAATTCCACCGTGTTCTGCAGTGGTCAAATATTTGGGATTTGCTCCACAAAGCCCCTTGGAATCTGCAAATGGTCTGTTAAAGCCCAAATATTTGACCACCTTCATCTGAGCCCTATAGATATCGTCTTGAAGAAATTGTCATTACCATATATATTATTGAATGTTTATCATGTGGCCTAAAGAACAATCAGGCCTCAACTTTTGAACGTTACTAATGTTTTGAGTTTCTTTGCGTCTTAGTGATTTAGTGGCTGAACTATTATTTTTCATCTACCGCAGCAGTGTTTATATTTTTTCCCGCTCCCGCATGGACAGGGATCATTTCTGCCTATCTTGGGCGCTTTCCGTTTGACCGGGGATCTGCCTCCGTTGCCTCCACGACTGAGGACCATTTCCTTTTTTGGAACTGAAATGGAGGGTTGTTCCTGGGGGGCTATCCTTATCCTGAAGAATGTTCTGAGGGAATTTTCCTTAATTCTTTCTACCATTGAGATGAACATGTTGTATCCCTCTTTCTGATACTCCTTAAGGGGATCCATCTGGCCATATCCCCGCAGGCCTACACCTTCTTTTAGCTGGTCCATACCCAGGAGATGATCCATCCAGAGTTCATCAACTGCCTGTAGCATGGCAATTTTTTGTAGAAAATGAAAGGATTGGGGATCGCTTTCTTTCTCTTTTTTCTCATAAAGATCTAAGACCTTATGTTTTAATTGATCTATCAAACTCTCCTGAGTTAGATTTTTTATCTCTGCCTTGGAGAACTGGACCAAGAGCCCAAATACATTATACATATGATCAGAAAGTGGCCCCAAGTTCCATTCCTCGGGAAAGATGTTGGGGTCAATGGTATCTGAAACTGCGGATTCTACCAACTCGTCAATCATATCCATAATGGTTTCTTTAAGGTGGTCACCTTTTAGTATTTCTCTCCTCTGGCTGTATATTACCTTTCGTTGCTGGTTCATCACATCGTCATATTCAAGAAGATTTTTTCGGATGTTGAAGTTTATACCCTCAACCCTTTTCTGGGCTCCTTCAATTGCCCTTGAAATAATCTGGTGTTCTATTGGTTGATCCTCTTCCATGCCAAGCCTGTCCATAACCGAGGCAATTCTTTCTGAGCCGAAGACCCTCATGAGGTCATCTTCCAAAGAGAGATAAAACCGTGAAGAACCTTGATCTCCCTGACGTCCTGAACGCCCCCTCAGTTGATTATCAATCCTTCTGCTTTCATGCCTCTCGGTGCCGAGGACATGCAGGCCACCCAGGTCTGGCACGCCATTGCCTAATACGATATCGGTCCCCCTACCAGCCATATTTGTGGATATTGTAACAGTTCCGTTTTGTCCGGCCATGGTAATAATCTCGGCCTCTCTTTCATGGTTTTTGGCATTCAAGACCTGGTGTTTGATGCCCTGTTTCTTGAGCATCTTGTTCAACCTTTCCGATTTTTCGATTGATATTGTACCAACCAGTGCAGGTTGACCCTTTGTGTGCAATCCTATGATTTCTTGGACAACGGCCTTGAATTTCTCCCTTTCGGTTTTGTAAATAACATCCGGATAATCGTCCCTGATCATTTTTTTGTGAGTTGGTATCACAAGTACATCAAGATCATAGATCTTTTTGAATTCTGGGGCCTCTGTATCAGCAGTTCCGGTCATTCCAGCAAGTTTTTCATACATCCTGAAGTAATTTTGAAAGGTAATGGTAGCCAGTGTTTGATTCTCTTCTGCAACGTTAACACCTTCCTTTGCTTCAATGGCCTGATGTAACCCATCGCTCCATCTCCTGCCTGGCATAAGCCTGCCGGTAAATTCATCTACAATTATTACCTGTCCATCCTTGACAACGTAATCTACATCCTTGCCAAAGAGCCAGTAGGACTTAATGAGCTGTTGGGCGGCATGCATTCTTTCAGATGTTTCTGAGTATTGTACCTCTAGCTCTCGCTTCATCTTTTTCTTTTCTCTATAGTTCAGTCTATGATCAGTGTCGATTTCTTGTAACCTTTGACTCAGGTCAGGCACAACAAAGGCATCCCTTTGATCACCGGACAATAGTCTGAGCCCTTTATCTGTCCAGCTTGCACTGCGATCTTGCTCCTCGATGATGCAGTAGAGTTCTTCATCCAGGCCATGGAGGGACTTTTGGGATGAAAGGAAGGATTCCATCCTGTCGATCGATTTTTTTAATCCTGGTTCCTTTGCTATAATATCGAGAAACCGTGGGTTTTTTGGATCACCTCTCTTAACCAGAAGCAGCAATTCGATGGCCTTATCATCATCTTTCGCTTCCCTCATCCTTGCCTCTGCCCTATTCAGGATAGACCTAATAACCCTGTCTTGGTGTTCCTTAAGCTTGACGATCAGGGGCTTTAGCGTAGCATAATGGATGTCTTCACTATGCTCGATGGGGCCTGAGATTATCAGAGGAGTCCTGGATTCATCAATGAGAATGCTATCTACCTCATCAACAATACCAAAATGGAGATCCCTCTGTACACAGTCCTCAAGTGAGAACTTCATATTATCCCTTAGGTAATCAAAACCGAATTCATTGTTAGTGCCATATGTTATGTCAGAGCTATAGGCAGTCTTTCTTTTCTGATCATCCATATCATGCAAGATCACACCGACAGTCATCCCTAAGAGCCTGTATATTCCACCCATCCATTCAGCGTCTCTTTTCGCAAGATAATCGTTAACAGTAACTAAGTGGCAGCCATGTTCCAAAAGGGCATTTAAGTAGAGGGGGAGGGTAGCAGCAAGGGTTTTGCCTTCCCCTGTTTTCATTTCTGCTATTTTGCCATGATGAAGGGCAATGCCTCCTAAGAGTTGTACGTCAAAGTGTCTCATGCCTAAGACCCTCACTGAGGCCTCCCTCACAGCAGCATAGGCCTCAGGTAAGATATCATCCAGAGATTCACCCTTTTTTGCTATCCTTTCCTTGAATTCCCCTGTCTTGCCCCTCAGCTGGGTATCACTGAGGCCTTTGAATTGGGGTTCAAGTTCATTGATTCTTGTTACTGTTGGAGCAAGCTTTCTAAGCTCTCTTTCGTTTTTGCTTCCAACAATATTTTTGAAAAGCTTACCTAACATAGAAAAATTTCCTTTCGGTCATCTCTTCTTCTGATTAAACCTTTATAAAGAAAAATTCAAGTGGCAATTGATGGTTTTGTATAATGGTAGGATCAAAAAAATGAGAGCAGGTCAGAAATAGGTCAGGCGGATAGGTGCAAGTCAGTTTAATACGTAGCGAAGAGGGTTTACCGGGACGCCATTAAGGAGCACCTCATAGTGGATGTGCGGGCCTGTGGTTCGGCCAGAGACTCCAACCTCACCTATTATCTGACCCCTTTTAACATATTGCCCCTTTTTTACCCGGTATTTATCCAAATGTCCATACCTGGTCGTCAGGTTATATCCATGATTGACAGAAATCATCCTGCCGAAGTTACCTTCTTTGCCCACAAATACAACTAGTCCATCGGCTGGGGCAATTACAGGTGTTCCAATCCTGCTTGCTATGTCCAGTCCTTTGTGAAATTCTCTCCGATTGGTAAAAGGCGAGATTCGGTACCCAAATCCAGAAGAAAACCAGCCCTG
>Ga0209979_1004581_pt1 | contig 11359 bp, 12 predicted proteins | sample AnhtaG_FD_183114 | JGI IMG/M metagenome (GOLD analysis project Ga0209979, IMG submission 183114) | Deep subsurface microbial communities from Anholt, Denmark to uncover new lineages of life (NeLLi) - Anholt_01485 metaG (SPAdes) (version 2) | ecosystem: Environmental > Aquatic > Marine > Oceanic...
TGGAGCTTTCCCTGGTGGCTTCTTTTCCCTTCAGGGAATATCCCGATAACCGAACCTTTGTTCAGCGTTTGTTCAACTTGTTGGAGCAATCCTTTGATATCGCTCAATGTGCTTTGGCGGGGTATTGCCAGAGCTCCTGCCCAGCGGAGGAGAGACCCCAATATAGGATAATGGAACAGCGGTTCTTTAGCTATGTAAGTTATCCACCGCGAGACGCCGAACAACAGCAATTCACCATCGGTGACATGCACGTGGTTGGCGACCACGATAAGCGGGCCGGATGAAGGCACATTTTCCCTTCCTCTAACTTCCCATGAGAGGAAAATATGATATAACGGCTTAACGATAGTTACTACAATCTTTTGAGATCGCGTCATTGCTTTGTTGCCAGGGAATATATTTTATCAACCACTTGTTTCAGAGTGAGTTTTTCGGTGTCGATGATTATAGCGTCGCTGGCGGGTTTAAGCGGGGAAATAGAGCGAGTGGAGTCAGCTTCATCTCGCTTCTTCAACTCAGCAAGTATAATCTCATAGTTTATGTTAACCCTTTTTTGTGATGATTGCTTATAACGACGGGAAGCCCTCTCTTCGACCGAAGCGGTAAGGAATACCTTCAGTTCAGCTTGTGGTAGAACCACCGTGCCGATATCCCTTCCCGCCACTATTATTCCGCCTTGCTGAGCTACCATTCGCTGTGCTGCTACCATTGCCCGTCGCACCCCGGCTACCCTTGCTACTATGGCGACGTTTTCACCCACTTCAGGTTGGTTTAGCTTAGCGGAGGCATTGTGGCCATCAATGAGCGGGGAGAGTCCTCCTTTATTGTTGGGTACAAAGTCAAACCTGGTTATCCCTGCTAATCTGGAAAGCTTATTTTCGTCTTCCAGAGGAATGCCTGAATTGATTGCTTTCCAGGTGAAGGCGCGATACATGGTGCCTGTGTCAAGGAAAAGATAGCCCAATCTTTGAGCAAGCAGAAGTCCTGTGCTGCTCTTGCCCGCTGCTACGGGCCCATCCATAGCAATTAATCTTGGCTTCAAATTCCTATTTCATCATCTTATATCTCGAAACACGCTGTCAAGAGTCCCTTATCTGCATGTGATTGCGAGCCGAAGGCGAGACAATCCCGGGAAAAGAAAAAGTCAAAAATCAAAAGGCAAAATGACAGAGCAAAAATGAAAAAACAATCAGCGGTTAGCCAGTGGCTGAAGGCTGATAGCTACTAAATTGAGTTTTGAATTTAGATATTGGGGTTTCTTCAGGATTTAGTGGTTGGCATTTTGGATTTATCCGCCGTGGCAAGCAGCGGTTAGGGGGAAGCGTGGCAATTCCTGTTGCTAACACTGTGTTACATTTTAGGCTATAATTAGGAAGACTATGCCAGCGTAGCTCAGGGGTAGAGCAGCGGTTTCGTAAACCGCAGGTCGGGGGTTCGAATCCCTTCGCTGGCTTGGAGGCGAAATGAGCAAATTGGTTGATAAGTTGTGCCGTTTTTCCAAGCCCTCTCCCCAAATGGGCTTTCGTCGTGCTAGCTCTGAATCGGCAGCGCCGACGATGTTGCTTATCGTCGGCATAAGAGAAGGGGATGTCACCGGAGCTAAAGCAATAGCCAGTAGCGATGTGGATGCGGGGTTGATATTCGAGCAGATAGAGATGGGTAATTTGGGGCAGATGACTGAGGCTACGGAGAATATTCCCCTGGGTGTGTTTCTGGGGGAGGGGAATAGCGATAAGGTGGCTGAAATTGCTACCTCGGGCTGTGACTTCGTTGTTTTTGATGTGAAGGCGCCGGTAGAGACACTGGAAATAAAGGGGTTGGGGAAGTTTCTCGCTGTAGAGATGTCCTCAGGATACGATTTAATCAGACCCATTGGCGAGCTTGAGGTTGATGGTGTGATTCTAGTTAATCGAGAGCCAGTGCTTGCCATTGAGCACTTACTTTTGTGTCGGCGATTTGGGTCAATGATAACCAAGCCAATCCTGGTGGAGGTAGCTTCACCGACAAAAGCAGATGTTAGCACTCTATGGGAAGCTGGCGTGGATGGCATAGTTGTTCCTCCGGGACAGTCGCTGGAGCAGCTTTCCAGGTTGAGGGAAACTATTGCCAGTTTGCCTCAGCGTAGAAGAAGGTCGGGGGAAATTGGGGTGACGCTTCCTCATTACGGTGGTATGGCTGTTGAGGAGGAGGAAGAGGCGGAAGAAGAAGAAATCTAGCTGCATGCCGTTGCCGGCCTTGTTGGTGTCATTGTGGAGCTTGTTCTGAGTGAAACGAGGAATTTCTCGCTGTGAGATTGCTTCGGCTATGCCTCGCAACCGCTAGCGCTCCTCGCAATGACAGGACAGGCACGGCGTACTTTGAAATTTAGAATGAGGGATTATGGAGACAAGCCTGGGGTTATTTTTACTATCTGTGGCTGTAATTTCCCTTACCGGGGTGATGCTTCCCGGTCCGATGACCGCAGCCACAATAGCTAAAGGTTACCGAAATAAGAACGCCGGTGCCTTAATCGCCATAGGTCACGGTGTAATTGAACTGCCGCTGATCGCGGCAATGTATCTTGGGATAGGGCATTTTCTTGGTTTACCGATGGTGGTAAATGGGATATACATCGTCGGGGGGGTGGCGCTGTTTTACCTTGGTTTCCGAATGTTTCGCACTGCCGGTGATGCTCCTGAGGAGGTAGGTGGTCTGCCGGCGAGTTCTGTGGTCACTGGCATCCTGGTCACAGGGACCAATCCTGCCTTCTACGTGTGGTGGATTACCCTGGGTGCTGCGTTAATAGCCGGTGCTGCCCGTTTTGGCGTCATCGGTGTTGTTCTTCTTGCCGTGGTGCACTGGCCTTGCGATTTAGTGTGGAGTGAATTTCTCTCCATGGGCACGTTTAAGTCGCGAAAGTGGTGGACGGGGAAGGTGCAACGAATTGTGTTCAGTGTTTGTGCTCTGGTTTTGCTTGGCTTTGGAGCGTGGTTCGTGTTTTCTGGTTTGTCCAATCTGTAATTCCCCCTCCTTCTATCCGTTAGCTAACGGAACTCCCGCAAGGGGAGGGAGAACTAAGTTATAGTGAATTCGCCAGTACAAGTTTAGTTGAGAATAAACCAATTTGCCAATCTTCAGACATAATTCCTCTCCCTTGACGGGAGAGGTTAGGGGAGGGTGATTTAGGGGACGAGCTGGGTGACCTGGAAATATTTGCCCTCTGTCTTTATTGAAGGGGCGATGACCATTCTTGTGTTGTGCATCTCTTTTATTGTTCGGGCGCCGCAGACACCCATTCCAGTGCGAAGAGCGCTAACCAGATTCTGCGTGCCATCAGTGACCGAAGTGGGACCAAGCAGGATTTGCTGCAAAGTTGCTTTAGCTCCTACCTTGACTCGCGTTCCTCGAGGCAATGCTGGATGGGGGTGGGACATTCCCCAGTGGTAACCCTTTCCCGGTGCTTCCACAGCCTGGGCTAAAGGGGAGCCGAGCATAACTGCGTCAGCGCCAGAGGCAAATGCCTTGCATAGGTCACCTCCGGTGCGGATACCTCCGTCGGTTATCACTGAGACATATTTGCCGCTTTCCTTAAAATTGGTCTCTCTGGCTGCAGCGCATTCAATGGTAGCGGTTACCTGGGGCATCCCCACGCCAATCACCTCCCTGGTGGTGCAGGCAGCACCGGGACCAACACCAACCAGAATGGCATCTATCCCTGTTGCCATGAGCTCAAGTGCGGCGGAGTAGCTACAGCAGTTGCCCACAATGACGGGCAAGGATATCATCTGGCATAGCTCTAACAGGATGAGACCGCGATAGCTCTTGGAGATATGGCGAGTGGTAGTGACTGTTGATTGCACCACGAGGACATCAATCCCTGCCTCCTTAGCTAAAGGGGACAGTCTTTTGGTATTTGCCGGTGTGAGTGACACTGCACAGATGGCGCCCGCTTTTTTAATCGTCTCGATTCGTTCTCCGATGAGTTTCTCCTTGATAGGCGTGGAATAGACTTTCTGAAGCAAAGCGGTGGTCTCGCTTTCCGGAGCGCCAGCGATCTGGGCCAGAATTTCATCGGGACTTTCATATCTTGTCTGAATCCCCTCGAGGTTGAGCACAGCCAGACCGCCGAGCTTGCTGTATTCGATGGCGAAAGATGGGTCAACTATGCTGTCCATAGCCGAGGCTAAAATAGGAATGGGAAAGGTCAGCTCTCGCAGTTTGAACTCGATATCGGTCTGGTCAGGGTTGATGGTCACGTCTCCGGGGACAAGGGCGACCTCATCAAATCCATAGGCGCGTTGTAATTCCTTGTATTGGGGCATATTAGGGCAGAATATACCGCCGGAGAGAGGCGAAGTCAAGGAGACCCTTTTGTCATTGCCATTTTTTGGTTGTCATTGCGAGGAGCGCCCTCCCCCTGTCATTGCGAGCAAAGCGAAGCAATCTCAGAAAAGCAAAACTTAAAAATCAAAAGTCAAAATGACAGGGCGAAAATAGGTCAAAAGTCAAAAATCAAAATGCAAAAGGACAGAAAAGAATAAAATACTAAATCCGAAATACTAAACAATATGAAGAAGCAGTCAGTGATCAGCAGTCAGCGGTTAGCTAATGGCTGAAGGCTGAAAGCTGATGGCTACCAACAGAAAAGTAAAAGTCAAAAATCAAAATGCAAAATGACAGAGCAAAAATAAAGAAGCAGTCAGTAATCAGCTGATAGCTGAAAGCTGATGGCTAGGAGCTAGTGAACTGTCATTTTAACTTTCTATCTTTTATTTTTGATTTTAAAAATCAGGCTCTGGGCTTTGATTTGGCGTGTTATAATTAACCCGCTTATGTCCTATAGCATTATGATCAGACAAAGGACTTCCTATCATTATGTAGGGAGCTGTCCTTTTGTTTCTGAGGCACAGGGGGAAGGCAAGACCTTTGATGAATGTCTGAGTAACACCAGGCAGTCAGTGGAGAGGTGCTTGGAGGAGAGGGAAAAAAGTGGGGAGGAAATTCCTGAGGAAGAGCCTTCCCCGCATGTGATGCTGGTATATAGCTGAGGGTGGTATAATAATATCGGTGGAGGTAATAACATGTTAATGAATTACACTGCGAAATACACAAAGATAAGCTCCGGATATATGGGTCAGTTGGTTGAGTGGCCTGAGGTAATTACGGAAGGGAAAACTATAGAGGAATGTAGGGAAATGCTCAAAGATGCTTTACAGGAAATGGTATTGGCATATCAACAGCAAGGTAAGGAAATTCCACCTGGCGGGGGACTCCTTGAGCAACTGCCGGTAGAAGCATAAGGTGTCTGTAAAGCGTCGTGATTTGATAAGATACCTCGAAGAAAATGGCTTTTATTTGCTGCGGGAGGGTGGTAAGCATTCTATTTACACAAACGGTCCAAAAACTATACCTGTTAAAAAGACATCGCTTGTTTGATAGAATAACGGCTAATGTATTGTGTAAGGAAGCCGGACTGAAACCTAAATACTAGCTACTATAGCTGTTATCACATAGGTTATGCATATTCCGCTCAGTCAGTGCCAGCATAGTTGACTAACTTAAGCGCGGCTACAACGAAGAAACCGCCGCCGATCGAGATAGCGATAAGCCGTCCAATTAAAGTAACTCCAGCCTGTTCTTGGGCTGATTTGGCTTGCAAGCTATTCACTTTTTAGCGATTTTCAATTCTAAGTCTATCTTGTATCTCTCATGGTTGTGGATGTCAGTATGTGGCTGTAGCTGAAACTTCAGCCGTTACCTCATGGCAAGCTTCCTTCATTCGTCATTGCGAGCCCTTCGCTCCTTGTAATTCTGACCCTGAGTCCTGACGAAAGGAAGGAACCGAAGGAGAAGAATCTCCTCTTCACTTCGTTCAGAGCTTCGGCTCACCAGGACAGGCTCCGCGAAGCAATCTCAAGATACCTGACAGGTTAGCTATGAGCTGGCGATTACTGTTATAATAGCGTAATGAGCTACCTCTAAGTAAGAAGGTGTTAACACCTAGATAAATGGAGGTGAAGGCATGAAGGCTAGAAGAAAGACTCCGGATATTATTCTAAAAGATGGGAAGCCAGCAGAAGTCATCCTTGATATAGAGGAATACCGCGAAATGCTAGAACGCTTGGAGGATGTGGAGGACCTCATGGCCCTTGAAAAGGTGAGAAAGAAGCCGCTGGAATTTAAGAAATTGGATGACTTCTTGAACGAATATACGCCTGGTGTATGAAATTTATTTAGAGCGAACAGCTCAACAAAACCTAAAGCGACTATCAGCGAAACATTTTCATAGGCTCATTTCCTCTATTAAAGGGTTAGCTGAGAATCCCAGACCAAGAAATTGCCGCAAGCTCTCAGGCTCCAAGAATGATTGGCGAATTAGAGTAGGAGATTACCGGGTTGTATATGAAATCGATGATGGTCAAAAGATTATTAATGTAATGCTTGTAAGACACCGGCGTGAAGCCTATCGCTAAGTATTATGGCACGCTGTATTTCGAGATTGCGGAGCCTGTTCCGAGCGTGAGCGAGGAATCTCACTCTGAGTTTGCTTCGTCGTCCGTCGGCTGACGGACTTCCTCGCAATGACAATAAACAACGGCCTCATTGTACATCGTTTCCCCCCTTCGTCATTGCGAGCCGAAGGCGTGGCAATCTCGGAAAAACAAAACTCTAAATACTAAATCCGAAATACTAAACAATATCAAATGACCAAAATCCGAATGACCTAGCTCCGGATTTTGTAGTTGCCTGATTCATCAGGCATTAACGCATTTAGTAGTTGTTCGTTAGCTAATGGAGCAGGCACAATTGCCCAATAAATTGGGCAACTACATTTTAAAACTGGGATTGCGGAGCAATCTCAACACCAATTTATAGCTTCTCCCAGGTGTCTTTATCTATTCCTGCTTGCTTGAGAATCCTGGAGAGCAACTCCTTTCCGATGTCCTTCTGATGTGGATTAGGGATTCGTAAGCGAACGACACCTTTAAGCATGAACTGGTGTTTTTTTGCCAGAATAAGGACCTTCAAAACCTAAAGCTCGTGAATACCGAACTAATTCTTCCCTCTTTATTGGGCCAAGCCAGGGCACTAAACGGCTTCCTCTATTACTAAGCTAAGCCCATCGACGGTTGGCAGCGGCAGATGGCGGGAGACGCTAAGCAAAATCCATTCCTCCAACACTTCTTTCAGCTCACCCTGGCATGTGTGTAAATCTTTGGCATTGGCGTAAACACCATCAAACCCGGGGATGTATCCATAAAATGTGTTGTCATCAGGAAGGATTTCGTATTTTGCCTTCTTCATTGCTCGCTCAATGTATTCTGTAAGCATAACTATCCTTCCACCATTCAATTGTAATATGGTTGACGAGCAGTGTCAAAGGGACGGGAATAGAGCAAAACTCAAAAATCAAAAGTCAAAATGACAGAGCAAAAATGAAAAAGTTAGTATGGAGCTGATAGCTGATAGCTCCTAAAAGAGCTCAGTATTATAGGATTTCGTTACGAGCAGCCCCAGCCAGCTGTCGTGTCATAGGTGCAGGTTGTGTCCCCGCCGGTATATTCGCCCTCGATAATGGTGCCGCTATTGTCCCACTCCCAGTAGCCGGTGATATCGTTTTGCACGTACTTCAACATAGTTACATTCCTACCATCTAGTTTGAGCTCCCAATCAGCGGGACTTGTTTTCGAAGTACCATTCACTCCAATGTTGTCACCCGTTACACTTGCCGCTGATTCCTGGGCCATAGCAGCAATGATGGTGTTCTGCAGGAGGTTACCCTGCATCTTTGCTATCTCTTCGGTTCCAGCTCCCACAAAGCCACCGACGTTGAATACTACCGTGGCGGCAAGGGTGCCCAGTATGATAATTACGATTAACACTTCTATGAGGGTGAAACCATCTTCACCCTTACGTGCCTTCGCGATCAGTTTTCGCAGCGGTTTCAATTGGTAGCCTCGCAATGACAAAAAGCCCAGCGGTTTTAGCCGCTGGGCTTTTTTGAGGTGCGCAATTTCTATTAGCTGCAAGCCGTGGCATTACCGCAGCTCTCGCCAGCCACGCAGTTCCAGCCAGCGGCCGTGGTGTAGTCACAACATGTGCCGCCACCTTCATAGGCACCCTCATCCACTACACCAGCAATAGTGTAGTGCCAGTTGCCATGGGTGGGAAGATGCGTGTAGTTTCCCATCTCAAAGTTACCGGTGGAACCTACTACAGTCACGTTGTCCTGATTGTTTAGTACATAGCCTGCCGTTAATGCGCCAATGCTCTCATCGGCCATGCCGGCGATGATGGCGGTTTGCACCGTGGACTTCTCGGTCTTGGCGGTCTCTTCAGTTCCTGCGCCGAGGAATCCAGCGACGTTGAACGCCACCACGGCGGCAAGGATACCGAGGATGATAATCACGATTAACAGCTCAATCAGGGTAAAACCGCCTTCGCCCTTGTATACCTTCTTCGTTAGTCCTTTGAATGCTTTCATTTATTCACCTCCTTTCTTTATTATTTCTTGTTTCTAACCCTCTACCTGTGAGGCTGAACCTCACCGGCGTTTCTTGCTACATATGACCTATATGCCCGAGCATCACCTCCTTTTTTGTTCTACAATTTAATCATACCTTCTGGCCAGATACACGGTCAATAGTAATATCGTAGTAGGACAGTTGGGGGGGGGTAAGAATAGGACAAAAGTCAAGAACCAAAGTGCCAAGTGACAGAAAACTCTAAATCCCAAATCCGAAATACTAAACAATATCAAATGACCAAAATCTCTTATATTTCTCCCTCCCCTGGCGGGAGGGAGTTAGAGGGAGGGGGAAGACACTCACCCTCACCTTAATCCTCTCCCGTCAAGGGAGAGGATTTTTATAGAAGGAGAGGTTTTGAATTTTGAATTTAGATATTGGGATTTGTTTAGGGCTTAGAGCTTAGTATTTAGGATTTTTCTTGAAGCGTGCAATCGGTTGAGAAATTCATCTTGCTAAAAGAGAGACATCAGTTGGGGTGCGGAATTTTTACGGGCAGTCCCAGCCATCGGCTGTCGTGTACGTGCAGGTTTTGCCACCACCGCCGGTGTATTCGCCCTCAATGATGTCGCCGCTATTATCCCACCTCCAGTAACCGGTGATAGCGCTTTGCACGTATTTCGACATAGTTACATTCGTACCACCTACCATGAGCTCCCAAGCAGCGGGGTTTGTTAGCGAGGCGCCATTGCCCTCCTCTCCAATGTGGTCAGCGTCTACACTTGCCGCTGATTCTTGGGCCATAGCGGCAACAATAGCGGTTTGTACCAGGTTGCCCTGCATCTTTGCTATCTGTTCAGTGCCCTGGCCGATGAAGCCACCGACGTTGAATACTACCACTGCGACAAGGATACTTAGTATGAGAAGTACAATTAGTATCTCAATCAGGGTGAAACCGCCTTCACCGCGGTATACTTTCTCCATTAATTCCGTCAATGCTTTCAACTGTTAGCCTCCAAGTTAGTACTATGACCCTTTCCGGAGATTGCTTAGCAACGCTCCTCTGTCATTGCGAGCCCCTTTTATGTCATTGCGAGCGAAGCGTGGCAATCCCGGTGGGGTATAGATTGCTTCGGCACTCACGTGCCTCGCAATGACAAAGAGAGATGTCACTGCGAGCGAAGCGCGGCAATCTCATGCCCACCACTGGGATTGTTTCGTCGCCATTCCGGGTTTTGTAGTTGCCTGATTCATCAGGCACAATTGCCCAATAAATTGGGCAACTACATTTTTAAATGTTCTTATTAGGGATATCTTATAACAAGGTGGAATCTGGAGTAAAGAGGTCGATTTGATATGTAACCGCCGCTTCCCGTTCAGGATTCAATTTTCAGGATCATCCTGATCAGCCCCTCACGTATTTCTGTTCGCCCATACCGAAGTATCGGTCAATAATTACTTTGCTGCCGTTCATATCCTTAATGAATCCAATGACATAGCCGAAAGGACCAAAATACTTCACTTTAATCAACAGCAGGTTCATATCTATCTTGTTCATGGTCTCGGGTTTGAAAGAGAGGTCCACCCTGCCGTATTTGTCCCGTATCAGCCAGTCGCTTTCCACCCCACCCGGCCTTTCAAATTTCACCGGGGGCAGTAATTGCAGTTTGCCGTCATACCATAGGCAGTTCTCATTATACTTCTCAGGGTCAATGGACTGATTATCAGTCAGGTTAAACCCTGTGAGTTTCCCCTGGTCATAGCCGGCAGCGGTAACCCAGTCGTATTTCATTACATATGGATAATAGCCTTTATGGTCATCGATGATAGCGAAACTCTCCTGTCTTGTGAACCCAACTTCCTCACCGCCAATAGTCATGCTACCCTGCATGGGCATCAGGCATTTGTGGGAATATACACCGCGGTTCACACCGAATGGGATGGAAACAACGATGGACTCCGCCAGGCCTTCATCGTGAAACATCTCGAAATCGGCCTCAATGTCAGGCAGGTCTTTTTGGTCGTTGATAGAGACGTGAATATAAAACCGTCCCTGCGCCAGTTTGCTCACTATTTCAAGGAAATTATCCTTGTCGCGGTAGCATTGTTGCGCGTCCCATAAGGTGCCGGGCACCTTTATTTCCCACGGCGACAGCATTTTATCGAAAACGTATTTTTTCTTCGTTTCCTTGTCATATGCTATGAATTGGGCCAGCGCAGAGAACTTGGCATTGTAAAGGACAGCCAGCATAAACCAGCGTTTGTTGCCCAGTTGAAAGGCCTGCCATTCCTTGAGACGGAAACTGAGCATCGGCTTCGGCAGCCACATACCCAGCGGTTTATCCGCATCCAGCGGATTTACCTTTTTAAACTGGCTGCTGAACGTGCCAAAGTTGAATTTTCCGCCTTCAATCAGGCTGTCAGGCGCCGGTTTTAATTCACGTCCCACTAGTTCTCCCATTTAACACCGCCTTTACGCGGCTGTTGCCGTGCAATTTCAGTATACCACCTATGAGATTGATACATCAGACATCAATATACGTGTTCAGCAACCTATCCCCCTGACCCCCTTCTCTTAGCAAGGGAAGGGGGAGTGTAGGTAAGAGATGGGTGAAACCCCTCTCTATAAATCTCTTCCCCCTCTCCTTTGAAGGAGAGGGGGAACTTAAAAGACATCAAAAATCAAAGATAAAAAGTCAAAATGACAGTTCACTAGCTTTTAGCCATCAGCTTTCAGTCTTCAGCCAGCAGCTAACCGCTGGCTACTGACGGCTTTTTGATTTCCGCCTTGCTATTTGGCACCCTCACCCTGACCCTCTCCCGTCAAGCAACTGTCTTGGCATTGGGGACACAGGTATTATTACAGATGGGATAATTGCAAGACCAATAAGAGTTATGTTTAAGCATTACAT
>Ga0209979_1004582_pt1 | contig 11358 bp, 5 predicted proteins | sample AnhtaG_FD_183114 | JGI IMG/M metagenome (GOLD analysis project Ga0209979, IMG submission 183114) | Deep subsurface microbial communities from Anholt, Denmark to uncover new lineages of life (NeLLi) - Anholt_01485 metaG (SPAdes) (version 2) | ecosystem: Environmental > Aquatic > Marine > Oceanic >...
GCGCCTGGAAGAAATTCGTCTTATTGCTGCCGGAAATTATGGCTTCGGGATCGACACCGAGCTGCACCATAGTCGGTTTTACGGAACGTGCAGTAACACCCTGAGCAAATGCCGTCGGCAGGATTCCAACATTTTCCACTACTGCTCTGATACGAAATATGCCGCCGCCGTGGTCTGTAACTTCGGTTTCTGCAATTTTTACCTTCGCGTAGAGTGAACTTAAGTACACAGCGAATTCAGCGTGAGAAGCGCCGAGACTGGCAATTCTTGCGGCAGGGGGATTGGTTACCGCATCGGGCTTAAATCCGCCGATTTCCACTTCACCGAGATCTGTGTGGTTATATTTAGTCCAGTTTACGAACCCGTCAACACCCTCATTATCCATCCATCTGAGCAGCTGGCGGTCTACACTAATCTGGGCGGTTTGCCCACCGGGTGCGCCTAACCGCCGCGAAGGACCTGCCGGAGCGCCGGTTATACCCCAACCGGGAGTCGAAAAAGAAGCAACACCATACTGATAATAGCCATATTGGAAGAAGGCGCCTTCGGGATTTCGTACCATCGGCTGCTGATTTATGCCGGTTAACTCAAGATATTTTGTACTGATATCTCTGAAATAATCATTATCGGATGTGGTTACGGTCGTTGCCGGTTGTCTTCCTGCCGGACGCCGTGTTTCGGTAGGCTGTGTGACCTGTTGCCGCATTCCACCCGTTCCGGTTCCTCTAAATCCACCGCCTCCAGCAGCGAACATGCCGACTCTACCGGCAGATGCATTACCGGCGTCTGCAAACGCAAACATATCTACTTCTTTTTCCGAGCTGAGCTGTCCGCGGCTGTCCGGGGCAACAATTAAATTGTCGCTTTCTCCAAGTGTGAGAATGATTGCGACGTTTCGGTTGGCAATAATCCAGTCCATTACTGCACGCGATTCCAGCTCGCTCAACATGTGCCAGCCGGCATCGGGTTGATAATACGGATATTCATGCTGGAAATTCCGGTTAATATCGATGCCGCCCGGCGGGTCTTCGTTTATGAACCCGTCCTTATCATTGTCGACCCCTTCCCAGTACAGCGTATACATGCCGACTTCACCGCTCCTTGAATCAGCTCTGTTCATAAGCCGCGGTTCATCGGGATCGATCAAGTAATCCCCGTCGGGGTCCTTAACACGCATAACCGTGATGAAGCCGTCTTTATTCAAATCCTCCGGTCCGTCTTCATCCATCCGTCCGTCATTGTCTCCATCGTAGGGTTTTGTGTTGGTTTTTCTTCCGGTTTTCACATCGGCAAACATCATTTCTGCAGCATCAGGATTGATACGCGGAGCGATGTAGAAAACATTATTGTCGATCTTATCCTTGACCTCCGGATTTGAATTGTAATTTCTCAGCAGATAATCGACAATGTAAAGCGCAATTTCGCTGCCGATCAGGTGGTCTCCTTCAAAATTAGCGCCGATAAACAATGCGGGACGTTCTCCAACCGGAACGCCATTCCGATTGGCTATCTCTACCATCCAGATATCGCGCCCCTCGAGTGTTTTGCCGATAGATTCCAGCCTGGCGATATTTCTATGGTCATTAACCATACTCCGCAGCGCTCCCGTCAACTCATCATACGTATGGTATTTCGTGAACTCCTGTGTTATACCTGTCGAAGCAAAAAACACAAGAGCACACAGCGCAGCAATAGAAATGACCCCCAATCGCCGAAAGTGATAAAACTTCGTTACACAATGCACATTAACCTCCTGTAATTAGATTATGGAATTAAAAATTTACGGTTGATTACAAGAAAGAATGTTTTTAAGGGAGTGATTCAATATGAATATATAAATATATTCTGAAGAATGCAAAATATTTTATTACCGGTGAACGTAAATTGTGTTGTTCTTATATTATTGTCATTTCGAATGAATATATTCTCTAATGTCATTTGCTTGACTATTTTGTTCAAACAAAAGTGCGGATAAACTAAAAAAGGAATATGTATTGCACAATTTTACAACAAAAAGATGAAAAGGCGGCTCATTTTTCAATTATTTTATACTCATATACGCACATTTTACGGAGTTTATCCAGAATGAAAAGCCGGTCGCCGTAGATTCTCATGCCGTTGACAAAATGGGTTAGTGGAATCTTCCCCAGCAGCATCCCGTCTTTATCGAATATTTCCAGCACGAACATATCCGTTTCCACTATATTCGTGTTTCCCCCTGTTTTAAAATATCTTATACCAGACATATCACTTCCTGTTGATTCCCATGCGTTTTCATCTTCTAATGGCTGCCTGCGGTATGTTACTACCCATATCCTTCCCTTGCCGTCAACAGCTATTGCCCGGGAAACCGATTTTGTATTTTCTACAGTATAATGTGTTTCTTCTTTTCTCCCTACAAGTTTTCCGTTCTGCCTAACTGAACGCATACGTTTATACTCCATAATATCAAAATTCGTATCATAATTAAGTTTGCGGTCTATTCTCAGAACCAATTTGTTATCGGGGGTATACTTTTCAATAGCATTTCTTCTCGAATAAGCAATATACACATTATCTTCATTATCAATTGTGTAATAAAAACGGTTCATTTCCCAGGTTACTTCGGACTTTTCGTAATCCTCTGGTATTCCAATGTTCTTAATAAAAGTCCCATCCCTGTCATATACTGTGAGCATTATCACGTTTCCCTCAGAATCCATTTCAAATGATTTTTGAATGATAGAACCATCCCTCAAAAAACGGATAAGACCACTTGAAAGATCAATTCGGATACGGCGCAGTTCCTTACCCTCAGGAGACATTACCATGATAAAACCCGGTGTAAAATCATTGATATACATATTACCATTATCATCGATATCTATACTTACAACAGCCCCCTGGAATTCACTGGGACCCTGTCCTTGTCTGCCGTAGGAGGCAACAAATTTACCCTCCGGGTCATATTTTTGAATGCGGAAGTTACCTCTATCGAGCACGTACAAATTGTCCTCTTTATCCAATGCAAAATCACCGGGTAAAAACAACAAATAGTTGTCATCCACGCCTTCAAGTTCACCGAACTGCCGGACAAATTTTAGTTCGATTTTCGGTACATCGCCCCATTTTGGCGTGGTATTGTGTACGTGTCTTACGCCGTCTTTGATTTCGATGGTATACGTCTCATCCCGGCTGCACGAAATCGACAGCAGCAGGATTATCGACACACATAATAAAATCGACTTTTGTTTCATAATAACACCTCATTTCCCAAAAAAGTGGCTGCACAACACTAAAAGGGATAACTTACACCAATGTTATTTGCTACGTCCTTATTTCTCAATAATTTTGTATTCGTATACGGTTATTCGTTTAGAATCTATAAAGAAAACCCGTTCTCCAATCATGTAAAAATTTCTATATGCAAAAGTATTTTCTTCACCCCATGGTATTTCACCAACCAAGATTCCCTCATTGTTATATATTTCGAGTTCAAGACCAAATCCCGGTTTATCTTTTCCGGGCTGCTCAATTACAGTTAAAACCCAGATACGCTCTTTATGGTCTATGCCGATACCCCATGAAACCGTATTATTAAAATATGGCAGAGAAATAGCCACCTCATTAGGGTATACCGTTACTTCAGTCTTTGGACGGCTGATTTTGTAACTCAACGGACGGCCAGTTGTGAATAAAAGTTTTCCATCAGGTGAGTATTTCTCAATTCTGTTTTGATATTTGAATGAAAGATATATAAAATTATTTTTGTCAGAAGAAAAAAATACATTGCCCTTTGGATTTACAACATTATCCTTATAATCATAAGGTTTGCCAAATTCCCTCAGAACTTTTCCATCTTTATCATATATTTGTACGACCGGAATATTATATTCTGTAGTTGGATTGGATACAGCATCTAAGTTGTTGCTAAATATGCGTGATAGAGTATTGATAATGAATTCACCGGATTGGAGCAATCGAAATTCGGCTGCATTTCTACCAAATTTGAAAGTCCGCAATGCACGACCTTCTTTTGATAAAACGGAAATCCGGTTATTTCCCTGATCGTAAACATATATATTTCTGTTAGAGTCAATACCGATAGATTGAGGGGATAAAAATTCACCCGGACCCTGCCCTTCTCTACCAAATGTAGCGAGATATTTTCCATTTGAATCGTATTTTTGAATTCTGTAATTCCCCGAATCAATTACGTAGATATTTCCACCGGAATCAACGGTAACACCGGAAACTCTGTGCAGAAGGTAATTCTCATCCTCAGTATCAAGCTCCCCGATTTTTTGCACGAATTCCAGAGCGACTTTCGGTGTTTCGCCCCACAGCGGCGAATAATTGTGGACGTGTTTCACGCCGTCTTTGATTTCGATGGTGTAGGTATCTTTCTTTTTACCGCAGGTCAGAAAAAGGGCGATGATTGTGACTGTAATAACAAAAATTTGATTTTTCATGTTTCTTACCCCGCTTCAGCATTCCCAGTCAGAGACTGGGAACGAGAAAATGAGAGAGACTGGGAACGAGAAAATGAACATTTTGTTTGCTATACAGGATTTAATGAATGAATTTTTTGATAATATTTTTATGGGCAGCATAATATTAAATGAATAATAAGTATTTTAATGTATTAATGCAAAATCTTTTTTAGGAATTTACCTCGTCAGCATTCCCAGTCAGAGACTGGGAACGAGAGAATGAGAGAGACTGGGAACGAGGGAATGAGAGAGACTGGGAACGAGGGAATGAGAGAAGGCAGATACTTGAAACGGGTTTCTTCACCCCCACCCTGACCCTCCCCCATTCCGCCAGAGGCGGATCCTCTTACGGCGGACAAGGGGGAGGGTAATGTCTCTCGCAATCATAGAGGTTGAGGGTAATATTATTCTCACTCATGGAGAGAGGGTAATATTATTCTCATTCATGTGGGGGTAATATTACTCTCACTTATGGAGTGAGAGGGTAATTTCAGTACAGCTTTTATAAGAAAAGTAAATTTCTATAACATATCTATCCACACAAATCCATGAAGAATCACTTTAAATTTCCCTCCCTTGATGGGAGGGATTAAGGGAGGGTGATAATATGATGCCATTTCTTACAACTTCTTCACCCCCACCCTGACCCTCCCCCATTCCGCCAGAGGCGGATCCGCTTACGTAGGACAAGGGGGAGGGTAATATTACTCTCACTCATGGGGGGGTAAGGTTATATTATTCTTCCTCATAGGTAGAGGGTAATATTAGTATAGATTTTGTAAAAATTGTCAGCTTCTATATTATATATCTATCCAAACAAATCCGTGAAGAAGCTTAAAATTCAATTGTCAGCCCGCCTACTGGAAATACCTGGAACTGCAGGATTTTTTCAATTGTACCATCGCTGTTATGACTGTATTCCCATATATTGTCCCTGTTGAATACGTTCATCATGTCGAAATATGTAGTGATATTCCAATTGTCGAAAAAGAACCTTTTATCGATGCGTAAATCGAGGCGGGCGTAATGCGGGTATCGCAGCCGGTTTAACATCAGGTCTTCATCGACCAGCCACTCTCTTAATTCAGGGTGGTAGATGATTCCTGTACGAGGGCGCCCGCCAAGATATCTGAAACGGACGCTAGTAACAACTTCATCTGCGAATGGAAGAATCCAGGCAAATGTCTTGAACCATATAGAGTTTGACATATTTTGATACCACGGTGAGAACATTAATTTCGCTTTATATCCGGCGATAAATGTAAATACGTGCCGAAAATCGTAATCCCAGTTAAAATATTCATTATACCGTGGATCGAAAGCTCTGGATACGGAAAAGGAATAACTGACAGTGCCGTGCCAGTTCTGCGATAACTTCTTCTGAAGAAACAATTCACACCCTTTGGTAAATCCTCTGCCTTTACTGACCATTCTCCCCTCGAAACTATCCAGCGGGTCCGGGGTAGTCCAACTATAGGGAATGGGTACATTCCTGTAATCTTTATAATATACTTCCATGGTACCTTTGGTGTCATCCCGAAAACGATGCTCTATGCCCAGGACAATTACGCTCGTGTTTTTATGCTCGAGAAGCTTATTTGCAGGGTTTGAGGTCAATTCTATATATGACGGACTCTGATAATGGCTTCCATAAGCCACATTTAGATCCGTACTCGGGTTTATGTGATATGACAGTCCCAAACGCGAGCTCAGGTTATCGCGGCTCGAATAATCAAAGTAATTATACCGGATTCCGCAATTTAAGTCTATTTTCTTAAACGGGAATTTCATCTGCGAATATAAGCCGAATTTATACGTCGAAATGTCTTTATCAACGCTCCATTCCGGATAAAGGCGATAGATATCGACGATTTTCTCCGGGTTATCCGGATAGTCATAAACATAAACAGTATCTCTGTCAGACCACCTGTGGTGATTAAATACAACATTTTTGAAATTCATACCGGCGGAAAAATCAATCTGATTTCTCAGTTTGAATTCAAAATCCACTTTCAGCGCATTTTCCGCTTCATCTGATTTATCTGTGTGATAAACATAATTGTTTTTATCATAGACGAGGTAGTTCCAGTAGTTTAGTACCCGTGAAACCGTCACGTTTGAAAAACCGCGCATCCCCCAGAGCGTTTGAAGCGTTGCCCCAACAGCATATTGATTACCTCGAGATTTAACATTTTCAGCGCCGCGTGTGTAGCCTGTTTTCTCACTCTCTATTGTGATACGGTCACTGCCGTACACTCCGTTCAAGATAAGTTTATTTTTATCAGAAATAAAATACGATACTTTCCCCTGAAGGTTGTAATACTTCGGGACCGCTGTCAATCCGGTCGAAGAGATAATGAGGTCGAGAAAGCTTTTTCGCGCTGACAAAAGATACGATGCTTTACCGTTCATTACCGGACCTTCTATCAAAGCGCCTGCGCCCGCCATTCCCAGATAGAAATTGCCCGTTATCTCTTCCCTGTTCCCATCCCGGAGCTTTATGTCAAGAACAGACGATACTTTATCGCCGAATTTTGCCGGAAATGCGCCTGCATAAAAATCGATGTCACGGACGAAAAATGTATTAATCATGTTGATTGGTCCGCCGCCTGTACCGGGAATGCCGAAGTGATTCGGATTCGGAATTTCAATATTATCCATGACGAAAAGGTTTTCACCCGGGTTCCCGCCGCGGACGATGATCTCGTTTATCTGATCTGACCCAGAAACAATTCCGGGTAGAGCCTGTACAACACGCTGGATGTCCTCGGCGCTGCCCGGGTCCGAACGGATTTCCTCAAAATCCATTGAGCGGTTGCTCACAAGGGCGTATGTAGGTTTTTCAAAATACGTTGGGGTTATAACAATTTCCTCACCCTCAAGGGCTGATTCCTCCAGTTCAACCTCTAAAAAAGTATGCCGGTTCGGATTAACGACAACGTTTGCCTTTTTAAGTGTGCGAAAACTGATATAACTGAATTGTAAGTTATATGTACCGACAGGAAGCGAATGTATGATAAAATATCCCGATGTATCTGTTGCGGATCCTTTTTCCGTTCCTTCGACAACTACATTTACTCCATAAAGGGGACTTTTGGTCGCTTTTTCACGAACCGTTCCCGTGATTGTGCCCTTTGCTTTTGTTTGAGAAAACACAGCAGCGGCAGAACCCATTATCAATATAATTGCAACAAACTCCCCCAAAATGAATTTTTTTAGTAATCCCATAGTTTTCCTTTTTGTAAAATATTGATGTGTTTTTATTATATAGTGTATGAATGAAAACCCTTTATTTACAGTTCATCATGAAAATGAGTACCTAAGAAAAAAATTAATATTGTAATAGTATATTGTAATTTTAATCCCGAGTACTCGGGACAACTAAAAAAGCATTGAATTTCTCAAAACTTCCCGTAACCGAAAAAACCAAAGAACATGTCTGAATCCCGAGCACTCGGGATTCTGACAATTTTTGCATATTTACTATTCCATGAGCCATCCCGCTAAGCGGGATTGATCGCAGGTATGCATTATTCGGATGAACCTATTTTTCAAATTGGTACTGCCGTGTCTGCGCCGCGGGATGAAGCAATTTTTAAAATCAAGAGATTGCTCCGTTTGTTTATCTCTCGCAATGGCAAATAAATTCAAACTTATGTAGTTCTCCTTTAAGCACTATTTATCGGGCAATGTTTGTAAGATATTCATTCGTCCATAGAGTTTTATAATTCTATTAAACTCTTCTTCATCGTAGAATTTACATTTGCCCTCTGTAAATGCCTTTGCGACCTCAATGCAGTATCGCGCTGCATTCTCAACATCTACTTCGTGGTTTGCTCCTGTTGCGCATCCGGGAACTGTGGTTTCAGCCGTTATCGCAACACCAACTACCGGTGAATCCGTTACCGTGCAGGGCTGCATAATGCTGTTTAAATGGTACAAACCATTGCCGTAAGGTGTTATATCCTGCATAGTGATCGGGCAAACTTTCGGGGGTCTTCCGGTTGTCCACTCCATTAACTCCAGTAAATCATCGCTCACCTTGAGAATGTAGCCTTCTTTAACAGTTGGTGTAATCGCAAAACCCTTGAAGTTTATTATCTTATTTCCCCTGGTAGTGTCGATTGATAGTATCGCATCCATATTAGGGTCCACTTCATGCCTGTTCATTTCCGCCATATCTACAGGAGACCCCATAAATGGAACAGGCTCGTGAGGAATATGAGTTGCATTTGGACATATATGAGTAGCTATCATCACGTCACCCTTTAATACATCGCCATTGTTTTTCATGTCCGCCAGTTTCAAAGCGCACGAAATCGCCGTAACAGCCCCTTCCGCATCGGATACCATGCCTATACGCTCAGGTCTTGTGCCTATTCCGCCGAGCCTCCCGATAATTCCGATGGTCGGTGCATCTCTCTTCTTGTCTTTTCCTTCGCTTCCATTAATGTTAACCTTGATAAAATCCGTTGACCCATTTTCACCTTTTACCGTTTTAAGTGTTATGCTTTTTAATCCTCTGCTTTTTAAAAGCTCTGCCACTTTATGCCCGTCGACAAATGCATTATCAAGAAGTTCGTATACTTCCAATACCTGTTTTAACATTTCTATACCTCTCAATTTTTGAAACGTCTTTATCTAATGGTTTAATAGATTTAACAAAACTTTAGTAAATTTCATTATTATTCATTAGTTTTATGATTTTTAAAATTATATTATTTGAGTTCATTAAAAAGAGATTGCTTCGTCGTCCCGAGTACTCGGGACAATCTCGTTGCTAAAATCCAATATAAAGATTAATTTCCCCCTAAAAGTAATTTTTGCCAAAGTCTTGACTTTAATAGAAACAATTTAATAAACTTAATTCTATTCCTCAAATCTATTTTAGAGAAATATCAGTTATAGATGGTTATTACCAATAAAAAGCTAATAAATTATTTGATAATAAGATACATCCTCAGAGAAGTTCATCCGAGACTAATTCTCTGTTTTTAATAGAAAATACGGCTCTTGTATAAAGGCAAAAGCTTTTTCTACAAAAAAATTGAATTATTATTAAAATTAATTGCATATAATATTGAAAATTATTAACTTAAATAATTAGATGATTTCAGCAAAGCCATTTACTAAAGTATAAATTTAAAAAATTTTCATTTAATTAACACCTGAAAAAAGGGCTAAAATCCTTTTTGCAAGGAAAGAATCTAACTTAAAAAACAAGATCCTGAAACAAGTTCAGGACGACAGTAGGGGTGACACTCCCATCCCGCTGAGCGGGATTGGGGGTGATTGTTGTATCAATTCCAATAATAAGTAACATAATAAAAAAACTATTTTTACTACGGAGAGCAATAAATAGTTTGCATTTTGGAAAAGTCAAAGGTGTCACGAAGTGATCACCCTGTGAAAGAAAAACTTCGACAATGAAGACACTTTTCTCTGTTGGTGATAACACCAACAGAGAACTTAAAATGCAAACTATTTTATGACCCAAGTAGTAAATTATTTTGGTTATAGAGGTATAATAATTATTACGGAGGCTGTTATTATGAAAACTACAATAAGTTTAATTAAAGCCGATGTTGGAAGCATCGGAGGTCATATCAGACCCAGTATAAAACTAATGGAAACTGTTACTAACTTTATAAAGAAAAATGGTGAGAGGGTCTTAAATGATTTAAGGATTTCTTCAACAGGTGATGACATAGCTATTCTTATGATACACACCTTAGGAAAAGAAAATAAAGCGATCCACAAATTAGCATGGGATGCTTTTGTTGCCGGAACTAAAACAGCAAAAGCGCAAGGATTATACGGAGCAGGACAGGATTTACTTAAAGATTCATTTTCAGGAAATGTTAAAGGATTGGGTCCTGCTGTAGCAGAACTTGAATTTGAAGAAAGACCAAACGAACCTTTTTTATTATTTGCAGCGGATAAAACTGACCCAGGAGCATATAATCTTCCGTTATATCTTACTTTTGCAGATCCAATGCATAATTCTGGATTAATGTTAAGTCCTAATATAAAGAAAGGTTTTAAATTTACCATCATGGATGTATCTTATATAGAAGGTGATAAAATTATAGAACTTAATACACCTGAAGATGCTTATGATGTTGCAGCACTATTAAGAGACAATCAAAAATATGTAATTGAAAGCATTCATTCAAGACATTCAGGAGAACAAGCTGCTGCAGTTAGCACAACCAGATTGCATAACATAGCCGGTAAATATACAGGAAAAGACGATCCTGTAATGATCGTACGAGTTCAGGGAAATTTCCCTGCAACGGGAGAAGTGTTATCCCCATACGGAATAGGACATTATGTAGCTGGATTTATGAGGGGGTCTCACACGGGACCTCTTATGCCGGTAAAATTCAATAGTTCAATCTCATTCTTTGACGGGCCACCAATTGTGACTTGCGCTGCATTTTGCGTCAAAGATGGTAAATTAACAGAAGATGTTGATGCATTTGACCATCCTTTCTGGGACTATATAAGGGAAAAGGTTTCAAGAAAAGCTATATCAATAAGAGAACAAGGTTTCAGTGGAGCTGCAATGCTGCCTTATTCTGAATTAGAATATGGAGGAATAGTAGAAACATTAAAAACATTAGAACCCCGATTTAAAATAAGAAAATAATTTTTCTATCACTATCCTGGATTATTCATAAATTTATAAAAAATAAGCAGTATTTTAAGTAAAAACAATTTATTATCCCGCTTAGCGGGATAGAATAAAATAACAAAGTTTTTAGATGCTAACAATGACAACTTATTTCTATCTTAAATAATAACAATCCCGAAGTTTCGGGATTTTTTCTTTGCGGCTTCGCGGCTTTGCGAGAGAATTTTCAAGAATATATATATTTCATGG
>Ga0209979_1004583_pt1 | contig 11357 bp, 12 predicted proteins | sample AnhtaG_FD_183114 | JGI IMG/M metagenome (GOLD analysis project Ga0209979, IMG submission 183114) | Deep subsurface microbial communities from Anholt, Denmark to uncover new lineages of life (NeLLi) - Anholt_01485 metaG (SPAdes) (version 2) | ecosystem: Environmental > Aquatic > Marine > Oceanic...
ATGAGGCAACCACCGCTGCCTTGCTATGTATCGCCAGTGACAGAGACTCCACAGCAGCCTGTCTCGCCTCAACGGAGAATTTGCCCGCTCTGGTGGTGTCGAAAAGCACCTTTATCTGTCCCGGGGCGCTGTCTGCAATTCTCACCGCCTCCTCCGCCATCTCTCTGGCGCTGTCTTCGTCCTGATCGCCGATGCATATCACGCGGAGTATTCCATCCTCGCCTAAGTAAACCTCATTCTTGGCCATAGCTTTTGCCCCCCAACTTTCGTCCCCGGTATTAGAGCCCTATTATACTACTCAGCTTTGCCTCTGCGCAAGAGCCAAGAGGCGTAGGCACTCTACAGCGATAGACCTAGGACTAATTCCTTATTGACATATTGGATAACACTGGACAATATTGGACAGAATATGATAAAATTATCTAACACGAAAGGAGGTGAAAGAGAGAGATGGATAAGATGAAGAAGATGCTGAAGAAGAGAGGCCTGAGGCGAGTTGGCGGGAAGAGGGGCTTCACCCTCGTCGAGCTGCTCATCGTGATGACCATCATCGCCGTTCTGGTGGGGATAGTGGTCATGAGCCTGATCGGATTCCTGGGCGCCGGCGAGGAAACTGTTTGCCAGGCCGACCAGCGCTCCCTACAGACGGCGGTGATCGCCTTCTGGGTGCTCAATGGTGGTGCTGCTACCGACTGGCCGACTGCATGCGGGGATGATGGCGGTGAGATCGCTTGCGCAATTGACTACACCAAAGGGTTGGACTCCGACGGGGACGGGACGATTGATGAAGACGAAAAATTTGTCCCTGGCTACGTGCTTGAGACCCCGCGGACAGAGGCGGGCGCTGTCTGGTGGATTGGCGCCGATGCTATCGTGGTCTCCACTGGTGATGATTGCCTGGCACAGGCGGCCCCGGCGGAGTAGTTAGCAGTTCTATGCGCTTGAAGGGCAAAGTGCCGAGGCTCCCAGGCTAACACGTTGTAACGCCAGCTCTTTGCAGATCAAGGCTGAAAGGAAAAAGCGGGCTAAGCGCTTGACAGAATAGACAGCAGCCTGAAACAGGGTGCTGTCTATTTTTGCCCCTTGAACCCCTTGCCAGATTACCGCCGGACATGTTACGATTGGTACGAAAATACTATCTGCCAGCGCGGCAGATCGACGGGGGCCAGCGGGTTGTTGCCAAGAAGCGCGAAAAAAGCGTTGCCACCTCTTGCGGCGAAAGAAAGTTTCCCCCGCCCACCCACGAAGCGATCGCCTGCACAACAGGTAACGAAAGCGGAAACACTTCCCTTCACAGACCAAGGGATTAGGTCGAAAAAGACCCCCGCACCCCCTTTGGGGGTTGCCTCCAGAATATGACGCCTGGTTTGAGGAGAGAGATTGCGACCTGTTGAGGCCATAGAAAGCGGAAACAGGTTTGCTCCAGTGTGGCCTTTTGTTCGAAAAGAAGGGTTCACCCTGACGGAGCTGATCATCGTGCTCAGCATCATCGCGGTGCTGTTGGCGATTGCGGTGATGAGCTTGACCGGTTTTATCGGCAGAGGCGAGACGACAGCCTGTGAGGCTGACCAGTACTCGCTCCAGAGAGCGGTCGTCGCATATTACGCCCAGAACGGCAGTTGGCCGACCGCGGGCGGCACAGCTCCGGGTGACCTCTTCACCGGCGACCCTGCGACCGGGCCGTTAGTCGACGACGACTACATACTGGAGGTCCCTGTGACGGATGAGACCGCCGACTGGGGGATTGACGAAGATGGTATCGTGATCGTCGAAACCGTCGCTGGTAGTTGCCCATAGTAGCGATCTGGGCCTGGGCTGAGGCCTGGCCGGCTTCCGATGACAACTATCAGTGGAAGATCGATGGCAGCGGAAAAGTGGTGAGCAGTGATGATGGCGACTGCCCCTGCGATTAGTGTTTCCCACCAACGAAGCGATTGCCTGCACAACAGGTAGCGATAGCCGAAACACATCTCTTCACAGACCAAGGGATTAGGGCGAAAAAGACCCCCGCAACCCCTTTTAGCGATTGTCTGCACAACAGGTAACGAAAGCGAAAACACCTCTCACCGTAGCTGGCCCCTGGTTCAAAAAAGAAATTATTTCGTTCAGATAGAGCGGAAGGGAAGAAGTCCTCCCTCCCCTGGCGGGAGGGAGTTAGAGGGAGGGGGGAGTTCACCCTCACCTACCCTCTCCCTTCAAGGGAGAGGAATTCTTATGATCTTCCATGATTTTCCCCTGGCGGGAGGGAGTTAGAGAGAGGGGGGGAGTTCACCCTCACCTACCCTCACCCTTCAAGGGAGAGGAATTCTTATGACCTTCCATGATTTTCCCCTGGCGGGAGGGAGTTAGAGAGAGGGGGGGAGTTCACCCTCACCCTCTCCCTTCAAGGGAGAGGGGACTTCGATCGTCCATGGAGAGGTCTGATAGACCGCACTTCGCAAAGTGGAGAGGTAGTGTGTCACCGATGTACTGGACGAGCAAAAGAAATTGACAGGGGGAGAGCATCATAGTAACATAGGCGAAAGGCTACGCAACGGATAAGAAAGCGGAAACACCATTCATTATAGTCGAGGCCATAGTTCGAAAAAATGTTAGCCAAGGTGATGAGCTGTGCCGTGGTCGGGCTTGAGGGAGCCATCGTTGAGGTGGAGGTGGATATATCCTCCGGTCTCCCCGCCTTCACCATTGTGGGGCTCCCCGATGCTGCGGTGCAGGAGGCAAGGGAGAGGGTGCGTGCCGCCATCAGGAACTCAGGCTGCGCCTTCCCCATGAAGCGGATCACGGTGAACCTAGCCCCCGCCGACCTGAAAAAGGAAGGGCCCGCCTATGACCTCCCCATCGCTGTGGGCATCCTGCTCAGCTCAGAGCAGCTATCCGCCGAGATAGCAGAGGCGCTTTTCTTGGGGGAACTCTCCCTCGATGGTAGCCTGCGCCACAGCCACGGCATCCTCCCTATGGTTGCCCTCGCCAAGGAAAAGGGGCTGTCAACCGTTTTTGTCCCCGCCGCCGATGCCAGGGAAGCCTCGCTGGTGGAAGGGGTCAGGATCATCCCGGTGAACTCCCTGGCTGAGCTGGTGTCACACCTTCGCGGCGAGGTGACTATCCCAGATTACCACGCGGAGGGTAGCCTAGAGGTTGAGGCCCAAGGGGGCTGGTCGGCGATGGAGCTTGCTCACATAAAGGGGCAAGAGCATGTGAAGCGAGCGCTGGAGGTGGCCGCCGCCGGTGGGCACAACCTGGTGATGAGCGGTCCCCCCGGGAGCGGCAAGACTCTCCTGGCACGCGCCCTCCCCTCGATACTTCCCAAAATGACCATGGCAGAGGCACTTGAGGTTACCAAGGTCTATAGTGTGAGCGGTCTTTTACCATCAGATACCCCGTTAATCATACAGCGCCCCTTCAGGTCTCCCCATTACACCATCTCTCATGCTGGGCTTGTTGGCGGGGGACGCTGGCCGAGGCCGGGGGAGATAAGCCTCAGCCATCGTGGTATCCTCTTTCTCGACGAGTTCCCCGAATTTGGGCACGCTGTGCTTGAGGTGTTGCGCCAGCCCATTGAGGACAAGGTGGTCACCATCAGCCGCGCCCAGGGCAGTGTAACCTTTCCCGCAAACTTCATGATGGTGGCAGCGATGAATCCCTGTCCTTGTGGCTATTATGGCGACCCGGTTAAGGAATGCACCTGCTCCCCAAGCCTGATCTCACGCTACCAGAAGCGAATCAGTGGTCCTCTTCTCGACCGCATCGATATATTTGTCCAGGTTCCTCGCATCGAGTATGAGAAGCTGACAGAGGAGAAGCTGGGTGAGGGCTCGGATGCGGTTCGCCTCAGGGTGGAGAGGGCACGCCATATTCAGCAGGAGAGGTTTCAAGGGACAAAGCTAACCTGCAATGCGGAGATGACCCCTGTGGAGGTAAGGGAGTTTTGCCAGGTGGGAGCGGAGGCTCAGGGCCTGCTCCGGGCAGCGATGAAGCAATTGGCCCTTTCTGCCCGTGCTTTTCACCGCATCCTCAAACTTGCCCGCACTATCGCCGACCTCACCGATGCCCAAACTATCAGTGCCAGCCACCTCGCCGAGGCGATCCAGTATCGGCCAAGGAGCTTAGTATAGCGGCTATCGCTCTGGGAAGCCAAGAGCTAAATAGGATCTCAATTTTCGTGTCAACTGGATCCGGGGATGGGGGGCCTGCCGGACACCGTCTCGCAGAGCATCGCCCCCGGGAGTAGAGGTCGGACCCGCCGTCGGAGCCCTTGCCCAGAATCTATGGATGATAGGGGAATGGATAGCAGTGGCTACTTTGGTATTCATTAGTTTACTAATCCAAGGTTCCCCATATCAACAAAAAGGAGTGGAGGCTAGCTCTGTTTCTTCCTTATCTTCTCCGCTTCCTTTTCGATGGCTCCTTTATCTGACCGCCGCTCAAAGAAGATACCGGTGTGGAGGACGAAGACATCTAGGAAATGCCACAATACGAAAACGCCCCACATGCCTAGGGGCCACAGAAACCATGGATACCCACCAGGGGAAGAAAACGCCCATACACTCACCAGTATGATGTTTACTACCACATAGGCCGCAAAGTGACCATAGAAATCCCTCTTTGCTTTAACCCTCCTCCTGGCCTCCTCGTAGATTTCGTCTTCCGATAACTGTTTTGCCATTCCTTCACCCCCTCGATTCTTGATTCTGTCAGCATATAGCTTGAGTTGCCGCATACTAGCAGATATATGAAGATGATGTCAAGATCGCTGCCGTATCTTTCTTCGTTGTGCCAGGCCTCACGTCCCAAAGAGGATTCTTATCAGATAGGCGATGCCTGGTATCGGGATCAACACCATCAGCCTGCTTTCAACGATATGAGGAACAGGGCTAACATACCCCGGGGGCTGCTGGGATCCCACACTGTCAAACCATAGATTTGACAGGAGCCTGTTTGCCGCGTCAAATCTCCGGCTACTACACTAACCGACCTTCTCGCCGTAGAGCTTGAAGGTTACATGCCCCAGACCTCCGTACTCCAGCCCTGGGTCCAAGCATCCGGCGATTCTACAAAAAGCGCCATCATTGAGGTCGTCAATCCCCTCGATGCCGCGGTCCAAAAGCTCCATGCTGCGTTCCCAAATCTGTTGGTGAGCGACGAGCACGGGGAGAAGCGCCCTGGGGCAAAGGGGACAGGTGGTCTCCTGCGGGTTCAGGAAGGGGTTGAAGACAATCTTGTCTCCTACTTTGATACCCGCGAAGCAGTACTTGGAGGACGTAACCTCAGCCACTGTCTTATACTGCAGCGCCCGCGGAACATTAGAGAATATCTTCTCTATGTTGCGTCCAACCTTGGCCAGGTCTTCATCAGTTACGCCAACAAATTGCTTCAGCAGTGCCTTTGTTGCTTCATCCATATTTCTCACCTCCCTGTGAAACTATGGGGTTCCCAGCAGCCCCTTTTCTACATATTCTTTAACAAAAACCGCGGCACCCAATTGCTGGAGGCCTACGACGGGAGTTATTAGCCTCTTCAGTTGGGGAAGCAGGGCCGTTAGATTCACGACCTCCTCCTCAATAGGGAGAGGATCAACATAGCGCCGACTACGATAAAGAACGGTGAGGACATCATAAGGGTATTAACGCCGCCCTTGGTAACTGCTGGTTCTGCCTCACTGGGTGGCTCCCCAAAAGGTATTGGCTCAGCGGATATTTCATATGCTGCCAGATTTGCTCCCACAAATTGTTCAGGAAACCAGCCAAAAGGGTTATTCTTCCCTGTAGCCTCAGCCCATATCCATCCCGCCTCGCCATTCAACGACAGCACCACGTTTGCCTTCTCATAGCCGGGCAGGTATACAATAGCGGCGGCGTGGCCAGGGTCTAAGGACAAGACAATGGCTGAGCGATAGCCCGCCCCGTTATACATGACCGCCAAAAGGACCGCGCTGTCCTCGCAATCACCTGAGGCAAATCCCTGCTCCTGAATGCTGTTGGCCAGCTCGTCCGCATTCTGGGCGAACTCGCTGAAGCCGAATTGGTCGCTATCAGGCACGTACTGCACCCTGTCCCTTACGAAGTAGAAGACCTGCTCGGCTCTCTGGTAGGTGTCAGGGTATTTCTCAGCGAGTTCCTCACCCAGACTATAGGCTGTATCGGTGTACTCACCCAAACTTTCAAAAGCTATAACCGGTCGAAAGCCCTCTTCGGTTAGCTGGAAAAAGCCATCCTCTCCCTGGGCCCCGGTTCTACATATTTGCCAATCGTCAAAAACACTATGATCCTCCCGGTAGAAGTTGCCCGATGGGTCAGCAAAGCAAACGGAGAAGGCTATAATCTCGACTACCACCACTATGCAGACAATTAGCACAATCTTCAGCTTCCTCATAGGCCAACTCACAGAGGGGTTGTTAGAGCAGCGTGGACTATCAAGCCAAAGAAGACCATGTATCCAAATACATATATCCCCACTGCTACCGGGGTTTCCCTTATGTCTCGGAATGGTATCTTGGGGGTCAGCCAGTCAAGGATGTTAAACAATGCTATTCCCAAGAGCAGGCTCAGGAAGAAGCTCACCCCCAAGAGCCCCAGCCTAGTGGGATTGAACACGCTTTCCACTACCGAAGCGCCAACCAACACCGGGCCGGTGGCTGCCCCGTGGATAACCAGCCCCATAAAAATGAAAAAGCCGCCTATGAATAGACCTATGGAGACGGGGTTTTCCCCTATCTTTTTGCGCTCGTGGATACGGGGGGTTAAGACATCAAGCACCCGAATTCCCAGCCAAACCAGAAAAGCGCACACAAAAGCGAAGAATACAGTCCTCGCCATCCACAGTAGCACGGTGATATAAAAGGGAACGGTGGGCCCTAACTGATCCATACTGCTCGTCCTCGGGCACAAATTTAACGCTTTTTCAGCCAATGCCATGCTACTATAGGGGTCGCTTTTTAGTCAAGAGCACCCCTCCATAAAGGGGGGGTTCCTGGTATTGGCACGCTACCAAAAGCGGCTGAAATCGCCTAAAGGGTCGCTTTCGAGTATGGATTCAGGCAGGGCTACACTAATCTCACCCTGGGTAAGAGTGGCCGGGTTGTCCTGCGCTTGAGGCAGCCAAGTGCTACACCTAACTGGTAGGCGAGGTTCTCCACTACGTAGAATCCGCAGAAGACCACGGGATTGAGAGCGGGCCTCAGCAGCAAGTAGTCAACAAGGGCTGGAGCGAGCAGGGCCACGAGGGCAAAGGCGAGCAGATAGGGCGAGAGAAACCCCAAAAGGAGAAGCGGAATCGAGTAGTAGCGGGAAAGGTTCTTGAGGATATGGTGCAGCGCCGCTCCATAGCCTCTCAAGGTTGACATCGCCAGAAGGCTCAGCGGCAGCCGCAGGCCTAGCTTTGCTAGCCTATACTCTTTGAGCGCCAGCTCGGCAAGGAAGGGCGCTAGGGCGAGGAGTGCAAGGGGTAAGCTTTGCAGGACAAGACCGGCGCAGACAAGCGCCACGGAGAGGCAAAGCGCAATGGGAAGACACACCAGCCTCCGCCTTCCCGGATGCTTATGAAGCAACAGCGCCTCTGAGGAGGCGTATAGAGCCCGCCTCGTGGCGAAGTCCCTCAGCTGATCCCTGTGTCTATGGAGCACCCTCCCTTTGGGAGAATAAACCACCTTGAATCCCAATTCGCATATGCGCCAGCTCAGATCCACATCTTCCCCAAGCTCCATAGACTCATCAAAGCCCTTAGCCTCCTCCAAAACCCTCTTCCTCACCAGGAGGTTGCAGGTGGGTAGATACGAAAGGGATGAATCGGCGTGAACCTCCCTCTGCTCCCTGCCCTGATACAGGGGGGACCTCACCTCCTCGTATCGCTGCAAACGGCTCGCCCGGGACAGCGGGGCCACCATCCCTCCTACAGCCCCTACCCTGGGATCGGCAAAGAGCGGAACAAGGTCAGCTAGCCAATGGGGATCAACTACGCAGTCGCTATCGGTGAAGGCCACAATCTCTCCCTTTGCCACTCTGATAGCGGTGTTGCGGCACGCCGACTGGCCGACATGCTCTGGCATCAGGATGGCCTTCACCGGGAAGTTGGAAAGCCACTCCGGGGTAGAGTCCCCTGAGGCATCGTCGACAACTATTATCTCCAACCTATCCGAGGGGTAATTCAGCGAGAGCAGGGATTCGACACACCTTACGATCTCCTCCGGCCTGTTCCTCACCGCGACAACTACGGACACGTGGGGCTGCGCTGCGTGCATCCCATGGTGTTCCAGGCGAACGACACCGTCCTCTGCTAGCTTTTGAAGGAAGGAGAGGGCAACCCCGCCCTTTATGCCAACCGTGGTCAGGATCTCGTCCAGGGTTCGCTCGCCGTCACAGAGGGCGAGTAGGTCTAAAGCCCTCCCCTTGACCTTCCACACCTTGAGGGGTTTTGACAGGAGGATGAAGCCATTCTCCCCCCGAGGAATCAAGCGAACCCCTGGGTTGAGCCGGCATCGAATATGGTTCATAGGTCCCCCGACTTCCCATGCAAAGTTAAAGATCACGACAATATTATGGCGCCACTACGGAATGTGTCAATGCCATTTATTAGATATTGGCAGGCTATATGGAAAGTGCTAGCCTAATGTAAAAGATATTGACAGGTTATATGGAGAGCGCTAGCCTAATGTAAAAGATATTGACAGGCTATATGGAAAGTGCTAGCCTAATGGAAAAGGACACCCTAGTCGCTGCCCGAGGGTTGAGGCGGGGGATTAAAAGCGAGGTAGCAAATGGTCTCAGATTCCGTTCCCACAAAGATGGACGATCGCCAAGCCGGTGAGCCAGAACCAGCGGTCGATTTGGCAGAGTCTTCATCTCTGCTGGAGGGCGAAGGTGAGCTGGAGGAGGAGCTTATCATCAAAGAGATCACCATCGACGGCATCTGTGGCGTGTACTAGGCGTATTCAGTAAGCTTAGCTGCAGGGCTGAATTAAATATGCGTGACTGGGTGCTAGGGCAGCAAGACAAGATTGCAGGTTTTCAATAGTAGCGCTATGGGTGTCGCGGTACTCATTTTCATGAGCCTCAAGGGGAAGTGCTGGGTGGATCAACTGTTTACAGGGTTTGTGATCTGCCCTTATAGGAAGTAGCCTGAAGGGGGTGGTAGCTTTCAAGGCACAATGGTTAAGTAGGCAGCGTAGTCATGGCACAACAATAAATCAAAGGAGACTACAGTGTATGGATTTGAAGTAAGGAGAATGACTTATCAACCTGATACAAAACAATTTCCTCTAATTTTTACGTTCCCCGTCTCCCCTATCATTATGGGGTGGGGCGCCCATCTAATGACTGGCATGCAATTGAACGCTGTCGGCATAAAACACGCTCTTGTTACCACAACGGGTCTTCGAGGAACCGGAATCATAGAAGAGGTGGAATCCGTTGCAAAGGCCGCAGGCGTGGCAACTACCATATTCGACAAGATCCACTCCAATCCCAGGGTCGACGATGTAGAGGAAGGGCTTAAGGCGTATAAGGACGCGGGTTGCGATGGAATCCTGAGCATCGGCGGTGGTAGCTCCCATGATGTGGGGAAAATGATTAGACTGAGGCTGGCTAATCCGGACAGGACACTTCAATCCATGGCCATGCAAATTGCCCCTCCTTGGTTGGAACTACTCATGGGTATAACACCGGTTGCGGTTCCTCAGGTTGCAGTAAACACCACCGCCGGTACAGGCGCCGAGGTAACGGGTTTTGCCGTAGTAACAGACTGGGAAGCACATTGGAAATTAGCCGTCGCCGCTATAGGCATTGCTCCCACTTATGGGATCGATGACCCTGCCCTCATGAGAACCATGCCCTCGCACCTAGCAGCCCAAACGGGGTTAGATTGCCTGATCCACAGTTTCGGGGGTGTTCTCTCCCGTTTGGACGCTGAAATGGCTGTAGCTTTGGGTTTACGTGGCGCACAGCTTGTCTGGGAAGCTCTTCCGGAATTCGTCTACAACAGATGGAATGACAGAGCTTGCGAAAAGATGGCTTGGGCTCAGTACCTGGGGGCAATGACCTACGGTACGGGAGGCGGGGTCGGCGCGATCCACGCCATTGCACATCAGCTTTCAGCGGTTAAGGACCTTCATCATGGTCTGGCCAATGCTATAATGATGGTTCCAGTTACAAGATTAAATATTCCTGCCGCCGCTGCCAAGATGGAATATCTGCTAAAACATGTTTGCGGTATTGACACCAGCAACATGACTCGGTTTCAGGCGGCTGAAGCATGGGTGAACGAACTCGAAAAGTTTAGGAATCTGGTCGGAATCACTGACATAAAGCTGAGCAACTATGGCATAAAAGAAGCAGATTGCAAACACATAGCTTCTAATTGTGTCAATGACGTTTGCATGGAAGCCAATGTCAGAGACATGCCCGAAGATGACGTGGAAGCGTTTGTTAAGAGCCTGCTGTAATTTAAAGGGGTGCACGTTTGAGCATCCACACCCCTCTCTAAAGGATATTAACGACGCTACGAAACTTATGGTGGAGCGAAAGATAATTGGTCGCTGGGTCATAATGATGGATTGAAGCGCAGGCGAATCACGCCCAGCCTAGAGGCAGAAAGGCTTTGCAGGCGGCGGGGCAGCAAGCGTTGCCGCCCCGCCGCCAGGTATGGTAGGCTCTTTTCCAAGGCTTGGCAGGCGGGGTTATCGTGCAGCTAGATCGCCGATACCGGTTATCTCCCAAGGTTAAGCTACGGCGTGAAAGGTTTGGTGCACTGTTATATGACCGGGAGCAGGGGCATCTCTACTTCCTCTCGCCACCTCTTGTAGCGGCCCTCTCCGAGCTGATACTAGGGAAAACTCCGGGCGAGGTTTTGGAAACGAGTTCCGGAGAGAGTGCGCTAAGAGGCTCCAGCAAGGTTGTGAAAGCCCTGGAAAAGCTGGAACGCATTGGGGTCATCAATGAACTATGAGCTGTTGCGTCAGGGGCTTGAGGCGCCTATTTGTCTCACCTGGGAGATTACCTATGGTTGTAATCTCCACTGCAGCCACTGCCTTTCTTCCTCTGGGAAGAGGGCCGATAACGAACTCTCCCTGGAGGAGTCAAAGCATCTCCTCGACGAGTTTGCCGAGATGCAGGTGTTCTATATCAACGTTGGAGGGGGAGAGCCATTTATTCGGCCGGACTTCTTCAACATAGCAGAGTATTCCGTGCAAAAGGGCATCGGCTTCCACGTTAGCACCAACGGCACCCTGCTTTCGGAAAAGAGCATCAGGCGTATCGCCGGGCTGCCCGGCCTCCGGGTTCAGGTGAGCCTGGACGGGGTGGACGAAGCCACAAATGACGCAATTCGAGGTCGGGGCTCGTATCGGAAGGCTATGCAGGCGCTGGCAC
>Ga0209979_1004585_pt1 | contig 11354 bp, 8 predicted proteins | sample AnhtaG_FD_183114 | JGI IMG/M metagenome (GOLD analysis project Ga0209979, IMG submission 183114) | Deep subsurface microbial communities from Anholt, Denmark to uncover new lineages of life (NeLLi) - Anholt_01485 metaG (SPAdes) (version 2) | ecosystem: Environmental > Aquatic > Marine > Oceanic >...
TGGCGGCCATGGCGCGGGCTGTCTTTTCGTTCTCCACCACTTTGAAGGTGTCACCGGGGTGAGGGACATTGGAGAGGCCCAGGACAACCACCGGCGTTGAAGGTGTAGCTTTCCTGACCTGCTCCCCCCGTTCGTTGAACATGGCTCTTACGCGGCCAGAGAGGTCCTCGATCAACAAGGCATCTCCCAACCGTAGGGTGCCGTTCTGCACCAGGAGGGTGGCAGTCGAGCCTCGGCTCTTGTCCAACTCGCCCTCGATGACCGTGCCCATGGCTGAGCGGTTGGGGTTCGCCTTGAGCTCGGCCAGCTCTGCTACCGCCAGGATGTTATCCAGCAAATCGTCAATGCCGGTCTTTTCCCTGGCCGAGACTGGCACGCAGATTGTCTGGCCTCCCCACTCCTCAATTTGCAATCCCACGTCGGCCAACTGTTGTTTAACCCTCTCCGGGTTCGCGTTGGCCTTGTCCATCTTATTCAAGGCGACGACGATGGGTACCCTTGCTGCTCGGGCATGGTCAATGGCCTCCTGGGTCTGGGGCATCACCCCGTCGTCGGCGGCCACCACCAGGATGGCGATGTCGGCTCCCTGGGCGCCACGGGCGCGCATAGCAGTGAAGGCCTCATGACCTGGGGTGTCCAAGAAGGTGATCTTCTTTTCCCGGTGCTCAAGTTGATAGGCGCCGATGTGTTGGGTTATTCCCCCTGCTTCACCAGCCACCACGTTGGTATGCCGGATCACATCCAACAGTGTGGTCTTGCCGTGGTCTACGTGCCCCAACATGGTGACCACCGGAGGCCGGGGCTCCAGGTCCTCAGGGGCCTCGCCTTCATAAATGCGCTCCTTGAGGGGTTGAGGGATCATGGGGATCTCTTCTTCGACAGCAGGAGGGGCCTTTGGCCTGGTCTCAAAGCCCATCTCCTCTGCTACAATGGCTGCCGTCTCGTAATCAATCTGCTGGTTGATGTTGGCCAGGATACCGTTGTCCATCAGCTCCTTGATGACTTGGATGGGGCTGACCTCCATCAAATCAGCCAGTGCCCTGACGGTCAAGAAATCAGGTATTTCGACGGCCTTCCTGTTCTGTTTTTCGGTCATATGTATCCCCTTTCTAGCGATTAACGCGGAATTTAGCGAACAGTGTTCTCCCTTGCGAACCCGGTGAAAGGGTTGTGTCAAGCCCTAGAGAAGTGCGTCGCACCCTGCGAGAAACATCGACTCTCGCGGAGACCCCCTAGCAAGCTATTGTCTTTTAAGTTGGGTCTGGCCAAAACAGCTTGGGGAGTGGAGCCTTCAGGCGGAAAAAGCCGGCTAAGGCTTCGACTCCAAGTCATTCTAGCTGCACTCTTCTGAGTTGTAATGACGCTTTAGCCTGGAGTTCTAAAAGACCCTTACTCTCTGGGATAAAGATGCGGAGTTGGTCTATGTGGGGAGAAGCGGGGTTAGCAGTGAGGGGATAGGCAGCTTCACGCTCAGATCAATTCCTCATTGCCTTACCCCCGTTAGCTCCCACATATTCTATCTTGCACCTTGAGCCTCTCACTCCTCGGTCGCCTGCAGCCCTTGAGCGAATTCTTGCAGCGTTGCTCGCTCTTCATCGGTCAAGCTGGTTTTGAGAGCGTGCTCTAGGCGATCTTTCTGTAGCGCTATCTCCCAGCATTCTTGGCGTCGGCACAGGTAAGCGCCTCGGCCCGACCTCTTCCCTGTTTCGTCAATCTCCGCTCCGCGATCGGGCGTTCGGAGGATGCGCACCATCTCCCGCTTGGGGCGTATCTTTCCACAGCCGACGCAGGTTCGTTGTGGTACGTGTTTGCGAGGCATGCTCAATCTCTTCTGGTGGAGAGGTGAGGACTAATGGTAGTCCTCCCACTCCTCACGGCGACGGCCGGGCTTGCGGCGTCGCCTGGCTACTACCTTCCCTAGTTTCTCGTCGTAGACCAACTCGCGTTTCTTCTCTTTCTTTCGGCGTTCCTCTAATTCGTCTTCCTCCTCGTACTCGCGTACTTCGTCTTCTTCCTCATACTCTGCGATGGGCTCCATCTCCTCGACTGGCACCTCTTCCTCGACAGGCACGGCTTCCACTGCTTCTTCGGTTACCTCTTCTACCTCCGGAGCAGCCAGTTCGATCTCCTCTTCCTTGATCGCTTCCACCGGCTCTTCACTAACTGCCTCGATCTCTACTTCCTCCTTAACGGGGACGAAGCCTTTAGCCTGCAGCTTCTCTTCTAACTCAGCCAGCGATTTCAGGCCGAACTTATTGATGGCCAACATCTCTTCATCGCCTTTGGCTAGCCTCTCCAATATCTCGCCTACCTTGGCAATTCCCGCTTGATTGAGGGAGTTGTACACCCGGGTGCTGAGGCCCAACACCTCGATGGGCACCTCACCCTCGACGGGGACGAAGCCTTCAGCCTGCAGCCTCTCTTCTAATTCAGCCAGCGATTTCGGGCCGAAGTTCTTTATGGCCAACATCTCTTCATCGCCTTCAGCTAGCTTCCTTAATACCTCCTCTACCCTGGTAATTCCCGCTTGATAGAGGCAGTTGTACAGCCGGGTGCTGAGGCCCAACATTTTGATTGGGAGACCTTCTTTGGCTCTCTCTTTCGCAGTAGCTGTTTCTATCACGTCAATCGCCTCTCTAAGCACCTGTAGCTCTTTGGCAGTGGGGGGAGCCTCCTCTTTTCTCATCAGAATAGCCTCGGCTAAGGCCAGGATGTCTTTCTTCTCGACTACAGCAGCTACTTGGGCGATCTCTTCTTCTTTGGCTTTTTGCAGTGCCTCTTTGGCAGCTTCCGTGGCGCTCTTGATGTCAATGCGCCAGCCGGTCAGCTTGGCCGCCAGGCGGGCATTTTGTCCCCCTTTGCCGATAGCCAGGGAGAGCTGGTAGTCGGGCACGATGACGGTAGCCGTCCGGCCCTTAGTGGGGTCATCGTTCAGATAGACGTTCATGACTTTTGCTGGACTCAGGGCGTTGGCGATGAAAACGCTTGTGTCAGGGTTCCATTCAACTACGTCAATCTTCTCGCCACCCAGTTCTTTGACGACGCTTTGAATCCTGACACCGCGCATACCCACACATGCCCCCACCGGATCTATCCCCGCTTGAACAGCGTTTACAGCCACCTTTGACCGCGACCCCGCCTCGCGGGCAATGGCCTTGATTTCGACCGTGCCATTGAAGATCTCGGGCACTTCCAGCTCGAGCAGGCGGCGAAGCATATTGCGATGAGTGCGGGAGACGACGATCTGAGGGCCACGGTTTGTCTTGCGCACCTCAAGGACGTAGACCCGCACCCGCTGGTGGAGCCGGTAGTACTCACGGGGAATCTGTTGAGTCCTAGGAAGGAGGGCCTCAGTTCGGCCCAGGTTTAGGGTTACACCTTGAGGCATAATGTTCTGTACAGTACCGTTGATGAGCTCTCCCTCGCGCTCGACATAGCTGTTAAAGAGGGCATCGCGCTCAGCCTCGCGGATGCGCTGCAATATGACCTGTTTAGCTGTCTGGGCAGCGATGCGCCCGAAGTGCTCGGGGGTGTTCTCGATCATCACTAACTCACCTAACTCGGCATCCTCGTTGATCCTCTTGGCCTTGGCCAGAGAAATCTCAAAGCGCTCATCCTGGACTTCCTCTACCACCTCTTTGGCAGTGTAGAGCCTAGCCTGTCCGGTCTCCGGATCGATCTTGGCCGTGACATTCTGAGATGAGCCGAAGTCTTTCTTGTAGGCCGTCAATAGGGCGACCTCAATGGCTTCCAGGACTACCTCTCTGTCCAGGCTTCTCTCGCTGCAGATTTGGTTAAAGGCTAGTGCAAAATCGTTCTTTTTCAAGTCTTGATTCCCCCTGTTTCGTGCCAGAACTTAAAATGTGGGTTTGCTAAGCTTTCTGATAGCAAGAAAAGTGGGGGCTGCCCACTTTTCCAATAAAACCCTTATCACATTTATATTATACCATGTTTGGGCAAATCGTGCAAGTCGTGGTTCCCTGTTGGGAGTTGGTGAAGAGGGACATCAACTCTCCAGGAGGGACTGCCTGCAAATCGGGGTGCTTGCGCTATCTGAGAGCCAACAATCTTTTGAGCTCTCTGGGAAGCACGTCTAAGGCGATGGTTTCATAGCCCTCTTTCCAACGCAGCTTGATCTCAATGGCATTTTCTCTCAGGGTACGATGGCTCAGAGTGAGGCGTAAGGGGACGCCGATGAGGTCAGCATCGTTGAACTTGACCCCAGCACTCTCATCGCGGTCATCATAGAGGACCTCGTAGGCCAGGGCGTTCAAGTTGGCGTAGAGCTCCTCTGCTTTGGCCATTGCTCCCTCATCAGCTCCCAAGACAACAAGGTGGATCTGATAGGGGGCGATGGAGGCCGGCCAGATGATGCCCCTCTGGTCCTGATGCTGCTCGACAACGGCGGCTATCAGACGCGCCAGGTCTATGCCGTAGGAGCCCATAACGATGGGTTTGGCCTTGCCATCTTGATCAAGGTAGAGGGCCCCAGCAGCCCTCTCGCCACACTTTAGATAGCCGACTTCGATGCCGGGTGTTTCTGTCAGTTGACTGCGGCAACGGGGGCAAGCATAGCCGGCCTGAGCCTGGGCGATGTCTGCTAGGATATCGGCCCGGAAGTCACGGGGATAATTGACGTTCATTAGGTGGTAGCCATCCTCGTTGGCCCCGGCCACGAAGTTGGAGCCCAGCAGGACCGAGTTATCTGTCACCAGTTTCACACCGCCCACCCCCACGGGGGAGGCATAGCCAGGCACAGCCCCCGCGGCAAAGATTTCTTCTTCGGTAGCCGCGCGTAAATCTGCGCTTCCTAGAGCATTTTTCAGTTTGGTCTCGCTGATCTTAAAGTCGCCGCGGATGACCACGAAGACCACTTCACCCCCCTCAGTTGCATAAAACACAGCTTTCAGGGTTTTTTCGGTGGGCACTCCGACATAGTTAGCTAGAGCCTCGATGGTGTTACAGTCTGGTGTAGCTACTTTCTCAACTGCTCTTTCTGTCTCATGAGGCGCTTCCGGCTTGGCGAACTCGGCCCTCTCGGCATGGGCCGCATAGTCACATTTGGAACATAAGAGGAACTTCTGCTTGCCTGCCTCACAAGGCACGATGAACTCGTGGCCGTCCTCGGTTTCTAAGGCAACAGTCTCCAGTCGGCAGGTCTGGAAGATATTTGCGTAAGCCTGGTAGATATGTGGGTAAAAGGCATCTACGCCCTTCGGATCGAGGTGAAAACTGAGGGCCTCATTCGCTGTGAACTCCCGGGCCTCCATCAGGCCAACTCGGGAGCGGTACTCGTCGCGAAATTTAGTGTGGATTTGGTAGATCAAAGTGGGCAGTTGGCGATAGGATTCGATCTCTTTGCGACACAGGTCAGCCACAGTCTCCTCGGCGGTTGGGGTGAGGGGCATTAGTAGTTCCTGCCCTCCGATGGCTTCCATTTCCTGGCGCGCGATCTCCTCGATCTTGTGTAAGACTCGCCGACCCAGCCGCAGGTAGGTGTATATGCCTGCTGCCGAAGGGCGGATCATGCCAGCCCTGAGAAGCAATTGATAACTTGTGGTCTGTGCCTCGGAGGGCACCTGACGCAAGGTGTGGCCAAAAAGTGTCGACAGACGCATGTTCCCACCTCCTGATTTGCTGGAGTTTTCTCAGAAAGTCGCGGGAAACCCTCGGCGTGAGCCGACGGGAGCCGTCACTGCTGGCCCGGAAGTCTTCTCGCCTCCGTTCCTATTCCTATTCGGTCGGCACTCTCCACAGCCGCACTGTGCCGTCCAGCGATCCCGAGGCTAGGATCTCCCCGTTTGGCGAAAAGGCCACGCTCCCCACGGTGTCTGTATGCCCTCTGACAGTGCGCAGCAGCGTGCCGTCCGCCACCCGCCACCACTGCACCTCGTGTCCCGCATTCCCAGAGGCCAACATTCTCCCATCTGGGGAGAAAACTATGTACATCCCGCCCCATCTGGGGGATTCTATCTCTCGTAGGAGTGTGCCGTCGTCCACCCTCCACAATCGTATCCATTGGTTCCATGCCCCCGAGGCCAGTGTCGATCCGTCTGGCGAGAAGGCTACGCTTTCTATCGGGCTTCTGGACCTACTCAACTTATGCAGCAGCGTTCCGTCCGCAACCCGCCACAACCTTGTTGTGCCGTCCAAAGAGCCAGAGGCCAACATTGTTCCATCAGGGGAGAAGGCCACGCTGAGCACCCCATCCTTGTGCCCCTCCAACACCCGCAACAACTTACCATCCACCACCACCCAAAGCCGTACCGTGTTATCCCAGGAGCCGGAGGCCAGGATTTGCCCATTTGGCGAGAAATCTAGGCTACATATCTTCCCCAAGTGTCCTTCCAGCGTGTGCAACAGCGTCCCATCGCTCACTCGCCACAGCCGCACCATACCGTCCGGTAGGCCAAAGGCCAGCATTGTCCCATCAGGCGAGAAAGAAATCTCGTACGAGTGGGCCACATCCTCGGTCGTGGATATCTCCAGCGTGCGCAAGAGTGTCCTATCTGCCACTCGCCACAATCGCACTGTACCGTCCCTCGAGGCCGAGGCCAGAAGAGTGCCATCTGGGGAGAAGGCGACGCTTTCCACAGCACTTTCTTCGCGATTCTCTAGCGTACACAGGCAGCCGCTGCGCTTCAGAGCTACGTCCAGCCAGGTGCACGGCTGCAATCCTGTTCTTATGGCAAGCACACTAGCAATTGCCACCACTATCCCCCCAACAACCTGCCATTTGCGCTCCATTTTACCTCCTGAACTGCTGTGACTTACCTTGCTGCTCTCAAAGGCAGCCCACCTGGCGCAAGTATTCCACGCCGGATACGATTTCTTCCTCGCTGTGGGGCCAATCGAACTCGCAGGTGCGGATGGCCTTGGCAGGCAGGTGGGAGGCGATCATAGGCCAGTTCATCTCTCCCTTGCCAGCGATGCGATGATCCTGCAGCCCCACGATGTCGTGGAGGTGCACGCCTGCCATCCTAGAGGCAAATGCCTTGAACCATTCTTCGTGTCGGGTGAAACCCAGGTTCGCCAGATTTTGAGCGTGGCCGGTGTCGTGCCAATAGAAGACCATCGCTGGGTCTGACGAGGTCAAGAGAGCGCTCATTTCCTCTATGTTGGGGATCTCGTAGTAGTAATAGCGGTTCTCCAGGCCAAGCCTGATGCCGGCGGCTTGGGCGTATTGACTGATCTCCTCCAGGCTCCTGGCCGCCGCAGCCAGGCTCTGGGCTTGCCCCCTGGCTCTGGCTTCCACCAGTTGCCACTTTGCGTCTTCGTACCCCTGAGTATCCTTCCTGCCTTCGTTGTATAGGTCACGCAATCGCCTCTCCAGCGAGGGATCTATATCCACTTTCCCCACGTGCAGGATCACGATGGGGGCCTTGAACTTTTGAGCCAAAGTGATGGTGTCCCTTGCCTGGGCTACAGCTTGCTTTCGTTTTCCCTCATCCAGAGAAGCCAAGTAGTCCCAAGGGCCTGGGTTAGCTGGGCAGGGGGCGTGGATGCTGGAAATTGTCTGCTGGCCTGGCTGCACTCCCCTGAACATCTCGGGCCTGACGGTGTGTCCCAGCTCAAATCGCTTGAAGCCCAGGGCATTGCCGGCAGCGAAGAAATCCCTGAGGTTATCGAAGCGCTGTTGAATCCACATGGTGGACAGGGATGGTTCCATGAGACAGCCTCCCAGTGTAGGTGCCCGGTCTCCGTATCAAGGCCCATTATACTAGCTTTGGCTTCATTACGCTAATGGTACTTGTTTACCGCACCTTTCATCCTACCACGAAGACACCAAGACACCAAGATTAGAGAATCTCCTTCGTGTCTTCGTGGCTTGGTGGTTAATCTGAAAGTTACTCGACGGTAAACAGATACCGCCAGTGATTTCTTCGTGAGGAGGATAGCGTGAATTGATCAAATCTCCGAGGGTACAAGTGGATTGGACAATTGGGTCGGGTTCGTGTAGAATAGATAGCAGCTTGACAAGCCAGGGGGTGGCGATGAAGCACAGAACACCGGAGGAGACCTACGGGCCAGCCTTGGACAAAGCCATCCGCGATCTGCAATCTCTCGATCCTTGGCTGGTGGCCTTGCGCAGCGACACAAAGTATACCAGGTTGACAGATACCAGCAGCCAGATAGAAGTGAGGTTCTGGGGAAAAGATTACATCATCCACTATCCTGAGATTTGTGTGGAGGAGCTGGAGATACGCCAAGAGCCGCCCATTGCTATTCAGATCCTCATCTTGCACTATCTCATCAACGCTGACGGCACCCCTCTTGCCGATTGCTGGGTCTCCTTCCGTGAACTGTCTGGCGGGCGTGTTTACGATGCGGCCTTTCGGCGGCGAGCCAACCTTTCCCTGGCTCAGGCTTTCGGCAGCGACTTGGATGGCTTCGTGGCCGCCGCTAAGGCCCTGGGTGGGGAGCGCTTGACCCATGGCGATGCGTCCTTTTTGTTCCCTATGTTCCCGCGTCTCCGACTAGCCGTTGTTCTCTATCTGGCAGACGAAGAGCTCCCCGCCTCGGCCAATGTGCTCTTTGATGCAGCGGCAGGCCATTACCTGCCCACGGAGGACTTGGCCGTGCTGGGGGGGATGCTCGCTGGGCGACTGATAAAAGCCGGGGGAGGTCAGTGAGGCTAGGGAGGCCGCTGGTCGCGGGGACCTTCATCCAAAGAGATAACCGTTTCCGGGCTACAGTGGAAGTGAGAGGACAGCCGGTGTGGGCCTACGTTCCCAACTCGGGTCGGCTGGAGAAGCTCTTGGTGTCAGGGCGTCCGGTGCCATTGCCCAAGGCGGACCTACCGCCTCGCAAGACCAAATACGACCTGTTGCTGGTCAAGTTAGGCCAGGCTTTGGTCTCTGTTGATGCGCGGCTGCCTAACAATTTGCTCCATGAAGCCATCGCAGCCAGCCAAATGTCGGAATTCATCGGTTACGAGGCCATCCATCGGGGGGTCCCTTATGGCGGCAGCCGGCTGGATTTTATGCTGGAGGGCGATGAGCGGCGTTACTTTGTCGAAGCCAAGTCGGTGACCTTGGTGCATGAGGGGGTCGCTCTCTTTCCTGACGGCCCGACTCAGCGGGGGCGGCGGCACGTGGAAGAACTCACCCGAGCAGTCCAGGAGGGGAAACGGGATGCCATCGTCTTTCTAGTTCAGCGGGAGGATGCCGTCATCTTCGCCCCCAACGACGAGGCCGATCCTGCCTTCGGGCAAGCCTTGCGGGAAGCGGCGAATGTCGGCTTAGAGCTCTATGCCTACCTCTGTCGAGTGAGCCGGGATGAGGTAGCATTAGATAGACCCATCCCGGTCGTCCTCCAACCGCCTTCGGTTGGTAAACCTCATTCAGGAAGCGGGTGAAGGGTGACGTTCCGCATTGGGGACAGACAGGTAGCTGAAAAGAGGATTTACATCCGTAAAAACAGTGGGTTGTCAAAATAGGCATTTTGTGCTATAATAGCCTGAACAACAATACAGAAGGAGGTGAAAGGCGGTGGAGGTGGAAGGTTATTGCGTCAAGTGCAGGGTCAAGAGAAGGATGAAAGATGCCAAGGAGGTGATTATGAAGAATGGCCGCCTGGCGGCCAAGGGGACCTGCCCCGACTGTGGCACCGGGATGTTCAGGTTCCTACCCAAGAAGAAATAGACAGGTCTCCGTGGTTAGAATCCAAAGCAGTAGTTAAGATAACCCGCTCGTGGGATGTACTTGGAATGTAATCTAACGGAGCGGGTTTTCTTTCATCCTCTATGGCGACCCCACCCTGAGCATCATCGAGTGATTTGACAATTTACCTTTTTTGGGGCATAATAGTGATTGCTATCATAGATGTAGGAGGTGATGCCAATGGACCACAGTAGTAAGAATAGCGCTGTAGCATCACCTCCCTTTGTGAGCTAGCTACGGCGCAAGCGAGGGGCCTCTTCTCCTGAGGAGGCCCCTTGTCTTTGAAAGCTGTTTCGTAAGTGAGGACAAGATGCCGGATTCTCTGCCTGTGGGCAAGCTGGAGATGGATTACCTGGGACAGGTCTTGGCCAAGTATGCCCAGGTCAACGAGCGGGTGGTGGTAGGCGCTGTGGTGGGCGAGGATGCCACGGTAATAGACTTCGGTGATCGTTATCTGGTAGCCAAAACCGATCCCGTCACCTTCGCCACGGAGGAGATAGGCTGGTACGCTGTCAACATCAACGCCAACGACGTGGCTACCACTGGTGCTATCCCCAGGTGGTTTTTGGCCACTGTCCTTTTGCCCGCAGGGAGCACCGATAGGGCTCTGGTGGAGGGGATCTTCGCTCAGCTCTCCGATGCCTGCCGCCAGTTAGGGGTCTCCTTTTGCGGCGGCCACACCGAGATCACCTACGGTCTGGACCGGCCCATCGTGGTGGGGCAGATGTTGGGCGAGGTGGAACGAGACAAGCTGGTGACCACCGCTGGGGCCCAGGTAGGAGATGACATCATCCTCAGCAAGGGCATCGCCATCGAGGCCACTTCCCTCATTGCCCGGGAGAAAGCGGGAGAGCTGGCGAGCAAGTACTCAGCGGATTTCATTGACCGCTGCCAGGGTTTCCTCCACGAGCCAGGTATCAGCGTGGTGCGCGAGGCTCAGATCGCCACCGCTCAGGCGCGGGTTCACGCCATGCACGACCCCACAGAGGGCGGGCTGGCAACGGGCCTGTGGGAGCTGGCTCAGGCGGCGGATGTGGGCCTATTGGTACACGAGGAGCGGATCGAGATCCTTCCGGAGACGACCCTCCTCTGCGCCGATTACGGCCTCGATCCCCTGGGAATCATCGCCTCGGGCTCGCTGCTCATCGTTCTGTCGCCGGAAGACTCAGCTCGGGTTATCGAGAAACTGGAGGAGGCGGGCATTGCGGCCGCGGCCATCGGTAAAGTCGTAGCCAAGGAAGAGGGGCTAAGATTGATGGCTGGCGGGGTGGTGGGGGACCTCCCTTATTTTGAAAGGGATGAAATCGCCAGGCTTTTCGAGTGAGCTTGTAAAATTAGGTAGGCGTTCAGCCAAGTCAGTCACCCAGACCTGGGAAGAAGAAGGAACGGGTGTGTCATTGCGAGCCCTTCGATACCTCAGGATAAACTCCGCGAAGCAATCTCCTGGCAGGTTGGGGATTGCGTCGTCACGGAGTTTACACTGAGCGTAGGCGAAGTGCTCCTCGCAATGACAGCCTGAACGGTTAGTTAAATAGCAAGAGCCCAAGGTAACGCCTTGGGCTCTTGGCTTAGTAGCGCATAGGGGAATCGAACCCCTGTCTCTGCCTTGAGAGGGCAGTATCCTGGACCCCTAGACGAATGCGCCTTACTTCATTGCAAAAGTATTTTACCAACAAACAAGGTAAATGTCAA
>Ga0209979_1004588_pt1 | contig 11350 bp, 10 predicted proteins | sample AnhtaG_FD_183114 | JGI IMG/M metagenome (GOLD analysis project Ga0209979, IMG submission 183114) | Deep subsurface microbial communities from Anholt, Denmark to uncover new lineages of life (NeLLi) - Anholt_01485 metaG (SPAdes) (version 2) | ecosystem: Environmental > Aquatic > Marine > Oceanic...
TTTGAATCCATTGCCAAAGCTAATCTATCTGACCTTCTAATCGCACCAACCATTAAAGTTATTGCCTGCTTGAAGAAGAATTCTATTTTGCTTCTAATATTTTTTTTAGGCAGAACCCCTCTTATTTTTTGTGAAGCTTGAATCTGATTGAACTCATCACTTAAAAGGGGAATCATTCTGTATGCAACCAATGTTCCATAAGCAATTCTGTAAGGTATTCTCATATTCTGAACTAAGCTATCAACTAATGCAGTTACATCAGTAGTAGAAACGAATATAATAGAGAGATTAATTAAGCTAAATACCCTAATTCCCCTGGATAACCCAACCCTTAGCGCATCATTGGTTATTTTCAACTTACCAATATTAAAAATAACAGGTATATTAGGTATAAAATTTGTTTTATAAAATAAAATATTAAATATTGCTATGAAAGAAGCCATCGAGATTGAAAGAATCATGGCGGTAGCTATTTCCCTAAATTTCAAATTAGCAAGATACTTAGTTGATAAAACTATTATAAGTAAAAAAACCAAAGATGTTATTGGATCCATAACAATAGTTATCGCGACAAACATTGTTAGTAATGCAATTAACTTTATAGATGGATTTATAGAATGTAAAATTGATTTTTTATCTATATATTTAAAAAATATCTCACGCATTGGAATTTTCCAAACTTATAATCAGGAGAGTTTTAAGCTCCATTTTTAAATGTTATGTTTAATTTTTAAAAGTAATAATTTTTAGAGTTTAAAATGCCCTCGAAACTAATATTATAAATTCATAAAAAATTTATATTATTCTTATCATAAATATTTAATTTGTAGTATCTCTGTTAATATATTAATTTATTAAGTACAAAAACTCATCGATTGTTATGGGAAAAGAGCCATCCTTAAAATTTAACTTTAATGTTCTAGCTAAAGTTGTAACTATTGGTTCCATTAAGTAGGAATTAAATAGGAGTTTCTTGTTTTGAAATAGTTCTCTAATTTCTCCAAAAAATCTAATTTCTCCCTCAAATAGTAAAATAACTTTTTCGGTTAGTTCGGAAACAAAGTTCATATCATGAGTTATAACTATAATTGTTTTACCAGCACTGTTTAAATCTCTTAGAATATTCCACATCTGCTGTGAATTTTTAAAATCCTGCCCATAAGTAGGCTCATCAAATATTAATATATCCTGATCCCAAAGAAGCATAGTTGCAACTGATAGTCTTCTTTTTTGCCCCTGACTTAATGAAAAGGGATTTTTTTCTTTAAATTCAATCAATTCAAATTGTTTGAGAAGGTAGTTTACTTTCTTTTCTATAAACTCTTCAGATTTATTAGCTAATCGCAGGGATAAAGCAATCTCGTTATATACGGTATCTGATAATAATTGATGTTCTGGATTTTGAAAGACAAACCCCATCTTTTTAGAAATTTCTAATGGGTCAATTGTTAAAATATTCTTACCATATAAAGAAATTGTGCCAGACGAGGGTTTTAAAAGACCTGTTAGAATTTTTGCAAGCGTAGTTTTTCCTGAACCATTTGGACCAACAATTGCAAGAAAATCCCCTTCATACACTGAAAATGATAGATTTTTTAAAACATATTTCTTATTCGTATAAGCAAAATTTAAATCTTTTACTTCTATTTGATTAAACTTCTTATACTCATTTTTGTCTTTCTTATCTTGAGATTCCCTTTTTTCTTTTGCATCTACTTTTTTCCCTATCTTAATTTTAGTATCCTTAATATCCTTTAATAGGAGTTTAAATTTATTTGCTGCTTCATCAATGGTAAGTGGTGGTTCAATAGAAATATCTTTCTCTTTAAGTTTATCTTTGAGTTTAATTCCAATCCAAAAAACAGTAGGAATCCACATTCCATATTCTTTTATTTTTAAAAAATGCTTTTTTAAAACATTACGGGGATTACCATCAGCAAGTAATGTTCCATCTGGATTTAAAATAAGAACCCTATTTACCATATCCATAAGACCATCTAATTTGTGCTCAATTGTCAACATTGTATATTTACCTGATTGATTTAGTTTATGAATTAAATCGAATAAATCTTTAGTGCTTTTTGGGTCCAAGTTCGATGTTGGTTCATCGAAGACTAAAATATTTGGTAATGGTGCCAACATAGAAGCAAGAGAAAGCTTTTGTTTCATACCACCAGAGAGGTCACTGGTTATCTCATCTTTAAATTCTAACAGTCCAACACTTGTTAAGCTTTCTTTAACACGCTTTTTAATTTTTTTTAAAGGTACAAGCCTATTTTCAAGTCCAAAAGCAACGTCATCTTCAACTTTTAACATAGCAATTTGACTTTCTGGATCTTGAAATATCACCCCAACTTTTTGGGTTAATTGAGAAAGAGGGAAAGTGTCTGTTGGAAGACCTTCAATTTTGACCTTGCCACTAAATTTACCCGGCATCTCTTGGGGTATAAGCCCATTTAAACATAATGCTAGAGTGCTCTTACCTGAACCAGATGAACCCAAAATTAAAATGAACTCACCCTTTTCAACTTCAAAAGATATATTTGAAATTGCAGGTTTAAGTCTGCCATCATATTGCCAGGTTAGATTATTCACTGAAATCTGTGACATTTTTCTCCATTAATTTAGAGATTCTTTTTCATTTTAAAAATACAGTTAAAAAATTAATTGAACTATTTAAGAAATATTTTTACAACCCTAAATATTTTTAACAATATTTAAGAGAAATTAGATGAACTATAAATAGCAAGAATCTATAAAATTTTTATCAATTAATTAAAGACTCTTTCAAGATCTTTTACAAATCTATTTACTTAGATGGCATTTATAGTCTTAGCCAATACTAATAAAGAACTTGCTTTTCAATATTTTTTTCCAAATCTAACAACTTAGGTAACTATTTACTCCTTGGATTTTTCTTTAGCTACGGGAAAACCTGAAAGTACACCTGTTGCTTTTAGAGCATCACCTAAATATTTACTTCCCAGCCCAGTTAAGAAAATTCCACTTATTATTATGAAGACAAGCATAGCAACTAATATATGGGGTTCTGTGCCACCATACCACATTATCCAATCATGAACCCAAGCTGCAGAAGCAGAGGCTGCACCAGCAAGTATAAGAACAGGAATTTTGTAATTTTTCCAGAGCGTAAGCCCAAAAATAAGCTCGGCTCCTATTCCCTGTACAAGACCACTAATTACAGTATCTATTCCCCATTTAGCACCAATAAGTGCAGAAACTATTGCAGCTATTAATTCAGAGATAAGACCAGCCCCAGGTTTTCTTACGATGTATGAAACAAGTACTGCAGGTATAAACCAAAAGCCATATATTATATGACGAGCTGGTGGGAAGAATAGGAATAATGGTTTTAGTACATCCCACAACATATTCCAAAAGTAGAACAGAATTCCAAAAATAACACCTATTGTGGCAACCATCATTATATCTCTTGTTCTCCACGCATATTTATTGTCTGTCATTTTAGCCTCCTTAAAAACATTTATTATTTTTTCTAATCATTACTCTCAAACTGGCAACTTATAAAAAATTTAGAAAAATGATTTATTAATAAATACATTTTTTTATTAGCATCACCTTCCTTTAACATATAAAAAAGCGACCTGATTCATGGAGCTTAGGTCGCCTTTATAGATTATTATATAAACAATAATTAATTAGTGATTAATTATATATAATAAGTAATACTCCCTACGCTGGTATTATCCAGATCAGGTTCAAAGGGTATTTGGGATAACCATAATCTCAGCGCACTTACGCTCCCCTAATATTTAACTATTATTAAATTTTCAATTAAATTTTAACATAAATGTATATTATAAGTTAAAATATTTCTATATTATATATTTAGTCTGATTCTTAATTTCATATAAAATTTATAAGTGGGCTAAAAAGAAGAAAGAGTTATAATTAAAATTTATATAATTTCTGTTATAAAATGAGAACTTTAAAATTTATATCGGTATTTTTATTTATTTTAATCTTACTAATGGTCTTTGGTTGTCAAAAAGAAGTTATTATAGAAGTTCCTGAAGAAAAAAGTGAGGAGACTTCTGAAAAACTATCTGAAACAAAGCCATCACCTACTCCTATATCAATATATGTAGACGAGGATACACCACTTTTTTTAAAACAAGCCTTCAAAAAAGTCGTAGATGCTCAACCCAATAATTTCTCATTAACAAGTAAGATTGATAATGCTGAATTAAAAATAAGTGTAAAAAAAGAGATTGAAGATATAGAATTTTATACTGAAATTTATACACAGATTTTAGTTCCAGTTGTTCCATTTTTTACATATGCTGACAATATCAATTGGAATGATATAAAACTATACTGGCAAGGAGAAACCGGAGCCTTGGACTATCTTACGAATAATAAAAGTACTCCCACTCTTTTAATATCTAATGATACTTTAACCTCTTTAACAAATTTATTAGGACCTCCTGCTGAGAATATACTCATTAATATATTATCAATAAAGGAAATTTTAGAGTTATCCTGGAAAGATCAAAATATCTGGTCAATAATTCCATTTGAAGAATTAAATAAGAGATTGAAAGTTCTTAAATTAGACAATATAGATATTTTTGATAAAAAATTGGATATTTCATCCTATCCATTAACAATTAATTATTGGATTTCAGGGGAAGAAGAAGGCATAGAGAAATTTAAAATTGCTTTAAGTAATTATCTTGATAAAAGTAGAGATATTGATAATTTAACAATAATCAACATGACTGGGGTAACTGCTATGGTAAGGGGAACAGCTAATAGAATGGAGAAAAAAGGGATTCTTTATCCAGGAGAAAAAATTGCGGAGATATTAAAAAATGCAGATTTAACACATATCTCAAATGAAGTTCCTTTTGTAAAGGACTGTCCTGTTAAGGTTTCTAAGGAATTAGTATTTTGCAGTAAACCTGAATATATGGAACTTTTAAAAGATGTAGGAGTAGACATTATAGAATTGACAGGAAACCATATGAATGATTATGGGCATGAAGCTATGTTATATACCCTATCTCTTTACGAAAAAGAGAAAATACCCTATTACGCAGGTGGAAAAAATAGGGAGGAAGCCCAATTCCCACTTTTAATAGAATCAAATGGGAATAAAATTGCTTTCATTGGTTGTAACTATTGGGGTCCTGCTTATGTATGGGCAACTGATGAAAATCCAGGAGCAGCTAAATGTGACTATGAATATATGTGTAGTGAAATAGAGAGATTAAAGAAAGATGGATACAATGTAATTGTGACCTTTCAACATGTGGAGTATTATGATTATAATCCCACAGACCAGCAGATAATTGATTTCAGAAAAATGGCTGATTCAGGAGCAGATATTGTAAGCGGAAGTCAATCTCATCATCCAATGGCAGTAGAAATCAACAACGATGGTTTTATAAACTATGGATTAGGTAACCTATTTTTTGATCAGATGTTTAACTTAGGAGTCAGACAGGGAATAATTGCCCAACATATTTTCTATAAAGGTAAACATATTAATACTAAGTTAATAACAACAATGCTGGAGGATTATTCCCAACCTCGTTTAACTGATTATGAGGAAAGACAACAGTTGCTAAAATCGATTTTTTCAGCCAGCAAGAAGTTAGAGAAAATTAGTTCTCAAGAATAAATTAGATCTTTATTCAAAATTGAAAGAGGGAAATATGACTGAATTTATTAAACTAATAACAACCGTAGATGATGAAAGTAAAGCAAGAATAATTCAGGAGAAATTAGTGCAGAAACGGGTGGCTGCATGTGCCCATGTTTTTGGTCCAATATCGAGTTGTTTTTGGTGGGAGGGGAAAATTGAAAAGGCCAAGGAATGGATTTGTGTAGCCAAGTTAAGATCTGAAGATTATAAAATAGCTGAAAGATTAATTAAAGAAAATCATCCAAATACTGTACCAGAAATAATAGCAATACCAATCTCTTCGGGAAATATAGATTACTTAAATTGGATTGAAAATGTAACAAAACCATAAACAAAACAAATGCTTCATTTATATAAAACTGTTTAAAACCCCCAAATTATGTGACTTTAAAATAAGATTAACTCAATAAAATTACCACTTACCTACAAAAAAATGGAAAAACTTCAAAAATAATTTGACAGGATTAATTTTATTATATATAATATTCAGTGTATACTTATTTTTCAGAATAATATGATAGTTCTGATAATTATAATTTAAGAAGGGAGTTTAAATGACTAAGAAGAGCAAGGAAGAGAATATTCGTACATCAAATGACAAGAAAATAAGATGTTGTAAAGTTGAATCAATAATAAGTGTAGATGAGAGAGGACAGACAGTAATTCCAAAGCATTTAAGGGAAAAGGCAAATATCAGAGCTGGTGACAAGTTAGCTGTTATGAGTTATGAGAAAGATGAAAAAATATACTGTATTTCTTTAATTAAAGTAGAAGATCTTACAGAAATGGTAAAGGATATGCTTGGTCCTATGATGAAAGAAATTATCTCAAAATAATTTTTTAAATGAATTCACAAGTGACTAAAATGAAAGAAAAAGAGATAAAGAAATTAGTAAGAGAGGGCTATGCAAAAATAGCCAAAAAGGATAGTTCCTGTTGTACTCATAATATTTGCAATGAAAGCAATAGTTCAACAGAAAATATTAGCAAGAAGATAGGCTACACTGCGGAAGAACTTGAAACAGTTCCCGAAGGAGCAAATTTAGGTCTTGGTTGTGGAAATCCAGTTGCTCTTGCTTCTTTGAAAGAAGGAGAGACTGTTCTTGATCTTGGTTCAGGTGCAGGATTTGATAGTTTTCTTGTTGCTAAAAAAGTTGGTGAGAATGGGAGAGTAATTGGTGTAGATATGACAAAAGAGATGATTGAAAAGGCAAAAGAAAATGCCGAGAAAGGAGATTATAAAAATATAGAGTTCAGATTTGGAGAGATTGAAAAATTACCAATTGCTGATAATACTATTGATGTTGTCATTTCAAACTGTGTAGTTAATCTCTCACCCAATAAAAGAAGAGTGTTTCAGGAAATCTTTAGAGTTTTAAAACCAGGAGGGAGAATAGCAATTTCTGATATTGCTCTTCTCAAGGAACTTCCTGAGAAAATTAAGGAAAGTACTGATGCTTACGTAGGTTGTGTTGCAGGAGCTATACTAATTGACAAATACAGAAAGATTGTTGAAATCTCTGGGTTGAAAGACATAGTAATTACAGTCAAGAACTCATCTGCCTGCATCGATGATGACACAAAAGACCCAATAGGCAGGGATATTTTAAATCGTTTGGGTGAGAATGAATCCCTTGAGGGGTATGTAGTTAGCGTTTATATAGAGGGCTACAAATAATTACACTTTTAATAATAAACTTAAAAAAAGAGAAAAACCATGAATAATCAAAAGGTATTACGAGTACATAGAACTAAAGCCCAGGCAAAAGAGAGTTATGATAAGATTAGTCGATTTTATGATTATTTTGCTGGAATATTCGAAAAAAAATATCGAGATATGGCACTTAATCAGTTAAACATTAAAAGAGGTGAAACTGTTTTGGAGATTGGTTTTGGAACTGGACATTGCTTGAAGCAAATAGCTGAGTCGGTAGGTGAGAATGGTAAAGTTTATGGCATTGATATTTCATCCGGGATGTTAGAAGTAACTAAGAAAAGACTTGAGAAAGCGGGTCTTATTGATAGAGTTAAACTATACTGTGGAGACTCGCTAAAAATGCCACATGAAGATAATAAATTCGATGCTGTTTTCATGAGTTTTACTCTTGAACTCTTTGATACACCTGAAATCCCAAAAGTTCTTGATGAAATCAAGAGGGTCTTGAAACCAAATGGCAGGATTGGAGTTGTTAGTATGTCAAAAGATGATGGGAGTTCGATATTAGTAAGGCTGTATGAGTGGTCGCACAAAAAATTCCCCCAATATGCTGACTGCAGACCAATCTATGTTGAACAATCGCTAAAAGAGATGGGATTTGGGATAAAACATAAAGAAAAAATAAAAATATTTGGATTAACTGGAAAGATTGTTGTTGGTTTAAAAAAGGGTGAAAAATTATGAAAAATGAAAATGAAAAATCAAAATAGAATAATCGAAGCACTTGTAGAGACAGACAAAATCAGAAATGCAAAGAGAGAATTTTATAAAAGTATTTTACCTTCCGAGATTGTTTCTGGTTTAAAATAAAAAGTAGTCCTTTTTTCTTTTCTCCACAAGAATTGTCCACCAGTCTATTAATAGGTGGACAATATTTTTAATATATTTATCAGATTTGGTAAAATTATTAAAAAGCAAAATATAGTTGATTTCTTTTATACGTATTGTTAAAAAATTAGGTTAATACTTATTTTTTTAATTATTCCTCTTAAAAGGGAAGAAGATTTTATAAAACTGTAAACATCGCATCTCTTTATCTTTGAATTGGTTACATAGGACTCCTTCCCTCAGGTAGGAGTAGTTCACTGAGATAAAATGAAAATAAAAAAGGCTGGCAAAAAAGACATCCCTATTATAAAAAAGATTCTTAGTGATAATAATCTCCCTTATGAGGATATTTACTCAAAAGTAAATTGTTTTTTCATAGGATATAAAAAATCTGAAGTTGTTGGTATTGCTGGAGTGGAAATTTTTAAAGACTATGGATTACTTCGTTCCTTAGTTGTAAAAAAATCATTTAGAGGAAAAGGATTTGGTAAAATGTTATGTCTTAAATTAGTAAAATATGCAAAGATAAGTAAAGTGAAGGAATTATATCTTTTAACAACAACTGCTAAGAAATTCTTTAAAAAAATTGGTTTTGATGAATTTGAACGTGCCTTAGTACCATCAACAATTCAAAATACCACTGAGTTCAAGTATTTATGTCCAACATCTGCAACATGTATGAAAATGTTTATAAATTAAAGAATGCTATTATGGTAGAATTTGAAGACAGAACTGGCAATTTACAAACATAAACATAAAAGCCAAAAGAAGTAGCATATTTAATTTTGAACTTTTTTATAATAAAGTGGAGACATAGATGCATGAACTACCAGTTACCCAGGAGATGTTTTCTCTAATTATGAAATATGCAGAAGAAAACAACGCAAAAAAGATAAGTTCTGTTAGTCTTAAAATAGGAGCTTTATCAACAATCATTCCAGAGAATGTAAAATTTTATTTTGAAATTTTATCCAAAAATACAATAGCAGAAAGAGCAGAACTTATTTTTGAAAAGGACAAGTCAAAAGCTTATTGTATAAATTGTAATGGGGACTTTGAGATCGAAAATTTAGATTTGGTCTGCACAAAATGTGGGAAGGAGAATGTATTTATCAGACCAGATACAGGATTTATTATCAAAAGCATTACTATTGATTGATATTGTAAAAAATCTGTCATTTCTTCACATTTGATCAGAGCTTGTTTCGGGTTCAATAGAAGGAAATTATCTAATTAAATTATGTCATTCTGAAGGAGCAGAAGCGACTGAAGAATCTCCTTAAATGTAAAAAAAAATATTATTATTTATTTTTGACATCATTATCCTTAATTTAAAAATAATTTATATATGGAAGGAGTTTGGATGGAAATAAAAGTTTTAGAGAGTGTTTTAAGAGTAAATGATGAGCTGGCAAAGAGGAACAGAGATTTTTTTAAGAAGAAGAATATATACTCAATAAATATTATGTCTTCCCCAGGATCTGGGAAAACAAGCTTAGTAGTTGAAACTTTAAAAAGAATTAAAGAGGAAATAAGGAGTGCAGCGATAGTTGGGGATTATACAGGAAAAATTGATGCAGAAAGAATAGGAAAGTTAGAAATACCAACGCTTCAATTAGAAACAGCTTCATGTCATTTAGATGCCAATATGCTTTCACAAGCACTTAAAAATATGAATTTAGAAGATATCAACCTACTATTTATAGAAAATGTCGGAAATTTAATATGTCCAGCAGAATATAAGTTAGGAGTAAATAAGAATGTAGTTATATTGAGTACTCCAGAAGGCAGTGATAAACCTTTCAAATATCCACTAATGTTTTCTATAGCTGATGTTCTTATTATAAATAAAATAGATTTACTTGAATCATTAGATTTTGATATTGAGGATGTTAAAAACACAATATTGAAATTAAATCCAAAAATTCAGATTTTTTTAATATCATGTAAAACAGGCGAAGGAATTGATAATTGGATAAATTGGATAAAATCTGAACTAAAAATGTAAAAAAATTTGCGAGCAATTTATTTTAGAGTATGTCTTATTGCACGTCCAACACCCTATCAATTAATTAAATATTATAGAAAAATGGTGAAAAAAAACAATATTTTAAGATACAGGATAAATGTAAAAGGTGTTGTTCAAGGAGTTGGTTTCAGACCATTTATCTACAGGTTAGCAAAAGAAAATAAACTATATGGTTGGGTTCTTAACTCAAGTGAAGGAGTTATTATAGAAGTAGAGGGAGAAAGTAAATATCTAAATCTCTTTATAAAAAATATAAAAGAGAAAGCTCCCCCTATGGCAAAGATAGATGAATTAAGCTTAGAAGAACTAGAGCCTGTTTATTATAAGAAATTTGAAATAAAAAGAAGTATAAAGAAAAAGGGAAAGTATCAGCTTGTATCTCCAGATATTGCCACTTGTGAAGACTGTCTAAATGAGCTATTTGACAAAAATGACAGAAGATATCTCTATCCATTTATAAATTGTACTAACTGTGGACCGAGATTCACTATTATAAAGGATATGCCATATGATAGGCCAAAAACCACTATGAGTAAATTTATAATGTGTGAGGATTGTCAAAAGGAATATGACAATCCACTATCGAGAAGATTTCATGCTCAACCAAATGCCTGTCCGATTTGTGGTCCACATCTATGGCTTGCAGATAGCAAAGGTGAATTGGTAAATGATATAAATCCCGTTAATGAAGCATCAAATCTTCTAAAAAACAAAATGATAATTGGAGTAAAAGGTCTTGGTGGATTTCAGCTTGCTTGTGATGCAACATCTTATAAAGCAGTAAAAAAATTACGGGAAAAAAAGAAGAGACCAGCAAAACCTTTTGCGGTTATGGTTAGGGATATAGATCAAGTTAAAGAAATTTGCTTTGTTAATGAAGATGAAGAAAAATTATTAATAAGCAGTCAGAAGCCAATAGTTCTTTTAAGGAAGAAGAAAGAATCAATTTTAGATTACAAAAATAAAAATATGAATAAAAATAAAAATGATAATAAAAATGTAGTTGAGAACAAGAATAAAAATGAAGTTAAAAATGAAAATACAAATGTAAAAGGGAATAAAAATACAAATAAAAATGCAATAA
>Ga0209979_1004591_pt1 | contig 11347 bp, 14 predicted proteins | sample AnhtaG_FD_183114 | JGI IMG/M metagenome (GOLD analysis project Ga0209979, IMG submission 183114) | Deep subsurface microbial communities from Anholt, Denmark to uncover new lineages of life (NeLLi) - Anholt_01485 metaG (SPAdes) (version 2) | ecosystem: Environmental > Aquatic > Marine > Oceanic...
ATCCACGGGGTTTTACTCCGCAAGCTCTATACCGAGAATCAGGGGCCACCAGGGGGTGTCGCTGTTTACCAAGATGCGTCGGGGAAGGCAATGCCGATAGCGCTAGCCTATGCTAAGGCCATAGGCTGTACCCGAGGTGGAGTTGTGAAAACAACCTTCAAGGAAGAGACGGTAACCGATATCTTTAATGAGCAGTGTGGGATAGGTGGCGGCGTTGTCGGGTTGCTTAAGGCCGGCTGGGAAACATTGGTGGAGGCTGGGTATGGAGAGGAGACCGCCTACTTGGAGTTGTTTCATGAGCTGAAGGGCGTAGCTGACCTCATCAACAGTTACGGCATACCCGGCATGATACGGCGCTGTAGCCTAACAGCTCAGTATGGGATTATGCTCCGAGAGTCTCAGGTGATTAATGAGTTGGTCAGAGAGCAAATGCGGAAGATTCTCCGCGAAATCGAGGACGGTACTTTCGCGCATAAATGGATCCTGGAAGGTAAGATAGGCTATCCCAATTACTTTACGCTACTGGGCATGGAGGATGAGCATGGCTCTGAAGTTGCGGGTAAGAAGCTGCGCGAACTAATGCCCTGGCTGGCCAAGCCGTAGACAATCAGAAAGAGATAGGTCGCCAATCCCACTGCGGGCTATTGACTAATATGGTAAAATTAATATAGGAGGTGAGGTTAAAGGAACAGAGAAAATACTTTGGAAACGAGTTGTATTGTTCTTGCCGGAGGCAAGAGTTTACGCTTGGGGCGTGATAAGGTTTTAGAAACTGTTGGTAATAGAAGCTTGCTACAACTGGTAGTCTGCTCTGTGACCTCGCTTAGTCGTGAGGTCATTATAGTTGCCGCTAGCGAGCAAACTATTCCTCAGTCTATAAACTATCCAAAATTAAGAGTAGTAACCGATATTTATCCTGGTAAAGGCCCGTTAGGTGGTATCTATACCGGTTTAGCAACTTCAACTTCATTCTATAACCTTATCGTTGCTTCAGATATGCCCTTTTTGAACCAAGACTTATTGCACTATATGATACAACTCTCAGTTAATTTCGACTTAGTGGTTCCGCGAGTAGGTAATCTGGTCGAACCACTTCACGCCGTTTACACAAAGAGTTGCTTAGCTCCTATAGAGCAGATGATGAAGCAAGACAAGCTAAGCGTTAATCAACTGTTCAGCCTGGTCAAGACAAGATACGTGGAAGCCGAGGAGATTGAAAGATTTGACCTCAAACACCTTAGTTTTTTCAACATCAATACTAAAGCTGATTTAAAAAGGGCAAGAGAATTAGCCAGAGGACATGAGTAATGATAAGCGTTGAACAGGCACTCGAAAAAATTCTCAGTTATGTTGATGCTCTGGAAGCGGCAGAAGTCCCCATTCTAGATTCTCTGGGGCAGGTTCTGACTGAGGACATATATTCCAGCGTTAATATACCTCCGCTGGATAATGCCGCCATGGATGGCTATGCCGTGCAGTCAAAAGATACCGATGGTGCCAGCAGTAAGTCCCCGCGATTTTTGCGCGTAATTGACACGGTCATTGCTGGCTCTATTTCTGAGCATGAAGTAAAACCAGGCACTGCCATCCGCATTATGACCGGGGCACCAGTACCTAAAGGTGCCGATAGCGTGGTCAGATTTGAAGACACCGATGAAGCTCAGCGAAAGAAGTCTTCTACCAAGCAGTCCATGAATGAAATAGGTATTTTATGTAAAGCTAAGGCTGGCTTGAACATTAGACGAGCCGGGGAAGATATTACCAAGGACGCAATAGTATTGAAGAAAGGAACCGTAATCAGACCAGCTGAGGTTGGTGTTTTGGCTTCCTTGGGAAGGAGCAAGGTGATGGTTATCCGCCGTCCGGTAGTAGCTATTCTAGCCACGGGAAATGAACTGGTGGACATCAATCAGCCATTACCGGCGGGTAAGATATACAATAGTAATACTTATAGCGTGGCTGCCCTGGTACAGCGTTACGGCGGCATCCCTAAAATACTGGGGATTGCCTTAGATAGTGAGGATTCACTGGTGGCCCGGCTCCGCCAAGGTTTAGATGCTGACTTGCTGATAACTAGTGGCGGTGTGTCGGCTGGGGACTACGATATGGTAAAAGATGTTTTGGCGAAAGAGGGTGAAATTACCTTCTGGACAGTCCGAATGAAGCCCGGGAAACCTCTGGCCTTTGGTACGATTAAGGGAGTCGACAAGACAGGCGCCACCAGAAATATACCTCACCTTGGACTACCCGGTAATCCAGTTAGCTCCATGGTTACCTTTGAGCTATTTGCTCGCCCGGCTATCCTCAAGATGATGGGTAAAAAGAATTTGGCCAAGCCAATTATAGAAGCAGTGATAGAAGATCCTATTGCCAATACTGACGGACGCCGTGTTTACACTCGGGCGATAGTGGAAAAACGTAACGATCAATACTTTGCCCGACTCACTGGACCTCAGGGTTCGGGGATACTAACCTCTATGAGCTTGGCCAACGGTTTGGTGATTGTTCCTGAGGATAAGGCCGAGGTGAAGGCAGGAGAAGTAGCTCAAGTCATCATGCTGGACTGGAATGAAGAATTAAATAGTTAATTACTAGGAAATTTAACATGCGGCCAATTATCTCTATAGTGGGAAAGTCAGAATCGGGAAAGACAACGCTGCTCGAGGGTTTAATCACTAAACTCAAGCAGCGGGGTTATCGAGTGGCCGTGATCAAGCATTCCGCTGAAGATGTCGAGCTTGACACGGTGAATAAGGATAGCTGGCGCTTTAGCCAAGTCGGTAGCGAGGTATCCGCCGTCACTTCAATACACAAGCTAGCGGTCTTTAAGAATATAGCTCATGACTTAAGCCTGCAAGAGCTATCCCAATTTATTGGCTCGGATTACGACCTTATCCTCACTGAAGGCTTCAAGCAGAGCAACCACCCTAAAATTGAAGTTCACCGCAAGGAACAAGGTAAGGAGTTATTATGCCAACCTCAGCAATTATTGGCCGTAGTTACCGATGAACCACTGGACATAGCTGTGCCACAGTTTGCAAAAGACGAGATTCAAAAGATAGTCGATTTAATTGAGAACACAGTGTTAGTCCAAACCAAAGAAAATGATATTGACCTGTTTCTCAATGACACGTATATTCCGATAAATAAATCTATTAAGAACTTGCTATTTAGAACCCTGGTCGCTATGATATCGGGTCTAAAGGGAATTAAAGAGATGAAAAGCCTGCGCATTGCCTTGAGGAGGAAAGATTGATATTTGAGGCGTCAGAGTTTGTTTTTAAACCACCATCGGTAGTATCCCGGGCACGACGCATTTTGATTAAACCGAGTGCCTCTTACCCAGTAGCCTATCCGGTAACTACCAGCCAAAATATACTGTCGACAATAATAGAAGGTATCAGGCAGATTAGTGATGCTGATATTCTTCTGTTAGAGGGGACGCCCGGGGGCGGACCAATCTACCCGATATATCAAGCCTTAGGTTATAACTTCCCACGGGTACTAACCTTAGATGTAAAGGATTGTATCTGGGTGGAGGTAGACAATCCTCTGCCTAAGCCCTTGGCTGTGCCGACTTTCTGGGTACCCAATGTTATTCTGTCTAGCGACTACTTGATAACTGTAGCCCCTTTAAAGATTTATAAGGGGAGGGGCAGTCTCAGTATTATGAACCTGCTCTCGCTGCTGCCGAGCAGCAAGTACCATGATGAGGTACCAAGTGGCTGGGGAGCTTTATATAGCCTGGGGATAGATAAGGTGATCGCTGACCTCTATTTCACCCTCCCCTTCGACCTAGGGATTGTAGAAGCTCGAGAGAAATTTACTAGCGAAGACGATCCCACTCAAGGCGAGGTTGAGGAGTATGGCAAGATATTTGTTGGTGAGCCCTATGAGGTAGACCGTGAAGTCTCAGCAATACCGGGACTGAAGACTCAATATCTTGACCTGATCAAGTCAGCCAAAGTAGAACTTGAGACTTAAAAATATTTTGTCCGGGTACTTTCGTGGACGGAGAAGACATAAGTACTGACCAACCAAAACCTCGCTGGTTTATTGATTTAGACTGGTATCAGCGTAACAACCGCTCAATTCTGGTACTGGCTCAAGGCTACCTGTGCGCCAACTGCCGTAAGCAGTTGGACGCCGAGGGGAAAGAAGTTACGGAGGCCGAGCTTCTATCTACTATTAAAGACTGCTGCAGCCATGCCCCGGGGTTTATTACCGGTCGGTTACCTATTTTAGAGAGCATATTCCGCTTTTTTCTAGCTAATGGTAACCAGCCCCTTACTTTGGAGGAACTAGGAGAGCAGCTAAGCGAATGGCGTAGTGGAGATATCTACCGCACTTTGGAGGAGATTTTATCCCGCCTACTAGAAAACGACCAGTACTACGGACTGCGACCGGTTCCTGATTCTGGCGAGCCAGATGGCTAGCTGCAATGTTCTATAGTAACGGGGATAGGTGGTCTTTGATGTGGTCAACGCGAGGAATAAGTTCTCGGCGTAGCTGCTCAGCCGTGTGCTGATAACAAAGATATCTAGCATTTCTGCTATCTCTTTCGAGCTGGATATAATCTTTCCATATTGGGCGTAGCTCTAATTTGTAACTAACTATGTTCGCTTTTCTCTCAGTGTGTGCACTAGAATGACGGTTCTTAGTTGCTAAGAACGCCTCAACCCAATGTACTGACTCGTAAAATACCCCAGTAACCACCCAGTCTATAAACGGAGTATTATCTAGGTCGATACTTGTCCAGAAATCGCGGTCATGTTTAGCCCAGTTAATGTGCTCGTCTTTCTGAGGCATCTATCCAACCTGTCGGGATAATCTAATAGCCCTGGTAGGCGCTAAGTTCTCTATATCGCGACCACAGCGATATATTATATGGAAATCGATAAGGAATACAGGATGCTCTCCAGAAACAAACATTTCAAGTAGTTCCCACTCAATATCTGCTAGTTGGTCAAGCACAGCAATGTCACGCTCTGGGATTACTACCCAGACATCAACATCACTATCTTCGATGCTGACAAAGATATGCTCTACCAAAGGAATAGAAAAAAGCGCTTCTCTAACGAGAGCTATCCACCCATCAACGCACTGATTTGAAGAATCAAAACCCCTCCTGTTGTACACGCTTTCTAGGGGCAATGGTTTTTCATACCCAAAAATTATTGGCCAATCTTTGGGTATAGATTGTTTGATTGAACTGCTGAGTACGTCTACCTCTACGGTAGTTTTTATCTCTAGTTTTGATACTAGCAAATCCCAGTCTGTGTCTTTAGTATCGACTATTGTCATTAAGTTTATCTCCCTTGTGTCTGGTCTACGGCTTTCTTCTTAGAGCATCAGGTGACTTTACCACTGGCAAATTGGTAGACTTAATTTGGTAGACGGGAGTCCCCGCTTCATCGTACATTCCCTCTATCCTAAAGATTTCACTAACTACCAGTTTCATCTTAATAACAGTCCCGTCCATTAGCTGGTATTCGTTCCAGTCTTCCTTGCGAGTTTGAAACTCTACCTCAGTGGCATCAACTTCTCGCCCCTGAAAATTAATCTTTGGCATCCTACAACCCTCCTCCTTCCTCAATAACACAAGTCAGTACAAGGACTCGCCGTTATTGAGGAATAGTCCTTTAAAACTTTTGTATTATATCAACTACTACAATAGTTCGTAAACCCATGTATGTCAAGTTAATACCTTATTTTGAATCTGGAATAGCTCCCAGTATATTCCGACCAGTTGGTTACCACCTTTTCCACCCTGGCGTCAGGTGGTCCCACCTTGAGGTAGCTAATTAGTTTTTCTAACTGCCCCCTTTCCCCTTCCGCCAGAACTTCCACAGCTCTCCAGGGTAAGTTGCGTACATAACCAGTTAGGCCCAACTCGTTAGCTTGCTCGGCAACGAAGGTGCGAAAGAAGACCCCTTGAACTTGACCGTAAACTGTCGCCTTAAATGAGACCAGATCAGTCATCACACATCATTCTTATAGTTCTACTAAGCACAAGCATTTACCCCGGGATGAGTTTTAGTGGCAACGAGATTTGTTTATCCAGTCTAGACAAGCCTTGTTGGTAAGCCAGGTCAATAGCTTCGGAGAACTCCTGCCTACTTACTGAGCGTGCCAATTGTGGTATATCAAAAGCTTTGTAGCAGGGATGATACTGGGCCATGATGTTCAAATAAGTGTTAGTAGACACCTCCTGGGCAAGGAATAGCACTGCCGCCTCTGTTCCCGCCAAGCGGTTGGGCAAGACTAGATGACGTACCAGAAGACCGCGATGAGCCACGCCCGACGCATCTAGCTGAAGGTCACCCACCTGGCGGTGCATTTCTTTGATTGCTGCCCTATTTACTTGAGGGTATTCTTTTATCCCGGATAATTGCTCCGCAGTCCTAGCGTCGGAATACTTCATATCTGGCATATAGATATCAACAACCCCGTCCAGTAATTCCAGGGTCTCCACAGAATCATAGCCACCAGTATTATATACTAGGGGTAGATTGAGTCCCCTACTTGCCGCTAGCTCCAGAGCCTCCAGGATAAAAGGCACTACATGCGTTGGGCTTACCAGATTGATATTATGGCAGCCTTTTGCCTGGAGGGAGAGCATCATCTTTGCCAGTTCTTCGCTGTCAACCGTACTGCCTTCACCTAGTTGGCTTATAGTGTAATTCTGGCAAAAGACGCAGCGTAGATTGCAGTAGGTGAAAAAGATGGTCCCCGAGCCGTGTCTACCTACCAGAGGTGCCTCTTCCCCAAAGTGAGGTCCACAGCTGGAAACCATTGCCTGACCGGCAGTGCGGCACTTACCACTTTCGCCAGCAAGGCGATTGACACCACAATGACGTGGGCATAGGTGGCATTCGGCGAGTATTGACTTGGCTTTTTCCGTCCGAGCCTTGAGTTCTCCGATACGGCAAAGCTCCTGATAAGCGGCTATTCTTCCTCCACTTCTTCCCGTTTCTTTTTCCCCTTCTTAATCACTTCTACCTGCATTGGGGATGGTATGATAGTAACCGGGGATATCTTCTTGGCATTCTTTTTAGACTTCTTTGGTTCTCTATGTCGGTAATCTCGTCTGCCCAAAGTGATACCTCTATTTGAGTATTTGACTACAGGTACTGATAATTGAAGTTTAGCAAAGCGGAGATATTGTGTAAAGTTAGTTTAAAGTTGTTCTAACGCGGAGCGGGCGGCTTCAGTCTCAGCCATTTTTTTACTCTTGCCTTCACCCCTGCCCAACACAGTATCACCGACAGTTACCTCAACGGCAAATCTTCGGTCGTGGTCTGGCCCGGTTGCTTCTATCAACCGATAGCTAGGTGTTGCCTGATACCTGGACTGGATAATCTCCTGCAACTGTGATTTATAATCAACCTCTATACCCTGTCTAATCACCTTCTGCAGCTCTTCATTAAGTAATTTTAAGACAAGTTCCCTGGTGATAGTTACACCCTGGTCAAGAAAAACCGCGGCTATCACTGCTTCAAAGGCTCCCACCAAGTTGGCCGATTTCTGCCGCCCACCACTCGCCTCCTCACCCTTTCCCAGATAAAGGTAATCGCCAAGTCGAATGGTTCTGGCAATGCGGACCAAGGTATCCCGGCGTACCAGAATCGAGCGGAGCTTGGTCATCTCACCCTCAGCAAGGTCAGGGAAGTCTTGATATAACTTTTCGGCGACGATAAAGCCCAAAATGGCATCACCTAAAAACTCAAGCCTTTCGTTGGAAAACGGAGCAAAATCAGGATTCTCGTTAACATAAGAGCTATGTACCACAGCCCGTTCCAGCAGAGATAGGTCGTTAAACGAAACCCTCAGAGTTTCTTGTAAAGCAACTAAATTACCCAAGATGAACTAGGCTCCCTTTCTTAAAGCAATTTTAAGCATAAACGTCTAAGCTGAGTATGTCAAACTATCTAATTATTGTCACCGATGCAGCTACGTGCTATAATTTTGGTGTTCTGGGGAATCGTCTAGTGGTAGGACAGCGGACTCTGGATCCGTAAGGGAAGGTTCGAATCCTTCTTCCCCAGCCAGATTTATTAGGTGGCGCATTCGTCTAGGGGTTTAGGACACCTCCCTCTCAAGGAGGAGATCACCGGTTCGAATCCGGTATGCGCTACCAACAAAGCTAAGTTAGCTATGGACGTCGGGCCCGGTGCGGCGACATAGATGGTTTCTGATCTCATCCTTGTAACAAAACTGTCCCCCAAGGAGGCAGCTAGAGGCTACCTGATTAGCCTCAAGGCTTCCAGCTACTCGCCCCGCTACGTTGAAGCCATGGAGCTAGCCTTGCGTCTCTTCACAGATTACGCCGAGGCACAGGGATGGCCGGAGGTCGGTCGACTTACGGCTTCTAACATTGAGTTTCGCAGTAATTCCACCGGATGTACATAAATGGTCTGGCCGCCAACAGACGGTGCCGACATGGACCTCCTCCTTTTAAGTTTGTTGAACTGATTCGGTACTCAGGCAACCAGGACGCTTAGATACTCTCGAAGGTATTTATAAGGCAGGGAAAAGTGCCCCTCATTTTCAACAAAGGTAGCGTGGCATTTTGGGATGGCATCAGCAACGTAGTGGCCGACCGAGATAGGGACGTTGTCGTCCTGCTCTCCGTGCCACAGGTGGACCTCAACAGGGATGTCCTGAAGCCGGAATTGCCACGGGCGCGTGTATAGCGCGGCTTCGTGATGGACGCCGGCAATTCCCGACCGAAACGCTTCTCGCCAGCTGTCGATAATTTTTTTCGCCAACTCAGGTTTGTCCAGAAACAGTACCTTGTCCGGTCCTTTGATCCCCTCTGTCATCTGCGACTGAACCCTATCCGGATTCTTTCGTACGCCCATAGACGTCAACATCAGTATCAGTCTCCGTATCATTGAGGATTTACCGGGAAATATCCAAGCTGCCCCTTCTTTGCTACCAGGCGCTTCGGATGGGCCCATTCCACAGACGATTGCCGTCGTGGTCAGGCGTTCGGGGATCTTATAGGCGCAGGCGGCTGCGTAAGGTCCACCCCCGGAGATTCCCAGCACAGCGAAACGATCCAACTGCAACGCGTCTGCCAGCTCGACCATGTCATCAGGCCAGTCTAGGAGCTTTCGACCGGACTTGAAATCGGAGAGCCCCATGCCTGGACGGTCAGCTACAATAATGCGAGCATTCAAATCTTCGGGCCGGCAAGCGTCACTAAAATAGGTCCAGTCAAGCCTCGAACCGGGAAAACCATGGAGACAGAAGACCGGCTTGCCATCCGGATTGCCGTATTCAACATATCCCAGTGACCTTCCATCCCTCAACTTAATTTGCTGATTGGTTAAGTCTGACATATGCACCTACTTCTCCGCAACCGACGTTCCGCTGTTGAACTACTTTTTACTCTTAACAATCTCTTTCGTCCAACTGGCAGCACGCTCTAGTTTTCCCTCTTTCACCGGACCTTCTTTAACCTTTTACGAAGAAACCTTCAGGAGGCGCTACGAGAGTACCGCCCTTTCCTTTCAGATTGCCAGCGATTTTTCCTGCGGCATAGCCAAAGATTCCGACCCATCTCGTCGAGAATCTGGTATCGAACGCAGCTACATTAATACCTTTAAGAATAGGCTCCGAAACTTTGTTAAGGAAGTCTTGAATCGCCGGCGTCGGCCTGCCTCCCTGGGTCGGAGAACCGACGATGAGGAGGTCAATAGATTCCAGTTCGGATGGGTTTACTTCACCTGCGCGAAACACTTTAACATTACCGGTAATGGCACCACCAATAGATTTGGCAATTCTCTCCGTATTTCCATATACTGAGTCGTATACTACTAAAGCCTTCATTAGAGACACCTCCACTCCATACTCAATTACCCAGTCTACACCCACATTAACTAAGCTTCAAGCAGACATACCCATATTCAAACTCCGCTTTTCGCGGTTTGTTGTTCAGTTTCGTTATGGGTGAGATAATCTATCGACTATGCAGATAATAATCAAGAGAAAAGGCTAGACAGTCGCTGGTTAGAACAAGGCAGGAAGATATGCGTCTGCTGTCTCGCGATTTCTTCAGGGGTCACGAAATGAGTGAATGTGACATTACGGACGTTTGTCACCTAGTACAACATTCTGGGTTTAGGTTACTCAACAACATACTATATCAGGCTGTCCAAAAAGCTCTTCTGACGTGAGTTAACCACCGATAACTGATTCCTCTGTAGCATCCCAGTCTCTAATGAATGGAGAAATGCTATCAGGTTTTTGCTACTTTCTCCCTTTTTGGGGCTTATTTTAGGCTTATGCCGGGACTAAAATCGGCACTTCCTCTCTGTATCCGAGTGTAGCCATGTGAGCCAATCCGCTATACTTATCAGGGAGATTAACAGAGCCTGCGAGCACTCCCTTCAAAACCTTTTTCACATTGTGAACCAGACACATAAGGGAAAACTCTCCCCTCACCTTCTCCAAACCTCGGAGGCTCATCATTATTCTTCTACGGTTCCATTTCATATTTCCTATGACCGGCTCTACCGTATAAAGGCGTTTCTTGTAGATTTCTCTCCCTTCCTCACTCCTCAGCTTCTCCCTCATCGCTTCCACAAGACTCTCGCGGCCATCCCGCGTAATCCTCCGTGCAGGACCTGTGGTGCACTCTTCCTTTACAGCACATCCCTTACAGAACTTGCCTCGGTATATAATGAACGGTGGCTTGCCTTTCCGTTTCATCTCTTGATATCGCTTTAAGTTCTGGCCCTCAGGACAGATATACACATCCCTCATCTGGTCGTACTGAAAGTTGCTTTTGTGATACCTTGTCTCAGACTTGTCTTTCTTCTCCAGCGCTACAAAGAAGTCATCAGGTATGTAAGCATCTAGCCCCCTCTGCCGGGTATATTCCAGATTCTCATAAGATGAGTATCCAGCATCGGCGCTTGCCTCTTGGGGTAGAGTCCCCAGGTTTTGTTCCACCACTTCTACCATCCTTCTTAACTCGTGGTGGTCAGTCGTTTCCTGAGTGATGTCGGCAGCTACGATTACTTGCTCCTTTTCGTCCACTGCAATCTGTCCGTTGTAGCTGGGCTGGATTGTCCTGCGGCTGTCCTGCATCAGCCGAGATTCCGGATCGGTTATATTGACGCGCTTAAGCTTTTCCCTTTCAAGCGTCTCCCTTGCCTCGTTGAGCTTCTTCAACCGGTATTCCTTTTCCCAGAGTTCCTTTGCCATCTCCGAGCCATCTCCATCAGGATGCTCCTGTTCTTCGCTCTCATCTATCCGGGTTGAGGCTTCGATCATCTGTCTCACTTGCTCCTTGATGCACTTAATCTCCTTCTCAAGACTGTCCCTGTCGCGGCTT
>Ga0209979_1004593_pt1 | contig 11344 bp, 5 predicted proteins | sample AnhtaG_FD_183114 | JGI IMG/M metagenome (GOLD analysis project Ga0209979, IMG submission 183114) | Deep subsurface microbial communities from Anholt, Denmark to uncover new lineages of life (NeLLi) - Anholt_01485 metaG (SPAdes) (version 2) | ecosystem: Environmental > Aquatic > Marine > Oceanic >...
CGATGCGGCGTTTGTGGTCGGCCACAGCGCGTTTGAGCGCCGCGCTGTCCTTGCGCAGGCCGGCGGTAGCTGCCCTGGCCTCTTTCCGTGCGAGTCGCCGGATCTCCTCTTTGATGACTTTCGCAATGTCCGACATGGCGTTCTCCTTTCCGCGTGAGGCCGCGTGCGTCGTTCGTCGAGGGATTGTACCAGGATCAGGGCGGGCAAGGCGCGCTTCTCGATAGTCTGGGGTTCCCATTGGCGTCGCACGATCCCGCTCTTGGCGCTCTCATCGATGTGGTACCCCAACGAGTTGTAGAACAACGAGTTATTGGCAGGCGTCCTCCGGAGAGTCCGGCACGCCTCCAGGGTACGGAGCGCCCCCGGCGGGCCACTGCTGGCGCTCGGGGCTGTCGCTGGAGCTTTTGTTCTTGAAATGGTAGTCTTAACCGTAGCGGAAAACTGCCGGCAAGACCGGCAAGGGGTTGTCCCTGCTAGGAAGTCGCGCGCGACTGGGGCGAGAGAGTAGAAGGGATAGAAGAACCATGCTGGGACTGGAGTTACGCGCAGAGTTCAAGGGGCGTCGGCTCAAGGGCACGTCCATCGAGCTTACCAACAGCACCAACACCGGCGCCACGCAGATTCCGGCTGAGGCATTCCTCGACATCACCTACCCCTCCATCGACCTTCTGAAGTCCATCGAGGCCATCGACCCCAAGCAGGGCCGCCCCGCCGTTCTGTGTGGCGAGCGCGGACAAGGCAAGTCGCACATCATGGCCGCTCTGTATCACGCCTTGGTCAATCCTGAGACGACGAAGAAATGGCTGTCCGATTGGTCGGGCCGCATCCAGAACCCCAAGCTGGCCAAATTCGCCCTTCGCGACAGCATGCACGTCATCGGCGAGAGTCTTCATCATCAAGGCTACAAATACCTCTGGGACCTCCTCTTTGATCGTCATCCGAACGGCGACTGGGCCCTGGGCAAATGGGAAGGGCTGGGCAGCAAGAAGACGGCCGTGCCGCCGTACGAGCTCTTGCGTGAGCTATTCGAAAAGCAGCCCACAGCACTCATCCTGGACGAATACCAGACCTGGTACGATGGACTCACGAATACCAAACAGCAACCTCTCAGGAACTGGGCATTCAACTTCGTTCAGCTCTTGTCTGAGATATCCCAGGAGCGGCCCGATCTCCTGGTCCTGGTCGTGTCAGTCCGCAACGGTCAAACCGACGCGTTCCAGCAGATCCAGCGGGTGAACCCCATCATTGTCGATTTCAAGGGCCCCACGGCAAAACGAGACCGTAAACGCCTGCTGTTGCATCGTCTCTTTGAGAACCGCATCCATATCCATGGCGATGACATCCGCCAAGCGGCTGCTCCGCATGTAAACGAGACGTTTCGCCTTCTGGACGTCCCGGCGGCGGAACACCAACACGCCTGGGACGATTTCATCGAGTCCTGGCCGTTCGCTCCTCACCTCCTGCAACTGCTGGAGGACCAGGTGCTCGTGGCAACGCACGCGCAGGAGACCCGCGACCTGATTCGGATCCTTGCAAGTCTCTTCAAGCGAAACGAAGAGGCGCCCATCATCACGGCGGCTGATTTCCGTCTCGATGATGACGAGAGCGGCATCGAGGCCTTGCTTGACTCGGTCGCCAACCAGCACCATGCAAAACTCCGTGAACGCGCCCAACGCAATCTGTCCGCGGTACAGGATGCCGTCAAGGACCCGGACGCAACCGTGCCGCACTTGAAAGAATTGGTTGGTGCGCTCTGGGTGCGATCCATTGCGGTTGGCAATCAGGTCGGCGCCTCACCCGACATGCTCCAGGTCGATATCACGCGCGACGCCCCTATTGATGACAACGCCTTCAAGGTCGAGCTCGACACCATCGTGGAGAATAGCTTCAACATCCACATTGTTGCGGACCGGCTTGTCTTCAAAGAGGAGGAGAACCCGCAGGCCAAGCTCATGGCCAATGCGCGAAACGACAAGCTATTCACTGAAGGCCAGGACGGTGACCAGTTGGCGCGTGAGATCCGCTATGTCCTTGGTGGAGACGCCGATGTCGCGGGCAGTTTCCGTATCATCGTACTTCCTCAGGATTGGCTGAGGGCTCCTTGGGGCATCGTCGAAGAGAATGATCGTCCAGAGAACTGGGATGACCGCATCCCGCTTCTCGTGCTGCCTGAGACTCCAGACAAACTGAATACCAGACTGGGCAAATGGCTCAAAGACCACCTTCAGCAGCGCCGCAATGCTGTCCGGTTCATTCTTCCTGTTGCTGGATCCCCGAACGTCTTCACAGACCGGAACCTGCTTATCCTCGCCCGAGCGGTCTACTTGGCCAATTCCTGGAAGCAGAGCAACCGCGAATACGACAAGCTTCATCGCAAGTACGAGGGCGAACTGCGCAGCGTTATCAAGAACCGCTACGACCGGTTTGCCATTCTCGATACCTGGAATTTCGGCGATCCGTCCCGCTGCACATTCCACGAGGCCCCGCACAAAGCGCAGGGCCCCAAAATTCCCGAGGCCATCGACAAGTACATCCGCGAAAGCCTCTTCATCCCCGAGGATTTCGAGGCGGTGGTTCTCGCCGCGGCCGACAACAACGACACTGCAAGAAAGCTGCTCAAGGAACTCCAGGAGCCCCGGCCAAATCAGGAAGACTGTATTCCGTGGCTTGGTGAAACGCTGGTCAAAGAGCAGATCATCCGCGTCTGCGCCAAGGGGAAGATAGCCATCAATCTCCGGGGCATGGAATACCTGCAGAAAGCGGATGATGAATCCGAGGAGGCTGCCTGGCGGCGCATGCGCGGGCGACTCGGAACGGGCAAGCACCTCGAGGAAACGCATATACTCAGGCCGCAGGCCGTCCCCGCCACAGGCGGCGTGCAGCCTCAAGCGGGTGGCCAAGGGGGACTCTTTGGCGGTGGCGGCCAACCCGGTGGTTCAACCACGGTCACGACCCCGGGGGGAGCAACGATTGAGGGAGATGGTGGAACCCCGACCGGAACAGGCGCAGGAACCGGCACTGGTACAGGCCCTGATGGGGGTATTTTTGGCGGAAGCGGGGCTAAGACTCCCCTTTCCGCGCCAGCGAACAGTGCCCTGAACCTGCTTGGCCAACTGGAGCTTTGGGGAGTCAACCCTGGCAGCCAGTTGCACGACCTCAGCCTTAAGGTGGACCAGTTGACCGGCGCGCAGCTTCAGAAGCTGCTCAAGGATCTGCCGGATGGATTGAAATACGAACTGAATGTCGAGAAGGAGGAGGACTGATGCCGCTCGCGCTGGACCTGCTCCGAAAACTTCAGGAGCAGACCCCACAGGAGGCTTGGGACACGATTTTCGCCCATGCCTGGGGGCTCTGTGCGGGCGCGCTGGACCAGGATACCGCGGTTGCTCAAGTCACCAAACGCGATCGCGAGTTGGGGGCGCTTGACCTGTTCCTTTCGACGGCCGGTTGGGACCTGTGGACCGTATACGAGGCCTCGATTCCAAGAACGTCCAGAGAATTGGCCGGCTGGTGGGCGGCTCAGCCCGACGGCAAAGCCGTGCTCATCCTCGACGCACTGTCCTTGCGGGAACTGCCTTGGCTGCTCCAGGGCGCGCAAGATAACGGGTATACCATTCATCAGGCCAAACCCACTGGTGCGGAGATACCGGCGGACACTACTCCCTTTGCCAAAGCCCTGGGGTTTGCACAGCGATCGGTGCTGGCAAACAACGGCGCCGGCGGGGCACACAAGCTGCCCGGCGCCACGACGGATTGCGTGGACGTCCCATGGGCAGATTGTGTCGGCCTCATCGGCAGTCAGAAGAACTGGGTCCTGTGGCATCAGTGGCCGGACCACCGCTTGCACTACCTGGATGATGCCGGCAAGGGACTGGATGCCATTACCAAGGAAGCCGCGGAACGTCTCAGCGACGAAGCCTTCTGGAAACTCATCGGCCGGCTCACTACAGGCCGTAGACTGATCATCACGGCCGACCATGGCTATGCGGCCACCGGTCATTTCCCGGACACCTCGAACAAGGACCACGCGGATTACCTCAAGAACCTTTTCAAGAGTGGTCGCTGGGCCCCAGCGGATGGTTCTGAAGGTGGTTGGGTACCGCCCATTGACCTCGTGTTGGACACGGACCACGGCTCCAACCGTTTCGTGCTTGGACGGCGCAAGTGGAGGGCCCAGGGTGGATACCCGACCTTGGCGCATGGCGGCCTGACGGTCCTCGAGGTGATTGTCCCCTTCATCGAACTATCTCGTTCTCAGGGAGTTTGAAACAGATGGCGCGGCGTGACGGACAGACGAAAGCGGAATGGTTGGCGGAGGAAGTCGCCAAGGCGGTAGGCGCGGGCAAACCCGCCAACGTCGAGACCGTCGACTTCTCCGATCCGGACCGGCCGAAGACCTGTCTTGAAGTGGATTTCCCGATCCTGCCCATCAATCAAATCGCCGCCATCGAAGGCAACGCGGGAAAGCCAATCTACCAGATGTCCAAGTGGTGGGCACGCCGCCGCAGCAGTGTATTCCGCGCCATGCTTATTGCGGCCGGCATGAAGGCTCCTGAAGATCCCGCCGAAGCCGCCAAAGCCGTCTGGGACGTCTACTACGCGAACCACCAGAAGAAAGGTGCCTTCAAAGGGATCAAAGTAGCCGACGTCTTCATGGGCGGCGGAACAACGGTCATTGAAGGCTCCCGGCTAGGCATGCAGATGTACGGCGTCGACCTCAACCCGGTAGCCTGGCTCATCGTCAAGAACGCTCTATCGGATGTCACGAAAGAAGAGGTAGAGGCGCTTCTGGCCGATATCGAAGCCGAGGTGAAGCCCCAGATCATGCCGTTCTACGCATGCGACGGCCCTAATGGTGAGAGAGGGAAATGGCTCAAGGTCGATACCGGCGAGGTCATGGGCGACGATTTCGACCCGTTCACTGTACCTCCCGAGCAACGCAAGGAATACTGCTACGAAGGCCCGGAGATCATTTACACCTTCTGGGCCAAGCACGGGCCCTGCCAGGTCACCGGGTGCGGCCACCGCACGCCCATCATGACATCACCCGTCATGGCCGTGAAAACCCTCACCGTCAAGTACTGGGGACACAAATGCCCGAAGTGTAAGGAGCGGTATGACATTGAGGACAAGGGGGCCCGCATGGCTCCCGATGTGCCGTTGGTCGTAGCCGAGAGTGAACGGCCATTTGCCACACTGAGAGAAGACCTCAGCGTGACCTGTCCTCTATGTGATTCTGAGGAAAACTTCGTGGACCTTCCCGGCAAGGGAAAGCGAAGAAAGGTCGAGCTTTCGTTGCTGGTTCATCCCGAATGGCTCGCCGGCGAATCGAAGACCGACCGAAATGGGAACGAGTACGGGGGAAGTGCCACGGACTCGCCTGAAGCCACGGCACGATGGAACAAGGCCCGCGCCAGAAAGATGCGACTGGTCGAGGTGCGTGGGCCTCTGCCAGACGAAGTAACCTGCCCGGAAACGGGCGTCACATTCCAAACAAGTACCGCGGGTGGCACTGTCCCGAAGAAGTCCCATTACGCCTGCGCCGCCTGTGGCACCGTCCAGGATATTCTTAAGACTGTCAAGGCATCGAAGAAGACCGGTCCGATGGCTGCGTACGCCGTCCAGGGCTACTCTCCATCACTTGCTCGTTCCTCGAGTGCCTATGCTGGTCGTTTCCTTGCTTCAATTGATGAAACACGTGCGTTCGATGCCGCGCATGAAGAATGGGAGAAGCGAAAGAACACGGACCTTGCCGGCTACTGGCCTCAAAGCGAGTTGCCCTATGGGTTTATGACGCACATGAATAACGGGGGAATTCCGAATCACGGATACACTCACTGGTGGACCATGTTTAACCCCAGGCAGCTGCTCTTTCACGCCCTTTTTCTTAAGGCAGTGACGCTGGCGGATGAGAATCGCCATTCCCAAGGAGCACGAGAAATCGTGCTTGGGGGGTGGCAGCAGATGCTTCGCTACCACTGCATGTTTTCAATCTGGCAAGCAAGTTACGACAAGATGATTCCTCATTTCTCCAGCAACAACTACTACCCGAAATCAGCGCCTGTGGAAGGCAACGCATTTGCACCCATGGGCGCGGGAACCATGAAAACTCTAAAGTCTTGGCTGTCTGATGCGCTCCAATGGCGTGCGGACCCTTGGGAACTTGTTTCCAACGGACAGCTTTCGGCCGTGGAAGAGGAGATTACCAGCTGTCTCACAGGAAAGAGTGAGAGAACCCTGACGAAGGACGCCAATCTTCGTGATGACGACTGTGTGAAATGCTGTTCTGCGACGGACATAGGCTTTATCGAGAGTGCCTCACTGGATTTGGCTGTTACCGATCCGCCTTTTGGAGGCCTCCTGCACTACTCGGAGCTGTCCGATTTCTTCTACGTTTGGCTCAGACTTGCCCTGAGAGAGCAGTATCCGTCTGAGTTTAGTCCTGAGTATACGCCGAAGACCTTGGAAGTCGTTGCAAATCGAGCTCGGGAACCCGAGGATCCTGATGGTTTTTATAGAAGGCTCCTAACAGAATCTTGGCGTGAAGCTTATCGCACACTGAAGCTTGGGGGAATGCTCGCCTTCACCTTCCATCACAGCGAAGACGCGCCGTGGGTTGACGTCTTGGAAAGCTTGTTTGACGCGGACTTTTACCTCGAAGCGACATACCCAATCCGAAGCGACGAGACAAAAGGGCAGGGATCGAAGCCTGGCACATTCGGCTCGCAGAAGATTGAATACGACATTATCCACGTGTGCCGGAAGCGGCGTGAGGAGCCCCAGTGGATTAGCTGGGCAAAGCTGCGTCGTCAGGTTGTCAAGGAGGTGCGGCATCTTCAGGCCTTACTGGAGCATCATGCCAAAGAAGGACTTCCGGAGGCCGACCTGCAGGTCATCCGCAGAGGAAAAGCCCTCGAATACTACTCGCGCCACTATGGCAAGGTTTACATCGACGAAGACACGCCTATAGGCGTAGCCGAAGCGTTGGCGGGCATCAACCAGTTGCTGGAGGAAGAGACCGGCCAGGTCACCGACCCGCCGCCGGTTACCGCGGAGCCGTTCACGCGGCTGTTCCTGCGCCTGTTCCAAGAATCGACCGAGTTGGCTCGGGATCAAATACAGAAATTTCTCCGTGGCACGGGCATTGCCCCTAGCGAATACGAGGCGCGGGAGTGGTGCAAACAGGAGAAGAAAGTCTACTACGTGGTCTCTCCTCTCGAAATCGCCCGGGAATGGCACGGCAAACACCGGCGTCGGCTCGTGCACGACTACGACCAAGCGGCTGTCCTGGTGGGCGCCTGCTACGAAGGCAGCGGCATCAACGCCACCGAGACGCTCAACAACCCCAACTTCAAACCACACCCGGCGCTGGGTGACCTGCTCCAATGGCTGGCCTCCAAGGCCCCTGATTCCGACACCCGGACCGCCGCCGCCCGTGCCGAGAACCTGTATCGCACCTGGAAAGTCACGCACGAACAAGAGGTCAAGCAGCTTGACCTGTTCTTGGCAGAGGAATGACGTGTTGGTCTCAGGCACTGAGCAAAGTGAAGGTTCTTAGGGGAGCTTCGGCCGATGGAATTCCTCAGGGATGACAGCTGGGCACGCCGAGGGGTGACGCTTCTCTGGGATGCCGAGGGGTTAATGGAGATCGTGCAGCCCCATGGTGTCGTACCGCTCCGTCGTTTCTTTCGTATGAAGGGCCAGTGGCCAGATGACCTGCCTGCGTCTGGCGGCGATGCCTTGGTGGTGGCCGGGCTCGATGGGTGCCTGGATGCACTTGAGGAGCAGGATGCCGTTCAGTGGCTTGAAAACGACCTTCGTGGGATGTTGCTTGAATTCCAGCAAGCCTATGAGGGGCAAGCGGCGTTGGTCTTCTGGCTGCCGACTGGCAGGTCGCGTCTGAGCATGAACCCCGCAACGGAGCACTACACGTGGAAGTGTTCCACTTCGCATTCAGGTGCAGAACTGGACATTGGACGTTGCCTTTGGAGCGGCGCGCAGTTTGACCTCAAGCGCATTGTCCGTTCAGACGAACCGAATCCCGACTACGATGGGACCGCTTGGATTGGCCTCTTTCACCCGAGAAGCTCATGACCGTACCTGTGGAGACATTACAGCCGGGTCTGCGGGTCCGGCATCCCGAATTTGGCGAAGGCGTTCTAGTGGAGGCGCCGCGGAACGGTTATGTCCGCGCATTCTTCGGGGTTGGTGACCGCCAGGTTCCTGTCGACGTTCTTGAGCCGCTTCTTAGCGATGTTGAGCGTGTCCTCGCCGGCGTCCGTGGTGATGCGGAACGGTTGCGATTGGTTTGGCTCTCCTACGAAGCCCACGCGCTCCAGCAGATCGAGAGCGCGGCAGCCCTCACCTCTGCTCGGATTGACCTCCTTCCCCATCAGGTGGTGCTAACGCATCGCATCGCGACGGGCTCGCCTCGGCGGTTCCTTATTGCGGACGAGGTTGGGCTGGGCAAGACCATCGAGACGGCCCTAGTATTGCGCGAGCTTGCCAGTCGGGGAGAACTTCGTCGGGCGCTTATGGTCGTGCCGGCAGGATTGGTCAACAACTGGCACCGGGAGCTTAACGAGGTCTTCCACCTGGATTTTGAGGTCTTTGGTAGCGAAGGCGACGTTACGGACCGGAAATCCAACGCATTTGCAAAGCATGACCGTCTGATCGCAAGCATTGATACACTCAAACGCCCTGCGCGCGTACGGCGCCTCGAGGAAGCGCCGCCCTGGGACCTGGTCGTGTTCGATGAGGCCCACCATCTGACCGCAAACCGCTCGGGACATCGAGTCCGCAAGACGGAGAACTACAAGCTAGCGGAGGTGTTGAAGGGGCGGGCGCGGGATATGCTCCTGCTCTCTGCCACACCGCACCAGGGCGACCATTTTCGGTTCTGGATGCTTATTCAGCTCTTGAACCCGACTCTGGTGCGTAGTCCAGAGGATATGGTCAACAACCGCCACCGCCTCAATGCCCTCGTCTTCCGTCGAACCAAGGCGGACGCATGCCGATCAGACGGCGCAGCGCTGTTCGCTCGCCGCTGGGTACATACTGAGTCCTTTACCATGTCGGAATCCGAGCGTCAATTCTACAACGAGCTGCGAGAATACCTTCAGGACGGCTTCGCTTTGGCCAAGCGACAAGGGAAGGCGGGGCAGGCCCTCGGCTTCATCATGGCCATCTTCCAGAAGATCGCCGCTTCCAGCTTCGCAGCCGTTCGGCGGACACTCCGACGTCGGGTCATTGGGCTCACGATCCACGAGGCTATTGAGCGGGATGAAGCGCTCGACATCGACGGCCGAGAGAAGCTCTACGAAGAAGCCCGACGCCTCATCCATGAAGAGCATGGTCTACCGCAGGACTCCATCGGACGAGGGGAAGCGGACCGGATTCTGGCAGACCTCAAGCTGCGCCTTCTCAAGAAAATCCAGGAAGAAGACCTGGCAATTGCCGCCAGTTCTGCAAGCGGCGAAGAGGCCGCTCAGACAGGTGAGGACCTAGCAGCCACGAGCATCAACATAGGGCTCCCGGTGGAGCGCGAGCGCATCTACTCGCTGCTGGAGAACTTCCCCAAGGACCAGGAAACCAAAGTCGTCAAACTCCTGCAGGGACTGGGGGCACTCTGGCGTCAGAACGACCGCGAACGCATCGTGATTTTCGCGACGTACCTGGGCACGGTGGAACTCCTACAGCGAAGCATCGAGGAGGCGTATCCCGGCCAGGGCGTTGTCGTTCTTCGTGGTGGCGACCACGGCGCCAAACTGGCCGCCGAGCGACGGTTCAAGGCGGAGGACGGCCCGCGCGTGCTCATCTGCACTGCCGCTGGCCGAGAAGGCATCAACCTTCAGTTCGCCAGGGTTCTCTTCGACTTTGATCTGCCGTGGAACCCCATGGACATCGAACAGAGAATCGGTCGAATACATCGGTACGGTCAGAAGGACACGGCGCAGGTCTACAACTTGGTGCTGTCAGACACGATTGAAGGACGGATATTCCTGCTCTTGAACGACAAACTCAACGAAATCGCTCGCGCCGTGGGGAAAGTCGACGATGACGGCAATATCGCCGAGGACTTGCGGTCGCAGGTCCTGGGCCAGCTCTCCGAGCGCATCAACTACGACAAGCTCTATCAACAAGCCCTTTCGGACCCCGAACTCAAACGGACGGACATTGAACTCGAGGCAGCATTGACGAACGCCAGTGAGGCCCGGAAAGTGGTGAGCGACCTGTTCCAGGATCTGGAAGGCTTCAACCTGGACGATTACAAGCCTTTCGAGGACGTGACCGGCGACCTGGAAAGGCTGGTTTCGTTCTTGCGCCGGGGCGTTGAGGGTAGCCTCAGGTCAATCACGCAAGATGGCCCGGGAGCTTACGCCGTAGTGGATTCAAGAACCGGCGCCACCACACGATTTACCATTGACCGCGATGCAGCTAAGGACAGTGAGTCACTAGACCTGCTCGGGCTCGACCATCCCTTGGTTCAGGAGGTCTTGCAGCAATATCGTGACCTCGCACCAGACCAACTAGGAGCAGCCGTCCGAGGCAATGGCCATGAACCCGCGGTTCTCACCTGGTGGTCTGTCGAAGCACATGGCAGAAGCGGCGAGCGTCGGTTCTATGTTCGCCAAGTCGCCGTCAGCCGCAATGGCCAGCGCCTACCCCAACTGGACGCCCAAGCAGAAGCCGCTTTCTCACTGCCGCCTGCAGAACCACAACTCGACGTGCAGACGCGGTCGACCTTCCTCAAGCAGCACATCGAGCCCATGCTTCACCGCGATCTCGAGCACAATGGGCTTATCCCTGCCGGCGGCGGCTTCTCCGCGAAGCTGATTGCCTGGGTGGAAATCGCGGGTAAGCAAACTCACGTCAGCCAAGGATGCCCTTGAACGCATCGCGCTGAGATTATTCGCCACCAGCAGCTTGTGTTCTTCTCCGGGTGTTCGCCGAGCATCGCGCGAGCGTGTACCCTAAACTGTACCCTGGAACGGAAAGAGCCTCAGATAGGACATTTGCGGGAGTTTGGTGCGGAATCCAGGGAAAGCCGCCCGGATCGTTCAGCCACACGCCAGTCTGTTTCCCTTCCGAGTGTTTTCTTCCAAGTCCTTGTTCTGATGGCCGTTCCGGCCGTTGCCTTCGCGACCGCCACCTCCCCTTACCGTTGGTGCAGGAACCCACAGGTAGACACCGTGTTTCGCCACTGAAATGTCCTGGCTTCGGCTGCCGCATAAGGGAGTAGAAAGCGGTTCACGCTTGGTGAAGGACAACAACGACGGCCGTCGGTGCGCGGTCGCGCGGGTCCACGGAATGGGTGTAGTGGAATGCCCAACTCCTCGACGAG
>Ga0209979_1004595_pt1 | contig 11342 bp, 13 predicted proteins | sample AnhtaG_FD_183114 | JGI IMG/M metagenome (GOLD analysis project Ga0209979, IMG submission 183114) | Deep subsurface microbial communities from Anholt, Denmark to uncover new lineages of life (NeLLi) - Anholt_01485 metaG (SPAdes) (version 2) | ecosystem: Environmental > Aquatic > Marine > Oceanic...
AGTTGAAGGTAAATTAATTGAACACCTTCGAAATGATTTAAACGTACGGTCAAGAAACTTAACAAAGAAATCTGGAGCAAGACGTTACTTTGTTTTGTTTAGTTGGGTTTGCTATGATTTCTTTAATCGAGAAAAATATGTAAAATCTGGATTTAAGAAATGGAATACTGTGTGGAGAGAACGAGCTATTGAAAAATTTAATAAATTAAAAAATGCCAGGTAAAATAAATTTGAGATCTTTTAATTTAGTTTAGTTCCACAACTCTTACAGATTTTAGCATTCTTAGGATTTTTATCGTATCCACACGCAAAACAAACCAAACCTTTAATATCTTCTGGTTGTTCAAAATCAAATCTTTCCTGCTTTGGTTGAGATTGTTGTTCGTGAGTTGAGTCTGATTCAGGATTCAAACGTTTTTTTACATAATCTTCATCGTGGGGTGTTATAATTTTAAAATCTGTTGAAGTATGAATCTCTTTGAATCCCTTAGGTATGTTTTTTAATTCAGACTCTTCTACAGTTGTAATATCATTATTAACAACAGCTTCACTATGTTCAGTCTCTTCTTTTTCAATCTTATGAGATGTTACTTTCTCATCTTCAATTAAATCAGAAGTAATTTCTTCTTGAGTATCTTCTTCTTGTATATAATTCTCTTCTTCGAACAGAACTTTTTCTATTTGACCAGCTTTCAGATTTTTTATATGAGCTACAATACCTTTAGTTCTATTGATAAGCATATTCTTATAAGTAGCGTTAATATTACGGGATTTTGAAAAATTCAACGTTAATTCAGAAATTTCTAACCAAATTTTTATAGCAGACTCAATTTCATTTCTTCTTTCGTAGCCTTTAGCTAATGCGACTTTAGTTTTTAGTGCTTCATTAAATTTTTCAACATCCATCCGTGATTCTACCCATTCTTATTTAAATTACAAGTTTTACATGTAAATTCATATTATTAAATATTTATTTGATTATTCCCAAAAATTAAAATTTCCTAACACTACTATTTCTTTAAGATTAAATATGAATTTAATTTCTCTCATTGTAAAGCACTTAAAATAACTAATATGTCTCTAAACCCATTTTCATCTAATGAAATAAAAAATCTTCGGGAAGTAATCGAAAAATATGGATGGAAAATAAATGGTGACATAGAAAATTATTTTCGATATAGCTTGAAAAAGGAGAAAATTATTATATTTACTATAAAATTTCCTATAACACTACCAATAAGGCTAAATGTTCCATTTGAAGTTGTTAGTTTTCGAGTTTCAATAGCATTTCAAATTTGGAACTTGGATCAAAATTCTTTTACTGCAATACTTTATTTAATGAAAGCTCTTAGAAGTTTAGCGATATCTCTCACCTTGGAACATTCATTTCCGATTATGGGAAAAGAGCAGAAAATCATTAGTTTACTAAATTTGATAATGCCAGAATTAATAAGAGGAGAAAATGAGAACACTTGGCTAAATCGCATCAGAATTTCCCTCTTAAATAAGAGAGAACAATTAAAGGATTTTACAATTGATAGACATAAGAATCTTATAGAATCTCTCAAAAATATTGGATTAGAACCTAGTTTTGATTTACCCTGGGAATTAAAGAATGGAGTTCCCAAAATAAGAACATCTGAAACATTATTTTTTTCAAATAAGGGTGAATCTAATGAATTCTTTATATTTGAGAAAGGTTTTCTTTCATATTTCAAAGACCTCGAATATAAAAAATTCTACATTAGGAGTTCTTTTGATACTTATTCTCCATACATATTGAATGCCTTATTTAATGATATTCCTGATTTTAAGTTAGAAGAATTAGTGGAAAATTGGATTAAATTCTCCAGAATCATTTTGAATTCAATCTTAAAAGTTATTGAAGAGGATAAAATCAATCAGAATGAACTTCTAAACTTTAGACCTTCAAAGGAACTAATCTATAGAAGTAAAAACTTTATCTTAGATCAGAATAATTTCCCCTTTTCACCATTATGTTATGAGAGTTCAATAGCTAAAGAGTTATTTCAAATACATAATAATTTATTTGATAAACCACCAACCAATTTCGAAGTAATTGAAACTATAAATCAATATACTGAGGCAGAAGAGCTTATTAAGAATTATAGTTTTGATGAAGCGACAAAAAAACTCAATGAATCATTAAAAGTTTTTAATAAGAATCAACAAAAAAAAGTAGTTGTATCAATCCTTTTGAAATTAAGGAAAATTGCAGCCCTTTTAAATAATGAAGATTTAGCACGCAATTACTTGGAAAGCGCTCTTGGTGTTGCTAAATCAGGAGAAGTGCCGATAGATTACATAATAAAAATACATTATAAATTAGGAATTAGTTATTTCAAGCAGAAAGATTATGAGAAGGCATTAAATCACTTTAATATAATTATCAATTTCTTAAAAAACGAAAAAATCCCTTTCATTAAAGAAGATTATGTTGGAATGGCATACCTTCACATCGGACTAATCTATTTGGAACAAAATAAAATTATTGAATCAAAAGCTTATTTTAGACGAGTGCTTGAAATCGGGAGCAAATTACCTAAAATCAAGTTAACATACTTTTTAACTCGTGCTATTAGATTTAAAAATCAAGGAAATCTTTCACAAGCTCAAAGATTCTTAAAAGCAGGCTTAAATAATACTGATTTTAATTTTAATGATGATCAAAATCAGAATGTTTTTATTGATTATATTCTAGAATTAGCTGAATTCTATATCCATCATAGAAAAGATTCCAAGAAAGCAATTTACTATTTGAGCAGTTTAGAAAACCATCTTTCCCCTAAAGAAATCAATAATATAGAGAGAGCTATACGGTGGAACTTGTTGATGAGTGATTATTACAAGATTATAGAAAGAAATAACCAGAAATCACAATTTCATATAAAACAAAGTCGAAATTTAAAAAATCAACTTCAGAAAATTGGAGTAGGTGAATAATAAAAAAAGATTTTATCTTTTAAATTTAGATCTTTTAGCCCCAATACTATCTTGTTGACCTCCAAATCGACCATTAACAATTCGAGCTTTATATAAATCCCGAAATCGCATTCTTGGAGATTTCTTCTTTCGAGAATTCACTCCTGACCTTTCTATTTTAGGAGTCTGCATTTTAACCTTTCCAGCTTTTGTTAATGAACCATGAGAACCAGGCATTTTCTTCTGATCAACTCAATTTTATTATTATTAGTATGATTATATAAATAAATTCAAATTCTTAAATTTTGCTGTTAAAAGCTAATCTTAAAGATCGGACTCCAATTTTTTATTAAATTTATTAGTAATTTTTTTAATTAAACTAAATCTTATTTTAAGTTGCATTATGCCTGAAGAAGGATTTGATAATAGTATTGTTAAAAAGGGTGAAGAAAAAATATTGTACGGGGTTAATAAAAAAGTCTGTTTTGCATGTGGGGAACAAATTGACAAAGATACAGAAATTTGCCCCTATTGCAAAACGCCTATTGAATAATTCTTTCATCCAAATATCTTAAAGCTAAAGAAATATTATAATTTATACTAATTAAATTATAAAACGTAGGCATTTCTGTGAGCTTTAAAGGTAAAAACACGAAGAAAAAAAGTTCATTTGCTGTATGGATTTTAATATTCATTTTAATTACATCCCTAACTTTTATATTATCTCTATTAATCAATCCATTTTGGTGGATCTTACTTCCTATATCATTGTTCTTGATTATCATAGTTCAATTGACTTCACGTTATTTCTGGTTAGAAAAAGAAAATTGTCCACGTTGTAATGCACCTATAAGTAAATATGGTGAATTTTGTAGAAATTGTGGTCTCAAACTATGGTTCAAGTGTCTTTCATGCGGCAAATATATGCGTGCTGATACTAAATTTTGCGAGAATTGCAATATTAAACTTGAACATTCGATGGAAGAAAAAGAAACATTTCAGTATGAAATTATTGAAAAAGGTTCTCCTTCCCCCAAAAAACCTAATTTTTGTGCCAATTGTGGTGCTGAATTGAAAAACACAGAAACCATTAAATTTTGTGAAGAATGTGGGGAAAAAATATAACATTTCTAATTTGTTAATCCTTCTCTCTTCTTAGACTTGAATAAAAATGATAAAGCAGTCCATAAAACTAAATAAATAAGAATATTTCTTATAAAAATTAGTAAATTCTCATTATAATAAGCCAATTTAAGAAAGTAAACCGAAAACAACCAAGTAATATTCAATGTTATAATATATGGCGCAAACTTCCGGAAAAAGGTCTCCCTTCGCTTCAAGATTAAATAAATATCAATGATGATAGGAATAATATGAATATAATCGTAGTAGAGAAACAAAACAACAAATTCATAGACTACAATAATACTTAAAGGCACAATCGAATAAATTAAAAAATTGTTTACATAGGGATTTCTACGATAAAATAACCATGCGATTGAAAGCGAAAAATACCATTGGCTAATTGTAAAAATTATTATATTTGCACCAGGATCTCCATGTTGTTTGGCTCCATATAGGAATGTATCTAATGGTTGCCATGAAAACGGAATTAAAAATTGGAAAGTTAATGATATTAATATAGCTATAGCAAACTGGATAATAGTGATAGTGTGTAAATTTAAATTAGAAAATATGGTTTTCAAAGGTTTCAAAATTCTATTATGTTTTTTCAAATTAATTAAGATAAATAATAAATCCTATAATGATAGAATATTTTTTATCCTTATAGATTAAAATTGGTGAGATAAACAATTTCAGAAAAAAGAAGAGAAACCTATAATAGAAAAAATGGTCCGAGAAAATCAGTTTACCTTCCTAAACCAAGAATCCCCCCAGTAGAAGAAGCAGATTGGGATGATGATACTCGAAATTTGATTGAGGGATGGGGAAAGATGAATAATAATGCTCCAGCTCCAAATATTATGAAAACTCTGGGCAATTATTCGAAGTTATATAACCGATGGCGTGTTTTTGGTAATCATATTTTATATAAATGTTCACTTCCCCTTAGAGAAAAAGAAATTCTTATTCTACGCATTGGATGGCTCTGTAATTCGGAATATGAATGGGCTCAGCATTCTGTTATCGGAAAACGAGCGGGACTTAGTGATGAGGAGATATTAAGGATTAGAGATGGTCCTGATGCTGAAGGTTGGAGCCCTTTTGATGCTCTTTTACTACATGCTGTAGACGAATTGTATGTTGATTCCTTTATAAGCGATACTACATGGAATGAGCTTGCGAAAACTTATGATAAGCACCAACTCATGGATCTGGTCTTTACTGTTGGTCAATACAATTTAGTTTCGATGGTACTCAACTCCCTCGGACTTCAACTTGAAGAAGGTATGAAAGGTTTTCCGAAAGCATAAATGAGGATTTCCTACTCTTTAATTTTTCTTCCTTTATTTAATCAATTAACCTCAAATATCATGGTTAATTAAAAAAAAATATAAATTTCATAAATTCTTTAATAATTTAAATCACCAAAGGGGACTTGGTGTAGCCCGGTGGCACAGCAGGCTCCAGATCCTACAAGCAAAAGCTGTTCCGTGGACACCTGTCGGTCGGGGGTTCAAAAAGACTCGTTTTAAACGGGTTTTGAACAAATCCCTCAGTCCCCATTTATTTAAACCTTAATTTTCTACTTGTATAATAAATTATGTTATTCGTTTAATTGAAGAGAAACAAAAAAAAAGAATAAGAAATATATGAAATTATTATTTAAGTAAGAAAAGAAAATAAGACTAATTATTGAATGGACGAATTATAGGTTTTTCAACCTTTCTTGTTCTTTTTGCTTCTTTTTTTCTATTTTTTTCTTTTGTTTTTCTAGCTTTTTTCGTCTTTTTGCTTCTTGATTCGCTTGTTTTTCTCTTACCTTTCTTTCTTGTTTCAGCCTTTCAAGTTCCAGTTTTTCTTTTTCAATGGCTTCTATTTCTGCTCTCTCTCTTTCTACCCGTTCCTTTTCTAATCTGATCTCCTCTTGTCTTTCTCTTTCAATTTTTTCTAATTGAGCTTTTTCTGCTTGTTCTTGCTTTAATCTTTCTCTTTCTTTTTCTTCTCTTTCTAGACGATCTCTTTCTTGTCTTTCCCTTTCTCGCCTTTCACTTTCCTTTCTCTCCTTTTCTTTCCTTTCTCTCCTTTCTTTCTCCAAGCGAATGCTCTCTAATCTTTCTCTTTCTTTTTTCTCTTCTTCTTCGATTTCAAAAAACCATGAGTCTACTTTTTGAATTAATTCCTGTTTTTCTTTTACTGATAATCCAAAACTAGGTTCTTTTTTCAAGTAAATATTAGCATATTTACTCATTTCCCATATTTTTTTCTGTTGAGTAGTAGTTGATCTAACACCAATTTGTCTCATACTTTCCCTAGCGATTTCAAAAGCTTGTCCAATAGATCGCATTTCATAATCTTCTTCAATCACCTTTTTTAAATATAACAATATTTGTTTAATATCTGCTGCAGGTTGATGGGGTAATGGTTTAAATTCAACCTTTTCGGATTTCAATGTTTTTAGCTCAAATTTTTCTTGTTTATAGTCAGGTGTTGCTGTGGTTCTAATTTGGGTACTTCGAATATCATTTTGTTGAAGATATACTGGTTCTTCTACCATTTTAGGAGTAATTATGGGTTCTTTTTTTGCTTTTCTTTTAAACTGTATTGGCCAACTTGCAAAAGCATACAAGCGATCTTCTGCGGAAGCAAAAATTGATTCTTTAGATGACCTCGTAGAAATTGAATCTCTTTGTTTCGAAACAATCTGTGGTACACCAGATGATAACATTGTTGATGCTTTTTCTAATATTGAGAATAGATACATAGGATCAAACTCAAGATCAGAATAAATGCTCTTCAAGGAATTAATATTACTTTCAATTATACTGAGATTTACAAGAGATAGTGTTTCTTGTAAGTGTTGATCAGCTGCAAAAATTATCCCATTTAATCCTGCGACTGAATTCAAGTAGAAATCATCGGGTTTTCCTCTCATTTTATCAGAAACTAAAATCTGATTGTAAAAATCCCAATGAGTACTCAAAAGCATATGACCATCTTTAACAATTTGATAGGAATCGTCTCTACGGATTCTATCCATCATTTCCAAAAATATATCTTTATTCGGTATGAATACATTTCTCATTAATGCACCTTTTATGAACGTTAAATGATTTTCTGTCTTATAAGACAAATCGACCGGAACTTTAATCACTTCTTCTGCGATTATAACATCATGGTCATCTTCTAAAGTAACATTTGCTGATGTAGCCATGTGGTCATAAACGAAGTCAGATAGTACTAATCCTGTTAAAATTCTATTATCAGTAATATATTTGCCAGATTCTAATTCAAATTTTAGAAAATAATATCCTAGACCAAAAAGGTAATGAAGAGTTCCTCTGGACATTTCAATGGAATAATCATAACCGGTTAAAAAGATAACTGTATCTGAAACTATTCTTGATACATGATGATGAGCATACATTCCTAATGTGGGATAACCTAATAAGTCTCCCCAACTGGGTATCATAAAAAGCGAGTTGCTGGGAAATAATTTGTTCTCCAATTTCTGTTTTTCAATTCTTTCTTTTTCAAGCCGTTCTTTTTCAAGGCGTTCTTTTTCTAACCTTAGGTTTTCCAATTTTTCCTTTTCAAGTCTTTCTTTTTCCAGTTGGTCTTCATTTAATTTTTCTATCCCCATAATATCAACCAAAAAGATATAGTTATAATTTCTTTAAAAAATTGATTTCTTACATATTATTATTAATAACTAATAATTTATGATTTTTTCTTCACAAATTGATATCTTATTATCAACCCAAGGAAAAGAAAACGATGTATTATTCCTTTAAGTAGTTGCACACTTTAAATAAAAATATATATTTAAATGCTTACAATACAATGAAGGAAGTAAGGAAATGGATCCTTATAATTTATGCAGTCCGTTTATGTGAAGATACAAAGGAAAAAAAGAGAAATTTTATGAAATTATTATTTAGAAGATGTAAATTTTAAAATTAAAAATTATTTTTCAAGAATCTCAGTAGTAAATTAGTGATTTTTTCTGCTAAAATAGTAAAAATGTGCACCATAAAATTAATATGAACAACTAACAATTATTTAATTTAGAATTAAAGAAGTTTAAGGTTTCAATAATGTATCGAATCGAGAAAATTGGGGAAAATCAGCTTTATATAAAGGTATTAGGTACATTTCCACCCTCAGTAGCAAAACGTTTCATAAAAGAATTTAATAAAAACACGAAAAAATCAAAGTTATTCTCTGTAATTATAGATGGGGTGGATTTTATTTTGCTCAACCTTGAATCATTTGAAATAATTTTAGATTTCCTAAAAAAGAACAATGAAAGATTGAATAGATCTGCTTGGATTGTTTCTAAAAATCCACCATTGGATAAAGAAATCCAAATACTTCTGGATAGAGCTAAATCTCCGAAAAGGAAAATCGTACAGAATCTTGATGATGCAAAAGAATGGATTGGAGTTAAAGAAATTATTATAGAATCAGACTAATCATTTTCATTCAATATTTAATCTCTTTTTACATAAATCAATAGCATTTGAATTATTATCTACACCTATCCATTTTCGATTAAATTTATCAGCGACGGCTAAAGTTGTACCAGTTCCACAAAAAAAATCAGCCACAATATCTTCTTCATTCGAGGATGCTAAAATTATTCGTTCAAGTAGTTCTTCAGGTTTTTGTGTTGGGTACCCTAAGTACTCTTTTGATCTTGTTCTTGTTTGATATGAATATATATCGTTCCAAACATCTCCGACTGCATTTCCAGGCTTTTCATCTAAGTATTGTTTTCCTCCTCTTCTTTTTCTATAAACGCGTCCGTCCTCATCTCTATATCGAAACATTTTTTTAATATATTCTTCCCGATATGGAATATATTGTTTATTAAAGATATATTTATCAGATTTAGTGTAATATAAGATTGTATCATGCTGACGTACCCAACCTTTAACTTGGCTTTTAAATCCGGAAACACTTCCTACATTCCATATTATTTCTCTTCTAAAAAATTCCTTTCCAAATATATTATCATATAAGAGTTTGAGATCAAATACAGCATTCGCGTCGCAATGGCAATAAAAGCTGCCAGAATCCTTTAAAACTCGATACATTTCTTTTATTCTCATTTCCATAAAATTCAAATAATCCTTTAAGGAGTTCCACTTATCATCGAATTCTTTATAATCTACTCCTGTGTAAAAAGGTGGATCAATATAGATTAAATCAAGATAATCTGAATCAAGTTTTCTTAAGAATTCTAAATTTTCTGCGAGATAGACCCTATTTAATTTCATATGGTAGTTAAATATAACTGATGATTTATACAATTATTATGAGTAAGGAACGGTTAAATAAGAATTTCTTGGATGAATTTAAGGATTATGATTTTTCTAAAATTCAAGAGAATAAAATATATTTAGTTGGGTCAATTCGCTTTAAAAACTATTTTATCAAAATTGAGTCTATTTTGCAAATTCTATATAATAAAATCGTCTATATATGCTCGGTTGATGGATTATTAAATAAAGAAAAGTTTTCCCCAAGAGAATGGGAGAAATTACAAGAAATAGCCCTAAGAAAGTTACAAGATCAAGATGCTATGTTAGTATTGGATATAGATGGTTATATTGGAGACCATTCTATGGAAGAAATCGAGATTTTTGAGAAAAAATATAAAAAACCAATTTACTACTTATCTAAAATAAGAAAAAAATCTATTATATCTCAAACAAATCATTAATTTCATGATCTCACATTTTTTTTAAGAAAAGGCTTACATTTAGAAATGAACTATTAATAGGAAATTGAATTTAAGGGTTTAAAGGAAAATGGAATTGTTCCAAGTTTTTTGGGACGATGGAAAAAGACTTTTTTTAGAATTCAAGAAAGATGAAAGAGAAAATCAATTTCTTCTCCCAGAAAAAATTAAGCGTTTAAACCTAAAATTTGAGATTTCAAAAACAGCCAAACAAGACATATTTTCTAATCAACCCCCTTATCTTGTTTCTATTAAGAAACTCTATTATTCGGATGAATTTTTATGTTTTTCAATAGATTTAGACGAGATATTTGGATATGACGATTTACAAATTAGAATTTTAAGGTTAACAGTCTTCATGTATTCTGGACAGCGTATTGAATATACATTCGAAGAAAAATTCAACATTTCAGATATATGGATTAATGAAGATTGTTATATCGGCTTTCATTTCATCGATTTAGGTATAAAGAAAAACCAACATCACAGTTTTACCAGAGAGAAACTATATCAGGAGGTAAAAACTGATTTCAATAATAAGGAACGAAAGAGTACGGTTATTTACGAGAAAAGTAGCATCAAAAGTATATCTGTAGATGATTCGATTATCTCAATGATTAGTGAAAGCAATAAAACATTAAAAAACATTGAGCACCATCTAAAGAATTTAAATTTGACACTTCAAAACATGCCGGTTGGAAATTTGTCCTATGGTTCACCCTCTCGTCTACTTAACAGGAGTTCTGAATCTGGAATTGAAAGAATAAGAGTTCCAACAAAACCAGCATTAATTCAAGGTCAAATTTCCTCCGGTAAATTAATGGTAATTAAAGAGATGAAAACAATTTTCAAGCAAAATTTTGAAAAAAATGAAATATTTAATGTTAAAGAGATTTTAAAACCATTAACTGAAGAGGAACTTAAAGAATTGATGGTGGACGATGAAGTTTTGATGAAGAAAGAAGAAGAGGCAATTAATAATCAGATAAAAAGGCTTAAAAAACAACAGGAAAAGGAAATCCACTTAGATAATCTCAAAAAACCGAAATAATATAGATTTACATGAATCATTAAATTTTTGATAGTTATTTCTAATAATTAAGTGGCAAATCTTTAATTATTTTCTAATATTGGTTTAAAAGAGATAAAAGAGGAATTATATTCAATAGAGGTTATCTAAAATGTTAATAAATTATTTCATCGGGACAGCTGGGAGCGGAAAGACCACTCTCACGGGGGAGTTAAAGGAATATGTTATAAATCGAAATCCAGAGATTTCAGCAATTACGTTGAATCTTGATCCTGGAGTTAAAGTTATTTCTTATGCTCCTGACATCGATATAAGGGATTATATTGTTTTAGAAGAGGTTATGGAAGAATATAGTTTAGGACCAAATGGTGGGATGATTTTAGCTTCTGATTTAATGGTAAATTTTTTAGATGATATAAAAGACGAAATTGATGAATATAACCCGGATTGGATATTTGTGGATACTGCAGGGCAACTAGAGTTATTTGCTTTTCGAGAAAC
>Ga0209979_1004596_pt1 | contig 11339 bp, 8 predicted proteins | sample AnhtaG_FD_183114 | JGI IMG/M metagenome (GOLD analysis project Ga0209979, IMG submission 183114) | Deep subsurface microbial communities from Anholt, Denmark to uncover new lineages of life (NeLLi) - Anholt_01485 metaG (SPAdes) (version 2) | ecosystem: Environmental > Aquatic > Marine > Oceanic >...
ACCCATGGCAAGTGGGGGCTCACGCCTCTCTGGGGGATGAGCCAGCGCCTGCCGCGTCGCGTGGGAGTGGCGAAAGCGAAGGAGATGATGCTGACGGGGCGCGTCTATACCGGCGAGGAGGCGGCGGCCATGGGACTCGTCAACCTCTGTGTCCCCGACGAGCGGTTCGATGAAGAGGTCGAGGCGCTGGCGCGCTCCGTTCTCGGGAACTCGTGGTTCAGCAATCGAGCGAACAAGCTTCTCGTCAACCAAACCGACGGTATGTCGCTGTCGGACGGCCTGCGCTACGAGATGGAGAAGAGCCCCGGCTGGGGGCCAGATGCGTGGGAGCGCATAGCGCAGTTCGGGAGCAGGAGGTAGATCGGCGCGTCGCTCGCCATGGTCACGCCCTCGGTGGCACCAAACAGGCCCAGCCACCGGGCGGGGGCGGGCCTGGCGACTGGTTTGGCCGAGGGCAGGCGGACCTACTGCTCGCTGTCTTCAGGGGGTCGCCAGAAGAGCCAGCCGTGGTGAGATGGCCGGTGACGGCCTTGGCGGCGGCGGCCTTTGAGGATGCCCTGCGTCACTACGACAGCGTCCTCTCCCTGCAGCCAGCGGATGACCGACGAGGCCGCGCCGATCTGCTGTACAAGCGGGGGCTTGGCCAGGGAGTTCAACCTCCTGAGAGCGAAGACTGGTGGGGCGTGCTAAAATTGGGGCATTAACAAGGCCTGGAATCGCCCGATCGCGGGCGGACGGCCGAGGGAGGACCACATGGCAGTGGTAATCGCTATCGGAGTCATCGTCGGTATCATCGTGGTCATCGGGCTCGTGCTGGCGGGCATGTACAACGGGCTCATCCGAGCGCGCGTCCGGACACGCGAGGCCTGGTCGGGCATCGACGTCCAACTGAAGCGACGCGCCGACCTGATCCCCAACCTGGTCGAGACGGTCAGGGGCTACGCCGCCCACGAGCGACAGACCTTCGAAAACGTGACCCGTGCCCGGGCGATGTTGCAGCAGGCGGGAACGGCAGCGGAGGCGGCGCAGGCCAACAACTTCCTTACTGAGACGCTGCGTTCCCTGTTCGCGGTGGCGGAGAACTACCCCGATCTCAAGGCGAACCAGAACTTCCTGGATCTCCAGAACGAGCTGTCGGACATCGAAGAGAAGATAGCCTACGCCCGCCAGTTCTACAACCGTAACGTCTCGGTCTACAACACCCGCATCCAGACGGTTCCCAACGTAGTAATAGCCAACATGTTCGGCTTCACACGGTTCGAGTTCTTCGAGGCACCGGAGGAAGCGCGGGAAGTTCCGGAGGTCAGCTTCGCACCGCCGCCTGCCGCGCCCGCTACGCCACCGACGCCCGGTGAGCCGCCACCGACCAGCCCACCGGCGCCGCCTGAAACGTAGAGAGTTGCCACGTTGGCTGATACCGAACAGCCCATCCTCATCTACGATCGCGTCGACCGCAACCGCAGGAACACATTCCTGCTGCTGTTCGTCTTCGTAGCGCTACTGGCTGGCGCATCCATCGCCCTGGGAATCGTCCTGGGGCTGCCGTATCCCTTCGCCCCCCTGCTCATCATCCCCTTCCTGATCATCGCCTTGATAACCTACTACCGCTCACCCCAGGTGGCGCTGGCCATCTCCCAGGCGCGCCAGGTGACGAAGGACGAGGAGCCCGACCTGCACCGCACGGTGGAGAACCTGTGCATCGGCGCCGGCCTGCCGACGCCCAAGGTGTACGTCATCGAGGACGGCTCCCCCAACGCCTTCGCCACCGGCCGCGACCCCGATCACGCGGCCATCGCCGTCACCCGCGGCCTTCTCCAGAAGCTTGACAAACTGGAGCTGGAGGGGGTCATTGCCCATGAGCTCTCCCACATCGGCAACTACGATATCCGGGTGATGACCATCGTCGTGGTTCTGGTGGGCCTGACGGCCCTGATGGCCGACTTTGCCCTGCGCCTCACCTTGTTCGGTGCCGGACGCCGATCCAGCAATCGTGGGCGCGGTGGCGGCGCCGGGGTGGCGATCATTTACGCCATCGCCCTGGCGGCCGTCATCCTCACCCCTATCGCTGCCCAGATCATTCGCTTCGCCATCTCCCGCCAGAGGGAATTCCTGGCCGACGCCTCCGCGGCGCTGCTTACCCGCTATCCGGAGGGCCTGGCCCGTGCTTTGGAGAAGATATCCGCCGACCCGGACCCGCTGGAGGTGGCCAACAAGGCGACGGCCCACCTCTACATCAACAATCCCCTCCGCGAGCACAAGAGCTTGCTGAACAACCTGTTCTCCACGCACCCGCCTGTGGAGGAGCGGATCGGGCTGTTGCGGGGGATGACGTAAACCAGCAGCGGCTCGGCGACTTCGGGAACCTTGAGCTTCTCTAGGGCAGCAACGGCGCTACGGTGGAGGCTTTGGATGTTGAGACTTACAAATTCCTGCCTAGAGTCGTTTTGGGCTATTCTACGACGAACACTTCGCCCTGTATGGGTCCTAGGTCTAACGAAAAGCCCCCCTTATCGGAGATCTGGATGCTTTTTGCCTTCTCCCGATGGGTGGAAAAGATCAGTTGCGGTGATTTCCCCGCGAGCTGTGGCAACCGAATGGTGTCACGGACAGGCTCTCGGCCAAAATTAAGGGCGGTGATGATCCAGCCAAGATCTTCGGGACGCTCGAAAAGCATCACCACAACACCCTGCTTGTCAACCTCCGGCACCGATATGAGCTTCGAGAATGCTATCAAGCTTTCTTTCCGTGCTCGAAGCATTCGCCTTAGTTGCGATGCAAATGAGTTGGGATCACGTAGCTGCTCGGGGAGGCTGCCATAGATGGCCACGGCCCGGGGCAGGCCGCTGCGCGAGGCGTTGGCACTTGGATTCACTCCCATGAGGTCGAAGGCACCGCGGTTCATCCAGCGGTAATCGCGGTCATCCAGCCACGAGCCCAAGCTTTCGGGCTGGACCAGAAGGGCGCCCACCAGATCCCATCCCGAGAGCGCAAACACGCCAGGCTGCATGGCGTTGAAGGTCGCCGCCAAGAGGTGCAACTGCTGAACCTCAGATTTCTGGGCGGGAGTCATATTATAGGGGTCTGGAACCTCACAAGCCGCCGCAGCAAAACTGGCCAGCGTCCCGCAGAACCCGAGATTGCTGAACTCCCGCATAGATGAAGCTTTGCTTCCGATGATCTTCTCCTTCGCCCGCTCGTACATACCATCGTAGATTGCCCTGCCAGTCATTTCCTCTCCGTTAACGGAGAATTTCGCATGTCCATGTTTGCGCAGATGGGTGAGATCAAACATGAGCTCGTCATGGTTTTGCAGAGCATGAACGAGTATGCCTTGATCGAGTCCTTTCTTCTGTATCAACCGCAGCATCAGGCGTAGTGGGCCGGCATCCCCTACTGCCATGGCATACAGGTAGGGAGGACGGGTGAAGAAATCGTAACTGAGGTCGGGTCCCCAGGTGATGAATCTCTTGAGATTCTCCAGAGGTTGGTTCAGCTCTTGAAACGAGTAACCCCCAAGTTTCCGGATCATCATCGCGATCATGTTGGAGCCGCCCTCAGCCAGTGGATGCCCCTCAACCCACGACTTATCAAGGCCGGGTCTGCCCTCCACGCCAAGGAGTGGGTTGGCGTCCAGCCGAAGTCCTGACGCGCCCAGTACATGCAAGGCGTGCACGACGTCAGCCATGACGACCCGTTGCGCACCGAAAGTGGGGTCCAACCAGTTCAAGGACGGTTGCCCGTCTTTGAAGACGTGGAGATAGACCCACCGCCGATGGCGGCCGTCTACCCCGGTAACAGTATCGGTAGCACTCCAGTTGGTATCTTTGATGCCCGGATCGTGAAATACTATGCACTCCGTTGGTCCGGGAATGTACCCCTTGTCCTCTAAGAGCTGAACGGTCTCCAGACTGAGGTTAACGCTGTCGTCACCTTCCGGAACGGAACCGAGCAGTTCCCAATCCTCCTCGGGAATCTCAACCATGGTGTATAGACCCTCGTAGTTCTTGTAAGCTCGTTCCGCCAGGCGGAAATCCGCCCCCTTCCCGGTGTGAGCCGGCACGAGGTCACCGATGACGGCGATGTCAAACTGCTTTGCGGTTCGCGTCATCTGCACGTACTCGTCATCTGTGCCAAAGAGAGGGTCGATGGTTAACTCGATCCGGTCGAATAGCCCATCAATTGTGGATGTGTACTTGCGTCCAGTGATTCCGCCAGCCCGCCTCATGGGGCCCGTATGTAGGCCCTCGATCCCCATTTCGTGAAAAGTCGACAGCAGTTCCTTGCTTCCTAGAGTTTGCAAGACGCTCTTGTCCGGCTGGGTGATTGTTGCCTTTGGATAGTTGGTGAACCAGACGGACGCAGCACGGACAAAGTCCTGAGGGCGCGGATGGCCATAAGCATTCCGCCATTGCAGGGACTTACCTGCGATGAGATCGCTCAAGTGTTCGGCCTGATACAGCATCGAGCGGGATTCCAGCCACTGAATATAGTCTGCGCTAGGCTGGTCCGAGCGCTGCTCTGGCGTAACTTGACCAGAGCTCCCTGCTTGGCCAGAGGTGTTGCGTGCCTTACTATCGGAAGCGTGCATGATGTTTCTCCCTCTACTGACGCGGCACGAGCAGAATTTGCCCTGGACCGATGGATGTCCCGGCTGTCATGCAATTCGCCTCATGTATGATGGCTGGCGTGGTATCGTAGCGACTAGCTATCCTGTCAACGGTGTCCCCGTCCTTAACTGTATATCTGATGAACTCGGAAGGTATCTCTTTCAGCATCGCGGAATACTCTTCTAAGACGGCAATGTCCTCGCCTTCCCGAATCAATCCCTGAAAAGCACGGTCGAGGACGTTTTCTGCCAGGGTCCATTGCGGGTCGGTCGGTCTGGCTTCGGCGCGAGCCATGGCCTCTCTGACAGCCTCAAAATACGGGGCTATCTCAGGCGGTACCCCATCGTAGGCATCGAGTCTCACCGGCAGCCAGCGCAGACGAGAGAGCATCGTTTGCTGGGTTTCTCTTGATAGTAGCAGGTGGGTGGGCTTGAAGAAGTGATTCTGACGCTCTTCCACGAGGTAGATGTCGGTCAGCTCTCTCAGGACATCGTGCATGCCCAGACGGGCCTTAGAGCCATGGAACTCAGGCGTAGCCACCCACCATCCCCCGCAGCACCCACGACCCGCATGCAGACACCCGCACCACGGTCGTCCCGTCCGTTGCCTCCACCGACTCCAGCGTCCCATCGCCCTCAACCTCCACCCCCACAACCGCCTGCGGCTCCACGAACCGCACCTCGTAGCCCTGCCTGCTGGTGGCCAGGGTCTGCTCCGCCCTGTCGACACTTAGCTCGATCCGTCCGTCCTCCCGCGTCGCCTTGACCCTGATCTCCTCCTGCGGGCTCCATACCCTCGCCTCCGCGAGTGACGCCAGCCGCACCTCTAGCGTCAGCGGCTTCCACTCCCGCTGCCCCACGTACTCCATCTCCGGCGCCATCGCCAGTACGGAATCGTTCCGCACGTACAGCGGCAGCCGCTCTATCGGTACCTCCAGCCGTATGTGCTTCGGCCCCCGGTGCGCCTCCCCCGTCCACCAGTCGAACCACTCCCCCTCTGGCAGGTACACCAGACAGCGCCCTTCCTCGTTCATCACCGGCGTTACCAGCAAGTACGGCCCCAGCAGGTACTCGAAGTCCGCCGTCGCCGCCACCGGGTCCTCCGGGTACTCCAGCAGCAACGGCCGAACCACGGGCATCCCTGACTCCGCCGCCTCCCGCGCCAGCGAGTAGATGTACGGCAGCAGCCGGTAGCGCTGCCGCGCGAACTCCCGCACCACCTCTATCGCCTTCTCCCCGAAGTGCCACGGCTCCCGACCGTGGATCCCGTGGAACCGCGAGTGCGACGAGAGCAAACCCCACTGCGCCCACCGGATGTAGAGCGTCGTGTCCGGCGCGTGCGCGTACGGCGGCTTGCAGAACCCGCCGATGTCGTGGCTCCACATGCTGATCCCGGAAAGGCTCATGCTCAGGCCCGCCCGCAGCGCCGCCGCCATCCCGCCCCACGTGCTCGGCGTGTCCCCCGTCCAGTTGATCGGATACCGCTGCGAACCCGCGTACCCCGATCGCCCGAACACTATCGCCTCCCCCCGCTCCTCCCGCACCACCTCGAACACCGCCCGGTTGAACAGCAGGGGATAGATGTTGTGTACCTGCTTGCCGCTTCGCCCATCTGCAAACACGGCATCCGGCGGCACCGCCTCCCCGTAGTCCGTCTTGAAGGTCGCCACACCCATTCGCAGGTACGGCCGGTGCTTCTCCTGCCACCACCGCACCGCTTCCGGGTTAGTGAAGTCCACTGGCGCCGCCCCGTCGTAGTCGAGCGACCTCGCGACGCCTCCATCATTGGATCGCACCAGGTACCCGCGTTTCTCACCCTCTCGGTACATGTCCGTATCTGTCCACACGTACGGGTTCTCCCACAGGCTCAGCTTGAACCCCCGCTCGTCCAGCCACCGCACGAACCCCTCCGGGTCAGGAAACGCCTCCTCGTTCCAGACGAAGTCGCACCCGTCCCAAGGGTGCGTAAGCCGCCCCGTCAGCCACAGCGGGTCCACGTGCATCACGTCGGCCGGAACCCCTAGCTCGCGGAGCCGCTCTGCGATCTCCTCCACCTCCGCCCGTGTGCGGTACATGCACCGCGAGAACCATGTCCCGAACGACCACAGCGGCGGTACCGCCGGTCGCCCCGTCAGCTCCCCGTAGCGGCTCAGCACTTCCTTCGGCGAAGGCCCGTACACCAAGAAATAGTCTAGGTACGGGTCCGCCACCCGGAACGCGGCCGTCTGCACGGACGGCTCCCCCAGCTCGTACGCGATCTTCGACGCGTGGTGCACGAACACCCCATAGCCCCGGCTGCTCATGAAAAACGGAACGTTCAAGTAGCTCACCGTCGAAGTGATCGTCGCCGACGGGTCGCGGCTCCAGGACACGATCCGCCGCCCTCGGTGGTCGAACGACCCGAACTGCCCCCCAAGCCCGTACAGCCTCTCCCCCGGCTCCAGCGAGAACACCTCGTGGAAGGCCACCGTCCCCTCTCCGTCCCACGAGTACCCCGTCGGCAGCGCCACTGCCCCACTCAATTGCGTGTCCTCCCGCTTCAGCTCGAACAGCGTCCGCCCCCTGCTTTCACTGATCGTCAGCGACCACGGCCTCCGCGCGACCCGCACTTGCAGGACATCCCCGTCCAGTGTCACCCCCTCCTCGTCCTCTATCACCCTCGGTGGGACAGGCTTTGGCCTGTTGCCTTCCACCAGCATCGGCGAATCCCTCGGCGGCTCCTCCGACAGCCACGCCTGAATGCGCACCACCTCCGCCGTCACGAACACGACCCTCACCTTCACCAGCTCCCCGCCGTCCGCACGCGCCTCGAACTCGACCCCGCCCTTTATCTCCCCGTGCGACACCATCTCCACCAGATACGCGTACTCCCGGTTCGGATCGGCGAAGATCGGTGTCCAGTCCTCGCTAAACTCCGACAGAACCCCGCCCGGCCTCATCTAGCTGCTCCTTCTACGCAGGATTTCCCATTTCAACCTGGTGACCCCGAAGTGGGCTCCGCCCACGGCGGACTGTATCCTACCCCTGACTCCATATCGCGTCAATTGTGGGTCGTCAGCAACTTTCCGAATGTGCACAGGCAGTTCTTAGGGGACACCTGAAGGCTTGCTCTCGCTCGCTACGGAGCGGTGGCGTGCCCCCCAGACGAAAGGAGCAAGCAGTGCCACAAGAGCGCTGCCGAGCCGAGGGGCGTGCGGAGGCCAGGAGCGAAGAGACCCGCCAGTTCGTTTAAGCTAGCAACTCAAGGGCATCAAGGACTGCCGGCGGGTGTGCGAGACGGTGTGGCGGTAGACCAAGCGAGCCCCGACGACCTGCCTCAGAAGCAGGAGACCGCCCTTCGGCGGCCTTCGCCTTGCATGCGTTGCAACATCCAATGCGGGGTGGAGCGGGAGACGGGGATCGAACCCGCGACAACCTGCTTGGAAGGAAGAAGGTCACCCCTCAAAACAGGCCTAATTGTTAACCCCTCAGATTCAAAAACCGGGGTGAAAACAGGGTGGATTTGAGGGTCTGCGGCCCCCAGCGGGGTAGCCTTCCCTTATCCCAGCCGCTCCCCCATCCGGTCCGCCGGGCTGAACCGCTCATGGGCCCGCGCCGCCTTCTCCGCATCGTAGGTCGCCGAGTACCGCCGCACCATCGCCGGCGTGCTCAAATTCAAGCTCCTCATCCTCGCCGGCTTTCCCTGCGACGGCGATCCGGCCTACGATAACCGCTTCGACTTCACCGCCGACGGCTGCATCAACATCGTCGACGTACTCCAGTACAAGCCGCTCATCCTGACGTCGTGCACGCCGTAGGGTCATACCCTGCCCCCTGCTGCTGGCCAGCGCCAGGGGCAACAACCCTCATGGGGCCGTCAGCCCAGCCGGTCACTGCCCCCGGCACGGACGGATGAAGAACAGGTACGAAGGGAACCGCCAGCGTCTTTCTTCGTGCCGCACTGTTGTTCAGGATCGGTCAATCGGGGCCAGAAAAGCTTGACTCGGCGGTTATTAGCGTGTAGAATCCGCGCGAAAAGCGAACATTTTGCCCATGCATGTGATGTGTGGGCCACGATCAATAGCGGGTCATCGAGTGCCCGCGACGAAAGGAGGAAGGTATGGTTCGAGTAGCGCGATACTGGCTGCTCGGCTTAGCGATACTCCTCGCCGCTACGTGCCTAGCTCTGTTCCCCGCCTGCGAGGAGGAAGAGGAAGAGGCCACACCCGCTGCCACGCCAGATGGAACCCCTTCCCCCGGGGTAACTCCCGCAACTACCGAGGGAGGCGTCTACCAGACGGGCATGTTCGAGGACATAAGCACCAACAACTACTGGAACTCGATGGGTCCCGAGGCCACCGTCTACAACGAGTACGTCCTGGGCCCCGCCGTGTCGTCCCTAGTGCGCTATAGCGACCAGCGCCTGGACTGGGTGCCGAACCTAGCGGCGGACCTACCCAGCGAGCTGGAGCAGGAGGGTAGCTTCTGGGTCACCACGGTGACGCTGAAAGAGGGCGTCTGGAGCGACGGCGAGCCGATAACGGCCGACGACGCAGTCTTCACTTGGCACACGGTGCGGGACCTGGAGATAATCGACGGCAACTGGCCGAGCAGCGTTGACCTCGACTTCTTCGACCACGCGGAGGCCGTCGACGACACGACCCTCAAGATCTTCTTCAGCGAGAAACCGGGGCTGCCGGTCTGGCAGTTCGGCCTCGCCATGGCCCCCATTATGCCCGAGCACTACTGGGCGTCTGTGGTGGAGGAGGCGAAGGCCACGGACGATCCGATAACTACCCTCTACGCCCACGACGCATCGGATATGCCAGGTGCCGGCTTCTCCTTCTCGCGACAGGAGCCGGGCGCCTATGTGGAAAACACGGCGAACCCAGACTACTACCGCAAGGGCCTGACGGTGAAGGAGTACGAAGACGGTACCTACGTCGAAGAGGGGACCTACCCGCTGACCATCTACGGCGAGGCCACCGGCAACATCACGCTGGAATTCGAGGAGGGCCCCCACACGGACGGCACGGTCTACAACGTGTTCGCCGACCAGGACTCGGCACTGCTGGCCTTCCAGCAGGGGGATTTCGATTTCTGGCTGAACCCCCTTAGCCTGCCTAAGGGTCTGGCCGACCAGCTGGCGGCCATCGAGGGGACGGAGATCATCACCAACCCCTCCAACGGTTACCGCTACCTGGCCTTCAACTTCCGCGTACCGCCCCTGGACAACAAGGCGCTCCGCACCGCCATCGCCATCCTCATCGACAGGGAGTTTGTCAGCGCCGTGATCCTCCAGGGGCAGGCGGTACCGGTCTACGGGACGGTGCCCGAAGGCAACGCCTTCTGGGCTAACCCAGACGTCCCCAAGCTGGGCGAGGGGCTCACCCGCGAGGAGCGGATCAACGAGGCGCTGACCGTGATGAAGGACGCCGGGTTCACCTGGGAGGTGGAGCCGGTGTGGGACGCCGACGGCGCGGCGGTGAACCCCCACGGCTCCGGCCTCAAGGACCCTGATGGCAACCCGGTCCCCACTATCCGCCTGTCGGCCCCCAGCGCCGGCTACGACCCCCTGCGCTCCACCTTCGCCATCTGGATCGGCGAGTGGCTGAACGAGTTCGGTATCCCCGTGGACGTGCAGCTGTTCGGCTTCAACCTTCTGGCCGACAAGATCTTCGAACAGCAAGACATCGACATGTGGATCCTGGGCTGGGGCCTGACGCCTTTCGCCGACCATCTGGCTTCCTTCTTCAGCTGCGACGAGATGGAGCTGGGCGGATTCAACGCCGGCGGCTACTGCAGCGACGAGTTCCAGGCCTTGATCGACGAGTTCAACGTCGAGACGGACCTGGATAACGCCCTGGATCTGGTCTTCCAGCAGCAGGAGCTCCTGGCCGAGGACCTGCCCTACGTGATCTTGTTCACCACCCCCATCGTGGAGGCCTACCGCAGCTCGGCCATCCAGTTCCCCTACACCGAGAATCTGGACGGCCTCCAGACTACGGGCTCCGACACGGACGGCCTTCCCTGCAGGGTTCGTATCCTCTAGGGCACCGGAGCAGTACCACATCGCCTCCGGGAGAGGGGGCAGGCCCTGCGCTTGCCCCCTCTCCATGCTAGAATGCAGTTCGAGAGGTCGAGAGAGCGCGGTCAGCACCGCTCTCTCGCTGCCCTAGAGGAAAGACGGTGACCGCATACGTCATCCGGCGAACTATTCAGATCGCCCTGACCCTGGTTCTGTTCGTTACAGTCGTCTTCTTCATGCTGCAGGCCCAACCAGGGGACATCACTGTTCAGTACGCTCTCAACCCGGACATCCCGCCGGAAGCACGGGAGAGCATCCAGGAACGATTCGGTCTGGGCAAGCCCGTCTGGGAGCAGTGGGCGCTCTACATGAAAAACATCGTCACCGGAGACCTGGGCGTCTCCTTTGGGCAGTACCCCAGGCCCGTCACGGACATCCTCCTGGAGCGCCTGCCGCGGACGCTCATGCTGTTCATGACCGCCGCCGTCATCTCTTTCTACCTGGGGTTTGTGATGGGGAAGATCCTGGCCTGGCGCCGGGGCGGCATTACCGAGTACGTGAGCACTATTGGCGGCGTCGCTCTGTATACCGTGTTCACCCCCTGGTTCGCCCTGCTCATCATCTGGCTGTTCGCCGTTCAGTTAGACTTGTTCCCTGTCGGCAAGTTCATAGACGTCTCATTATGGCGCACCCAGTCTGTGAGAGCCAATACCATCTTCAACGGCA
>Ga0209979_1004597_pt1 | contig 11337 bp, 10 predicted proteins | sample AnhtaG_FD_183114 | JGI IMG/M metagenome (GOLD analysis project Ga0209979, IMG submission 183114) | Deep subsurface microbial communities from Anholt, Denmark to uncover new lineages of life (NeLLi) - Anholt_01485 metaG (SPAdes) (version 2) | ecosystem: Environmental > Aquatic > Marine > Oceanic...
CCCTCGTAAATAGCCCCTCCGCCCACCCATCCAGCGCAGCAATCAACCGTTCCGGCACAAACCGGTGTTCCTGGATAAAGTCCAGTAGCTTCTGCTGCCTCCTTGGTTACTTCTCCAACGATTTCTTCGCAGGGGAAGGATGAGGGAAGAAGTTCGGGGTCAATATCTACTACCTCCAGCATTTTTTCATCAAAACGATGATTCCTGATGTCCCAGGCTACTCCATGAAAAGCTCCTGCCCCGTAGTTGACGGTGGCCTTGCCCGTAAGCTTTAACCTGATAAAACCATCGATGGTCAAGGCTTTGGATATCTTTTGGTAGAGTTTCGGGCGGTTCTTTTTTTCCCACATTAGATTAACTATCAGCGGATGATCATCCAGACGATTACCGGTCAGCTCAAAAATTTTATCTTCGCCAATGTTTTTCTTCAGCCACTTAACTTCATCAGTGGCTCTTCTATCCATGAGGTTATAGGCAAAACCTAAAGGTTGATGACTTTTGTCCACCATCACCATGGAGGGAAGAGCCGAAGAAGTTCCAATGCCGCGAATTTCACCAGGGTCAATTTGAGCCTGATTAATACATTCCTTGATAATCTCTCCTGCTATCTCCCAGTAAAGATGAGGATCATGCTCTGACCAGCCAGGTTTTTTGGTAATTATCGGATATTCACGAAAAGCATAGGCAAGAACTTTTCCTTCAGTGTTAATTATGCAGGATTTAGCTCCACCGGTACCATAATCTATCCCCATCAGATAATCTGCCATTAAGTTCACCTCTTTTCACTTTCTTACTGAGAAAGACATTATTGAACATTAACCTTTTCTGGGTGCAACATAACCTCTATTGCTTTCCGAAGCATTTCTGGCTTAAACACCTTCTTCCAATCCGATTTAAAAACCCAATCTTTTCCTAAACTGGCAGCAACCTTTGCTGCATCAGAAAAATCTGCCTCGACGGCCCCAAAAACAATAGCTAACGAGATATTGATGTGTCCCAATATAAACGATTTAGCAGCCTCTTTCGGCACTCCACAGGTAACCGCAACATCAACCGCTTCTTTTAGGATAGATGCGGCTGCACACCCGATAACCTCGGATAAAGCTGGTTCAAGTATAGCCATCTGTTCAAGAGTAACTCTATAACAGTTATCAACAGGAGCAAACATTTCACAGCAAAGTTTCTGTGCTTTGTTAAAATCTTGCTCCGAGCCCTTTATCAAAGCAATTACGATATCTTGAACCGCTGCAATGCCACCAAAGAAATCTCTTCTGGCCTCAAGAGTTTCCTGTTCTCTGAAGAGAGCAGGATGGCATGGATGAGTTGCCACATAAGTAATATCCTTACGTGTGGGAATACCACCTGCATAAGGGGCAGCCGGATCAAGCAATATTATGGTGGCATTTGTCTTAAGTATGGGAACTATATTTTCTGCAATGCTGCTCAAGAGAACATCAGGGACAGCCATAATAACGATATCAGCAACAGGCACAGCCTCCTCAATAGGAGTAGCCTCCAAACTCTTTTCCTGGAGTTTTTTCAGGCCGGCCTTGCCTTTTTCACAGAGTAAAAGCTTATAGTTTTCTTTAATCAGGTTGTCTGTGCACCGACTGCCCATTTTTCCACCGGCTCCGATTATTGCAACTGTTTGTGCCATTCTCATTCTCCTATTATTTGATATTAACTCTGGTAACCAGAGAGATTTCCTAATCTTCTGACATAAGATAAAGAATCGCTCACAATTTTGTTAATTTGCTCAATCTCTAAAGGGAGTTTTGTCTTTATGGGAGCTTCACCTTCCTTCATTTCTAATCTGAGAGGTAATTCAATGCTCATAGGAATTTTCTGAGTGGATTTTTTTAAGATTTTAAAAATTCCCTGGTAGTCTATAATCCCCTTCCCGATTTGGGTGAAATGCCAGGTATCTTTCTCTAATACTGTATCTTTAAGATGTAAACAAACTATATATTTCAGCATAGATTCAAAGTCTTTCTCCAGGTCAATTTTACCTCTAGTAGAGTGGAAGGAGTTAACAAAGTCGTAGTTAATCCTCACATTCTCTGAATTTATTTTCTCGATTACACTAAGGCTTGATCTATCTGAAATAATATCTCCGTGAGTTTCCAGGGCCACCATCAAATCCATTGATTTGGCAAGTTTGTCAATGGATTTAATATTTTTATAAAAGGTGTCGATTCTCTCTAAGGGACCAGAAAATGTATTGATAATCTTTGCATCTAAACCTTTAGCAAATCTCATTTTTTTCTCAAAAAGAGGAACTGCCTCTTCTTTGCTTAAGTCCATATGAGCAGAGAATGCGGTAGAGGAGAGATGAAATCGCCTCATCATTGTGCTAATTCTTTTCTCAAAGGCACTGTCCTCCAAATCTTGTAGCTTGATATGCTCAGATAATCCTTCTATAGCATCCAGCTCCACATAACTGCTCCCAAGCTGAGATATCTGTTTCAAAGCGGTCTCCAGGTCGTATCCATCGTAAGCGATGGTGCTGATTGAGATTATCTCGTTCACCCAAAGCCTCCTTGTTTTAATCATCTATTGGTAAATTAAAAAAATCCTTAGCTGTCCTATAAAGACACTGCTGAAGTTGTTGTTCAGATAATCCCATATTCCTAAACTTGGCTAATTCTACAGGGCAGTTTTCAAGCATATCTGAACCAAACATAATTCTTTTTGCCCCGATGGGTTTAATCCACTTCTGGATAATATGAATTGCCACCCAGGAAGGCTCTAAAAATATGTTTTCGCATTCCTGGGCTACAATTAAAGCTTCCCCGGCTGAGATATTTCCTCCAGCATGAGCTAAGACAATTTTTAACTGAGGAAACCTTTTTGCTACCGGCATTACCAAGCTTGGGAGTGCAAATGGGATACCGGATCCGGTATGAACCATTACCGGAATTCCTAATTCATTTGCTCTCTCAAAAACTCTTATACCATCCTTAGAAAGAGGGTTGCAGGCATGAGCAATGGGAGTCAATTTAATCCCAACAAAACCCAATTTCTGAACGCAACGGCTTGCCTCTTCCTCAAATTCCTTTTCTTTTAAATGAGGATTTATGGAAATCATTCCAAAAATTCTGCTTGGATTTTGTCTGCTCATCTCGGCAATTCGATTGTGAATTTCTTGAGCAGCATCAATACTTGGGGTGTCAACCATGGGTTGAACCACTGCTGCATCAACTCCGTTAGCATTCATTACATCAAGAATCTCTTTTTCCGATTGTTCCTCATCAAAAACTCTGTCATGTCCCAGGTGAACATGTGCATCTATAATCATTCAGTTCCTCGGGAATAAAAGCATCATCCGCTCATTCTGTTTGGGTTTTTATTCTTTAGCCTCAAGCACCAGAACCCAATCTAGGAGTTTCTCCTTATCATTTTCAAAATCATTCATTACACAAAGGCCCGAAAGAGCACCTCGCTAGGTGGAGAGTCCCTATCGTAGAAGGCAGGAATGCTAACTTCTCTTTTAGAAGGGCTTATAAAAGTGCAGTTTACATCTATGTCTGCAAAGGAATTACAATAGGCTGTTTTCGTTTTGAAATCAATCTCTAAGAGCCTTTTGGCAACTCCCATATGGGTAGAACCGGAAAACTGGCTAGCTTCTTCCCACCCGGCCTGTCGAGGAAAAATTGAATGAACCAGAACTATCCATCTCTCACGTCTTCATCCCGGTCATAACAATTCCACGGGCAAAATATTTTTGAAACATCAGATACACCACTATTGTAGGCAAGGCCACTACCGCCGCCGCCGCCATTAGGGGTCCATATTTTATTCCGGCATCGCTTTGGAACACGGCCAGTCCTATTTGTACTGTATGCAGTTCTGGAGCAAATCCTACATAGATTAAGGGGTAAATATAAGCATTCCATATCAAAACAAAACTAAAGATTGCCAGCGTAGCGAAAACTGCTTTCGATAGAGGAATAGCGATAGCCCAGTAACAGAAAAAAAGCGATGCTCCATCTATTTTCGCAGCATCCATCAATTCATCCGGAATACCCATGAAAAACTGACGGAACAGGAAGGTGTGAAATGCTTGACAAGATGCCAGGAGAATTAATGGGACAAACGTGCCAAATAGACCCGATCTGACCATCATTAAAAACCTTGGAATTAGAGGTATCAGCATTGGTACTAACAGCGCCCCTATCACTACAAAGAAGATAACTTTACGTCCGGGAAAACGGATCTTAGCAAATGCAAATCCCGCTAAAGAGTTCAAAAAAAGCATGAAGAAAACGGTCGTCCCGGTAACAAAAGAACTATTCAGGAACATTCGAGGCCAATTTGCTACTCGCCAGGCATACCAAAAATTGTCAAAGGTTAAATTTCGCGGCAGTAAAAGCGGTGGGAAAGCCAAAATTTCCTTTGTAGGCTTCACCGAACTCAACACCATCCATATAAATGGTCCGACGAAAATAACTGTTATTATTAAACAACCTGCTAACCAAACGATGTGTGATATAGCCTTTTTTGACTTCCTCATCTTTTCTCCAAATACAAAATATCGGACCTACCGCTTTCTGCCCAACAAAACAATCCCCGGTAGGACAAACAACTCAGACGTTGAGAGTTCCAACAGAAACGAGCATCACTATTACCTAGACATACGATTCTGGAAGATATCGGTATTGTATGAAGCTAAAACATAGAACCAGAAAAAAGAAAAGAACTGCTATGGCTGATCCTCTTCCCCACATATTGAATTCGAAAGCAGCTTCGTAAATTTGATATCCAACCATAGTTGTCGAATTCACCGGTCCTCCGCCCGTCATAAGATAAACTTGCGTAAAAGCGTTTAGAGCGTTAATAGTTGAGACAATTATTATAAAATAGGTGGTTGGCATTATCATGGGTAGAGTAATCTTGTAGAATTGCTTCCAAGAGCTAGCACCATCGACCTGGGCCGCTTCATATAGTTGTCCCGGGACTCCTTGTAGTGCTGCTAGATAGATGATCATATTGAATGGGATACTTTGCCAAAGATACACAACCATAACGGACATCAAAGCTGTCTTAGTTGAGTAAATCCACTCCAGCTTTGGCAAACCTATTCTGGTGAGAACGCTATTGAACAAACCGTAATCTACATTATACATCCACAACCACACGTTAATGGTAGCAACAATCGAAGTCACAACCGGTGCATACCACATTACCCGGAAGAAAGTACGCCCGGCCAACTTCTGGTTAATGAGCAGAGCAAAGAACAACCCTATCCCAGTCCCTATCGGCACGACGCCCCCACAGAACAACAATGTATTGTAGACTCCTCGTAGAAAATACTCGTGACCAAGCAAAAAGGGATAATTGTAAAATCCTATGAAATGTTTAAAGGGGCTTAATAGAGTTCCCTGGTAGAGACTAAGGATTCCAGTGTAAATTATCCCGAAATAGGTGAAAATAAGCAGGTGAGCAAGAACAGGAATAATGAATAAATACCCGATCAGTGCTTCTGTAGTTCTCATCCGCCTTCCAGCCATAATACGATACACCTTTCTCAGCATTACATTTCCTCGTTTCTTTACTTTTTTCATTTCATCCAGGCTAGCAGCAAAAAATCCCTGTTTGATTAAAGAATTTGTGCTTTGCCACCCGAGTAGGACAGCAAAGCACAAAGACTAAAACTCCCACTCCAACCTGAGCACTTCTACTATCTCAGTTTCACCACACAAGACGATGCGCTTCGCGGAACTTCTTAAGCTCTGGTTCCCAGCGAGCCCATACTTCGGCTACATGTTCCTTAAAGTCTGCCACTGCCTCTTCCGGAGTGGCCTTCCAAAGAAGCACTTTTTCGACTATCTCTGGTTCTTTTACTCGCACATCCAATCGGCCTGGGAAACCGTGGAAATTTCGTGACGGATTGTATTTTAGAGACTCAAGTATGGGGGCTATCCTTGGATTTGTTGCCAATTCAGGATCCTCGAGGGCCTTATGAAGTACCGGTATGCTTTGAAACTTGTCATTAAAGGCGAGAGACTTTTCTAGTACCCACCACTTGGCGAACAAATAGGCTTCCCTTGGATACTTGGTGTGGGACAAAACATAGATAGCGTTGTGTCCTAGGCTTTTCTTGATGGTCTCGCCAGCCATTGGTCCCTTCGGAACATCAAAGGTCCCAAAGTCAAGATCCGGGTTGATGTCCCAAAATGAGGCAGCCGGTCCTGCGGCACCCAGCCACATTGCTGCTTTTTCAATTTGAAAGCCAGCTTCTGGTGATGCCATCTGCCCCGGTCCTGCCCAAGTCACACCGCGTGTAATGGGCATAATCTCATCTTTGTATGTCCAGTCCCTCCACTGGTATAAGCCCTGAATTAGATTTTCAGTGCTAGGGCAGTATTCTGTGCAATCATCATTCACCCAATCGCCGCCGTTCATGAACATTGTCTCCTGTAGGAACCAATCTCTAGAGTCAGCTGTAAGTCCCCACCGGGTCACTCTCTTCCCGTCGCGAAGGGTTAGCTTTTGTGCCGCACGAGTAAATTCCGGCCAGTGGGTGGGAGGATTCCATTCATCCAAGCCGGCTTCCTTAAACATTCTTCGATTGTAACTTATACCCCCCGGAGAGCAGTTGTATGGTATCGCAATTACGACTCCTCCGAAGTTAACCGTCTCTCGCGCTGAGTCGAAGAACAGGCCGGGATCTATTCCTATTTCCGGATCTGTCACAAAATCGTTCAAGGGATAAATTGCTTCTATACCCCAGAACCAGGTGACGTTATGCCAATATCCGAGAAGATCTGGTGCCACACCTCCCGCAATGGCTGTGGCAATCGCTTCTTTGGCATCTGGGCGAAGGACCATTTCAACCTTAACATCGGGATTGACCTTACTGTACTCCAAAAGCGATTTCTCCATCCATTCATTCTGTTCAACGCTTCCTTTAAACCAAAACTTCAGATTTACCACCCCCATAGCGCTTCCCGTGTATCCAAGGACAAGGCATAGGAGCAACCCACACACAATCAGTCTTTTAAGTAACTTTTTCCCTTTCAATTTTACCTCCTACTACAATTAATTTTCTGGGGGAAAGCTCCTAAAAGAGAAACTAATCTTTCCACCCTTCTCTTTTTAGAAAACCTTCCCTTATCTCCCAGCTAACGACCTACCTCTTTTCACCTCCCCTGCGGCCTTATTTTAGCTTTTCCCCTTAACTAACTTCCACCCAATAGCGAGAAAGGACTATAACTAAACGTTTTTGGCAAAAGCATCGAGTTTTTTAAAGAAGTCATCAAAGATTTCTCCAGCTGTAACCTCAAGGCAAACCTCTATCATCCTTTTTGTAGGTTCATGTTTATATTCAAGTCTTTCTGTCAGATGAGGTGCTGGTAAACTAACGTAAAATCCCCAATTAGGATTAATCATAGTTCCAATAGTTGGAGAATCTCCATAAACCCACCATTGGCGTGGAAATGGTCTTTTCACTCCCCATTCCTTGAACAAAGATGTTAAATAATCACCAATTGCTCCTTTTCCCATAATAAAACGCTCCATTTCAGCAACACCCAAACGCATCATACGATATGTTCCTCGAGGATACTGAACCAAAGGAATATCAGATTGAAGCACTACATCAGCGGAAATCCAATCATTACCCGCGTTGAATTCTGGTCCCCCGCTAGGCCACCAACCACCCCCAATCCATAAAGTTACCAAGTTTTGAGAAATATTCGATTCCATCAAGTATGCCGAGGCCATATCAGTCAGGGGTCCAAGGTAGGCTACGTAAAGAGGATCGGTTTCGTCTTTTGCTAAAGCTTGCTCAATGATAAATTCGGCACCTTCGGACTTTTGAGGCACTCTAGGGTCTGTCAAAGCGACAGAAGAGCCTTTAAGGACGGGTACGCTATTCTCCATCCCCAAGAGGGCAAGTAAACGTAAAATTTCCTGGTAGCTTCTTTCCATACTATTGGCATGCTTTTTTGTACCATAATGAGCGGCAATTATCCCGGTAACTTTGAGCTCTGGTGACAGCAAGGCATGGACGATAGCCATCTGATCGTCAATTTCGTTACAAGCGTCGGCATTTAAGATAACTCGACGTGGTCTTTCCATGGTGGGTTTGGCAGCTAATAGCATTTTAACTCCTTCTGCTTTTATTTTTTAGTTTTTCCCCTTATCAAAATCCTGCTAGAATTCCTTTTATGACAACTTTTCTTCCAGTTTTATCAAGTTATTTGCGGTTTCCTCATCAGTGATTAGAATCTTTATAAACCTGCCATGAATAGCACCCAGAATAGCCTTCACTTTCGCTTTGCCCCCAGCTACTCCAATAACATTCTTCATCTCTCTCAGGTCTTCCAGAGGAAAAGCCACAATTCTTTTATGGAGGTCACAGTCAACTTTTTCACCCTGGGCATTGAAAAACTGGGCTAGGATATCTCCCACGGCACCTTGCTGGCGTAGAGCTTCGGTTTCTCCTAGATTGAGATATCTCAGCTTAACCAAAGTCGATTCTTCTCCAGCTAGTCCAATGCCTACCATTGAGTAGTCAGTGTGTTTGGCCATTTCCAGTGCCTGCTGTACAGTAGCATCTGCTTTGAGGGAAAGGCAGAGGTCTTCTGATGTGGTTATGGCAGGGGCGTGAACATAATAACATTGTCCTCCAAAGATACGGGCTAGCCTACTTCCCACATCGTAGGGATTTAGATAAAATGAAGGAGTAAGTCCTCCATTGAGGGTGATTACTCTAAGATCGTGGATTCCTTGCGAGTGAATGAATGTAGGTACTTCGGATATGGTGATTCCCCAACCCACAGCAAAGAGGCTTCCACTACTGAGATGCCTCTCCAGGTATTGAGCGGCGGCTCTGGCGAGACTTTCTTTGAGCTTGTTTTGCGAAACTGTAGGAACTACCACCGCGTCCTGTAAATCAAATAAATCAATGATTTTTTTCTCAATCTCCAGACAATTCCCGCTAGGTCCAAGCACCTGAAAATGGACAATTCCATTCTCCCGTGCTTTCTGAAGCAGACGACCTACCTTGCTGCGCGATAGGCCCAGCATGGTAGCGATCTGGCTCGCCCTCAATCCTTCCTTGTAGTAAAGCCAAGCTATTCTGGTTATCAGGTCTATCATCATACCAGCTGCCTCCACGCTCAGGCTCTCTCAACTTTGAGCATTTTCTCAATAATTGAACATAATCTTATTATATTATAATATAAATATAAAAAGTGTCAAGGGGGATTGTTAGCTAAACTCACAGAATATGAATTCAAGGCTCCTCCCTAATCTCGTAACAGTCACCTGCCAAGCCATTGGATCTTTTCACCGATTCTCCTTTTCAGTTCAGCCGGGTTAAGCCTTTGCTAAAGCTCCCTTAATTCCTTTTTAGTTTCTTCAGGGGGTCTTTTATGATGCCTTAATTTTCTTGCAGAGCCTGATGAGCCGCTTCACTCATAAGTTTCACGCAATTCTTTATTGGTCTTCCCTTAATAAATAGACCAGAAGATCCTCCTATGAGTACATTAGCTCCTGCTTTTACTACCGAAGGAATAGTTTTAGGATTGATATTTCCATCCACTGCGATATCAAGATGTGATAACCCTGTTCGTTCCAATAGATTAGATAATTGTCTTATCTTGTTGAGAGTGGGAGAGATAAATGACTGTCCAGCATATCCGGGATGAACAGTTAGAAGCAAAATCATATCCACCATATAGAAGAGTTCTTCTTTTATCTTTTCTATCGGAGTCTCGGGGCAAAAAGCTAAAATAGACCTTGAACCAAGATCATTTATTCTGCGAAGGACTTTCTTTATGTCATCGGTAGCCTCTATATGAACACCGATGTATTCAGATCCGGCCTCTATGAACTGTTCTATAAACTTACAGGGATGCCAGACGGCCAGATGAACATCAAAGGGAATCTTGGTAAGATATCTAATATTCTTAATTATAGAAGGCCCTATTATGAATGTATCAGCAAAAGACCCATCAGCGATATCGAAGTGCAACATACTAACCCCTGCTTCCTCAAGATCATGTATATCCTTCTCTAAGCAAGCAAAATTTGCACAGGCCATAGATGCGGAGATCTTTATGCGTCGTTTATTCATGTCTTTATCTCACTATCAGGTCTCAAAGCGTTTTTGCAGATGGGGTATCTTCCTTTTTATCAAGAACATCAGGGTTTACAACATGCTGGGGTCTTACTCCCTTCAAGTAATCTTCTATGCCACGAGTAACAATAGAGGATGCCTTTTCGTAATTATCGTAACAGGCACCAGCTATATGAGGGGTAAGCACTACATTGTCCAGATCCAGAAGAGGATCACTGGGTTTGAGCGGTTCATTCTCAAACACGTCAAGGGCAGCACCAGCAATGCGTCTCTCCTTGAGTACCCTGTACAGTGCTTTCTGGTCAACTATGGCGCCCCTAGCGGTGTTAATGAAAAATGCAGTAGGTTTCATAAGTTCCAGCTCTCTTTTTCCCACAAGAGCTAACGTCTTGGGCTCAACTTTTACGTGAATGCTTACAAAATCAGCCTGGCGGAAGAGAATATCTTTATCCACCAATCTCACACCGATTCTCTCTGCGTTTTCTCTGGAGACGTAAGGATCATGAGCAATTACGTTCATTTTAAAGGCAACTGCTCTCCGCGCAACTTCCTTTCCAATAGCTCCTAGACCAAGAATACCAAGAGCTTTTCCCGTCAGTCCAATACCTTTTAGCTTCAAATAAGGAAGATTTTGCGGATTATTTGTTACCCAAACGATATCCCGGGAAGCAAAACCAGGTCTTCGCGGATTTACTTCGGTTAACTGAAAGGTTTTTACAAGAAAATGTCCTTTCGCTATGTACCGTGTTGCAGCTAACAACAGTCCGATAGTGAAATCTGCTACCACATCCGAGGATCTGCTCGGTGAATAAAGAACCAGGATGCCTCTTCTAGTAGCTGCCTCAATATCTATGTTTGCTTGTGGCCCAGCGCGCACAGAAGCAATGAGTTTGAGCTGTTTACTTCTGGTTAAGACTCCTTCAGCAAGCTCTTCAAACTCCACGATAAACATATCTATGTCGTGAATCTCTTGAATAAGTTCCTCTGGCTCCAGTACACGGGATATCCGAGGAAGTCCTCTAATACGTATCTCATCAAAGTACTTTTTGAGTTTCTCTAAGTCTTCCCCTTTTATGAAAGTGGTAACTAACAACTTCACTTCCGTCTCTCCCTAACAGTTATACACTAGGCATAATCATCATATATTCTTCGACAGCCTTTAGCTCCACCGGTACCATAATCTATCCCCATCAGATAATCTGCCATTAAGTTCACCTCTCGGGTGGATTTTTTCTCTTGCCATCACCCAC
>Ga0209979_1004598_pt1 | contig 11334 bp, 16 predicted proteins | sample AnhtaG_FD_183114 | JGI IMG/M metagenome (GOLD analysis project Ga0209979, IMG submission 183114) | Deep subsurface microbial communities from Anholt, Denmark to uncover new lineages of life (NeLLi) - Anholt_01485 metaG (SPAdes) (version 2) | ecosystem: Environmental > Aquatic > Marine > Oceanic...
GGGTGGTCACGGTGGAGGTGGCCGACACCGGCCCCGGCATCCCCGAGGACGAGCTGCCCCACGTTTTTGAGGAGCTATACCGGGGTCAGGGGGCGCGGGGCACCCAAGGGAGTGGGCTGGGGCTGGCCCTGGTCAGGGCGATAGTGGAGCGGCACGGGGGGACGGTGACCGTGCGTAGCCGGAAGGGAGAGGGGACCGTCTTCACCCTACACCTGCCACTGGATTGACACCGCTGTGTAACGAGATTGTTACATGATGTTTCGGGATTGTGACAAGCTTGAAACATCCTCGTTACGTTGGTGTGGTAAACTATAGATACATCAGTCGGAAAGCTGTAGGACCAAAAGGGTTAGGGAGGAAACGCAATGTCCAAAAACAACGGGCAAAGCAGAGTCGCCAGGCCCGGTTCCGGCACCCAGGTTGGGATGCTCTCAGGCATCGGGGTTCGATTCCCTGCGCTGGACGTTACAATGGCTCCCAAAGAGCCGCAACCCCGCGTAGAGGGCGTGAGCTTGTCCGGGGCAATGGCACGGCAGGGAGGGAAGCCTACATCACGGTCAACGACCGGCGTATCCTCTACGACACAGAGGCGCGTGGCTCGCAGCGCGATACAGACAGTGTGAGCAAATAGATTTCTACTATGCCTGGTAGTTACTGGAAATCTGTCTGTCAGGGGGGTCTGGTGTCCATGCGAACGCCCTCCCAGGGCGGACGTGAGATTAAATTTGTCAGAAAGGAGCAGAGCTATGTCTTACTCGCGTCGTGTATACGTCTTGGTGGTGGTACTCGCTATCATCACTGCCTCCACAGTTACAGCCGTCGCCCAAAGCCCAGAAGGGGCGACGCCCGTTCCGACGATCGATGAGAATCCGCTGGTTCGGGATGCGCAGGTATACGCAGCCGACCAGGGAATCGATCTCGACGAAGCCGTCCGCCGGTTGAAGCTCCAAGGCGCTCTAGGAGGATTGGGCGCTGAACTGGCCACAAAGGAACGGGATACCTTTGCCGGACTCTGGATTCAGCACAGTCCAGAGTTCCGCATTGTTGTGCAGTTCACCCGCGACGGTGAGGAAACGATTCGGCAGTATATCGAGAACGTACCGTTTGCTGACATCGTTGAGGTGCGCACAGCAAGCGTGACGCTCGCAGAACTCGAAGCCGCTCAGGCTGCGGCTCTGCTTGCTATCCGTGAGCTGGAGATACCCGTGAACTCTGGGATCAATGTGTTCGAAAATCGCGTTGAGGTGTATGTGACCGACCGAGCACGGTTCTATGCGGCGTTGCGGGAAGCAAACATACAGCTACCGGACCACGTTGTAGTGGTCACGGTCGACGAGTTGAGCACCCCCGAGACCGACATCTATGCGGGACTCGCGCTATCCCAATGCACTAGTGGCTTCTCAGTGAAGAACTCCAGCGGAACCAAAGGCATAACGACGGCTGGCCACTGCGATAACTCTCTGTCGTATGAGGGTACGAACCTCCCCTTTCAGGGCTCACTTCTTGGGGGCTCTTATGATGTCCAATGGCACACTGCGCCGGGATTCACCGTGAGGAACTTGATGTACGATGGGACAAACAATCGCTACGTCTATTCGACGAAACACCGAGACGATCAGGAACTGAATGAATTCGTCTGCAAGTACGGAAAGATCACTGGCTTTACGTGTGGCTACATCATCGACAAAAGCTTCGATCCAGGCCCCGACTATATCGCGACTTTCATTCGCATCCACCGTGACGGCGTCAATCTCTCCGAGGGCGGGGACAGCGGTGGTCCATGGTTCTCAGGGAACACCGCCTATGGAATACACACGCATGGCATTGGTGACGATGCTGCCTACATGGCAGTTAACTACATATCCGATCTCGGAGTCACGGTGCTGACAGAGTGACAACACACGTGTGCCGTGTTGGCGAACAGGGTATGAGCTTGCGTCGTGCGCGTCTTGATGCCGTGTCTCAGCAGGCAAAGGGCTATGGTTCCGGTGAGGCTCATCTGGTACCTCGCCGGAGGAACCGCAGATGAGGCTTCAGGATCTCAGACGACCGAGTATGAACGAGGAGGTGAACATGTTATTCCCCACGCACAATGGCCTTGCCGCCGTCCAGACGCTTTTGCGACACCTGGGCATCCGACGGAGTGCGCAATCAATGGCTGTATGGCAGGTGTGGCTAGTGCTCATCGCCATGTCGCTCGCTGTGACAGCCTGTGGCAATGAGCTTACCACGGCTTCGGCACCTGACCCCACCACAGCTTCACCACCCAACCCTATAATTTTCTTCCCTCAACAGGAGGCCGTGGCCGGTGAACGGGCGAGCATGGAGGCGTTGCTCATTGGCAAACTGGTCGTGGTCGAGGGCTGTCTTCGCGTGAACTCTAGATACTCTGACACCACTTATTTGCTCGTGTGGCCGCCTGACTTCACGCTGAGCACCGAAAACGATGCGATCCAGATACTCAACGGAGCCGGTCAGGTTGTGGCACGTGTCGGAGATGAGGTACGCATCAGCGGAGGTGAAACCAGGTCAGTCGAGTTCCTGGACGAGCGAGTGCGACAGAAGCTGCCCGTCGACTGTCCGGGGCCCTACTGGATCGTCGGAGATAAAGTCAGCCCAGTCGAGGCCACGGAGGAATCCGCAGTTCCGTCCGTCACCCAAAGCGCAGAAGCGGCGACTCCCGTTCCGCTGAAAGAGGAGGCGCTGGTGCAGGATGCGCAGGTATACGCAGCCGACCAGGGAATCGATCTCGACGAAGCCGTCCGCCGGTTGAAGCTCCAAGGCGCTCTAGGAGGATTGGGCGCTGAACTGGCCACAAAGGAACGGGATACCTTTGCCGGACTCTGGATTCAGCACAGTCCAGAGTTCCGCATTGTTGTGCAGTTCACCCGCGACGGTGAGGAAACGATTCGGCAGTATATCGAGAACGTACCGTTTGCTGACATCGTTGAGGTGCGCACAGCAAGCGTGACGCTCGCAGAGCTCGAAGCCGCTCAGGCTGCGGCTCTGGTTGCTGTCGGTGATCTAGGCATACCTGTGGAATCTGGGCTCAATGTGTTTGAGAATCGAGTAGAATTGTATGTGACCGACCGAGCACGGTTCTATGCGGCGTTGCGGGAAGCAAACATACAACTACCGGACCACGCTGTGGTGATCACGGTCGACGAGTTGAGCACTCCCGAAGCCGACATCAATCAGTAGTTACGCAGTTTGAGGCTGGATAGCCAAAGGGACACCTGGAGCGTATAATTCTCTCCCCACAGATACTCTCAGAAGGTGCAAAGACCCTATGGTGTCCCGATTGCATCCCACCACAAGCTTCTTGTATTGTCAAGTGACTCACGTGCTTCGTGACCTGGGTGCAGCTGCCCTGGGTAGCCCCACCTTGTTTGAGTTGCTCTATCCCTGGCCAGGACAGGCTCTATATCACAGGCATGTGCCACTTGACCCCAATGATCCAACTGCGTAACTACTGCTCGATGTAAAACCAAAAGAGTTAAGGAGGAGACGCAATGTCCAAGAACAAGAAGAGAACATTGGTAGGTTTGTTACTGGTGGTTGTCGTTGCACTAGGGGCAGGGTTCGATCTCCGCTCGACCGGTGCGGCCTCTCAGGCTCTGAGGGGAGAGATGGCGGATCCTTTAAGCTACTACTATGGCACCGCATCTTGGTTTTGTTGTGGGGACGCATATGGCCCCTGCGGTGATGCTGGGGGTGGATCGTGCGGTGACTGTCAAAGTGGCAGCTACCATGCGGCATGGCCCAAATTGAAAAGGCCAGGCTATTCGGATTGTGATCACTCAGGGTGCGGCATGTCGCTACCGTGGAAATACTGTGGCGATTCGATTACAGTCAAGAGTCTCTACAGCAACGATTCTGTAACAGTCTATGTCCATGATTGCGGACCAGATCAACAAAACTACTGTGATATGTCGGTAGCGTGCGGATCTTGTGCCTCAGATTGCTCGGCGCTTGTCGACCTCACTCCGGCTGCGTTCAGCGCGATCGAGGATCTCGATCTGGGGAGGATACCGGCCAGGGTTTCTGCCTCTGGCAAATCCAAAGGGGAAACAACTTTCCTCGGAGGGACCGTTTCACGTGTAGAGAAGGATAGGCTCATAATAGAAAGTAGACAACTCGTCTCCACACTCTACATTACCGATGATACCCGTCTCTGGAAAGGGAAGGTTGTCTCTCTGAACCAGATTGAGCTTGGCGACAAGATTTTCGCCCGGGCTATCCCCAGAGCGGGAGGGGAATTCACGGCCACGAAAGTGTGGGTCAACATCGGTAACGTTTACGGGGTGCTTGTTGAAAAGAAGGATAGTATCCTAGTCCTTCGCATCGGTGGCCCGGATTCGAAATCTGTTTTGACAGTTCATATAGATGCTGATACGCTTCTTAACGAAGTGCGCGGAGTTGATCTCTCGGCTCTCAGCTTGGGTCAGCCCATGCAAGCTCTAGGCGTTTATCAAAGGGATAACAGCCTCTTAGCCACCCGCCTATGGACGAGCAAATAAGGTCTAAAGGGGTGCCGCCCTGTGTACTTTCGTCAGCTCGCGGGCGCCCAATCGCGGAGCACCGCTCTACGAGCGGCGGGGCGAGTGGACCCTGACGGTGCCCGAATTGGGGGGAACCGATCTGACGCAGCAGCCGAGCCAGGATACCCGCTTGGCCGGCCCCTGGGTCTTCCACTTCCGCGTGCCGTAACCATCAGGGAGAGGAGGTGCATATGGACAATTGAGTGTATGAATGATGTGCGTGATAGATGTCCGAATCTCAAATCCAGAAGGAGGTGTTGAAATGCGTAAGAAAAGCATGTTGTTAAGTGTCGGCTTGTTCCTGCTGGTCGGGCTGGTAGGAACGCTGGTAGTGGGGGCTCAGTCCGGCACCGAGGAGCATCGCGCAGTCTCTGGGGTCAGGCAAGTCGTCCTAGAGCCGATTCGACCGGGCGAACAGTCCTCTGCGAACGCGGCGCGGAAGCGCCTGCGGACGTTGCTGTGTCCCCTATGGCCAGCGGCCTCGGGATCAGGATGTGGAGAAAAAAGATGATGGCCACCGTATACTCAATCTTCTTATCCCGAAGGGAAGAATAGTAATCGGTAGAAAGGATGAAGGACCAATGGCAAAGGCAAGCTCTCTCTTGAAAGCGATCGTAGTCGTGGTCGGCTTCGGTCTTGGTATCCTGGGCGGGATCTGGCTCGTGCAGCGATCGCCGGACCCGATCCAGGCTGGTGTCAACGACGGAACAACACTCGAAGGGGATCGACCTACTAACCCGACGATTGAGGCCTTGAAGGCCGAACTCGAGCGGGTTACCCAGGAGGAATTAACGACCGGTTGCGTGGAATGGGACCCCCGGCTGGAGCAGCGGATTCTCTGTGGCGAATCTCAGGTCCGGGTGGATGCCGTGCACGAGCGGCTGGTTGAGGAGATCCGGAAGTTGGAGCAGCGAGAACCGGAGGCGATGGCTGCGACGATTGCCAATATCCGGACGCTGGCCGAGGATGCCTCCCTGGAGGTGCGTTTTGAGGGCAGCTCGGCCAATCCGTACAACAACCGGAAAAGGATCGAGTTTTATGCGGATGAGAAAGGGGTAGCATACTGGATCAACCCTGAAAACAACGAGACCGTGAACGTTGATTTTTCTGGAAGCAGGGTTCCGATCCGGGTGACTCCCCGCCTTGGACAGGAGGAACTGCGTGCTATCGCCGAAGGGTTTTTAGCGGAGCATGTGAGCAACTTCGAGCAGGTCAAAGCGGAGTACCAGCATAGAATACTGGACTGTCGGGAGGGGGAGGACTTCTGCACCTTCCGCTGGGAGAAAGACAAGGCTACATACACCGTGAAGAACGAGATGCCGCCCTTTGTACAGGTAATTGTTTCAGTAGCTGGCGAGATTGCTGGCTTCACCAACACCCAGAGCCTCTATGAGGAGGAGTGATCATGAAGAAGCTTGTTGTCCTTACAGTCCTCGTGGCAGTCTTTGCATTTGGGGGAGTCGTCTTGGTAGCACATGCACAGGTGTATATCTTTTGCAGTGATGGAGGTTACTTCACGGCCTACGGCCCCGGCCAGTATTGGAACGTTGTGAATAATCAGGGGTTCTGTGGTGTCTACAACGACTTCAGTCCTGCCTCGCTGCGCTGGGTATACAATATTACGAACTATCCTGCGAGGAACTATGCCAAGTGGGACTGGCACAACACAGGATACGATTTGCCATACAATGGTCACTACTTTGCGTTCATTGATAGCTCCGTCAGTAACCGTACGACCAATGCTCGCTATACGCTCACATACAATACAGCATCCACGTATGTAGTGAACAAGAATCAATCACTTGTATCCGAGAATTGGATGCAACTGACAAGCGGTGGCGGCCTCTACAAGCCGAGAAACGCCTGGCTGGATGACCCGACAGGCGAATGCAGCTCTTGTAAGAGAATCGTCTTCGACGAAATCAAGATCGAGTACTAACGCTGCAACGGGCGGTAGGTCACGGTAGAAGTCCACGACTGCGGGCCGAAGACGAACAGCTACTACATTGGCCCTGCGGGTGTGGCTATCCCCCAATTGGCCGGCGATCGTGGATCTGCCCCCAATGCTTTCTCGAAGGAGATAGATTTGGTGGCTGGGCTGCTGTGCCAGATGCGGTGATGGCTGATCTCATCGGTGGTCATGGTGGCCCCCAGTTGGGCGATCACCGCTGGTAGATAGCTCAGCACCTCCATTTCGACCAGAGCAGCCTTGAGGGAAAAAAGACCCGACCCGATCTATCGCCGCCGCAGTGATGTCTGGTACCGCTTTGCCAGGCCCTCTTCGTCCCGGCGGGGAGGACAGATTCATCTCTCGCAAGAGGTCATTGACGCAGCCGACGCTCAGGTGCACGCCGCACTCGAGCTCCACCATGGCAGCCAAATCGGCCCCGGTGCGCTCCATGTCTTCCCTCTTGACCTGGGCCAGAAACTGGCACACCGGGGGATCCGTGAAATCGAATGGATGGGCGAATGCCAATTTCGATCAGCCCCCACAGAGCCGAATAACATGCCAATCACATGTTTATAACAGTGCCGGGCAGCATGGTACATATACGAATAGCCAAGGTCCATATGGTGGAAACTATTGCCCTGAAACCGGTTTGGCAGTGCTAGGCGGTGTGGTCCCGACATACTACACCACGTGGACAAAGTCCTGGTGGAGATGGTCAGATGAAACGCAGGGCTATGGAATCGCTGAACAGACGCATTACGAAGATTAGCGTGTTCCTTACTCCATACATTCGGGCTGGGAAGGAAGCTTGTTCCCAGCCTGAATTATTCGAAAATTTAAAGAAATGAAAAACGACTGCACTTTCTCTTTCGGTCAGATGCTGAAAGTTGTTTTGATCACTGCGCTTATGGTGCTCCTGAGCGGATGCGATGTGCTTAAACCTGGTACTTCGTCCCCGAGCATTGTCATTCTGACTCCCAGTACTGGCCCCTTCGAACTCTCATTACTGAAATCCCACTTGAGCGGGCCGAACCTTATTTTCAAGACCCCATCAGTCAGGAGAAAATGAATGGTATCGCCTCGATAACCCAATCTGGCATTAAATCTGTGCATGTCCTGGCACGATTTGGACCTGGGAACGATGACCTTACCAGCGGAGTGTACGCGATATTGGAGCCCGGTCAAGAGTTGATGGGCTATTTACGTCTGATAAACACCTTGGACTATGCCCATGATTTTGGAATGCTGGTAACTCTCGATTACTTGCCTATTCAAACTCAGTTCAACGACAATGTCCACGATTTCCCCAAGGTACATCTGGAACCAGGCACTCAGCGTGCTTTCCGGTTCCCCCTCTCCGCTTTGCCAGAAGGGCTACATACATTGGTCATCACCCTGATCAATGAGCCCGACCATTTCTTCTCGTTCGACCCTAATCCGGAACAGTTCGATCCCGCTGAGAACGAAGCAATGGGTTTGCGAGGCTCGCCTTTTGAATTCGGTGTTCTGATGTGGGTGACTTCGCAAAATCCTCAAAACGTTCTTGATTGGCCAGAACAGGCTCGCTATATTGCTCCTGAAAAGACCACCTTGCTTATGGAAGCCACTTTGCTTAAGGAAAAACCAGCACCAGGGGAGCCAGGAAAGATATTCTTGAATAAAGATATTGTTCAGGCAGGGGAAACAGTCACCTACTATGCAAGGTTTGCCGCTCCCAAATCTGCGAGTGCAGACATTCCTATGCGCATATTGGTTCTCTGGGATGAAGTGCCCACCCAAACCGACGAGCTGTCAGTGCCAGTGGAGACGGCTATTGAGAACGACTACATCCCCTATGGAATACGGGTTCCTGCTAACCTCTCGGAGGGCGAACACACGTTGACGGTTGTCGCTTATCCCTACCCTTATTATCTTCGATGGTGGAAAGATGGTAGCGAATGGCATCCAGAATCTGGTCTCTTCAGTATCCCAATGGCGCGGTTGCCGGTTACCGTGAAGACTCCTTGATGCACTTCTGTAGATTCTACTATATCCCAAATCCCTTACTGTGGAGGTGGTTCTATGAATGTGGTGAAATGCAGGAAAGTAGTTACCGCCTGGCTAGCCATTGCCTTGCTCTCTTTAACAATGCTGGTAGCCTGTGGCGGCGTGCTGGAGGTCGACGTCGAGCACACCCCCACGCCAGACCAGGCCGCCACGGCCACGGTGTCCGCCCTGGCCACCGAAAATGCCCGCCTGGCCACTCAGGTGGCAACACTGGCTGTCCCTACATCCACGCCAACGCCCAGCCTTGGGAAACTTGCCTATGTCCAGGGCGGCGACATCTGGGTCAAGGCCCTACCTGATGGGGAGCCGCAGCGACTCACGACGGATGGTCGCAACAGTGCGCCCCGCTGGTCGCCCTCTGGTAGATGGATCGCCTTTCGGAAGGGGGAATACGGACAGGTGTGGGTGATGCGCGCCGATGGCAGCGACGCTCGATCCCTGCAAACGCCCCCTAACGTGGCCTTCGCCTGGTCGCCTGTAGTGGATCGGCTGGCTTATGCAGACGCTGACGCGCTGAAGGTAGTCAACGCCGACGGCACCGATCCGGCAACGCTGGTGGCTGGCCCGTCTGTGACGCCCCCGACCCCGCCACCGCTCAAGGAGAACACGGTGGGACACATCGCCTGGAGCGTCGCTGGCGACTGGATCGCCTATGAGTGGTATGAAAAGGAGCCGAAGGGGCCGCTGGCTTACCAGGGCTTGTGGAGGGTTTCGTCCAACGGCGAGCAACTGGCTGAACTCTACGTCAGCGGCGCGCCCGCAAAGGGCGATGCTATCCTGGCCGGCTGGTCTCCCGATGGCCAACACATCCTCTTTTGGCAAGGGGAGATGCTCTCGGGCTCAATGCTGGCTGATGGGGTACCTCTCTACAGCCTGCCGGCCGGTGGAGGCGAGCCAGTGCAGCTTGCCAGGCAGTTGGCCAGTGACGCGCGCCCTTCCACCGACAAGGTACTGGCGCATTCGGACTTCGTGGCGCCTGCCCCGGCCTCGGCGCAAGTGGCCGTCACAGTCGGGGCCTACCGCGCCACGTGGATGAACAAGCGGGTGGCCGTCGTCGAGGCAGGCACAGACGCCATCTCATTCCTGACGACAGAAGACTTGGCAGCCTTTTCGCCCTCTTGGTCGCCGGATAGCACCCGCCTGGCCTACGTGGCCATGCCCGACGAGGGTGACCTGGTAGGTGGGGATGATGCCCGGCTGGGGATGATGGAGCGCCGTATCTGGGTGGTAAACGCCCAGGGCGAGCCTCAACCTCAACAACTCACCGATGACCCGGCCTACCGCGACGAGCGCCCCCTCTGGTCGGCCGACGGGAGCCACCTCCTCTTCGCTCGGATGGACGCCGAGGGGCGGGCCTCCCTGTGGCTGATCCCAGCCGCAGGCGGCGAGCCCCGGCGAGTGGTGGACGAGCTGACCCCTTTGCCAGGTCCGGCCTCGGGCTGGTTCGGCTACTACGGCCACATGGACTGGGATCAGCTCTTCGACTGGTGGCGTGGACCGGTTAGGCCTCCCGAGGGCGTCGCCGTGCCCACCCCCGGCCCCCCGCCGACGGCCCGTCCGCCGGTATCCCCCACCCCTACTCCGCCCCCGCCGACGCCGACGCCCACCACTGTCCTGACTGTCACCCGTACCTACACCGATACCGCGCACGGCTTCGCCATTGACTACCCGGCTGACTGGGATGTAGATGGGGTACAGGGAGCTTTCCTCTGGCTCTCGGACCCGGCGACGAGCGGCGAAGAGCGTCAGGCCATCAACATCGCTGCTCTGACCGAACCAAGCCTGGAAGCCATGCTCGACAACGTCGAAGGGAGCAGCTTTGGGCCTTACCTGATCATGGCCGAGTCTGTCCAACTGGGAGGGCTAGAGGCCCTGAAGGTCACCCTGCGGCAGGCACCGGAGGGCCTCAGCTTGCTGTGGCTGGTCATCACCCCGCAAAGCCAGCAGCAAGGTCAAGGATTGATCATCGCTGCTTACGGCGACCCTGCCATGGCCGAGGCCATCCTCGCCACCTGGCGACCCGTTCCATAGGGGACGAAGAGATGAGAGGAGAGGTTGAAAAATGAATGTCTCTATTTTTGGTGAGCACGTGCTGATTTCGTTAGTGCCCTGGCTGGCTGGAGTAGTTGTTGGAGGCGGTTTAGGCTACGCCTGTGCTCTTGTGGCACGTAGGCTATTCTTCACTCTCCCTGGCTTGCGCAGAGCCTCCATTTTGCTACCGTGGCGAACCGTCGTGGTGACCTTGCCACTATTGTCTCCCCTCGTTACGGTTCTTATCGGTCTCGGAAGAGTGGCGGGAGCGGTTATGGTTGGGCTCTTCGTGTTTCTTTTCGCCCTGCCTTTCACAGTTGTTGCGCTACTTGAACAGTGGTACCCTTCACCACTTGCCGTCCGTCTTATCGCCGGGGCCAGGACGCTTGCCACGGCGTCGGTAGCTGTGGCAGCAGTCGGTCCACCGCTGGCAGGCAGTGGCGGCGCCGGTGTACTCATCTTCCAGCAGGGAATGCGACTTCTAGATTATCCTCAGATGCTCAGAGGGTTCGCCATCGTTGTCCTTCTGGCCCTGATGATTGACATTCTACTCGGCATTTTGCAGTTGCTCTTCTTCAGGTTTCCTGAAGGGCTCTTGAACCACCCATTAACGGAGGGGATGAGCGATGGAGGGAAAGGTTAGACATTCTCACTTCCGAGTGCTTGGGCTGCTCGTGGCAGTGCTGTTGCTGGCCGCCTGTGCCCTCCAACCCTGGAAACAGGATCCCGATGTGCAGGCGGCGAAGCAGGATTGTGCCGGCTTAC
>Ga0209979_1004599_pt1 | contig 11334 bp, 10 predicted proteins | sample AnhtaG_FD_183114 | JGI IMG/M metagenome (GOLD analysis project Ga0209979, IMG submission 183114) | Deep subsurface microbial communities from Anholt, Denmark to uncover new lineages of life (NeLLi) - Anholt_01485 metaG (SPAdes) (version 2) | ecosystem: Environmental > Aquatic > Marine > Oceanic...
ATAAAGGGCTCTCCTATAAAGGGCTTGGCAGTCAGGGGAAGGCTAAAGGTTAGCAGGTGTCAGTTTTTATTATGTTCAGAACGGTGAGAAAATGAGTCCCTTTTGGATAGACCTGATTATAATTCTAATAAAGGTTATCGTGGTGCTGGGAGCTCTGCTGGGGGGTGTTGTAGTGATGGTGATTGTGGAGAGGAGGGGGGCGGGCTTCATCCAGGACCGGTTGGGACCCAACCGGGTAGGACCCTGGGGGTTGTTTCAACCGATAGCTGATGGGATAAAGCTCTTCTTGAAGGAGGAGTTTGTTCCCGCCCAGGCTTACAAACCTCTCTACCTGGCAGCCCCTGCTTTCTTTATGTTCATTGCCTTTGCTATCTTTGCGGTGATACCTTTCGGGGATAAAGTGGAGCTTTTCGGGAGGACCATTCAGCTCCAGATAGCCGATGTCAACATTGGTATCCTTTACATTTTCGCCTTAGCCTCCCTGGGGGTTTACGGGATAGTCATCGGAGGCTGGGCATCCAATAACAAGTTCTCTCTGATGGGGGGGCTTCGTTCGGCGGCGCAGATGATAAGCTATGAACTCGCTTTAGGGCTTTCTATCATCGGGGTTCTAATGGTCGGTCAGTCTCTCCGACTCAACGAGATAATAGGGGCGCAGACCCAATACTGGGGATATCTTCCCCGATGGAACATATTTGTTCAGCCCTTAGGCTTTCTTATATTTCTGATCGCCGTCTTTGCCGAGCTGAACCGTATCCCCTTCGACCTGTGCGAGGCTGAGCAGGAGCTGGTAGTGGGCTACCAGGTGGAGTACGGGAGCATGAAGTTCGCTATGTTCTACTTAGGCGAATATGCCAATTTGATCACCTTTTCCGCCCTGATGGTGGTTCTCTTCTTCGGGGGATGGCATATACCCTGGGTAGAGGGGCTTAATATCCATCCCTTGCTGTTGGCTCTTTTGCAGGTGGTCGCCTTTGTGGTGAAGGTTTTCGTCTTTTGCTTTTTCTTTGTCTGGACGAGGTGGACATTCCCACGCTTCCGTTACGACCAGTTGATGAGGTTTGGCTGGCTGGTGCTTCTCCCTCTTGCTATTTTTAACATATTTGCTACCGGAATAGTGATGGTCTTAATTCCCTAAATCAGAGGGATAGAGAAATGCGGGTGGTTACTCCAAAGATGAGATGGATAGACCGGATATATATACCCGCTTTGGTGAAGGGATTATACACCACTATAAAGCACTTCTTTATGCGAAAGTTCACTCAGGAATACCCTGAGGAGAAGCGGAAACCTTCACCCCGCTACCGGGGACTACATCGCTTGAATAAGGACCATCTGGGACGGGTGAAGTGTGTAGCTTGTTTTATGTGCGCTACCGCCTGTCCCTCAAAATGTATTGAGATTGAGGCGGCTGAAGCCCCCTGGGAGGACCGGGATAAGTACCCGGTTAAGTTTGAGATAAATACCTTGAGATGCATCTTCTGCGGGATGTGTGAGGAGGCTTGTCCGGAGCTGTCTATTCAACTGACCTATATTTATGAGATGGCTGATGTCAGCCGGGAGGTTTTCGTTCGCCACAAGGACAATCTGCTGGAGACCAATGAGTTTTGGGTACTAAAGGAATATTAGTTTTAGCCGGGAGATAGGGAGTAATGGAGTTAGCTCTGTTCGTAATATTCGGAGCAGTAGCGGTGGCCTCGGCTCTTATGGTTATTACTAACAGAAATGCTGTAATAAGTGCCCTGTTCCTTATCCTTACCTTCTTCTGTTTAGCGGGGCTGTATGTAATGCTAAATGCCCAGTTCATAGCCGCCCTCCAGATTATCGTTTACGCCGGGGCAATTATGGTTCTGTTCCTTTTCGTTAACATGATGTTACGCACCGGCAAGGAGGGAAAGAGGGGCTACCGCTTGATATTTCAGAAGTCTATCGGAGTGATTTTCGTAGTGATACTCTTGGTCTTGCTTGGTTCCGTTGCCCTCTCGGTTGTGGTGACCGGGATGCGAGGTCCCTATACCACCGAGGCTGTTCGCCACATAGGAAATACCCAGGCTTTTGCTTGGGTGCTGTTCACCGATTACCTCTACCCTTTTGAGATTATATCGGTCCTTCTGTTGGCAGGGATAATCGGGGCGGTGGTTTTAGCCAAAAAGAAGCGATAAAAGGGAGTTATAAATGGTTCCTCTATCATATTATCTTCTGTTGAGTGCGGTGTTGTTCTCCATCGGTGTAATAGGGGTTCTCATACGGAGGAATGTCCTGATCATATTTATGTCCATCGAGTTGATGCTCAACGCTGTTAACCTGAGCTTTGTGGCTTTTTCCCGTTTCCTGGAATCTTTAGAAGGGCAGGTCTTTGTCTTTCTTGTCATGGCGGTGGCTGCTGCCGAGGTGGCGGTGGGGCTGGCAATAATTATATGTATCTTCCGCAATAAAGCCACGGTGAATGTGGACGAGATAAATCTGATGAAAGGGTAGGTTGCTAACATGGGTCTTCTCACAAAATGGGCTGTTCTCTAGTTTTTACATAGGGGCATGTGATGCTTGACTATATCTGGTTGGTTCCATTTCTTCCGCTGTTTGGGTTTGTAATTAACGGATTGTTGGGAACCCGGTTTCCCCGCCGTGCGGTGGGGATTATAGCCTGCAGTACGGTGGGGTTATCCTTTCTCTTCTCTCTAATCGCCTTTTTCTCCCTTCCCGACCAGCCGGTAGCTGACAAGGTGCTCTACAATTGGATTAAGGTAGGGAACTTCAAGGCGGACGTCGCCTTCCAGATTGACCCCCTCTCCATAATTATGATTCTGGTTGTCTCTGGGGTTGCCTTCTTCATTCATATTTACTCCATCGGATATATGCACGGTGACCCCGGCTACTCCCGCTACTTCGCTTACCTCAACCTCTTCGTTTTCGCCATGCTCCTTTTAGTGCTGGCTAACAACTTTCTGCTGATGTATGTTGGATGGGAGGGGGTGGGGCTGTGCTCCTATCTGCTGATTGGGTTCTGGTATGAGCGCAAGTCGGCTGCTGATGCCGGCAAGAAGGCTTTCATAGTGACCCGGATCGGGGATTTCGGCTTTGCCCTTGGCATTATGCTTATTTTCAAGACCTTCGGCACCATTGATATCAGCGAGGTGATGCATCTGGCTCAGGGGCGGTTTGAGGTAGGGGCTTCCCTTCTTACCGCCATCACCCTCCTGCTGTTCTTGGGGGCAATAGGAAAGTCAGCCCAGATACCACTTTATGTCTGGCTCCCTGATGCTATGGAGGGTCCCACCCCGGTCAGTGCTCTTATACACGCCGCCACTATGGTGACTGCCGGGGTTTATATGATCGCCCGCTGCAATGTGCTCTATTCTCTGGCACCGACCTCCCTGATGGTGGTTGCTGTAATAGGGTGTGCTACGGCGATTTACGCCGCCTCCATCGGGTTGGTGCAGAACGATATCAAGCGGGTGCTGGCATACTCCACCATCAGCCAGCTGGGCTATATGTTTATGGCTTGTGGGGTAGGGGCCTATGCCGCTGGGATCTTCCATCTGATGACCCACGCCTTCTTCAAAGCCCTCCTCTTTATGGGGGCAGGTAGCGTCGTCCACGCCCTGGCGGGGGAGATGGATATCCGGCGGATGGGGGGCATGAGGCGATATATGCCCACTACTTATCTGACCTTCTTGATAGCCGCCCTGGCCATTAGCGGAATCTTCCCCTTTGCTGGCTTCTTCAGTAAGGATGAGATTCTGTGGCGGGCTTTTGAGAGGAATTATATCCTCTGGGCAATAGGGGTGATTACGGCAGCTATGACCTCTTTCTATATGTTCCGCCTCCTGTTTAAGACCTTCGCCGGGAAGCCACGGGTGGAGAAGGAGAAGCTTCCCCAGGTGCACGAATCCCCTCGGGTGATGACCATACCCTTGGTCATCTTGGGGGTTATGTCGGTCATTGGTGGGCTGGCAGGGATTTCCAAGGCTTTTCCACTGCTGGGAGGCAGCCGCTTCCTGTCGGAGAAGCTGAACATTATGAGGTTTCTGGAGCCGGTAACCGGTGGGCACCATGTTGTAGGGGGGGAGGCAGTTGGTCTGGAAAGATGGATGATGTTGGTGTCACTAATTATCGCTCTGCTGGGAATATATGTCGCCTACCTGTTTTATATCAGGAGCCCCCAACTGCCAAATCGCTTAGCCCGAAGGCTGAAGGGAGCCTATAATCTCGTTCTTAACAAATATAAGGTGGACGAGCTTTACGATTTCCTCTTCGTCAATCCGGCCAAGAGGTTTTCGGTTTTTCTATGGCGAATATGGGATGACCGGATAATCGACGGCATAGTGAACGGAGTGGCTAGTTTCTGTAAGGTCTGCGGGCGTGTTGGCAGGAGGGTGCAGACTGGCTATGTGCAGACCTATATCTTGTTGATTATCATTGGGGCAGTGCTTATTATCTGGTATTGCTTATAGACTAAAAGAGGAGTTTCTCTGTGAGGAGCCTTAAAGGATGAATCCTTACGGTGGTTTTCCCCTGTTGAGTATTTTAGTGTTTCTGCCCCTGGTGGGGGCACTACTGATCCTCTTGCTTAATAAGAAGAGGGTCGAGCAGATCAGGGTGGTCGCCCTGGTGACCTCGCTGGTGGTCTTCGTCCTTTCTCTGCCTCTGTTCTTCAATTTCGACAGCAGCACCCACCAGCTGCAATGGATGGAGAAGAAACCCTGGATACCCCATTACGGGATTAGCTATTTTATCGGTATTGATGGGATTAGCCTCCTGCTGGTTCTCCTAACCACCTTCATCTCAGTGCTGGCTATCCTCTCCTCCTGGAAGGCGATTACCGAGCGGGTAAAGGGATATATGATGTTCATGCTCCTGCTGGAGACCGGCATGCTGGGGGTCTTTGTGGCACAGGACCTTTTCTTGTTCTATATTTTTTGGGAGGCGATGCTCATACCTATGTATTTCCTTATCGGCGTCTGGGGTGGTCCGCGGAAGATTTATGCTGCTGTTAAGTTTTTCCTTTATACTATGGTGGGGAGCCTCCTTATGCTGGTTGCCATTCTGTCGCTCTACCACATTGGGGGAGGGGTTACCTTCGACCTCTACGAGCTCCTTAAGGTCCCTCTGACCGGGCACCAGCAGCTCTGGCTCTTCCTCGGATTCTTCCTGGCTTTCGCCATTAAGATACCTATGTTCCCCTTCCACACCTGGTTGCCCGACGCCCATGTGGAAGCCCCCACTGCGGGGAGTGTGATTCTGGCTGGGGTTTTACTGAAGATGGGGGTCTATGGGTTTCTGAGGTTCTGCCTACCTCTCTTCCCCGATGCCAGCATTGAGTTTATGCCCATCATAGCTGTGCTGGCAATCATAGGGATAATATACGGGGCGCTGGTCTCCATGGTGCAGCCCGACCTCAAGCGGTTGGTTGCCTTCTCCAGCGTCAGCCACCTGGGGTTTTGTATGCTGGGCATTTTCGCTTTCAATATACTGGGGATGGAGGGGGGCATCCTGCAGATGGTGAATCACGGTCTCAGCACGGGGGCTTTGTTCCTTCTGGTGGGGATGATCTACGAGCGGAGACATACTAGGATGATAGCCGACTTTGGGGGGTTGTCCAAGGTACTTCCCCTGTTTGCTGCCTTTTTCGGAATTGTCACCCTCTCTTCCATCGGCTTGCCGGGGTTGAACGGCTTTGTGGGTGAGTTTCTGATCCTGGTGGGGAGCTTCCTCTCCCGACCCCTTTACGCCATTCTGGCAACGACGGGTGTTGTGCTGGCGGCAGTCTATATGCTGTGGATGTTCCAGCGGGTGATGTATGGAGAGCTGGACAAGCCGGAGAACAAGGTTCTAAAAGACCTATCCGTTCGGGAGATAGTAGTTATAGTTCCCATAATTGCTCTTATATTTTTCATCGGGGTATTCCCCAGACCTTTCTTGCGGAGGATGGACGCCTCGGTCCAGCATTTGGTCCTCCAGATGGAGGCGAAGAAGAGCAAGGAGCCCCTTTATGTAGAAGGGATGAAGGAGAGAATCAGGGAGTTTTTCCACAAGGAGGAGATTTCAGCAGACTAAAAACTTTATTAGGCTTGGGAGGCAAGCTTAAATGCCTATTCCTTTACCGACTATCAACCTAATTGATATCAGCCCGGAGATGACCCTGGGGGTCTTTGGCTTGGTGATTTTGCTCCTCGACCTTTTCCTTCGCCGGGAAGGGAAGGGGTACTTAGCGGTTCTGAGCCTGATAGGGGTAGGAGGGGCTTTCTACGCCTCGCTGAGGCTATGGGGCTCTTCACACTACTCGCTGAGCCAGAGCATTGTGGTGGATAACCTCTCCCTCTTCTTCAACGCTATCTTCCTTTTGGGCACGGCAATGGTCATCCTGATGTCGGTGAGCTATATCCGCCGGGAGGGGATAAACCTGGGGGAGTATTACTCCCTTCTTCTCTTTTCTACCCTGGGGATGCTCATTATCTCCTCGGGGAACGACCTCATTATTCTCTTCCTCGGGCTGGAGCTGGTTTCCATTCCCCTTTATATCTTGTCGGGGTTTGCCCGCACTAACTTGAAGTCCAATGAGGCAGCCTTGAAGTATCTCCTTCTGGGGGTTTTCGCTACGGCATTTCTCCTTTACGGCATCGCTCTCATCTACGGCTCTACAGGGACCATCAAGCTCCCCTTGATAGCTAAAATGTTAGCCGACACGGCTATCTCCAGCAATCCTCTTCTCTTTATCGGGATGGGTCTTCTGATTATCGGCTTCGGTTTCAAGGTGGCATTGGTTCCCTTTCATATGTGGACCCCCGATGTGTATGAAGGGGCGCCTACCTCGGTGACCGCTTTTATGTCGGTGGGGGTAAAGGCGGCGGGCTTTGCCGCTCTGTTGAGGATTTTGCTCACCGCTTTGGATAAGCTGCAGTTCAGTTGGGTATCCATCCTGGTGGTTCTTGCCATTCTTACTATGACCGTGGGTAATGTGATAGCTCTGGCGCAGACCAATATAAAGCGGATGCTGGCTTATTCGAGCATCGCTCATGCGGGTTACATTCTGGTAGGATTGGTGGCTGGAAGCCGGCTGGGGGTGTCCAGCATACTGTTCTATCTGGTGGTCTACGCTTTAATGAATCTAGGGGCTTTTGCGGTGGTAATTCTGGTGGGAAGGAAGGGCGACCAGAGCCTCCATATAAACGATTATGCCGGATTGGGTTATCGCTATCCTCTGATGGGAGCCGCCATGTCCGTTTTCCTTCTCTCGCTGGCAGGCATTCCTCCCACAGCGGGGTTCGTGGGGAAGTTTTATATTTTCAGTGCAGCGGTGAAGGAGGGCTTTATTAAGTTGGCAATAATAGGGGTGCTGAATAGCGCCCTGTCCCTGTTCTACTATCTCAGGGTGATGGTAATTATGTATATGAGAGAGCCAGAGAAGAAAGAGGTTTCCCCCATCCATTTCTCCCCTGGGTTGGTTATTGCCCTCCTCATAGCGGTATTGGGCATCCTTTATTTAGGTATCCTCCCTTCCCGGGTTATAGATCTGGCAGCCGATGCCATTGGCACCTTCATTAGCGGATAAAGCTCGCTCTTCCCTTTTTCCGATTTAATTCTTTGCTAAAAAGAGGACTATGAAGAGGGATTTTTTGATTCTGGCAGGACGGGGAGCCTTAGATAGGAGAGGCTGAAAGGGATAAGAAATGATAGGAATATCAACGGTATGGCGGTCAAAACGCACTGATGACGGTAGGGAATTGGTGGATATGATGCTGGAGAGCGGGGTTAACCATATTGAGTTGGAGTATAGGATAACAGAGCAGATGTATCAGCAGATGAAGCCTGCCCTTAAACGGGGGGTTCGCCGGGTGCTCAGCGTCCACAATTTCTTCCCCGTGCCTGAGGTTTTTGCCAATCGGAACATGGGGGGAGGGGACGCCTTTCTTTTTTCCTCTCTCGATGCTGAGGAGAGGGATAATGTGGTTAAATATACCTCTCGAACCATCGAGATAGCTAACGAGCTTGAGGCGGAGGTGGTCGTGCTTCATTTGGGAGGGATAGAGATGGATAGTCCCATGAAGCACCTTTTCAAGCGCTATGACCAGGGAAAGATGGATACGGCTGAGACGGAGAGATTTATTGAGGAGACGAAGAAGCATCGGCGGGAGAAGAGGCAGCCCTTTCTTGATGCGGTTCTTTTCTGTCTGGACAGGGTCCATAAGGTAGCCGAACGACAGGACATCCTCCTGGGTATTGAAAACCGCTACCATGTAACTAATATACCCGATATAGAGGAGATGGGGGAGATTCTGAGGCGCTTTGAAGGGGGAAACATTCATTTCTGGCACGATGTGGGACATGCCTTTGTGCAGGAGAGCCTCGGTTGGGCTGGCCACCGGGAGCTGTTGGAGCGGTATGGGAAAGATATGGTGGGGGTGCATTTGCACGATGTAAAAGGGGGCTACGATGACCACTACATCCCGGGAAGTGGGGGAGTAGATTTCCAGATGGTGAAGGAAAACCTCCCGCCAGATGTTATTAAGATCATAGAGGTTAAGCCCGAAGAAAGCCTGGAGGAGTTGAAGGAGGGGATAGATTTTCTGCGCCGCATAGGGATTGAATGATGGAAGAGGAGACCCAGGGCGTGGAGCTCCCGGAGGGGAGGGCAAAGCAATATCATCGGATACAGCTAAGGCTGAGCCTGAGCAGGTTTGCTCTGAGCGCTGGCTTTCTCTTGGGCATCCTTTTCTCAGGAGTTTCCGTCTCTTTTCGTAATGCAATCCAAAGTCTCACCCTTAACGCCTGGTTCATCGTGGGGGGCTACGGGGTAGTCTTCTATCTTCTGATAGAGCTTTTGTTCCTCCCTCTCTCTTATTATAGCGGTTATGTAGTGGAGCACCGATTCCGTCTCTCCACTCAGAACCGAAGGGCTTGGCTGTGGGAGAAAGGCAAGGGGATAGGGTTGAGCCTTCTGCTGGGGCTCCTCATGCTGGAGATTTTCTACGGTATCATCAGGAAGTATCCTCAAGGTTGGTGGTTGCCGATAGCAGGGGTTTTTGTTTTTATTTTCATTATATTAGCCAGGTTGGCTCCGGTGGTTTTTCTCCCCATCTTTTTCAAGCTAAAAAAGGTGGAAGGAGAAGAACTGAGAAGGAGGCTGGAGGAACTGGCGGAGCAGGTGGGAACGAAGGTAAGGGGTATCTATCAGATTGACTTAAGCAAGAAGAGCAAGACCGTCAACGCCGCCCTGGCTGGCTGGGGAAAGACCCGCCGACTGATACTATCTGATACCTTGCCGCAAAACTTTACTCTGGAGGAGACAGAGGCGGTGGTTGCCCACGAGTTGGGTCATCAGGTCGGTTATCACACCTGGAAGATGATGGTGCTTCAGACCATTACCATGGGTCTCACCCTCTTTCTCTGTGAGAGAGGATTAAGGAGGACCATTCCCCTCTTCCCTCTGCAGGGAGTGGACGATGTGGCAGGCTTGCCTCTGGTGATGCTGATAGTTTCGTTGCTGGGGCTAGTTTTTCTTCCTATGGTTAACGCTTACTCCCGTCGTCTGGAGCGGGAGGCTGATAGGTTCTCCTTACGGAGTATCAAAAGCCCGGAGTTTTTCATTTCTACTATGGAGAAACTGGCGGAGCTGAATCTGGCAGATAAAAGCCCTCATCCGGTGGTAGAATTCCTCTTCTACAGCCATCCGCCCATAAGCAAACGGATAAAAGCGGCAGAGAGGATTGTCAAATAGGTGGAATTTCGCTTCAACAATAGAAATTGCTCTATCTTTAACAAAATTATAGAGGTTATAACAAATTTACTCCGGTTATCTGGTCAATCACCTATATTTATATTATAAAAGAAATACTACTATTATTGCAGGGAACAGGAAGTAAGGAATCAGAGAGAGAATTTGAGGGAAAACTCGACTTTTTTGTTTTCGGGGTATAGAGCAATATTATAGGAATTTGAATCTCTCTTCATATTAAAGGTCACACTCTTGCAGGCAAACCTTCTCCCATTACTATAAAAATCAACCTTCATATTTAGTGGGAAGTTTGCCTTGGAGCCCGGAGCAATCCCTATACTGAGCGAGGGGTGAACTAAGCCCTTCCTGAGGTCCAATTTACCATTAACATTAATTTTGTATTCCCCGAGATTTTTAGAGAAACTCTCCTTTAGCGAGGGCTCGAAAACCACTTTCCCGTTTTTTATGTCCACCTTAGAGTTCTTTACCACATTGGCAAACCTGCCAAGCACAAAATCCGCCATAAAATCATTGGTCTCCAACTTATTAGCCATCCTGTAAAATTCATCTTTCAGGTTTTTTGCTAAATTTCCACCCACCACCTCCGGGATATCGAGGTCACTAATTTTAATTCTCCCATGTTCGTTATCAAGCTTAATATCTTTCATAAATTTTCGGGGAACCTCAAAAAGGGAATCTGTCAGAATTCCAATAGCTCCTGGAACGCTTTTTGAAATCTCTTTATCCACTCTGTCTATTACCTCTATGGACTTTCCCTGCAAATCCTTGAATTCCTTTGATTTAAACTCGTGTCCTTCTTGGGTATAAATAGAATTCTTTAATTTTTGCAGCTCAAGCGGGGTTTTTATGGGAATCCTCCTATCTACGGTTTTTTCCCCTTCTTTATGGAGGTTAAATTTAGCGGGATAGACCTTAACGGGATAGTTATTCAACTGAAGATTTATGGCATAAGAATAATTGATTTTACGCTTTTGAGGTTTTGCACCCGATTCAGAACCATAGAGAGATACGGCAAAGAACATGAATAGCGTGCCAATGCCAAAAGCGAGTTTGTTTAATTTTACCATTTTTATATATTGGAAAAGGCAATTGTTATATCTATTTTGATTATTCATTTGCTAACATCTCATGATGCAGAAATATATACCCATGCTAGTATACTATTCTATAATAGATAAACTTTTTCTCCTTGTCAAGAAAAAAATGCACACGATTGCAATTTTTCTGGCAATATATAGGAGCTGAGTAGGGGTATATTCCTCTTTTTTGGTGGGGGGAGGGTGTTCTGCTTATAACATCCCAGCAGAAGGAGAGGATTTCGTAAACAGCCGGCTTTCTTTCAACTTACAATAGATGGGGTTTGCTTCCCCCACATTGTTGCCCAGGAGAAGAAAAGGCAAAGGAGCAATCTTACTTGGGTTCAGATAAGGAAGAAGGGATATAATTGCAGATTGTTTGATTTTTCCTAAAGACAGGTTATCTACCATGGTTTTGGCTGGATAAGCTTAAGCTCCTCCACATTTCTGCGGCTTATATTTCAAGGAAGCTGCCGAAGCCTTTTTCTATAGCCTTTTTATAAGCCAGGCTGGCTATAGCTA
>Ga0209979_1004600_pt1 | contig 11334 bp, 6 predicted proteins | sample AnhtaG_FD_183114 | JGI IMG/M metagenome (GOLD analysis project Ga0209979, IMG submission 183114) | Deep subsurface microbial communities from Anholt, Denmark to uncover new lineages of life (NeLLi) - Anholt_01485 metaG (SPAdes) (version 2) | ecosystem: Environmental > Aquatic > Marine > Oceanic >...
CGATGTCGGAATTGGAACGCAGCAGAGGTGTCTCGATAGACTTTGAATGTGAAAGGGAAATGGGGATACTCGCGCCCCATGACCTGGGCAGGAACTTGTGAAAGCTCAGCGAACCCCCGTAGCTGATACGCGTAGTGGTCTTTCCGCTCCCCAGATTATTGGAGGAACCGCCCCGAGTGGCTGAAGAAAGACCACGGAAAAAGGCGTCCTGTGACTGGAATGAAAAGTTGTAGCTCATTAGATCGGCAATGGTCCCGCCGACTGATATGCGAGCAGCCGTACCGATGTCCTTGCGCACTTCGGTCACCCGCAATTCATCCAGCCATATTTCGCCCGTCAGGCGGGCTGAATCAACATTATCGATATTGATGATCCCGGCGGCAAAGAACTTCACGTCGTTGATATTGGGGTTACCCCGAACGCGATACGAGCCATCTGTGGTATCAATCTCGTTCCATTTTGTTCGCTCTGTTGTTCTGAGGGCGGCATCCTTCAAAGCAGTGGCTTCATTGAAATCAAAGCTGATGTGGTTGCGCTCATCCCAGCCGGAGTAAATGAGCCTCCTTTGCTCATAAAAGTTGTTGCCCTCTTTACCAAGACGGAAAAAGAACATGACCTTTCCTTCGCCCGCCGGTTCGATGTCGCCACCGTAGACGTACATCTCAAGCCGGCGGTATCCGGAGTACTGGTCGGCGCTGATGAGGTTCTTGACAGCTAAACAGGTATCACCCACAGCAAGAGAATCAAATTGCAGCAGGAGGCCGCGCTGGGCTTCGGTCACGTTGTAGTTCGGGTCCTTGTATGGTTCGACGCCCGGAGGAGGATCAAACGTGTTATCTTCTTCGCTGATGGAGGCTACCACGAAGCTGGTGCTGCTGTCCGACTCTTCACCGTACAAAACCGAGTCCTGCCAGTTGGATTGCACGAAATACCAGGCAGCAATTTCAACGGTGTCTTTCTGGGTTTGACCCGCTTCGGATTCAAACCAGACCCGTACGTGGGTAACCTCGTTCCAAAAGGGTTGGAGGGTGTCTCCGGTGTTTGGATCCACGTGGACAACGACGGTATCCAGGGCCAGTGAATCTCTGATAGGAATACGATAGGTCCACCAGCCGTTTCGTTCGGAGCCCTCCACCCGGAACGAATCTATGTCCAAACCCAAATCTATAACATAAGAAAAGTAGGCATTGGTACGAACCTGCCCCCCACGGGTAATGGTTTCCTCGTCAGGTATCCCTAACCAACCCGGGTCCAGGAGGTTGCCCTCAGTACCGTTAAGCCACTCATAGCGGATAGACTCGTCTTCCCAGTTGATGTTTTTGCATACACCTGGTGGAAGAGGACACTTTCCGTCACCCATGAAATACCAGTTGTCGCCGTTGGGATCAGGAAGGGTATCCGGATCGTATCCTGGTTCCATGTTATCAGGAAAGCCATCGAGACCAACATCCTCCTCCTCATCCACAACTCCGTTATTGTCTTTGTCTTCGTTAGTCGCGATGTCATCGCCATTTATATCTTCATTGATACTGCCGATATCGATGTGGAGTTTACCCTGTGCTCCCTCGCTTACTTTCGCCCGAAGCTCCAATAACTGGACGCGCTGGGCGTCGATTCGCTGGTAGAAGCCGCGCATGATTCCCGCCCATGACTTAGATATGACAGAATCGGCGCCGGGGCGGAATACCAGGCGCAGGGAGTAAATGGTTCCTTCCCCTTGCTTGGGATCAACGTTCCAGACTTCCCTCACATCCAGCCGCGTCTTCGGAGCGTGCCAGAGGATTTTGCCTTGCTCCCAGTTAGCAGTGTCCACTTGAACCGGCAGGGAGGCTGCTTTCCAGTTAGTCCGCTGAAGGCCCAAAGAGAGCTGTTCCTGTGCGGCTTCAAAGTCGTCCACGTAGGCAACACCGTCAACATTGGGATTGGGACGGGACTGCGCCAGTTCCCCATCGATTCTGAAACTCGAAGGAGATTCAGTTTCAATCAGCGGCAGGGCGTCGACTAAGGAAGTCAGGAAATTGGCCTGCGTGCGCCAGGAGCCGTCAACGTCATAAATGACGGCTCGGGCTGTCTCCTGTCCCACGCGCGGCTTTCGATCTTGAGCCTTATCGGACTTATAGAGAACGGTAGCGCCAAATTTCAGGTTCTTGCTCCATTCGTATTCGGCTCTCATACCCAGCAGCGTCTTTTTCTGTACTGCCAGGAAAGGAGCGTACTCAAACTGGATATCAATATCGGCGTTGGGGTCCATGGCTTCGTCTGAGGTAAGGGTCAATTGGCCAAAATCATACCGGATATTATAGTCTGTCCCCCGCTCCAGAAGCCGGCCATTCACTATCACCCGCTCGGACCCCTCGATTATGTTGGCACGCCCCAACCGGATGACGGAACTTCGCGCCTTGGTGACAAGCTGAATGTAGTAGCGACTGGATTGGGTTTTCTGGTCAGTCGATTCGTAGTTGTATATCAGGGGCGCTTTCATCTCCAGCGTGTCAGTGGAAACGCCGTTGGCATCCACGAAGGACGTATCAGGGTCAAACGGGGTTCGGTGAGGAAAGATAAGAAGCCCCCAATCGGGTCTGAAGATTTCTAATCGCTCGTCAAACCTGCCGTCAGGGAGCTTCTGATCACGTTCGTTGTATTGGTCAAGTCCTAATATCTCAATGTAATTCTGTGTCCTTCCCTCGGACTCCTGGAACTCGAAACTGGAAGAGCTCCCCTCATTCCCCGCTGATCCCCTGAACACCTTTATCTCAATATCGTCCGCCGAGATGCCGCGTGGGATATTGTAACAATTTCGCCACATCAAGTTCCATGTCTGGTGCTGATGGCTCGGTGCGCTGTGATACAGCAGCTTCAAAAGCAAAGGCTGGCCGGGTTCAGGGGAGATGTCGCCAACCGTATAGACGCTGCCGTTCGCCTTTTGCACCTCCATATAGATACCGAGCGCCCTGCCCTGGCGGCGGCCGGAATTGAAGACGACATAATGCTGGTTCCGCACGGGGTTACTGAAATATGAATACGACACCTCGTCGATCTGTTCCAAAGCGTCTGACCCTTGGACGAAGGGCAGGTCCCAGGTACCAATTGCTTCGCTATTGGGGTCGACTTTGAGGATAGCATCCTGGGCCGTGCTATTGTCCCTCTTTAGCACTTGCTCATACACGAAGAGCGTTATTACCGAATCTCCTGGCTCAAAAGCGGTGGAATCCCCGAGGTCGAAAATCCGAGCCTGAGCATAATTGTAATCACGGGTATACTCGGCGCTTTCTTCGCCGGTAGGACTGATCGACACACTTTCGGATGATCCTTGCTCCTGAGAGGCGATGCCGATAAGTCTCAGCTTGCCTATCTGCGCTTCAGACTTGACTCCAAACAACCCGCGGATGCTCGAGGAGTACCCGACAAACTTGGTATTGGGCAGCGACAGCGTGGTGTTACCGGCTTCGATTGACTTGAGAACGTCGTCCTCATCACCTTTGTAGCGAATGATAAGCCGATTGGCCAGCGGAATATTCTGCCGGCTGTCCTCGGACACTTTCACTGAAATCTTGGTACCGATGGTGCCATTGATGTCAAAACGATAGGTCTGTTCCATGTTCAAGGAAGGGAACTTGCTTTGTCTGTACACGTCTGACTCGGCGGCGTCGGTCCACTGCGATCGCCCGGAGAACATTATCCGACGATAGCCGGAGACCCTAAGTCCGGCGCCTCCTTCACCGAAGATTCGGTTGAGCCTTTTCGGCAGCCCCACGGTGATGCCCAGACCGCCTCTTCGCTGTCCTTGTTCAGGATTTGTTATCGATCTGGTGAGCAGCCTGGAGAATTCCTGATCGACGCTTTTTTTCTTCCGGTGCGACAGGTATTGCGGGGCGTCGGCTGTCACCGGGATCATTGATTTGTTCAGTCTTGCGCTTTTGTAATATAGCGAATTGAAAGTAAGCGAGCTTGCCGAAAAGCTCGACCTGATGAACTTGGGACGGCGTTGAAGGCTGTAACCGAACAGCTGAGGCGCTCTTGAGGACAATGCCACGGAGGGCGGCACGGGCTGTTCATCGTACCGCGAGACGAACGAAGGCGGCGATTGAAGAAAGCCTGTATACCCGGTTGCTCCTTCACCCGGACAGACTGACACCCCTGCGAGCAACAGGCCAACCAGAACAGGCAAAACAAACTTTCGCAATGCGGAACTCACACTAATACAAAGTATCGGTCGTTTTTAGCGCGTTAAAGATAGGTCGATAGGCAGTCTCCTTGTGTTAGAATTTTCCCAGTTGGATTACTTCTTCTTCCAGCTTAACGCCGAACTTTTCGTACACCTTCTTCTTGAGCATGTCCGCCAGCTTCCGGATGTCATTCGACGTCGCCGAACCGGTGTTGACAATGATATTAGCATGTTTATCAAAAACCCGGGCACCGCCGACCGCCATCCGTTTGGCGCCCACCTCTTCAAGCAAACGGCCGGCGGGGACCTTTCTGTGCGGCTGTCCGGGATCAGGAATATTTTTGAAAAAACAGCCGGCTGAACGTCCCTCGATAGGATGTTTGTCCCGCCGAAGGGCAAGGATCTCGTCAATCCTTTGCCTGATTTGGCTGGCATCTCCCTTTTTTAGCTTGAAGCGTGCCTTCACTATCGCTTCCCCGCTAGTTTTCAAGTAGGAATCTCGGTAACCGAACCGACAGTACTCAGAGCCAACCGTCTTGACTTCACCCTGGCTGTCAACGAGAGTCACTTCGGCAACGACCGACCCGATGTCGCCACCATAGGCCCCGGCATTGCCATAGACAGCCCCGCCGACATTTCCCCATATGCCGCTTGCGAATTCAAGACCGCTCAGCGCGTTTTCAGCCGCAAAATCGACCAGAGCTGCCAACTCCTCGCCGGCGCCGCATTCAATCTCCACCTCGCCGATAAGCTCAAGTCCCCGAACGTCAATCCTTACAATCAAGCCGTCGTATCCTTGATCAGAAACGAGGAGATTGGAACCGCCGCCAAGGAAAAAACAGGGCCGGTTCAGTTTTTTGGCTGCTTTTACAGCCTGGGCGACATTGTCAATGGTCTTAGCTGAAATGAAGTACCTGGCCGAGCCGCCGGTCTTGAAACTGGTGAACGGCGCCAGTCCTTTATTGAATTCCAACTTAGGTCCAAAAAGGGCCATCATCGCAGACCTTGACATGTCTGGACTAACTGAAAGCCTCTCAGCCACTTTCATCAACCTCAATATAGCCTAAAAAGCCGTAATAATCAAGCCAAAATAGGACTTTTACCGCCGGCCAAAATGGCAGACTACCTCATTTGTTTATACACGTCATGACGGGAAAAGGCTGAACGCTGCTTGCCGTTACTGATTCTTGCTGTCCGAGGAGTCAGGTTTGGAGCTTTCTGAATCATCGTCTGACTGCTTGGGCTCTGTCTCGCTCTGAGATGACTCGGTGTCCTTCTCAGCCGGTTTTGCTTCGGCTTTTTTCGTCTCTTCTTTTTTCACTTCATCGACATAATTCAGCCGAAGTTCATAGAGGACATGCTTAAGAAGCTCGCTTTCTTCCTTAGTCAGGTTTCCCGCCATCTTGGTGTTGAGCATGTTAATCATGTCGATGCTGTTTCTGGCCATATCCAGGTTCCGCTCAATCTTTCCCGAGATAGGCGAGGCGATTTTTCCCATCTGCTGCATGGCGCTGGTTTGCAGCGACAGGACCAGTTGAAAGAAATGTGGGTCAATACTTTCATGCGGGTCAGTCATCCCAGTAACTCCTGTGTCGTTTTGCCCTTATGTTAAAGCTGTTGAGGCTGTCCTACAAGTGGTGTTTACCCGCGTAGGTGGCGGCCTTGTGTCGCCACAAGCCTTTGCACCGGGCGGAGACAAGCCCCGCCCCTACGCGACTCTGTCGCCTTTTGAGACAACCTCTGTTCATCCGACATCCTTCAGCCTCCACCCAAAAGCGTCTCCTTTGGGGAGGCCGTTTCATTGAGATAGGTATACAGATTCCGGTATTCTCTGTCAAGCTGCTTATCGCCGGCAAACAGATCCTCCAGCAGGCGGCGTCCGGCTTCGATCAGGTCCCTGTCGGCCGAGAGTTTTGCCGTCCGAAACTCCGGCAAGCCGGACTGCCGCACCCCGAACATCTCCCCCGGGCCTCTTAGTTCCAGGTCCGCCTCAGCGATCCTGAAGCCGTCCGTGGTGGAGGTAAACGTCGCCAAACGGCGACGCGCTACGTCTGAAATAGGGGGGTGCGCCAATGCCACCAGTGTCGCTTCTTTCCGGTCACGACCTATTCTTCCCCGCAATTGGTGCAGTTGCGACAGGCCGAACCGCTCGGCATGTTCAATAATCATGACGGTGGCATTGGGGTTGTCGATTCCGACCTCTATGACGGTGGTTGACAGAAGGATATCAAGCTGACCGCAGCGAAATTGTTCGAGGGTGGCCTCTCGTTCTCTCTGCTTCATCCTTCCATGTACCATCCCTACCCGCAACTTCTTAAACACCCGTTCCGACAATTCCCGGTAGGCCTCTTCGACGCTTTCCAGATTTAATTGATCAGATTTTTCAATCACCGGATAGACGATATACACCTGCCCGCCTTTTTCAATATCCTCTCTGACAAACTGATACACCTCATCGCGGGCATCATCCATCCGCCAAACAGTTCGGGTTTTTTTTCGGCCGGGAGGAAGAGTGTCAATGGTTGAAATATCAAGGTCGCCGTACAGGGTCAGCGCCAGGGTGCGGGGTATGGGCGTGGCGGTCAGGACCAGAAGGTCAGGATTGTCACCCTTGGCATAGAGTTTCCCGCGCTGGTGCACCCCGAAACGGTGCTGCTCGTCGATAACGACCAAACCCAATCTGCTGAAGGAGACATAATCGTATATGAGAGCGTGCGTCCCAAACAGAATCTGAATTTCTCCCTCGGCACAGTGCCGCGCCACTGCTTTCTTCTGGGACAACTTGAGACTGGAGGTCAGCAGAGCACTGGTCACACCAACCTGCGACAGGGCATCGCTCCAGATGCGGTAATGCTGTTCAGCGAGGATCTCAGTCGGCGCCATGAAGGCTGTCTGAAGGTCGTTCTCAGCCACGTACAGCCCGGCCAGCACAGCCACCACCGTCTTGCCGCAGCCAACGTCCCCCTGAAGGAGCCGGGCCATCGGATGTTCACACTGCAGATCAGAAAAGATTTCCCGGATGACTTTCTTCTGACTGTCGGTGAGTTGAAAGGGAAGCTGAGTCTTAAACGACGTCATGTTTTCCCCGGGCGGCCGGTAGCGATGCTTCTTAACCACCTTTTCCTTCTGGCTCTTGCTACGGAAAACGAGATACTGAAACTGCAGTAGTTCGTCAAAAGCAAGACGGCGTCGACTGGATTCTATCTCGTCCCGGCTGCCGGGATAGTGTATTCCGACTATTGCTTCGTGAAGCAAAGGGAGACCGAGTTTCCTGTTTTCCTTTGTCGGGAGAGGATCTTCAATTCTCTCGCTCAGGTTATCAAGAATAGAAGAGGTAAGCCTCCGGATACCCCGGCTGTTGAGACCAACCTTGTTCAGCACAGCCGTCTGGGGATAGACCGGGATAATGCGACCGGCATGGATCATCTGATCGCTGTCTTCTTCGAGCCGCTCCAAATCGGGATGGACCATCTGATACCCGTTGAAGTAGCCGACCACACCGGTAGCAGCAAACTTCTGCCCTTTCTTAAACAAACGTTCCCAATACTTGATACCCTGGAACCAGTGAAGAGTAATCGCTCCGGTGTCATCCTCCATTATGACTTCATAAAAGCGCCGGCGGCGACCGTACAGGGCGCCGTGCGCTTTGACACGGCCGACAATTGTCACCGGCTGGTCGAGTTTCACCCTGGCGATGGGAACAATGTTCGTGCGATCGAGATAGGTCCGGGGGAAGTAATACAAAAGGTCCTGCACCTCTTTGAGCCCATGCTTTTCCAGCACCTCCGCTTTCCGCGGCCCAACTCCTTTCACATACTGCAAAGGGGTATTCATTCTAACTTCAGCCACGCCCTAAGTGTGCTTTATTCTCGCGAAGGTGTCAATGAGAAATTACCGTCAAGGACTGTATTTAACCTTGATTTCTCAAAGCCTTTGTAGATCAGTTCCGCCGTCCGCCTTTAGCGGACAAGAAACCCGGCGGTAGCGAAGTCACATCTTTTAAGTAGATCAGGTATCTTGCACACCTGACGCACATGAACAGTCAAGATCGCAACATTGTGCTGCTTCAGTTGAAATTGAGGGATTGAGTAAGATACAAGGGTGGATGTCAGAGACATCCATCTCACAAATGTTGGACACCAATTAATAATTTATTCGTGAGCGGCGGACGTCCCGAGGCTGTGCCATAAGCACAGTGTCAACGCGAACGACCGAAGGGAGCGTCGCGATCTCAATTGCGTAGCTGTTCACGCTGTAAGAAATTGCCCAACTTTAGTAGTACAGAAACATTGGTGCCCCCCAATAGTGCTGTTGTCCTAATACCCCCATTCTATGTGAAAGACGGGAAAATCAAAGTGCTTATAGGTAGCAGATCGTATTGATGAACGGAAACCTCTTCGAGTTTTTTCCGTATGATTATATTGAAGTTTGGAGGTAAGTCTGATGGGTCTGATGATCTCGGTTTGGAGCTTTCTTGTGGTAGCGGCAGCTATAGCTCTGGTTGTCCGGGTCAGGTTCAGAGAAAAAGCTGAACGCGGGCTTGGTAACCAGTGGCCCGGAGGGCCGTTTCAGCGTTACGGCAATAAAAAAAGAAGTTCCTGACTACTATCAGGAACTCCCTTAGCATCCCCACCGCTAAATACCCTTCACCGCCTCACGAGCAATGTTTAAGAGTAACTAACTTCGAGGTAATGAGTAACAAGTGATGTGCCAAACACAGTAGGGGACACGAATGCGCACTTAACTCTTTGTTGCATAACGTGATAAGCCGCCTTAGCCCAACCTGGTCAAAAACTGTCGGTGCCGTCAGCGCAGCTACTGCGCTGAGGTGGAAACCTGGTGGTTTTTGTCACCTTTTCTACTTTGTTAAGCAGCATGGGTTTAGCCGGGCGCATAATGTGCGACAGGCAAAGCCTGATTTACTCGCATTTCCGCTCCAACCTGCTAATGTTTGCGTCAGCGACGCTTTTTCGCCAGATGGACCGACATCCCGTGAAGATCATGGGCGGCTTCCATGATGGACTCCGAGATGACTGGATGTCCGAAGATAAGCGAGCCAAGCTGGGTAACAGTCAAACCCCGGTTGACAGCCAGGGCCGCGGTGTGAATGATTTCGGTAGCGTGAATGCCAACGATATGGACGCCCAGCAGCTTGTCCGTCTTTTTATCCCCGATGACCTTGACTTCGCCTGCAATTTCATTTTCGGCGTGCGCCTTACCCAGTGCCCGAAGGGGGAACTTGCCCACAATAATATCATGTTTTTCGGCTGCCCGGGCTTCAGTCAGGCCGACCGAGGCCACCTCAGGATGGGTAAAGATCACCGAGGGCACTCCGAGGTAGTTTTTCTTGGCCTGGCCGCCAAGAGCGTTATCCACAGCCACCGAGCCGTCATGAACCGCCGTGTAGGCCAGCAGGATTTCGCCGCGCACATCGCCGATAGCGTAGATGTTGTCGACGTTTGTCCGCATGTCCGGGCCGGTCTTGATAGAGCCGTCTTTATTCAGCTTGACTCCAACCTCCTCCAGCCCCATGTCCTCAGTGTTGTAGGCGCGCCCGACCACCACCAGTACCTGGTTGGCCTCGATCGTCTTGCCGTTGGATAGTCCGGCAGATATCCCCTGCGCTCCCGGCTCGACAGCGTCCACTTTGGTCTTGGTGTGCAGGGTAACTTTGCGTTTTTTCAGTTCTCGCTCAATGAGCTTGGAAGTCCCTTCGTCCTCCAGCGGCAGCGCGCGATCGAGCATCTCGACCACGGTAACCTGGACGTCGAGCATCGACAGCATAAACGCCCACTCACACCCGATTACGCCGGCCCCGATGATGAGGATTGACTGAGGAAGATGCTCCAGTTCCAGAAGATGATCGGAGGTGAGGATTCTTTTTCCATCGATTGGGAAAACAGGTAGACTCCGTGATCGGGAGCCGGTGGCGATGATGATATTGTCGGTTTGGAGCCTGGTTTCGTTTCCGCCGTCGTCAATGACAGCTACCTGGTTCTTTCCGACAACTTTGCCGTATCCCTTGAAGTAGGCGACGCCGTGCGATTTGAAAAGCTGTTCGATGCCCCCCACCAGCATGCCGACAATCTTGTCCTTGCGCGCTTTCATTGCCAGCCAGTCATAAACCGGCGGCGTCGCCAGCCTGATGCCGAAACTCTCAGCCGCTTTCATCTTCTGGTACTGTACCGCCGTGGCGATGAGTGACTTGGAAGGAATACAGCCGCGGTTAAGGCACACCCCGCCGAGCTTGTCAACTTCCACTACGGCCACCCTGACGCCCTTCATAGCCGCCCGGATAGCTGCAGTGTATCCGCCCGGACCGCCGCCGATAATAACGAGATTATAATTTTCTATTTTCGATCTCCTGGTTTCACAATAGCGATTTAATGTGCCCCAAATTAAGTGTTTTGGACCCGTTGACAAGAGCGATTAACACAAAAAAGCCGGCCCTTTCCACGGGCCGGCCTTCAACAATTCGCTTAAACTGTCTACGTCCCAACCGTGAGAGTCACGATGACTCGCAGGGAGTCAATAGTGATATCGACAGCCGGAGACGTGACAAAGGCAAAGAGCTTGAATTTGCCCGTTTCGACCAGGTTCTTGAGTGTCCCAATATTGGCTAGGTACTTAAATGACTGCCCGTAGGTGACGTGGGTCTGGCCGATGGCGGCAATGGGCAAGTCATTTATTACTCTCGTGGCGCTTGAATCAACCTGTGACCTGGTAGAACTGCCATCAAGAGTTGATTGTAGGTCTGCCACGTATACCGTGAAGGTATCGGCGGTTTCACCATCATTTGTTGCCCATAATTCGAAGCCGACCAGGTCAATATCCTTTATATTGCCCTGGTGGTCTTCCCAGTCATCGTCGTCGGTCCAATCGACACTGGCGTAATAGAAGTCGTCATTGTATATCAAGTCCTCATTCTCCACCAGCATATACGAGAATACAAACGTCCCGCTCAGCAGGCAGCCAGCCAGAAGCGACAACGCCACAACAGCGCCGACAATCCCAAGTTTTCTTTTCAAATAGTTCATTCTTGCCCCTCCTCAGTTTCCAAAATAATAGTTTAAGCCGCCAGTAACGGAGGCTGACTTTTTCGACGCGCCGCCGTCAGTCGGGATGACGACAAGCTTGCCGCGGACATCAAGGCCGACTGCCGGATTGAC
>Ga0209979_1004601_pt1 | contig 11334 bp, 10 predicted proteins | sample AnhtaG_FD_183114 | JGI IMG/M metagenome (GOLD analysis project Ga0209979, IMG submission 183114) | Deep subsurface microbial communities from Anholt, Denmark to uncover new lineages of life (NeLLi) - Anholt_01485 metaG (SPAdes) (version 2) | ecosystem: Environmental > Aquatic > Marine > Oceanic...
AAAGACATCCTGACCGGATACGGTCTGGAAGCTGACCAGGAGCTGAAGAACATCAAGATCAAAAGGGAGGTCAAGGGGGTACTGCGTGAGGCTCCCTCCCGGGAGGAGCTGGAGAAGATGGAAGAGGAAAAACCGGAATCGACCTCTTCAGTCAACACGACTGAGGTAGACTAGTCGGCACTGCGGATACACAAGCTCAAGAGACAAAGGAGCGATTTCTCTGGGCCCGATGGCTCCCCTCAGAATCTTACAGGTTTGCCTCTCCCCCTCCTGGGGAGGGCTGGAGATGTCGGCCGCCAGGTTCACGGAGGTCTTGACGAAAAGAGGCCACGCCTGCTCCTGCCTCTGTCTGCAGGGGAGCCGACTTCATCTAGAACTCTCCCGGAATGGTCAGGCAACCTTCTCGATTCGGGCAAAAGACTATTTCTCTCCGCCCGGAAGCTTGAGAATAAGGAAGTTGGTCAAAAACCAGAGGGTGCAGATTGTCCACAGTCACCGCCTCTCCGATTTGTGGCTCTTAGTTCCGGCCCTCTGGGGTCTATCCGAGGTGAAGCTGTTCGGCACCCTTAGGGTCTATTTCACCAAGCTGAAAAAGAGGGACGTTGCCCACAGACTTATCTACCGAAGACTGGAGACGCTTTTCACCACTACCGAGATCGCCAAAAATGCTATGGCGAAAAACCTCCCCTTGAGGCCGGAGAGGATTTCGGTGTTGCCCAACGGCGTGGATTTGTCCATATTCAACCCGAATGGATATTCCCGCAGGGATATCAGGGAGGAACTCGGCCTCCGCGAAGAGGACTTCGTCATCGGTCTGGTGGCACGAATCAACCCCGGGAAGGGTCAACTGGAGTTGGTTCGGGCGGCGAAGAAGTTGAAGCAGAAATATCCGGGTCTGAAGTATCTTTTGGTGGGGGAGATCACTTTGGGCGAGGGGCAGGAGCACAAGCGGATGATCGAGGATCTGATTTCCGAATCTGGTCTGAGCCAGAACTTCACCCTGACCGGCTTTAGAGAGGATGTGCCTCGAATTCTGAAGGCTCTCAATCTGTTCGTGATCCCCTCCTATCAGGAGACCTTCGGTAATACCGCCCTGGAGGCGATGGCGATGGGGGTCCCCATCATCGCCACCGACGCCGGAGGGCTCCCCGAGATCCTGGCCGACTGCGGACTCTTGATTCCACCTCGTCAATCAGGGCCCTTGGCGGAGGCGATTGAGTTTATGACCGAGGAACCGGATAAAGCCTCCCAGCTAGCAAAGAAGGCCCGAAGAAGGGTCGAGGAGGTTTATGACCAGGAGGTCATCTTCGGGAAACTGGAGCAAATCTATTCTCAGTCACTCGAGAATTGATCCTTGAAATGGAAAACAACCTTACCCTCAAGTGCGACAAGTTAGTCAAGATTTACCGTCGCCGTAAAGTCGTCGACGAGGTATCAATTGAGGTCAATCAGGGAGAGACCATCGGGCTTTTGGGACCTAACGGCGCCGGCAAGACCACCACTTTCTATATGATAACCGGGTTCATCCGCCCCAACTCCGGAAAGGTGATCTTGGGAGAGGAGGACATCACCAAGCTCCCGATGTACAAGAGAGCCAGGAAGGGGATCGGTTATCTCTCTCAAGAACCCTCCATCTTTCGCCGGATGACGGTGGAGGAGAACATCATGGCGATTCTCCAGATGCAGAAGATGAAGAGGAGAGAGCGACAAGAGAGGCTGAAACAACTCTTAGAGGAACTGGATATAGCTCACCTTGCCAGAAATAAGGCTTATACCCTCTCCGGTGGAGAGCGTCGCCGGGTGGAGATAACCAGAGCATTGGTGACGGAGCCGAAATTTCTCCTTTTAGATGAACCCTTCTCCGGGATAGACCCCATCACTGTGGAGGAGATTCAGAAGATAATCTTCCGCTTGAAGGAGAGGGGCTTGGGAATGCTCATCACCGACCACAACGTCAGGGAAACCCTCTCCATCTGCGACCGCGCTTACATCATCTGTGACGGGGTGATCTTGAAATCCGGGACCGCGGAGTTTCTGGCCAACGACCCCGAGGCCAAAAGGATCTATCTGGGTGAGAAATTCAGATTGAGTTGAATCCACCGCGATTCCCTTTGAAGATCAAAGAAAAAGCTCCCCTCGCAGAGATCGGAGAGGGACTGTCACAATTGAGGGTAGCCCAGTGGCCTCCGCCACTGGCAATTGCTCAGATGGGAGACAATCCTCTCCCTCTGGCAGGTCGAGACCGATGGCGGAGCCTGTTACAAAGGAGAAAATCGACGACCTCTGGAGTATTTTCAACGCCGCCTTGCTGCTGAATGTAGGGAGACTATCAGCCCCATTCATGTCGCAAGCATGAAACCCGATAAGGATAATCAGAGCAACGATCACACCAAACAGGAGGATCTAGCATGCCAAATCAGTTAAGCATTGGTGAGTGTGTGAGCGATGGGTGGAACGGTCTCAAACAGAATGCCGGGGCAGCCATCGGGGGCTTTGTGGTGTTCTGTCTCATTGAGGCTGTCGGTGGGGTCATCCCCGTGGTCAACATCATCTTTGGAGTATTAGTTACTCCCGCCCTTGTGGGTGGCCTTATGATCCTATCGTTAAACTTGGCCAGGAACAGTTCCCCGGAGGTGGGGGACATCTTCAAAGGTTTCCGCAAGTATGGGAGTTTCTTAGGAGCATACTGGCTGTTTGCTCTCATTTCCCTGTTGTGCTGCATTCCTGCCCTTATCGGAGTTGGAATCGATTCCACCAGGGGTTCTGAATCCTTCGGTCTCACCATCGTCCTAGGTCTAGTGAGCGCCGTGATCTTGGTTATTGTCATGTTGAGATGGTGCATGGTCTACTATCTGGTCGCCGAGGGGAGTGGCGTCACTGAGGCTTTTACGAAGAGTTCCAAGATCACCGAGGGTTATCGGGGAACGGTTTTTTTGCTTGGAATTGTCAACTTCTTGATCATAATCGCGGGACTCCTGGTGCTGGGCTTGGGTTACTTTGTGGCGGCGCCGATCGCCATGATCGCATTTGCTTCCGCCTATATCAAATTGAAGGGCTTCGCTTTTCCGGAGGTCCAGGCGACACAGCAATAACGAGGTTATTTCGCCCCACGATTACGAACAGTCGCGCCATTCGCCCCACCGAAGTGAAGAGTAAAGAATAGTTGATCCGCAGTGGTGTTGCAGTGGTGTCAGGAGTTTCCTCCTGACACTCACCGTCAGGTGGTAACCCGCCTGAGGCGGGAAGGCACTGATTATTTCCTGTCTCCCGTCCCCCTATTTCTTATCTACTCTTTCCTATTTCCTTACCCCCCCTGTTTCCTGTCCCCTGTTCCCTGTCCCCAGTCTCCTGTCTCCTGTTTGCCCTCTGCTGCCTAATGTCTTCTGACGTGGGGTGGTGTCAGGAGTTTCCTCCTGACACTCACCGTCAGGTGGTAACCCGCCTGAGGCGGGACGGCACTGATTATTCCCTGTCTCCCGTTCCCCTATTTCCTATCTACTATTTCCTATTTCCTTAACCCCCCCTGTTTCCTGTCCCCTGTTCCCTGTCCCCTATCCTTTAATGTTGGCGATGGGGAGAAGTTGCAGGACTTTCTTCGACAGTCCCGCGGAGTCGACAGCCTCTACCACCTCTGAGATGTTCTTGTAGGCGATACCGGCCTCCTCCGCCAGACCAGGCATGGAGACCGCTCGCACCAAGATACCATGCTCCTCCATGCTTCTCTTTAAATCCCAGCCTCTCACCATCTTTTTGGCCTTGGAGCGGGACATCGTCCTTCCGGCACCGTGACAGGTAGAGCCAAAGGTTTCCTCTTCGGCTCGTGTTGTTCCCACCAAGAGATAGGAGGGACTCTCCATAGAGCCGCCGACTATCACCGGCTGGCCGATGGAGCGGTATCGCTCGGGAACATCCGGGTGCCCGGAGCCGAACGAGCGGGTGGCGCCCTTGCGGTGAATGATCAACTTTTCCTTCTTGCCATCTAACTCGTATTCCTCGATTTTGGCGATGTTGTGAGCGACATCGTAGACTATCTCCATCCCCAGATCTTTCGGGCTCTTTCCGAAGATGCGTGAGAAGCCCTCCCGCACACGATGGGTTATGACCTGGCGATTGGCAAAGGCGTTGTTGGCGGCGCAGGCCATGGCGCCGTAGTAGTCCTGACCTTCAACAGAGGTGTAGGGAGCGCAGGCCAACTCCTTATCCCCGGTGAAGAGTCCGTATTTGGGCATCACCCGGTTGAACTCGAAGAGGTAATCGGTAGCCACCTGGTGACCGAAACCGCGGGAGCCGCAATGAATCATCACCGTAATCTGGTTATCCCTGTCGAACCCCAGAACTCTCGCCTTTTCACCATCGTAGATATTTTCCGGTTTGACGACTTGAAGCTCCAGATAATGGTTGCCGCTCCCCAGCGTTCCCAACTGATTCATGCCCCGCTGGAAGGCTTTCTTGCTCACCTTCTCCGGTTTGGCGCCCGGCAACTTTCCCCCCTGCTCGATTCGGCCCAAGTCTTCCGGCTCCCCGTAGCCGTTCTGTACACACCAGCCGGCTCCATTCACCATCAGCTCTCTGAATTTCTCGTTAGTGAGGCGAACCAGCCCCTTGGCTCCCACCCCCGCGGGAATGATGTGGAAGAGCAAGTCTATAAGTTCTCTTTTCTTGGGTTCGACCTCTTCTAAGGTGAGGTCGGTTTTGAGCAGACGCACCCCGCAATTGATGTCGAAGCCGATTCCTCCCGGGGAGATCACTCCCTCCTCCATACTGAAAGCGGCCACTCCGCCGATGGGGAAACCATATCCCCAGTGACCGTCCGGCATGCAGAAAGCATATTTCCTGATTCCCGGAAGCTTGGCGACGTTAGTCACCTGCTCGAAGACCCCCTCATCCATGCTCTCGATCAGACTCTGAGAGCCGTAAATGCGAGCCGGAACCCGCATCCCCTCTTTTTCAGTTGTGGGGATTTCCCATATATGGTCGCTGATTTTTATCTTCTTCATGAATCCTCTCCTTTTCAGAATTCAACGACTGTCCTTGCAGAATCCGAACAGTCGAGTTCAATCGAAGCCCATCTCTTTCCTTATGCTTCGGAAAATCGAGCTCTCTTCGAACTCAATTCTCACTGCTTGCTTGAAACCTTCATTCACAAATCCAGCACCACTCGGGCGTAATATCCATCTTTTCTCTTTTTCACCTGAAACTGATGATAGGTGACCGCCTTCACATCGGTCTTGAGTACGTGTTTTTCTGAGTCTATCTTCTCCCCGGAGACCTTCCCAGAAAGTCTGAATTCCTTCCCAGTTTCGATTCTCAAATCAAATTTATTAAAGAAGCTTCTCTCAGTATCCTTCAAATATATGATCTCCGACAGAAAAAGATACAAGAGTTCTTCTAGGGTTTCGGCTTCGATGTTGAGCGGAAACGATTTCTCTGGCTCGACTATCGACAAATCCGTCACAACCTCGAAGGTCGCTTTAGCACAAGAGGTGAAAAGCTCCTCCAGAGTGTTTCCCCAAGCTTCGAAGGCCTGGTCAGCCGGGGCGATCTCGTCAAGATACTTGTATCCCGATTTCATTTTGTCATGGTGTCAGCGATGGGGTCATCAAATTCGAATCCTGACATCGCAAGTTAGCCAACTTTGAAAGCTCTTTCAGCAATGGTCCCTGCGAATGGCAATTCATTAACTACAATTTGAACAGCTCGGTTCCGCTGGCAACCGCCAGGGTGACTCCCCAGATTCTCTCTGCTCCGGCGCTCTTGAGGGTGCGGGCACACTCTGACACGGTCGCTCCAGTTGTCAGAACATCATCGACCAAAAGGAGCCTTCTACCCTCCAAGTCGACCTTTCCGGTGAGCTTGAAAGCGTCTTTGACGTTTTTCCGCCTCTCTTCCCGCGACAGACCAGTTTGACTTCTGGTATTCCTCTTCCTGATTACGGAATCGGGCAGGACCGGGATTCCCAGCTTTTCGGAGAGTTGACTTGCAATGATTTTGCTCTGATTGAATCCCCTCTCTCTCAACTTCCTCTTGTGAAGTGGCACCGCAACTATGAAATCCGCTCCTGGAAGCTTTGCCGAATCCAGTAAGCCTTCGCTCAATAGCTCCGACAGGAAAGCTCCCAGCCTCCTCTTCCGTCTGTATTTGAAGTTCTCGATCAGAGCTTCAGTCTCCTCGTCGTAGACTCCCAGGGAGAAGACCGCCTCCAAGGCCTGGTCAGATTCTTCGCATTCACAACCATCCGACAGGGATGGTAACTGCCTCTTACAGGAGGGGCAGTAAGGTCCCAGCAACCGCTTTTTTTCTCGAAATTTGAACATACAATTCTGACACATAAGTTCACGACCGGAGCTCAAGGCCGTCTGACAGACAGGACATCGCTGAGGGTAGATGAAATCCAGGACATCCCACCACAGGCTCGTTACAGTCTCAGTGGTCATTGGGCTCGAAGCTCCTTCCGGAAAACGGAAGTTCTCCCCTACAGTTTTTCGCTGGGCAGCTCTCTTCGCCTCTTCAGGAACTGCCAGAGAACAAGAGAGACTATCAGGATGGGAATAATCAGAGCCTGATTGGTGGAAAAAGAGACTCCCTGAATACGGACGAAAACCATGCTCTCCTCGTAATACCTGAAGAAGTCGATCACAAAACGACCCAGAGAGTAGAAGATGACCATGAGTAAGAAAATCTGCCCGTCAAACTTCTTCCTCCTTTCAAAAAGGAGAAGGAGGACAAATATGAAAAAGCCCACCGCGGAGGCAAAGAGTTGAGCTGGCCAGATATGTTGGTGAGGAAATACGTAACCGGCGAAGCTATCGGCAGGAAAGACCATCCCCAGGGAGGAGTCGGTCGGTACGCCGAAGCAACAGCCGTTCAGAAAACAGCCGAGGCGGGTTATTCCCACCCCCAGGGCAAACGTGGGAGAGGCCACATCCGCGGTTAACCACAGTTTAACCCCCTTGCGAGCGAGAAACAAAACCCCGCAGAGGACTGACAGGATCACTCCCCCCATCATCGAAAGCCCCCCCATCCCCAATTTGCCATCCCCCTGAAAGGGGTTGAAGATGTCCCACCAGTGACCTTGAAATTCCTCGATATGATAGACCACATAAAACAGTCGAGAGCCCAAAAGCGCCGTGACCAAGACCACTAAAGCCAGATCCACTATGAGTTGCGGGGGGATCTCGAATCTCTTCGCCCGCCTCAAGGAGAGCACTATCGCCAGAAAAAAGGATAAGGCCAGCGCGAAGCCGTAAGACCTTACCGGGAAGGGTCCGATTTCGAAAAGGATGGGGTGCAAGTCAGACCTCTCCTAATATTCCTGCCAGGTGTAGCTGACCAGACACAGAAGGCCGATCAGGCTCCAGCTCAGGAGCATCGAGCTGCCTCCGTAACTCATGAAGGGCAACGGTAAGCCCGTCACCGGAGCGAGTCCCGTCGTCACGCCCACGTTCACCAACACCTGGAAGGCCAAAATAGTCGTCGCCCCGAAAGCGGTCAAGCTCAAAAAATGGTTTCGAGCCTTGCGCGCCACCTGAACTCCTCTGAGAATGATCACCGAGAACAGAATCAACACCACCAAGCATCCCAGAAGCCCGAACTCCTCCCCCAGAACTGAAAAGATGAAGTCGGTGTGCCTCGCTGGAAGGTAGGCTAATTTGCTCTGGGTTCCCTCCAGAAATCCCTTACCAAACAGTCCCCCGGAGCCGATGGCGATCTTGGACTGAATTATCTGATAACCTCCCCCCTGAGGATCTCGGGCGGGGTTTAGAAACGTGAGTATTCGCATCTTCTGATAATCGTGCAGCCGCTGCCACACCAGAGGCGTGAAGATCCCCGCTGCCAGGTTGGTAGCCAATACCCACAGAGCGAATCTCAGAGTCGGCCTTACGACGAAGAGGGTCACAATGAGCACCAACATGAAGATCGCCCAACTGAGCCAGTGAAAGGCCGCCAGGAGGCTCACAACCGGCGAGAGCAGGAGAGCTATATGGGTTATGGGCATCCCTCCCCAGAACAACATCCCCGGAACCACCGCCACTACGACTAGAGAGCTCCCCAGATCCGGCTGTTTGAGAATCAAAAGCGCCGGCAGAAGCACCATCAAGAAAGAGAAGGCCGCCCACCTCACCCGGAATTGCGGTCTCTCCCGGTTGGCGAGGTAGCGGGCCAAGAGTAATATCACCGCCACCTTGGCGAATTCGGAAGGCTGAAGACTCAGGGGCCCGATTGAAAACCAGCGTGTCGCTCCAAGTCGGGAAACACCTCCAAAAAAGAGGAGAATCAAGAGAAGAAGAGCGACCAGATAAAACAGGGAAGAAAGGTTCTCGTAGATTCGGGGAGCTATTGATGACACCGCCACGAAAACCAGAAGCCCCACCGCCAACCATATCATCTGCCGTAGGTATAGAGATCCCCCCTGGACAGATGAGCCGTGAAGAGCACTGAAGATCAGGACGATTCCAAGGAGGGAGAGCAGAAGCGCCGGCAGAACAAGATAGCGGTCTATTCTCCCCACGGGAAACCCTCCTCTTCGCTCATTAGGACCCTCTTTCGTCCCGATGAGGGTAGTTGTCCCTCCAAGTATGTGGCCATCATCTCCCGGGCAATCGGCGCCGCCACCGAGCCACCGTGTCCGGCGTTCTCCACCACTATTGCGATTGCAATTTGGGGGTCTTGGGCGGGGGCGAAACAGCAGAACCAGGCGTGGTCCTCTCCGTGGGGATTCTGGGCGGTGCCAGTTTTGCCGGCCACGGTGACTGAGGGAAGGATAGCAGCTCTACCGGTGCCCCGCGCTCCGTTGACGGCCTTGACCAGGGCGGCCTTCATGATGCCCAAAGTGTTCGGGGAAAAGGGCAGCTGTCCTAAAAGCTCTCCCTGAGCTCTGAGCAGCCTGCCGTCGGGATACTTTGTCTCCCTGATGAGGTGGGGCTCCAAGATCTCTCCACCATTCGCGATGGCAGCAAAGAAGACCGCCATCTGCAGAGGCGTGACCAGAACCTCCCCCTGCCCGATGGCCAAGTTGACGATCAAGGTGCGGGGCCACTTCCCCTCCCCATATTCTTCGTCAAAATAGGCCATGGAGGGGATAATTCCGGAAAGCTCACTGGGAAGGTCGATTCCGGTCAACTGCCCGAAAAAAGACCTCCGGGCATAGTCGCTCCATAGATCCAATCCTATCTCCTCCCCCAACTGGTAGAAGTATATGTCGCAGGACTGCGCAATGGCATCCATCAGGGTCAGCTGTCCGTGTCCCTGCGGGCGCCAGCATTTAAAAACGCGATTTCCAAAGGCCAAACCTCCCCGACAGGTCTTAAACAGAGTCCTGGTGGTCACCCGACCTGATTCCAGCCCTGCGGCCGCGGTGAGTATCTTGAAGGTCGAGGCCGGAGGGTAGGTCCCCTGCAGACAGCGGTTCAAAAGGGGATGAAGGGAATCGCTGGCTAGCCTCTGCCAGACGGTGTCCAGCAGGACTCCGGTGAAAAGGTTGGGGTCGAAGTTCGGCTGCGAGACCAACGCCAATATCTCCCCGCTTTTGGGGTCGATGGCGACCGCAGCCCCGCTCCCGTACAAGGCGATGAGGCTCTCGGCCACCGACTGCAGTTCCCAGTCGATGGTCAATTTGATGTCGGCTCCTGGCTTCGGGGGGACTGGCTCTCTGCTCCCCGCGGGACCCAAGATTCTCCCCTGAGCGGTCACCTTCAGATAGCTAACCCCGGGCTGTCCTCGCAGAAGATAATCGTACTGTCGTTCCACCCCCTTTTTGCCCATCAAGTCCCCGCTGCGATAGCCCAAATGGGAGAACCTCGTCAGCTCCGCCTCGGAGATTTCGGCCACGTATCCCCAGAGGTGAGATCCTCTCCCCCTTGGCGGATACTTGCGGGCTCGCTCGACCTGATAGATGATCCCGGGAAGGTCCAGGGAATTTTCCTCCAGGACACAGATGGTCTTAAAGTCGACGTCCCGCAGCAAACGTATGGGTTGATATTTGGACTTCGACTGCCCCCGGAGCAGCTGTGATGGCGTCGCCAGAGAAAGATTCAGCTTCAGGGAGAGATCTTTAAAGGCCTCCTCGGGATTCTTTATCTGATAAGGAATGAAGTAGATCGAATACGAGGGGCGGTTGGAGACCAAAAGCTTCCCGTTGCGGTCGTAAAGCAAACCCCGGGGGGCTTCCAGAGGTACTACCCTGATGTAGTTCTCCTCCGCCACCTGGGTATAGGCGGCATGGGATATCACCTGCAAATAGAAAAGGCGCATCATCACCGCCACCAACAGGAGGGAGAAAAGACCCACCGCCATTTTGCTGCGCTCCTCTTTAGTGTAAAGGGCCATCACCAGCTGACCTCTCCTCTTTTCTGGAAGACCCAGAAAAACAGAAGCGCCACCAGATATGTATAGACGGCGCAAGGGAAAAGCTGCCAGCGAAGGTAGTTCCCGAAAGAGCCGGGACGGCTGGAAGGATAGAGCAGAATGAGGAAGACCTCCCAGAGGCAAAAGATTGCGACCGATATACCGGCCCTCACCCAGGGGTTCTCGATAAGCAGCTTGGCCTTCAGCGAGCCAAGAAGGTAACCAGTCACAGAACCCAGAAGCGCGGTTGCTCCCAGAAAGTGAGGAGCCAGAGCGTCAAGGAAGAGACCCGCAAGAAAACCGAAGCTAAGGGCAACTCCCCTCCCGTATGACAGGCTCAAGAAAACCAGGAGGATTATGTTTAAGTCGGGGGTACCGCCGAAAAGCTCTATCCGCTCCCGGAAATTTATCTGGTAGGCTAAAGTGACTACGATTAGGATGAGAACAAGAGCGGCAGCACTCACTCTTTGGTTGGCGATAGGATGTAGACCTCCTCTAAGCGATTGAAATTCACCGCCGGTTCCAATGTGATCTTCTTGAAAATCTCCCCTTTCTCCGACCTCACCTTGGTGATGACTCCGACGTTGAGCCCCACCGGGAAGACTCCCCCCATTCCCGAGGAGATGATGGTATCGCCGGGGCTGACGCTCTCCTGGTAAGGGACATTGTCGAGTATCATTCCCTGGTGTCCTCTCCACCTAACAATCCCCAACACCCGGGTCTTCTGGTCTATGACCGCCAGGGGGCAGTTGGGATCAGTGAGAAGCACCACTACCGCAGTGTTCTCCAACACTTCGAACACCTTCCCGACGACGCCATCGGAGGAGATCACCGGCATGTTCCTTCGAATTCCATCTCTCTTGCCGACGCTGACCAACACCGCCTTCAGATTGAGATGGGGACTGCCCCCCACGATCTTGGCGGGAACCCCGCGAAACCGGGTGGTGCGCACGAAGTTCAGAAGTTTCCGCAATCGGTAGTTCTCCAGCT
>Ga0209979_1004602_pt1 | contig 11332 bp, 15 predicted proteins | sample AnhtaG_FD_183114 | JGI IMG/M metagenome (GOLD analysis project Ga0209979, IMG submission 183114) | Deep subsurface microbial communities from Anholt, Denmark to uncover new lineages of life (NeLLi) - Anholt_01485 metaG (SPAdes) (version 2) | ecosystem: Environmental > Aquatic > Marine > Oceanic...
ATGGCAGCGCTTCTCCTAATCCCTATCTTCTACTCGAAGTTCCGTTCATAGACCATCGGGGAGCTACGAGAAATTACCTAGCGGTGGTTTTTGTATTGAAGGCTTTACTTAATATCTCTCTCCATGAGCTTGCGGTAAGTATGCGGTTCGGCTTATAATAGATTGAACTTGGCTGTAGTGGCGGGGGATGTTATGCAGATAAATGTATCTCAACTGCTTAAGGAACCTATTGGTTCAGCACGAGAGTATGAGGTAAATGAGACGATTGATGTAGCTGGCGGTGACTGTGTAGTTCAGAGTGAGGTTAAGCTGGTACGTACTGACCGGGGTATCCTGGTTAAGGGGACATTGCAGACTGTGAGTGAAGTCACCTGCGGCCGCTGCTTGAGTTTCTTTAATTGTCCCTTGGCTCTAAATATTGAAGAGGAGTATTTTCCTACTACCGATGTGGTTAGCGGTGCTTGTCTGCCCTTACCTGAAGAAGCCAGCTATTTCACCATAGATGAGTGTTATGTTCTTGATTTGACCGAGGCAATACGCCAGTATTTGATGCTGGCTATCCCTATGAAGCCACTGTGTCGTGAAGATTGTGCCGGGTTATGTTCCCGCTGTGGGCATAACCTTAATCAGGGACCTTGTAATTGTCTGCCTCAGGAAATAGACCCTCGTTGGTCTGAGGTGAGTAAAATTGACTTTAGCTGATGGTGTATAGTAAATGAGTTGAAAGGAGTGGAGTAGGTTATGGGAGCTCTACCGAAGCGAAAATATGCTAAGGCACGCCAGGGTAAGCGGCGCAGTCATTTAAAATCAAGCCTTCCGCCTCTAGACTATTGTCCTCAGTGCCATAGCCCCAAGTTGTCTCACCATGTTTGTCCTACCTGTGGAAGTTACGCTGGTAGGGAAGTCATTGAGATTGCAAGCCCGAAGAAGGCTGGTAAGTAGAGGCCAGGCTGATGAAAGTGGCTTATGTCTTTCCCGGGCAGGGTTCTCAATGGGTTGGTATGGGGCGTGACCTTTATGAGACTTTTGCTGTAGCTAAAGCAGTCTTTGAACAGGCTGACGAGGCATTGGGATTACCTCTTACCAGGTTATGTTTTGATGGTCCAGAGGATGAACTCCGACAGACTATCAATGCTCAACCGGCAATTGTAACCGTCAGCTTTGCCTGCTTGAAGGCTATGCAAGAGATAAGTGGTGACAATGAGTTACCACCCCCTGTTTTTTTGGCTGGTCACAGCCTGGGTGAGTATACTGCACTGGCAGTAGCTGGGGTGCTTGATTTTGCCACCACTGTTTATCTGGCTCGAGAGAGAGGGCGGTTAATGTACGAAGCCGGGCAAGAGAGACCTGGAGGCATGGCGGCGATAATTGGTCTTGATGAGGCTTTGTTAGCTGGGATTTGTGAGGAGACTGACACCAAGATTGTTAATATTAACTGCCCGGGTCAGCTAGTAATCAGTGGAGCGGTAGAGAACTTAACCAAAGCTGTAAATTTGGGCATGTCTAGAGGTGCTCGTCGTGCTATCCCGCTGCAAGTAAGCGGTGCCTTCCATACGCCGTTAATGCAGTCAGCGGTTGACGGTATGGCCGAGCTTATAGCTACTCTCCCCTTTAGCGAACCGACTGTCCCTATTATAGCTAACACTATCGCTCAGCCACTCACCACGGCTGACTTGATTAAAGAGGAGCTACTCAGACAGCTATGTAATTGTGTTCAATGGCAGCGCTCTATTGAATATATGATAGATAACGGGGTATCTACCTTCATTGAGATAGGGCCGGGAAAGGTGCTGACTGGTCTCATTAAACGAATAAACAAAAATGTTGAGCTGGTAAATGTTGGTGATGCTGAAGCGGTTAAGAGTATAGTTAGTTGAATGTACTGCCTATAAAATGATTGCCTATAATAAGAGCTCATTTGTCAGTAAATTTTGGCGAAGGGACCATTTACTAGGAGAAGTTTGAAGGGGCGAAGCCCTTCAAAACCTATATCTCCCCCTCTCCTTTGAAGGAGGAGGCTATTTAGTTGTCATTGCGAGGCACGAAGTGCCGAAGCAATCTTTGAAAGTAATAGTGAGATTGCTTCGCGGAGCCTGTCCTGAGCGCCATGAGATTCTTCGCTACGCTCAGAATGACACGAAGCGAAGGGCTCGCAATGACAGTTTGAGTTGCTAAACGGTCTCAGGAGAGGGGGACACAGGGGGTGAGGTAGATAACTAATCAGGACTAGAGCTAAGCCAAGGGAGCAATTATGGACCTTTCTAACAAAGTAGCTATCGTAACTGGCAGTGGTCGTGGTATCGGACGAGCCATTGCCCTGAAACTAGCTGAGATTGGGGCCGCCGTCGTCGTTAATGATATCGGCGAGGCTGAGCCAGTTGAAAGCGTAGCCAAGGAAATCAAGGCTATGGGCAGGCAGAGCCTGGCTGTTCTGGCTGATGTGAGCTTAGCCGAGGATGTAACCAGGCTGGTGGAGACAACCGTGTCTACCTATGGGAAGATTGATATTCTGGTGAACAATGCTGGTATTACCCGAGACCACCTGCTGCTGCGAATGACCGACGATGATTGGGACAAAGTATTAGAGGTTAACCTGAAGAGCGTTTTCCTCTGTACCAGGGCAGTGCTAAAGCATATGGCAAAGCAGCGCTGGGGCCGGATTATTAGTATTTCAAGTGTAGTCGGTGTAGTGGGTAACCCCGGGCAGGCAAACTATGCTTCAGCTAAAGCCGGTATTATTGGCTTTACCCGGACGATTGCCAAAGAGATGGCTTCTCGTGGCATCACGGCTAATGCTATTGCCCCGGGCTTCATTGAGACTGGCATGACACAGCAGTTGAAAGAAGAGTGGAAACAAGAGCTGAGAAAGCGAATCCCCGCTGGTTATTTTGGCTCCCCTCGTGATGTGGCTGAGACGGTTGCCTTTCTGGCTTCGGAGGAGGCTAGGTATATCACCGGGCAGGTTCTAGGTGTAGATGGAGGCATGGCAATATCCTGGCTATGAACATAGTTGATTCTTACCAGTTTGGGCTGATAGTAGTTAACGGCGAGAGTTATACCTCGGATGTAGTTATTTTCCCGGATAGGGTCAAAGATAACTGGCGGAGAAAGACGAGTCATCAACTCCATCTTGACGAATTAAGCGAGGCCTTAGCCGAAGTGCCTGAGGTGCTGGTAGTTGGTACTGGAGCTGCAGGTCTGGTGAAGGTGCTGCCTGAAGTGAAGCAGAGTCTTGAGGCTCTGGGCATTAAGCTTATTGCCCAGCCGACTAATGAGGCATGCCAGATGTATAATCAGCTTTGTCAGTCTCAGAGAGTAGTAGCGGCTCTGCATCTTACTTGCTAAACAAGACGGCAAACAAGGCTGATAACTAATAACCAATCCCCATATGCCTATCGCGGCTAGGTGCCCCCTTTCCCTTAACCAGAAGGGGAAAATCACCTCCACCACCAACGCCCTCTAGTAGTAAAGCTCATATCTTCGCCATAGCTTGTGCCATCCCCCACTGCCACGGCTCTAAAATGGTAGGTAGTAGCTGGGGTTAAGCGCCAAATAATAGCCCGGAAGGCTCTTGGCTTAGTCATAGTTCGTACTCTAGTGGTAGAGCCATAGTCCGTAGTTTCTCCCCACTCAAAGTAGACATTAACCTTTGAAGCGGTGCCTAGACTATCTAAACTACCATATAAGATAGCGAACCGAGTAAAAACAAAGATAGGGTCGTTGGTAGTTACTGAGGGTGGCGAGACAGCTTTAGTAATCCTTAGCTCGCTGGTATAAGTGCCCGGCGTTGCAGTCGGGCTTGCCTTAACAGCCAGGGTAACATTGGCGTGAGATTTCCCAGGCATAGTAAAGCCCGACTTGTCTAGCTCAAATAGAAGGTTGCCATTATCCAGCGAGTCAGGTAAAATAGTCAGCTCAACTTCGGCAGACTCACTGGATGAATTGTAAAGGGTAAGTGTAGTCGCCTTTACCTCCCCAGGATAGACATTCACTTCCCAGGTATCACCTATCCAGGTGCCATCTCCAACTCTATCAAATATTTCAATACTAGAGCTGGCACTAGCTGGGGAGGCTATTAGCAGTAGAGGGACTATTAAGATTATGGCTATTATCCTTTTCACAGTTCTACCCTCTGGGGGAGCAGCAAGCATGGCTGCTTAGCTTCTGCTAAAGTCTAGACTGAATGTCTGTGAGCCAGGCGGGCAATCACCAGGGGCGTGCACCTTTATATAAAGGCAAGTTGACCCACCGTCCTGAACACCATCGCAATTCATATCGCTGCCAAATGTCCCCTGGTGTCCTGCCATTGCCAAGTTCACCGAGTCAGCCCAACCTCCAGTATTTATTTTGAACTTAATGTCCAGATTAGCCCCGCCGCTCTTGGTAACATCTACGGTAATACTACCATCTGACCTGTTCCTTAAGTTCAGGGGGATAATAAGGGTTTCTCCCGGGCAAAATTCACTGGCATCTACATCAACGTCCTCCTGGATGGTAACATCTAAGTCATAACCACCAGTCCCAGTACCTAGTGTAATTTCAGGAAGAACTCCGTCTGGTACCATATAAGGAGCTAGGTCATCCCCGCCAAGTTCTGCCCAACTGTAACCGCACCAGTTATAACCAAGAACGATGGCTTCCTCAACTGTTACTTCCACCTGAACCTTTGCGAAGCTGTAGGCGGCAAATGCACTACCAGCGATTAGCACCAGTGCCATTAGCACTGCCACTATACCTACTGGTATGCGATGCCACTTTTTCTTAAGAAACCGTTTCATAAGTTATTCTCCTTTCTCATAAATTTTTACTTGCCATCTGACCGACCACAGATATAGGCAGGCTCTGTGATGATTCCGGTTGTATTTGCTTGCCGCCCCCCGAAAAAGTAGAACTTACCTTAGTGCATCACCTCCTTTAACTTTTCGGTCTTTCAAAAACACAAAAACCGACCCTTTCAGGTCGGTTTCACTATTGGCTCCCCGCCACCCAAGTGCCCAGTTACAGGCGGCGATTCAACGCCCCCTCGTTACCCGGCTACTGGTCGAGGTATTAGCTCTTTTTTCCTACACCTCCCCCATTATTCGCCAAACGGCGAAAAACCCCTCTAGACTTGCTAGAATAATCCTTCACATGGTAGATGTCAAGCCCCTAACTTAACTTTTCCTCCCAATTATTACTTTTTTCCTATTACTATTTACTAATCAAATTAGGCCATCTGGGTGATTGTGTAGTCAACTAAAGTAAATTACCATGAAGATAGGTTAGTTAGAGAGTAGATGGAGAAGGATATGGCAAGTGATGACCAAATGGGCCCGATGCTCACGGTAAGAGAAGTAGCCCGACTTCTCCACATCCATCCCAATACCTTGAGGCGCTGGAGTGATAGAGGGAGAATAAGGGCATACCGCATTACAAACCGGGGTGACCGAAGATTTAAGCGCGGGGACATTGCTCGCTTCCTAGCCGAGCTCAACGCACACAGAGGTGATGAGAGGAAGATTAGCCAAACTTGGAGGTAAGCTAAAAGTCATGTCAAGTGCCTCTATTGCTCATTTGCTAAACTCAATTCAACGTGAACTTGCCTTCAGTCTTTCAGATAAAAATCCTATTTTGACTTGGCACGCTTACCTATCAGCTCACTAGCTGAGCTAACAGAACTCTCGTCTAGTTCTACCTGGAGAGGCACAAGTAGCCTAGCCACCATCTCATAATAGCCAATGGTCATCGTTAGCTCAACGATAGTCTGCTCACCGAAGAAATTCTTTAGCGTGTTAAAAGTCTGGTCGGTAACCGTTACGTTCCGGGCTACCTCGTCGGTATATTGCAGAACAGCACGTTCTTTGTTATTGAACTCGGCTGAATTCTTCCAATCTGAAATAGAATCAAGCTGCTTTTGGCTTATCCCTACTTGAAGTGCCACCGGGGCATGTTGTGCCCATTCATATTCACTGCCAGTAAGTCTTGCCACCCGCAGGATGACTATTTCCCGTAGTCTTGATGGAAGCTCCATCCGTCCGATAATCGAGTTGCCCAGTCTAATAAAATTGAGTAACAGTCCCGGACTGTTGGCTACTACCTTGTAAAGATTGAGAATCTTGGCTTCGTTGTCCTCAATCTTCTGGAATATCTCCCTGACCTCAGGTGGTGCCTGCTCCTTCTCTATCAAGCGAACGCGAGCCATATCAAAACCTCCCTTTCACCATTCACCGAATTGTAATAGAAGCTAGTCAAAAAGGCAATTAAGAGGTCGTTTACAAAAGGGAAGGTTGAAGGGGCGAACCCCTTCAGGAACTATAATCACTTTTCTCTGGGGAGAGCAGATATAGGGAGTCTAAGAGGGACGCTAGTCCCTCTTTTTCAATCCTTTCCCCCTCTCCTTTTGGATAAATGGCAAAGGAAGTCCAAGAGGGACCTTGCCCCTCTTACAAAACAATCCCCCTCTCCTTTGAAGGAGAGAGATGCTGAAAGGAGAGTCAAAGAGAGGCGAAGCCTCTCTTATGTAACCCATCCCCCTTCCCCTTATCAAGGGGAAGGGGGATAAAGGGGGATGGGGTTACTGAGCAAAATCTTAAAGGTGGTGAGGTTGATAGACAATCTTTACCTAAAAGGCTACAGCAGAAAAGGACTTAGTGGTATAATTAAGCTATGAAAAAAGAGTTGATGGATATTCTCGCCTGTCCGGTGTGTAAGGGGGAGCTGGAGCTTAGTGTGGAGGAGGAGAAGGAGCAGGAGGTAATTACTGGCTCCCTTTATTGCCCCAGGTGCGATGTGCGCTACCCTATCGTGGATACCATTCCTAATCTATTGCCGCCAGACCAGCGTGATTAATCAGGGGTATAGACTACCCCTGTCTGCGGGGATTCCCAAACTTCTACGCAGGAAAGGGAAACTGGAACTCCCACCAGCTTAGGCTGGAGCTCTTTGTAAATTATGGAGGCGATATTTTCCGAAGAGGGGTTTATTTTATCAAAGGGTGGCACATCATTGAGACAGGTGTGGTCAAACTTGGCCAGAATATCCCTCAAGTGCTGTTTTAGCTCGGCAAAGTCATAGGCAATGCCAATGTCATTAACCCCAGCAGATTTTATCTTCACCACCACTCGGAAACGATGCCCGTGCAACGCCTCACACTTTCCCCGATAACCCCGTAGGAAGTGAGCGGCATCAAAATGTTGCTCTACGGAGATTTCATACATTTCTCACCTCAATCGTTTTCCCATTTAATTACACCCTGCACACCCGCTTGTAGTTGCCTCTTTAGCTCTGTTATCGTTTTGCCATTTACCGGATGCACCAAGTCAGGGGCAATCTCAGCCAGGGGAATAAGGACAAAGGCTCTCTCCGTCAGTCTGGGGTGGGGGATAACCAGCTTTGGAGTTTCAATAACCTGGTCATCGTAAAAGAGAATGTCAATATCAATCGGGCGGGGTTCGTTGGAGGTGTGGGGTAACCTCCCCAGCTTGCTCTCAATACCTTTTAGCAGAGTGAGCAGCGCTATCGGTTCCAGCCCGGTGGAAACCTGGCACACCTGGTTGAGAAAGCGGGGCTGATTAGTGTTACCTACCGGCTCAGTATCATATACCGATGAGACCTTTTCTACCCGTAACCTTTGTGACAGAAAATCCAACGCCCTGTCCAGATTATGCTGGCGCCTCCCCAGGTTTGAGCCTAGACCAAGATATGCCGTTACCATCTTAACACCTGAGTAGTCTCTCTTTTCCAAACCGCTATGACCCCAACCATTATACCACAACAGTCAGCATATCACTGATGGCTCACCGGATAATAGGTGTACCTGGTTCGGCGGCTACCTGGGCTAGCTTAGTCATGTCCAGAATTCAGTGATTATTTTCCGGGGCGGGGGTGTTAAGTAGGTTAAAGGACTTGAAGGGAATTAGATTCCTTCTAATACTTCTTTTATACCGGGGACTTCTTGTATAAGCTGGTCTAACGGGACTTCTTCTCCGGTTATCCGGAAAGCTCTCTTCGCTGACGGGGAAACTACTACCACACCAATTGGCTGCTTAGCGCCAAAAAATGAAACACTGCCATTACCGCGCCAGTAGTTCAGTGAAACCTTGACTACCGGAATTAAAGTTACTCCGGCGACTGTTACAGGATTACCGATTTTTACTTCTTTCTTCTCCATTTACCCACAACCAGTGTCTTCACCACTCTTATCGTCGCTAGTGAGAAGACAAATCTTAAGAAAGGTATAACCAGTTGGATGGGTAAGAGTCTTAGCGCCCCAGATAAATAGCCTTCAAAGACAGCCTCATCTTTAAAGGAGGGTCGCACCCTTATCTCATGGACCTGGGAAGACCCAAGAAAGAAGGTAGCAGGCCCGATAACGGCAAAGAGAAGTCCGGTATCCGCCGGGTCACCAAGTCCCACCGTGATGTCTGCTGTCAGGTCTCTAATCTTAAGACGACGAAGGATGTCCTTGAGTAAACGCTTGACTTGTCCTAACAGACCTCTGGTTCGCAGGATTTGGAATATAGTTCTGGCCTTTACCCTTCGCTTTCCGGGCTTTCGCTTGCCCTCGGCTACTCTCCTTTCCTCTTCGGGTTTCTTCTTTGCCTTCGTTATTTCCTTACTAATCAGACCGAAAAGCCATACCAGCCTCATCCTGAACCTTGGCCTTCCATCTGTATCCAAACGAACCACCATTTCAAGCGGTACGCAGAGAACAAGGATAACGAGTACAGCTAGGCTAGCCAGAGCAGCAATGACCCACAACTATTTCTAGCCTTCCTTTTTCCGTTCGCCCCATTTGTCCAGGCATTTTTCTATCATGTGAGGTATTGTCTCACCTAACCTTTCTATCACGGTGGATATACCTCCTATGATTGGCTCTATCCTTACTCCCCCCTTATCAATGATGACTACGGCCTTAGGCCTTATCCAGGCACCACCGCCAGTACCACCTCCAGAACCCTCTCCCTTCTGTTTGGCTTCTCCCCTACCTTCGCCACCCCCAGCACCAAAACCGAAACCAACACTTATCAAGGGAATCAGGGTCACATCTTGGATAGTTATCGGCTCCCCGACTACTGTTCTGGTGCTAAGCACCTTCTCAATTTCCCCCAGGGTCGTCTTAACCAGGTTCTCTACTACATCCATGACTACTACCTCCTTTGAGAGTAATTAGTGATTAACCCTATGCCATAAATATTGAGCCAATCAGTAACGAGATAGTATCACTCGGCATAGAGAAAGTCAATAGCTGACTACACTAGGTGGCTGTGAAGCCTGACAAGCGACTTTTATCTGTATTGAGGCACTCAGGGCTGGGCTTCCGTTCAATTGAAGACTAAAAATGCTGGTTACTTCGCTTCTTGCCCAGGAATAGAAGGGAACTGTTATGGTAGAATGTCTCAGTAACTTCGGTTCAAACCAGTAAATTGGGTAGGGAAGCATCTTAGGAGGCAGTTACTTAATGAACAAGGCTATCTCCATTATAATCCCCACCTACAATGAAAAGGATAACATCATTCCCCTGGTTGAGCGAATTGGCCATGCCCTATCTAACTATGACTATGAAGTTGTGTTCGTTGACGACAGTAGCGGTGATGGAACTGCTGAACTGGCGATAGCATTATCACCCAAGTACCCGGTTAAGGTAATGGTTCGCCAGAACAAAAGAGGGCTGGCCTCAGCGGTAGTTGATGGGCTTAGCCAGGCGACTGGTCAGATTGTGGGAGTAATGGACGCTGATTTGCAGCACCCACCAGAAGTCATACCCGATTTATTGCGAGAGATAAAGGGTGGGGCAGATATAGCCATTGCCAGCCGATATGTTAAAGGGGGGGGTTGCCAGGGTTGGGGATTAACCCGAAGAATAATATCAAAGGCAGCTATAGTTTTAGCCCACCTGCTCCTACCCTCAACCAGACGGGTTAGGGACCCTATGTCAGGCTTCTTTATCTTTGACCGGCAGGTTGTGGCTCATGCCGACTTAAGGCCAACCGGCTTCAAGATACTTTTGGAAATACTAATGGAGGGGGAATTCCAGGACATAGCCGAGGTTCCCTATACCTTTAGCGTTAGGAGTGGTGGGGAGAGCAAGCTGAATACTCGCCAGCAGATAGACTATCTGAAACATACCTATAGTCTCATGAAGAGGACGGGTGAGCTAACAAGGTTTCTCAAGTTTTGTGCGGTTGGTCTAAGTGGTGTTTTGGTTAATATGGGTCTACTGTGGTTACTAACAGAAGTTGCTGGTCTGTTCTACCTGTTATCAGCAGCCATTAGTATAGAAACATCCATAATTTCCAACTTTATTCTCAACGATTACTTCACCTTCCGTGACCGGCGCTCACCTCAGGTAAAATCATTCTTGAGTCGGTTATTGAAATTTAATCTAGTGAGTTTGGCTAGTCTGGGGCTAAATATGGGAGTGCTCTGGCTGCTCACCGAGGTCTTCGGGATATATTATCTCCTATCTAACCTCTGCGGAATAGCGGTGGCTACTCTATGGAATTACCTGGTCAACACCTGGTGGACATGGAAATAGTAAAACAACTACTTCATCGACTAAGCAAGTGGGAATACACCGGGCTTTGCCTGTTAGTGCTCGTCATACTGGTAGTGCACTTCAGCTTCATTATGCAGCCCGATGAGCTTGTCTTTGATGAACAGCATTATGTTACTGAGGCTAGGTCTATTCTTCAAGGTGGTGACGATCTACATCGGGAACATCCCCCCTTGGGCAAACTGTTCATAGTATTCGGTATGTTCCTCTTTGGTGATAATCCCTTGGGCTGGCGGTTTTTCTCTATCTTATTTGGAGCTATTTGTATCGTACTCTTCTATCTGGTCTGCCGCCGGCTAGGCATACCCAGGAGGGCGTCTTTTCTGGCCACCTCCCTGCTGGCTCTAGACAACCTGAGTTTTATCCAAGCCAGTATAGCTATGCTTGATGTCTATAGTCTGGCCTTTATGCTTCTCTCCTTTTGGCTCTATCTTAGGGGGCGATATCTGCTCTCCGGGGTATCAGTAGGTCTGAGCGCTCTAGCTAAGCTTACTGGTGTTCTGGCGCTACCCGTCATTTTGCTGCATTGGCTGCTGACCAAACGGGCAGGCCCGACACAGTTTGTGGCCTCAATACTTTCAGCTTATGCCTCTTTCTTGCTTTTGATGCCTTTATTTGACTTTATTGTTACGAAGCAGCTGCTTAATCCTATCGGTCGGATATACACTATGTTGACCATAAGCAGCAATTTGACCTTTACCAATATCACTGCCGGTAATGCCAGCCGTCCCTGGGACTGGATATTGCGTCCGGAGATTATGGCCTATTGGTATGAGCCTCACTATATTGGGGCGATTA
>Ga0209979_1004603_pt1 | contig 11332 bp, 8 predicted proteins | sample AnhtaG_FD_183114 | JGI IMG/M metagenome (GOLD analysis project Ga0209979, IMG submission 183114) | Deep subsurface microbial communities from Anholt, Denmark to uncover new lineages of life (NeLLi) - Anholt_01485 metaG (SPAdes) (version 2) | ecosystem: Environmental > Aquatic > Marine > Oceanic >...
ATGAGCTTTTTACGAGATACCGGGGCAATCCAATAATAACGCCGGAGGATTGGCCTTATCCGACAAACGCCGTCTTTAATCCCGCGGCTGCCAAGTTAAATTCAGAGGTATTGCTGTTGATTCGCGTCGAGGATATGCGCGGCTTTTCGCATTTGACCGTTGCCCGCAGTGCCGATGGATTCACGAGCTGGGAAATTGACTCTACACCCACCCTCGAAGCCGATCAAAGCTCTCGAGAGGAAAGGTGGGGGCTGGAAGACGCGCGTATTGTCTGGCTCGAAGAGCAGAAGCAATTCGCTGTTACCTATGTTTCCTTCAGTGAAGGTGGTCCTGTAGTATCGCTGGCGATTACCAAGAATTTTAAAACATTTGCCCGATTAGGCTCTTTACTGCCGCCGGAGGACAAAGATGCCTGTTTGTTTCCGCGAAGGTTTAACGGACGATTTGCACTGATTCACCGTCCCATTGTCCGAGGCGAGGCTCATATGTGGATAAGTTTCTCACCCGATCTGAAGCACTGGGGAGACCATAGGCCGTTGATTAGAACAAGGAATGCTTATTGGGATTGTCACAGAGTCGGGCTGGCCTGTCAGCCCATAGAAACACCGCAAGGCTGGATGTTGTTTTACCACGGCGTCAGAAGTACCTCCGCAGGAGAAATATATCGTGTCGGGATGGCGCTTTTGGATTTAAATTCACCCTGGAGGGTCTTACGCCGAAGTGACGAGTGGGTCCTGGGGCCGAGTGCATCTTATGAACGTATCGGTGATGTCAGCGATGTCGTATTTCCCAGCGGTGCCATTGTTCATAAAGAAACCGACCAGCTCAATCTTTATTACGGTGCAGCCGACTCCACGGTCGCTGTTGCAACAGCTAAGTTCAGTGATTGCATGGACTATCTTATGTCCAGTCCGGAAGCTGAGGAATAAACTTCTCGGCAGGTTCAGCACCGCAGCTCCAACTATTCGGCCCGGCGATATGCTTCTTGGCTGCGTTATTTAATATTGCTTTGCGGCACAATCGGTTCCCATTGTACCTTCGCAGCACCCAGCAGAGTGCCGGTCGCATAGGCCAGATCGACAAGTGCTATTTGATACTCGGCCAGCGCCAGGATTTCGGCGCTCTGGGCATCGGCAAAATTCATTTGGGCCTGAAGCACATCTGTCGAAGTCCCTAAACCGAGTTCAAACTGACGTTTCTCAGCCTCAAACAGCCGACCGTCCAGAATTGACCTTTGTCTGCTGGCCAAAATACGCTGCCAGTTCGCCTCAAGTTTGTCGATAGCGTTCAGAACCTCAAGCTCAATAAGTGCTTCACGACTGTTACGTGTGGCCAATCGCTGCCTGCGCTGGTAAAACGCCTGAAGCAGCCGGCTCTTTGCCCACTCATTTCCCAACGGCACCAGCAACTGCACCCCAAAGCGATGGTCCTCAAACCTCTTGTCGAAAAGCAAGTCAAACGAGTCGTTTCTCGAAGCTCCCAGGCCGTTTATATTATACGTGTAATCCATTGTAACCAAAGGCAGTGCCCGGTTGTGCATGTAATCGATGGTACTTATATCCTCAGCGATTTGCAGCTCCAGCTCGAGCATTTCCATGCGACTGTCAAGCGCCATTGTCACTAACCGCTGCTTTTCAAATTCATAACGGACCGGGTCAGGCTCGGTAGCAGGTACCAATACCGTAGGTGTCTGCATTTCCAACCCTACTTTATTAAGCGTTCGCTTGAGTTCACGTTCTCGGTCGCGCAAATTATTCTCGGCCACGATAATATCCTCAAGCCGTTGTGCGACACCAGCTTCTGTGCGAATAATCTCTACCTGTGCCTTATCGCCGGCAGCAACGAACCGGCGGGCCTGCTCAAGCAGGGCCTCGGCCAGGTCATACTGTTGTTTCCGCACTTCCAGTTCTTTTCTGGCCGCATAAAGACGCCAATAGACACGGTCAACAACAGCAATAATCCGTATCACTTCGACTTTCGTCCTGGCGTCGGTTATCTGCCGTTCATACTCGGCGATACGAATGGCGTGAGTATTAGCTCGATTGCCGGCACCTCGAAGAAGCGGCTGACTAATCGAAACCGAAAGGTCCGAGACAAAGTAGGGATTAAACTCCAGTCCTGTAGCATCTGTTTTAATACGGTTGTCAGCTAAGTCAAATGTTACCGTTCCGCCGGTCCGCAAAGGAACCTGAACGCCAAGACCCGTGCGGACATATTCAACTTGTGAGCCTGAAATTACATCAAGTTCCGTAGCTGAGGGGGTATCCGTCTTGGAATATGTCAGATTGGTGGAAAAAGCTGCCTCAAACGCAGCCTGTTCTTCATCGACCCGCTCGGCGGCAATAGCAGGACTGATAAGCTGCACCTTAAGGTCAAGGTTATTCTCTAACGTCAGGGCCCGACATTGCTCCAGGTTAAGTTTAAGCTCTTTGGGTGGCGCTTCATTGGCATCGATACGGTGATTTTCTTCAGTTTTAGCCTCCTGAAGCTCAAGCGTTTCCACTTGTCGCAATTTTTCAGGCGCAATCTTGATTTCGTAGAATTTCTCATCACCTGGAAACTGTTCACAGCCGGTTAACAGCAGTGCACAAGCGCACAAGGGCACAAGAGCACAAGTACGCAAGAGCGCGAGGTGGCGGCGAGAATTTGAAATTTGAAATATAGAATTTGAAATTTTTCTATTCATGTCTAAGAGCCTCAATAGGGTCGAGCCTGGCGGCCTTAATGGCCGGAAACATTCCAAAAAATATACCCACCGTGCCTGCGAAAGCAAACGAAAGTCCTATCGCCCACAAGGGAATATACGCCATATCAAGTTCAATTTTGGGGATACTGGCTATCGCCTTAGTTAAAAGATGGCCAAAACCAACTCCCACAAATCCCCCGAAAAAGCACAGGACTATCGCTTCAATCAAAAACTGGGTTAGAATTGCAGATTTTTTAGCCCCGACCGCCTTGCGAAGCCCGATCTCCCTGGTCCGCTCCGAAACCGAGACAAGCATAATATTCATAATACCGACACCGCCGACCAGCAGGGAGATGCCCACTATGCCGCCTGCCACCATTGTAACCATAAGTGCTATTTTATTGAATGTCTCCAGGGCATTTTTGAGCGACATAACTTCAAATGTGTCTGGTTCGCCGGGCTTTATATTCCTTGTTCGGCGAAGGAAAAAGCTTATCTCGGCCAGGGCGTCATCCGAAACCTCAGCGGATTTGCTTTCGGCAAGGGCCATGATGTACGGATACCGCTGCATCTTGAGACTTGTCTTGAATGGGATGAATATCTCAGATCTTTCCTGGTCACCTCCGCCAAATACGTTTTTAGGGCGAGGTTCGAGCACGCCGGCAATATAAAAGGTGTTGTGACTTATAAGAATCGACTGGCCTATGCAGTCACGGTCAAGACGAAGGTCGTTGCGCAATTTGGGTTCGATCAGGCAAACCTGTCGCACTTGCATTTCATCAATAACCGAGAGCGGCCTTCCAATTGTAACCGGACGGCTATCGATTTTATGGCAGGCAGGCTCGACACCACGGACCGTAACACCATCGACCGATTTGTCACGGTGGCTGACAGCGTACCTTCCGACCCAGGTCTGACGGCCAAACCGCGCCACAGAGGGGCAGTGTTCCAGCAGGTCGTTAAATTGTTCAGACTTAAATCGAATAGTCCACCACGAGGCATGTTGCAGAGGACCTTTCTCAGGGCGCCTGGCTGAAATAAATATGCTGTTGGTTCCTAAAGTCTCTACCTGGGTCAGCACTTTGGCCTTTAGGCCGGTAAGAGCAGCGATAACGGCTGTTACCGAAGCGACACCAATTACAATGCCGATAGTTGTGAGTATAGACCTGGTCTTATTGGCCCAGATTTGCCCCAGCGCAAGATACACACTCTGATAGGCGAGCCGAACAAAAGCTATAGGTGCCCGTATCAAAGCTCTCATATCTTCTCCTCTTTCCCACTGTTTTGTGTCACGGCCTTATGTCGCGGATCCCGGTCATTCTGCAGGTCACTGCTAATTCGTCCGTCTTTCATTTGAATTATTCGCTTGGCGTGATGCGCGACAAATTCTTCATGGGTTACTATAATAATGGTTTGGCCTTCCCGATGAAGCTGGTCAAACAGCTTCAGGATGCCTTCGCTTGTTTTGCTGTCGAGATTGCCGGTCGGTTCGTCGGCCAGCAGAATACTCGGATTACAGACAAGTGCCCGGGCGATAGCCACGCGCTGTTTCTCACCTCCGGAAAGCTGGTTGGGCCTATGTTTTATCCGGTCTCCCAGCCCAACTCGCTCGAGGACGTTTTTGGCACGTTTGCGCCGAGTCCACCAGCCGTTTTTTGAATAAATCAACGGCATCTCAACATTCTTGAGTGCACTTAACTGTCCAAGCAGCTCAAACGACTGAAAAACAAACCCGATTCGCTCATTGCGAACACGGGCCAATGCTGCGTCAGTCATTTTCGTTGTATCTTCTCCGTCCAGCTCATAGCATCCTGAGGTAGCTCTGTCCAGACAACCCAAGACATTCATCAGTGTGCTCTTGCCTGAGCCGGAAGAACCCATCACGGCAACATACTCGTTTTCGTTTAGTTCCAGGTCAATTCCGTCAAGCGCATGGATACGCTCCACGCCGACTTTGTAAATCCGCTTAACATCTTGAAGTCGAATTATTAGTTTTTCATTTTTGTTCGACATTGTTTGCATCACTGGCATCATTTGCATCAGCCCCAGTTTCGGCGCCGTCCGCCTTCTTTTTCTTCTTCTTCTTTTCTGCCTCTACTTCTCGCTCGTCGCGTATCTTCTGGTCGTGCTTTAAGCCTTCGAGCTCTTTGTACGGCCCTACTATTATCTTGTCGTCTTCGGTAATTCCGGATAGTATCACCGTATGCGTCAGGTTGCTGGGTCCTATCTTGACGGGTGTTACCACTGCTTTGCCGTCGATGTAGCGATAGACCACGGGCGTAAATGTCTTCTCTTTATCAACCTCCGGGCAGTCCTCCCGGATATCCAAAGGCAGGTCATCGATAGGCCGGCCTAACACAGCCTGGCTTGGCACATTAAGAATGTCTTCGTGCTTGATGGTCTCAATATCCACGTGCGCCGTCAGGCCTGAAAACAACTTTTTCACGTCACCCTCAAGCAGTATCTCGGTCCTGAAGTATTTCGTAGCGGTGCTTGGAGAGATCCTGTGTGTCAACGCAATTGAATCAACCACCCCTTTAAATTCCTCGTCGGGAAAGGTCTGGACGAAAACTTTGGCCTTCTGTCCAACTGCCAGTTTGCCAACATCGGCTTCGTCCACCTGTGCGACGAGCAGCATTGTTGACAGGTCCGCCACCTCCAGGATTACGGTGCCTGGATTATTCATTGTACCATAAATTACAACCTCGCCAACTTCCGCATTAATTCGTGTTACCACACCATCAATAGGCGAGGTTATAGTCGTATAGCTAAGTGCTTCCTTCGCCTGGGTAACCCCGGCACCTGTAGCCTCGAGGTTGTGCTGCAATACCACCAGGTTCAGCTCCGCCGCGTCGAGTGTATGCTTGGCGGAGTCGTATTTTGACTTGAGCTCGTCAAACTTTAATTTAGACTGGTCGAAAGTGGCCTGGCTAATATCCTGGGATTCAAGCAATCCTTTTTGTCGTTCCAAATCGCGCTGGGCCTGTTTCAACGAAGCGTCAAGGCCGATAAGATTGGCTTGTTGACCGGCAATCCTTGCTTTTTCAACTTCGAGCTGGGCCTCCTGGGCAGCGTAACTGGCCTCGGCTGAAAGCAGCCGGCTCTCCAAATCCTTCGCGTCGAGGCGTACCAGCACCGAAGCCGGCACCGGTGGATTCGTGTCCGTGTTACCGCAGGTTACAACGTCTCCTTCCTCATAGGGCAGCTCTATAATTCGTGCCATCGTTTTTGCGCTTATCTCCACATTTATCCTGGGTTCGATTTCGCCGGGAGCACTGACAAACTCTATCAGCTCTCCGCGCTGGGCCTTCTCGATGCGAACTACCGTGGGTTTACTTGAGGCACCGGTTTTGACTTTATACACTATCGCGGCCGCGGAAACAACCACCAGCGTTATAATGACACTGATAATAACTATGCGGGACTTTTTCACTTTCAGACCTTTCCTGAAAACATATTTACACTAACCACAAGACCACAAGATTCAATTGCCGACTATATAAATATAACGTCTAACACGATGTTTTGTTACGTTAATTCTCAAAAATTCTTGTTTAGACTACTATAAACTATAAGGAATTCCCTATAATGCTGTTAGAGACTCTAATACAAACCTTCAACCAAGGTCCGCATTTGTTGATGATTATAAAATTAGCTTCGAATAAACTAAGTATTCATTCTTACTCCTTAGACTACTAAGATCCAAAATCTCAGCTAACGATTGAACTAATAGGCCACCTAAAGGTGGCCTGAGTGAATCAACTCGTTCTGCTGATGATCAAATCAATCCTTTTTTAATTCAACCATTGTCGTGATTCGCTTTATTCTTTCTGATTTGCCTTGCCTTTCTGTTTCGTCTATTTTATCAAAAACCAGAATGAGTCGATCTCCCAATCGCTTATAGCGTTGTTCGTATGTGTACTTACGACTTCGCTTGAAAAACAGAATTTTACCCTCGCCCTGAATCTTGAACAAAGCAGCCACAGGATACCCATCAGCGTCAATCCAAAGTTCAACATCTTGGCGTTTACTCGTACTCGCTCCAAACTTTGACTGCTTCTCTTCAGATCGCAGACGCCAGCGTATACATGAGATCCCTTTATATGAGTCAGGGAGCCTTCTGACCAACTCCAGTCCTGCCAGCTTACGAGCCAGAGTCAAACCATAGCGCACTAATTCTCCGGCCCGGAACAAAGAGAATTCTCGAAAAATCGTAGTATCCGAAATCTCCCCGCTGACAGTAAGTGTTAGTGTGTTTGTGTCCGCTGCAATTGTTAAATCCACATTTTCAATTTGTTGGGAGCCTTTGGTTTCTGCTCTTGGTGTACGATCTTCGATGTGGACCACCGCCCGAATCGGCTCGTTTCCCTCCATCTTCTGCAATCTGGCGATGAGGTCAGGTAGTTCTTCACCATAACTGGCGGCGCAGAGAAATACAGTCACGGCATAAATCATGTTCCTAAAATAATTCGGTATCATAAATAATAACTCTTTTCAAACAAACTAACAAAAAATGGTTACATTAACAGGAGCAATTCTGCCAAACAAATGTTACCGTTTTGTTACGGTTTTGTACTTTTTTCGTTATTTTTTGCGTTTTTTTTTATTCTCAATCTGCTCAACGCTGAACGGACAAGTGCAGCTCCAGCTTATCGGACACTTTCTCAAATTTACCTTTCCGATATGAGGCTCTATTAGGTAATATGCGCGCAAATGGCAAATTACTCACACTTTTTTTCTTATTACTAAAAGGATTCTGAGAAAATAATTCCATCATACTGCTGGTAAAAGAAGGTTCCTTACCTATGCGAAGACGGCAGAATGTCACCTGCGAAAATCAAGATACGAACGAAGTAAGAATATTTTTTTAAGATGGTTTCTTAAGATGTGCTATGACGAATGCATTACCCCCCCCCAATTAACACAAACTGAATTCTTGTATATTGCCTAACTTGACTGTCATAAGGATAAATAAAGCCAGATCCTTATGAAAACAGAATCTGGCTTCGGAGGAGGGTGATGAAAAGCTGATAATAGCTTTCAGAAAAATCCGTTTCTCTGATTTCAATACTCCTTATAAGTATTAATCGAATAAATACCAGGAAATTCTTTAACAGAAAATGAGAAAACTAAAATAATTTACAAGTTTTCTCTAAAGAATCAAGCCTTTATTTATAAAAAAGTAATTATTTTTTGGATTTTTTGAAAATAGCCGAATTTAGCCTCAAAAAACAAGATACTTTACGCTTGATAAATCAATTATGTTCTCATATTTTAACGGATAGACTGTTATTTCTTTTTCTTTATTTTCCGGAAACATTGATATGGAAACCAAAATTACGATAGCAGACTTGCTGGATGCCAAGCACCAAAATCGCAAGATTGCTGCGATCAGTTGCTACGATTATACCACAGCCCAGCTCATCTCGCATACGAATGTGCAGATGATATTGGTGGGTGATTCGGCTGCCCAGTTTGTTCTCGGCTTTGATTCAACTCTACCGGCAACAATGGATTTTATGGTCGCAATAACTGCTGCGGTGCGGCGGGGGGCGCCGAATGTATTTCTGGTTGCCGATATGCCGTTTCTGTCTTACCAGATTGGGCAAGCCGAGGCGGTGAAAAATGCCGGCCGATTCGTTGCCGAGGCAGGGGCACAAATGGTAAAAATTGAAGCGACCGGTGCGTATCTTAATGTAATAAAAGCAGTTAGCGATGCCGGCATAGCTGTTATGGCTCATATAGGCATAAGGCCGCAGAGCATCGGTAAGATTGGACGATTCAAGGCTGAGGCAACCACGGCAGAGATAGCTTCCGAACTGGTAAGTCTCGCCGAGCAAATGGTCGATAGTGGTGCAGGCTCACTGCTGATTGAGGGGACCGCTGCGGAGGTGACGGAGATTATCACAAAACGCTGCGAAGTGCCGGTGATTGGCTGTGGTTCCGGGCCGGGCTGCGATGGGCAGATATTAATTGCACCTGATATTCTGGGCCTGACGCAGGGGCCAAGTCCAAAATTCGCAAAGAGTTACGGCAGCCTGGCCAAAGAGACTATTGAGGCGTTCAATGCCTACGCCAAGGAAGTACAAAGCAGCCAATACCCCGATACAAAGCATAGTTACCATATGAAATCCGGCGAGCTGGAGAGACTCCGGCAATTGCTAAAAGATAAAATTTAGGAAGAAAAGTTCGGTCAGTTTGAAACTTAGAGCCTATCCGAATAACCCTTCATCCCTTGTCATTCTGAGGCGAACCTTGTCATTCTGAGGCGAAGCCGAAGCCTGTCCGGCGGCCAGACGGGAATCTGGCCAACGAAGAGTCCCGATACATCGGGATTCACTTCGCTACCCCTTCGGCTGCGCTCAGGGCTAAAGGCTATTTCCGTTCAGACCTGTCCTTGAGCAAAGCGAAGGAATGACAGGCGAAAGCGAATAGTTATTCGGATAGGCTCTTAAAGCTCGAACCCTGCAATCTCCGTCCCGCAACCGGGGCATTTCGAATCTTCTATATTATTTACAGCAATCCTATAGCCAATGCGTTCGATTAACATTCGGCCGCAATTGTAACAAAAAGTGCTTTCGAATTTCGACCCCGGCACATTACCAAGATAAATATAATGCAGCCCTGCGGATTGGCCTATCTTGAAAGCCCGCTCCATACTGCTCATAGACGTGGGCACCGAATCCAGATATTTATACTGCGGATGGAACCTGCTGATATGCCACGGGACATCAGGCCCGGCGTCTGAAACAATAAAATCGGCAAGTTTTTTCAGCTCATCGTCAGAATCGTTTTCGCCCGGCACCAGCAGGGTAGTAATCTCCAGCCAGATATTCGTCTGTTTGGTGATATAGCTAATCGTATCAAGTACCGGCTGTAATCTTGCCCCGCATAATCTTTTGTAATAATCCTCGTTGAACGCTTTCAGGTCAACGTTAATTCCGTCCAGCCAGTCGGCGGCAAAGTCAATCGCCTCGGTTGTCATATAGCCGTTACTGACAAAAACATTCGTCAGGCCGCGTTCTTTGCCTAACCGGCCGCAATCGTTGCACAGCTCCATAAACACCGTCGGCTCGGTATAGGTATAAGCAATACTCTTGCACCTGTTGCGAACAGCGCCCTCGACAATTTGCTCAGGCGTTATTGGCTCTCCATTGATTCGTCCTCTTTCTATCGCGGCCTGGCTTATCTGCCAGTTCTGGCAAAAATCGCAGCGAAAATTACAACCCATCGTGGCAACGGAAAAACTGAGCGTCCCGGGCTGAAAATGAAACAACGGCTTTTTCTCGATTGGGTCCGGGTTAGCCGAGCAGACCTTATCATAAGTTAGCGCGTACAGCACACCATCTATATTCTTACGAACGCAGCACCGACCTAATTTGCCATCGTCAATCGTGCATCGATGGTTACACAGCTTACACCGAATTTTCTTGTCCTCACCTGAGGACGGCTCCCACAGTACCGCCTCTTTGAGATTCTCTTCTTTTAAGCCCATTGTTAATTCCAACCTAAATTAACTTTATTTTCTTCGCTCCAATATATACAATAATCCAAGTAAAATCAATTTTACAGAACTCATTTTGATTCTGATGTAAAGGAGTTAATCGTAATCTCTGGAGGTAAGCTGGTATGAGCATACTGTCTGCTATCGGAAATACGCCGCTTGTGGAACTGACTAAGCTGAATAGTAAGAAACCGGACGTAAGAATTTTCGGAAAGCTCGAAGGAACGAATCCCGGCGGTTCCATCAAAGACCGTCCCGCCTACTGGATGATAAAAAAAGCCGAGGAATCCGGCCAGCTTACCAAGGGCAAAATAATACTCGAACCGACGTCAGGAAATACGGGCATTGCCTTAGCGATGATTGGAGCTGCAAAAGGATACCAGGTCAAACTTTGCATGCCGGAATGTGTCAGCACGGAGAGACAGCATATCCTTGAAGCCTTGAATGCTGAGGTTGTGCTTACTCCCGCCAAAGAGGGCACGGATGGTGCTATCAGAAAAGCGCATCAGCTTCACGAGGCCGAACCCGATAAGTATTATATGCCCAACCAATTCACGAATGAGAATAACGTTCTTGCTCATTATGAAACAACCGGCCCAGAAATCCTTTCCCAAACCAACGGCCGGATTGACGTATTTGTCGCAGGCATGGGTACAACAGGAACACTGATGGGTGTATATAGATTCCTCAAGGAGAAAAAGCCCAAAGTCAAAGTCGTTGGAGTTGAGCCACCGGAAGGACATGCAATCCAGGGACTCAAGAATATGAAGGAAGCCATCGTTCCTGAAATCTATAATCCACAGATGTTGGATGAGAAGGTAACTATTGGGGATGGCGAAGCCTTTGAGACCACAAGACTGCTCGCTGCTAAGGAAGGAATTTTTGTCGGAATGTCAAGTGGTGCAGCGGTGGCGGGGGCTTTACATATCGCAGAGAAGATGACCTCCGGCACAATTGTTGTGATTCTCCCCGACCGGGGCGACCGTTACTTGAGCACAACCCTTTTCAGGTCAATATGCGCCAAATGTCCTCCATAATGCTTGCCAGAGCACCCGTTATATTATATAAAGTCACATGAAACAGAGAGCAAGGAAATAGTATGAAAAGACACATTCAGCAAATAAGGAAAAAGATTCTTCCAA
>Ga0209979_1004604_pt1 | contig 11323 bp, 8 predicted proteins | sample AnhtaG_FD_183114 | JGI IMG/M metagenome (GOLD analysis project Ga0209979, IMG submission 183114) | Deep subsurface microbial communities from Anholt, Denmark to uncover new lineages of life (NeLLi) - Anholt_01485 metaG (SPAdes) (version 2) | ecosystem: Environmental > Aquatic > Marine > Oceanic >...
AAAAGTTTGGGAAGGAGAAAGAAGATGTCGAAGAAGTTCTTATCGCTTTTGGCAATCACACTCTTTGCGCTGGCGCTCTTCGCCGGGAATAACTCCTGGGCGGGGGCGACCAAAATCACAATCAAACAGGGGATGCAGCTGGAGGAACTGGTGAGTCCCCTCGACCTGCCCCACACCTCTGGTCATGGCATACCCTTGCAGCCTGGGACGGTGCTGACTTCACCTGGCGACGTGGTTGGCACCTCTCACTATGACTACCAGACCAATGGCTCCAGCGGCAACCGGATAGTGAAGGATGCCTCCGGTGCTATCCACATCGCCTGGATGAACGGGATCGGTCAGTGGTCCGGCAACCGCTGGGTCTATTACAACTACAGGGACGAATTCGGGGCTTGGTCCTGGCCGGGTGTCGGAACTCAGGTCAACGAGGCTCAGGGTGCCGGTTATACCCAGCTCAGTCTTCTTTCCGATGGTCGAGCGGTGCCCGCCTACCACAGTGTTGGAAACGACCTCTACGTCGGCATCGCGGTGGATCTTATCGCGGGCTTTGGGGACTTCACCGAGCTTGATGCCCCCGAGTGTCCCTGCGACTCTTATTACGTTTGGCCTTACGAGACCATAGACCGCAGCGGCCGCGTCCACCTGGCCTTCGTCGAGAACAGCGGCACCGGAACGCCTCAGCCGCTCTGCTATGTCCGTTCGGATGACGAGGGAATTAGCTGGTCTGAGCCGGAGTTAGCTGATACCTTGATGGACATCTGTCAGGTTTTGACCTCTTCCCGGGTCTCCAATAAGGTCGCGATCGTCTTCACCCACCCCAGAACTCTCGTCGAGCCCACGCAGTACAATAATGATATGTGCTACTACGAGTCTGCGGACGGAGTGACCTGGAACTTCAATGGTGGTATGGTGAACGTCACCAACTACCAGTACGAAGATACCATGCGTGCTTACACCGACTGCGACGCCGTTTACGACTACAATGACAAGCTACACTTGCTGTGGAATGCCCCAGGCTATTTCGAGGAAGCAGGTGAGATTTACATCGATGCCTGTTTCTTGTATCACTGGTCGGAGGCTACCGGGATAACTCTGGTTGCCAATGCCTGGTGGGAATCCACTCCTGGCGCCTGGAACCGCTCCGCCTCCAAGATGTCTTTGGGGGTGGACGAGAACAATTACATCTACGCCCTGTGGACGCAGTTCACTAATGATGACAGGTCCGCCCAAGGTCGTTATTCCAACGGGGAGCTTTATGTCTGTGGTTCCGACAATGGCGGTGCCACCTGGAGCCCTCGGGTCAATGTCACTAATTCTCCAACTCCCGACTGCTGGCCGGGAGAGTGCGAGAGCGACCACTGGTCAAGTTTAGCAGAGACTGTTGATGACTTCCTACACATCACTTACATGAACGATAAGGATCCCGGTGGTATTCCCCAGGAGGAGGGCGTGGACACCGAGAATCCGGTGATGTATCTAGCTGTCGACACCACGGTAGTCTGGACTGCAACTGGGGTTGAGGAGGAGGAGGTTTCCTTGCCTGCAACTTTTGGTTTGAAGCAGAACTATCCCAACCCCTTCAACGCCTCCACTACGATCGACTATGTCACCTTGACTTCCGGTGAGGTGGAGCTTGCGGTCTACAACCTCCGGGGTGAGAAGGTCGAGGTTTTAGTCAACAAGGCCATGCCCGCGGGTGCGCACACCGTCACCTGGGATGCCAGTAACGTTGCCACAGGAGTGTACTACTACAAGCTCTCCAGCTCTGAGGGGACGATTACGAAGAGAGCGCTACTGCTGAAGTAATTTGCTTCAGGAACATCACTCGAGTCCAACGCCCGGTTGCTCTCAGCCGGGCGTTTTGCTTCAGGGATTCTCCTCGGTCTGGGCTCCTCCAGACCGCAGCGCAGATGCCAGCCATAAGTCAGATTCACTTGTATCCCCTTTCGACAACGATGCAACCATAACAGAAAACCAGCAGGGGCTCGGCGACAGCCTCTTTCTGTTGCCCTATGGATACGCGTCCGCATTTGACAAAGCCTGATTTTGGCTCTATCTTTTTTTCGTGGACTTATTTGAGAAAGAGAAAAAGAAGGCCGCCGGCACCCCGCTTGCAGACCGGATGCGACCTCGCAATTTTGAGGAGTTTGTGGGGCAGGATCATATCCTGGGTCCCGGGAAACCACTGCGAGCTGCAATCGAGACAGACCAAGTCGGCTCCACGATCTTTTGGGGACCTCCGGGTTCGGGCAAGACCACGGTAGCATATTTGATAGCGGCTCATTCTAAGGCTCACTTCGCTTCCTATTCGGCGGTCACCTCCGGGGTGAAGGAGATAAAGGAGGTAGTTGCCGCGGCGCATATTCGCCGCTCCCAGAGGGGGCAGAAGACTATCCTCCTCATTGACGAAATCCACCGTTTCAACAAGGCTCAACAGGATGCCTTCCTGCCTCACGTTGAGAAAGGGACAATTGTATTAATCGGCGCCACCACCGAGAACCCCTCTTTCGAGGTGGTGGCTCCACTTCTTTCCAGGTGCCGGGTTTATGCCTTAGAGCGCCTCACAGAGGCACAAATGGAGCAGATACTCGAAAGAGCTCTCTCGGATGAGGAAAGAGGGCTGGGGAAACAAGAGATAAGATTTGAAGAGGGCGTTCTTTCGACCATTTCTCACCTCTCCGACGGAGATGGCAGGGTGGCGCTCTCGCTTCTGGAATTCTGTGTCGATACCATCTCGCCGGACGCGAAAGGAACGAAATCTATCACCATAAAGGATGTGGAGGAGGCGGTTCAGAAGAAATTCCTCGTTTACGATAAGGCCGGAGAGGAACATTACAACCTGATTTCCGCTCTTCACAAAAGCCTGAGGGATTCAGACCCCGATGGGGCTCTGTACTGGTTGGCGAGGATGCTCTCTGCCGGCGAGGACCCCCTTTACCTTGCCCGCCGGATGATCCGCTTTGCCTCCGAGGATATCGGGAATGCCGACCCTCAAGCCCTGCAGGTGGCGGTTGCCGCTAAGGATTCCTATCATTTTCTGGGAAGCCCGGAGGGGGAATTGGCGCTGGCGCAGGCGGCGGTCTATCTGGCGACGGCCCCGAAATCGAATGCGGTTTATGCTGCCTTCTCCGAAGCCACAAAAGATGCCAGAGAATATGGTTCTCTGCCGGTTCCATTTCATATTCGGAACGCTCCCACCGCCCACATGAAAGCCTGGGGCTACGGAAAAGACTACAAGTATGCCCACGATTCCCCGGATGCTCAGGTGGAGCAAGAACATCTGCCAGACAAGCTAAAAGGGCGGAAATACTATCGCCCCCACGAGCGCGGCTTCGAAAGGGAGATCAAGAAAAGATTAGAATATTGGCAGAGATTGAAGACTAAGACAAAAGGCCGCTAGACGAAAGACAGTTGAACCCCCCGTTGAGAAATATGGTAGAGGAAACCTTCAGGTTTCCAGAGATAATACTATTTCCTAATCAGGTTCGATCAAAAATAATCCGTAGGGGTCGGAATTTATCCGACCCCAGGGACTGGCCGTCAGGACGCGCTACGCTTTGGTCCTGGCGCAACACTGAACTTGTGCCTTCGTTAGTGATAATTCTTTCCATCGTTGCTGTCGGTCGCTATTTCAATTCCCGGTAGAGTTTAAAAAGTTCGTGAAAAGCTTTGTAGATGGTTTTCAAATGTGCCCCGGAGCCCTTTCCGGCGAGTCTGGGATAGTGTGAAACCGGAACCTCCTTGACAGTGAACCCGCATTTCTTTGCCCGGATCAAAATCTCACTGTTTATAAAGGCCCCCAGAGAGCTGACAGAGATCTTGTCGAATACCTCCTTCCGGAAAAGCTTGAAGGCACAGTCTATGTCTTTGACCTTGAGATCGAAAAGCAACCGAATCAATAGTCCCCAACCCCAGGCATAGAATCTTCTCCTAATACCCTCCGAGCGCTTGAGGCGGTAACCGATGACGAGGTCGTATTCTTGAATCCATCTTAAAAGGTTTAAGATTTCCTTGAGGTCAAATTGCAGGTCGGCGTCGGTGAAGAAGATGAGGTCATAGCTTGCAGCCTCCAATCCGGAGCGGAGGCTTCCGCCATAACCGATGTTCCGCCGATGAGAGATCAGGCGAACGAGGCCGTTGTGGCCATAAATCTGCTGGACGATCTTCTCGGTAGAGTCCCTGGAGCCATCGTTGACAACGATCACCTCGTAGTTGTCAGCTATCTTTTCCAGCACCTGCAGAGCGGAATCAACTGCCCTCCCGATGTTTTGCTCTTCGTTGTAAGCCGGGAAGATAACCGAGAGCTTGATGGGGCGGGGCAGGTCTTCTTTACTCCAGGTATCCGAGGGCACGGAGGCGCTTTTCGACCTCCCTTGCCTCCTTTCCCGAATAGGGTCGTTCCCTGACTTTGAAACCGAAGCCCCCAGCCGTTTCAGCATATTTAACCCTATTTCGATCTCTGTACTCCTCCTCGAAAGCGGAGATCAGGACAGTACCGTCTATATCCTTGAAGATTTCAACATCAAGAAGATAATACAGGGTGGGAGTTATGTCAATGATTTCCGCTTCTTCAAGCCAGGAGCCGGATTTCACCCCCTCCCCCTTTAAAATGAAGATCCCCTCCGGGCGGTGACTGCCGTTCATGCTTCTCCCTTTGGCACCGATGTATTCCCGCCTCTCCATCCTTCGGAGCGGAGGAGGATTCTCTGAAGGAGAGGTTTTTAAGCAGGAGTATGAATAGCCGTTGTCCAGCTCCAGCTCAAGTATAAGATCGGGCGCTTCGGGAACGAAGGGACCGGAATAAAGCTCCTCCCGGCGATGAACTCTCTTTACGATCTTCTCTCCGGTGAAGGGGTCTTTGAAGTCGCCCAGCTTCTGTATGATTTCCGTACACAGGTTTTCATATTCGCTCTCTTTGACGATCCCCTTTGGTCTCTTTGCTTCTGGATTGATTCTAATCGAGGGGGCGTAGTTCAGCTCTTCGCTGAAGGCTTTCGTCTTCTCCCAGTCAATCATGCCGAAGCGGGATCTGGCTTCCAAATTGGCAGCCAACTGTTTCAAGGGAGAGCGCATGAGCCATTCTTGAACCTTCGGAGGAATGAGTCGCATCCCCATTTTCTTGAGAGTGTCGATGTTAGCGGAGAAAGGACCTCCAGCCTCCCTGAAGGTCAAAAAACCCTCTTTTTCCAGCCATCTGTTAATGTAGAAGATTTTATCCCCGGCGCCGCCGAAACCGTGATCGGAGGCTATCAGAAGATGATATTCATCCCCGGCGACATCCACAAGCTCGCCGATGGCATTGTCCAGCTCCCCGTAGATTTTCTTTATAGCCTCCCTGTGCTTGCTTGCCAACTCTGGAACAAACCTCGGCGAGGCCTCATCGAATGCGCACCAGAAATGATGCGACACGGTATCAGCCTCCCCGAAGAGGATTAGGAAAAGATCCCACTTTTCCTTTTTGAATAGATGCAGGGCTATATCCCTCTTCCGTCTCAGTCCGGAAAGGAGCTTCTCGAAGGCGAGGTCGTGCCAGCCCTCCTCGATTACTAACTCCTGGAAATCGGCGAAGGGGAAACGGCCGAACTTTGAGTTGAGCTCATAAAACAGCTCTCTGGGGTAGACGAAAGAGGCATCGATTTCGGTCGCCACCGGAGAATCGAAGCCGGAAATCATAACTCCGTTGACTTCTTCCGGTGGATAAGTGCCGGGTAGAGCAAGTACGCAGACTCTCTTACCGAGTTTGCTCAAAACCTCCCAGAAGGCGGGATATTTACGGTGGGTGGAGTTCGAAAACTCGATTCTGTAGCTTTTGGATTTCATCCTGGTGAAATCGAAAATGCCGTGTTTGCCGGGGTTGACACCGGTGGCAAATGAGGTCCAAGCCGGAAAGGTAGCCGACGGTGTGGTGCTTTTGAGCGGGGCTCGAGTGCCCCCAGACATGAGCCTCTCCAGGTTGGGCAGGTCCCCCGCCTGTATGAAGGGGTCAATCAGGTCAAAGGTGGCGCCATCAAGGCCAATGACCATGAGTTTGGCTTCTTTCATACGTAGGAACTTAGGGGCAGGGGTACAACCCCTACCCCAGCATTAGTGAGTTTTCTACCCCAGCGTTAGTAAGTTTTCTACGCCAGCACTTAGCTTTATCGTTCATTCGCTCCTGATATTGAGAGTCCCGTTCAGGATAGAAACGTGGATGCCTGCGCTCCCTCGCCTGTTGGTATCGGCCTTACGCCTGCCCGGCCCAGGGGCTCGTATGAGATGCCCTCATCGAAACCTATATGCGTCACTGACCGGGCATCCGTGACGAACAGGCGCAGGCTCTATGAAACCCCCTCAACTTTCACGGGTGGTCCCGGCATAATATTGAAGGTGATGTAGTTCCCCTCTAATTTCAAGATTTCCTCTCTCTGAAACCCGCTGCCATCGAAGTGATATTTTCTCATAGCTTTCTGGTCGTCGGCGGCAACGTAGATTTCCTCCAGCCCATCACCATCCAGATCCGCAATCAGAGTGGCGTGCTCAAATCCGGAGGACTCACCGTCGATAAGCTTCTTTCCCCACTTCCCATCCTGATACTTCAACATCCAGATTCCGTTCTTGTAAGTGGAGGCCAGGATCTCTGGTTTACCATCACCATCCAGATCCCCACCGGTGAGAAAACGGCACAGCCCTCCGGGGAGCTCGAGGATGTCCTCGCTAGTAATTTTCCCCTTTGAGAAGCGATACATCTTTATCTTAGTCTTGCCGGAGCCGGCTTTCTTGCCTCCCAACTCCTCCCCCTCTAAGGCCGCGAAGAGAACCGGCTGCCCGTTTTTCTCCAAGTCGTAACAGAGGACCTCCTTGACGTGACGGGTGGGGAATTCCTCCACGGTCTGCTGTCTGAATTTCTTGCCGTCGTATTTGAACATCAGGATTTCGCCCGGCTGGATGGAGCCGTCGAGCTTGTTGGGAGCGCTCGGGGTGGCGAATATCTCCACGACGCCGTCGCCATCCACATCCCCGACCTCGATTTCGTGAACGAAGGTCTCCGTCTCTCGACACAGCTCCCGGGCTTCAAACCTCCCCTCCTTCTGCTCGACTACCGCGACCACCCCCTGGTCGTGGGTTGCAATTACGAGATCTGGGGAGCCATCACCGGTCACATCCGCGATTTCGATGTCGCGGAGACGATTCTCCTTGCCTCCGAAGGTGGTCTTCCACAGGGTAGTGGCCTGCCATTCACCGTTTTCCAGCCTCCAGATCTTCAGGGCGGCGGCGTTGGCGCCGATGGTCACAATCCCCGGGGGACCCACCTCCGGCTCGAAATAGAGGGCCTTGTGGAAGACGTTGCTCTCGGGGTCTTCGAGGACCTCCGACTTCCACTCCCCATCGGTGGCATACATGAGGATCAACTTGGCGGCTCCGGGAACCGGACCGGTTTTCCCCTCCTCGTCGGTCTTCTGAACGAATTGTGCCTGGGTAAGCATAATGGTGGGGCGGTCTCTCACGATTTTGCCTTTGCCACCACACCCGATCGCCAAAATCAGAGCCACAAAGATTGCCACTAATTTGAGGAAAGATTTCACCTTATACCTCCGCTTTGTGGTTGACAGTTCTCGCTTCACCGTCGACCAAAGTCTATCGCTTCGATTTCGCTTCAGCCGGTCCGGGTTGTTCCATCTTCAGATAACCTATATGAGCGTGTAGGACCTGCTCTAGGCTATCCTGAATGGTTTCATATCCTGTTTTGCCCGCCAGGTTTAGCAGTTCCCCGGGGTCGTTTTCCAGATCGTAGAGGGCCACCTGCGGCAGATCCCGATGGTTGCCGCGGTCGGCTCTGACGAGTTTCCAGCGTTTATCGCGGATCGCGGCCACCTTGAGGTTCCCGAGGCTCCCCTCCACGAAGGCGAAGGCCTCGCTCCGATCGGGGTCGAACAGGTCTGCTCCCTGCATCCAGATCGGAACTTCCAAGCCCAGCTGAGTAAGAATTGTCGGGGGAATATCGACCGACCGGGCCATTTGCTCAAATACAACCCCCCCTCTCTCACCGCCAGGCGATTTGATGATCAGGGGTATGTGGACTAACTCCTCGTAAGCGGTGGCGTAGTGTCCCCACCCCTGGTGTTCGAAAAACTCCTCCCCGTGGCTGGAGGCCAGAACAATCAGGGTGTTGTCGTAAAGATTTTTTTCCTTAAGGTATTCGAACAGATACCCCAAACTCGTATCCAGATATTCGATCTCGGTGTTGTAAGCTTGGAGGTAGAAATCTCTCTTTTCCGGGTCCAGTATCAATGATGAAATGGCTTTGCCGTTATAGGGATGAAAGAAGTAAGGGAAGCAGGGATCGCGGTAATCCAGCAGCAAAAAGAACTTTCGGCGGGAGTTTTTCTCAAGCCAACTGATCGCCTCCTGAGTGGTGAACTCTGCATCTCGATAATAGAAGTCCACGACCTCCTTTCGGAGGATGTTTCTCAGATACCATTCACGTAATCTGGGATATATTTTCAGATAGATGGCATCTTCGGTGGCCCAGAGAGCCTCCCGGGGTCGCAGGTAGCGGTAGTAATCGAAGCCCTGCTGGAAGTTAAAGCTCTCCGACAGATTCGGATTGTTGATAATCCCAGCGGTGAGGTATCCTTTTTGTCGTAAGATTTCCGGTAGAGTGATTAGTCCTTCCGGGAGAATCTGCAGTCCGGTCAAGACCCCGTGGGAGAAGGGATAAAGGGAGGTCAGATAACTGGCGGTGGAGGCTCTGATCCAATAAGCCTGAGCGATCATGTTCTCAAACAAAATCCCTTCGCTCGCCAATCCTTCGAGATTTGGGGTTTTCGCCGGCCCCTTGTAGAGCCCAGGGCGATCATACCTCAAAGCCTCAACCAATATGAGAATCACATTCAGACCCTCATCTGACTGCGGGATGTAGGAGTTATCGGCTTTGAGGTTTTCCCCGCCGTCAAAGAAGGGAGAGACCGCCACGGTTCCGGTCAGAAGCAAAAGAAGTGTGTAAAGCCCCAGGCTGGATTCGAAGTCCAGAGAGAAACTTCCCAAAACCTTCCTCGAGATGAGCCTCGAGAGGAAAACGAAAAGCCCGTAGAGTATCATCGCCTCCAAGACGAAGGAGACATAGCCCCACCTGCTTAAAGGATCGATCGGCACCAGACTCTTAAAGAGAGTGGCATGCAGTATCCAGGTGAACATCACCGCGAAGAACAGCCCGGAGGTGACGAAAACGAAGTTGGTCGCCAGAGGCTTTTTGCCGGTGAAGGTGGCATATAAGAACACCAGCAAGCCCAGAAGTAAGCCCAGCAAGGCGCCAAACAGCCCGTAGTAGAGCAAACCGAAGAAGAAGATGGAAACACCGTGCAGCTCCTGGGCGAAGACCTTTATGAAGGCTTCTCCCAAACCGGTGAAAAACCCTCCCCACAACCCCCCGAGGAATCCGAATCTGATGTAATCTATGTTTCTTATGCTCTTTTTGGCTTTCATCAAAGAAGCTCAGCCGTTGAGTTTTTCAGACGACAATCGTAGTGATCTGAAATTAACCCCCAACAAACCGAAACGCAACAAGAATGTAGACTTCCGACTGGGGCACAGAGTCGGGATCGATGCCGGAGCCCTGAAACACTTCCGACCTCGAATAATTCCTCAAAAAAGACTTGATTTTCCCGATACATTCATTAGATTTGAGCGCAGATAGGGAAGAGAGGAGACTCTATGGCTCATAAGAAAGGTGTTGGTTCCTCCAGAAACGGGCGGGACTCGCACGGACAGAGATTGGGAGTGAAGGCTTACGGAGGCGAGCTGGTCGCTGCCGGAAGCATCATTGCCCGCCAGCGGGGGACCAGGATCTTCCCCGGCACCAACGTGGGGATGGGGAAGGATCATACCCTGTTTGCCAAGATTACCGGCAAGGTCCATTTCGCCCGCAAGGGAAAAGATAAAAAGATCGTCCACGTTACCGTCTGAGCTCAATCGCTGACGGCTCGCTGTAATATCGCCCACTTTACTTCTCCGGGATTTTTGCCTATATTTGCGGCACCATGAAAGTCCCGGATTCTTTTTTTGACTCCCAGAATGACTGAGAAGCATCCAGAGTGGACCGCCATTTTTCTTGCCGGGTGTGGCTACGAAAAGGGGACCGACATCTGGGAAGTGGCCTTCTTATCTTACCATTTAGAGAAGTGTCGCCGACCGATTACCAATATTAGCGCCAATCTTTCTGATGGACCTGCAGGCGGGGAGCCGGACTCCGCCCGGAGTCCTCTGGAGAGCTCCAAACTCCTCTGCCGCGGGAAGGTGTTACCCCTTCAGGAGGTGGAGGACCAGAGCTTCTGGAGCCTGATCCTTCCTGGTGGCAGGGGGGGGCTGGCGCACTTCAGCGACTTCAGAACCAGGAGTGAGCATTTCAAGGTGGATTTGACTCTGCGAGGGTTGGTGCGCAAAATGTATCGGCGCAAAAGACCGATTGCGGCCTGCGGTTTGGGCGTCGCCATCCTGGTTAACTGTCTGAAGAAGCTTGCGGTCGAGCCCCCGACTGTAACCGTCGGCGCAGATGCTCAACTCAGCCATCTCTTAGAGAAATTAGGGGCGCAAGTAATCCCCACCACCTCCGGGGAAGTGCTAATAGACCATGAGAACCTCCTGGTGACCACCGCGGGGGCTTTAGTCGAGAAGAGATTGGTGAAACTGTCCGAAGGGATGGAAAACATCGTAAGAGGTCTTGTCGAACTTTCCAAACTATCTGGAGAACCGAATGAGAGAGTTGCAGGCTAAAGAGATCACCTCCGCAGTGAAGAGACTCTGTATGGAGGCCAACTACTACCTCGGCGAGGACGTCCTGAATGCGGTCAGGGAGGGATTGAAAAAGGAGGAGTCCCCTCTGGGCAAGGACATCCTGCAGCAGATAGTCGAGAACGCCGAGATCGCCGCAAAAGAGGAGGTGCCGATATGTCAGGACACCGGCTTCGCGGTGATATTCGTGGAGCTGGGGCAGGAGGTTCGTGTAGTTAACGGTGATTTCAACGAGGCCATCAACGAGGGCGTCAGACAGGGTTACACCGATGGCTATCTGCGCAAATCGATCGTCGAAGATCCCATCAGGAGGAAGAACACCGGCGATAACACCCCGGCAGTTATTCATCTCGAAATAGTCCCCGGCGACAAAATCAGGATAATCGTGGCGCCCAAGGGAGGCGGCTCTGAGAACATGAGCGAGGTGAAGATGATGAAACCTGCGGATGGGGTTGAGGGGTTGAAGAGATACGTCCTCGAGCACGTGGAGAAATCTGGTGGCAACCCTTGTCCTCCGGTCATCGTCGGGGTCGGGGTCGGCGGCACCTTCGAGAAG
>Ga0209979_1004605_pt1 | contig 11323 bp, 10 predicted proteins | sample AnhtaG_FD_183114 | JGI IMG/M metagenome (GOLD analysis project Ga0209979, IMG submission 183114) | Deep subsurface microbial communities from Anholt, Denmark to uncover new lineages of life (NeLLi) - Anholt_01485 metaG (SPAdes) (version 2) | ecosystem: Environmental > Aquatic > Marine > Oceanic...
GAACTCGGTGCCGCCGGGCATCCCGTAGAACTTGAGGGTGGCGCTGTCCCTGCCCCGCAGGACGATGCCCGGGATGCGCTCCACCCCGAACCTCGCCGCCTCCTCGCGCTCGTCCTCAAAGTTGTGGACCCGCAGGCTGACGAGGTCGCTGAGGGCGGCCAGCTCCCGGAGCATCTCCCGGGTCGGCTTGCACGTGGCGCAGGGCTCGCGTCCGGGGACGATGATGTCCAGCTCCTTCTGGGTGAAGTAGTCGATCTTCACCGGGCTCAGGAGCTCCTGGGCGAACTTGATGCGGATGGCTTCCTGGTCCTTGAGGGGTATCATGGCTCCTGCTTATCGGAGCGGCGCGCCCGCAGCCACACGAGGGCGAGGCGTTGAACGGCGGTAACCCCCGCCGCCACAGCGAGGACCCAGAGGGCTACCGTCACCTGGTCGATTATAAGGCCGATGCCGAGCACGAGCACCCGCTCCGCTCGTCCGAACAGCCCTTCTCGCATGGGGATGTCCACGATCTCGGCGCGGGCGCGCGTGTAGCTGACCAGGAAAGAGGCGACCAGGGCGGCGAAGATGAGCAGCTCCTCCTCTCGGCCGCCGCGGTCGCTGAAGTAGTAGAGGAGGCCGAACAGCACCGCCGCCTCGGAGACGCGGTCCATCACGGCGTCGAACACGGAGCCGAAGCGGGTAACCTGCCCGGTGGCGCGGGCCAGGGCTCCGTCCAGCAGGTCCAGGGAGCTGGCGGCCAGCATGACGACGCCTGCGGGCAGGAAGTCGCCCCGCGCGGCCAGGACGGCGGCGCCGGCATTGCCCAGCACGCCGGCCAGGGTGAGCATGTTGGGGGTGACCCCCACCCCCGCCAGAACGCCGACGATGGGCTCCGTCAGCCAGCGGGGGGCGGAGTGGGGGAGGAGGCGCGGCATGTTAGGCGTCGCTGTCGGCGGGGGCCGCGCCGCTGGCCACGGCCTGGTAGTACTCCAGCACCCGGGCGCTGACCCGTTCCCAGCTATAGTGTTCGGCCCGCAGGGTGCCTGCGCGACCCATCTGCTCGCGCAGGGCGCCGTCGGAGAGGAGGCGGTCCACGGCTGCGGCCAGGGCCTCGGCGTCCTGCGGCGGCACCAGCAGCCCTTCCACCCCGCCCTCCAGCACGTCGGCGAAGCCGCCGATGTTGGAGGCGACGATGGGCCTGCCCGCCGCCATCGCCTCCAGCAGGACGATGCCGAAGCTCTCGTGACCGGTGTTGGGGGCGCAGTACACGTCGGCCGTCTTGTAGTATCGCGGCAACTCCTCATAAGGGACGAAGCCTGTAAACACGACGTCCTCCAGCCCGTGTTGCTGGACGTAGCGCTCACAGGCGGCACGCATGCCGCCGTCCGGCCCTACCACGATGAGCCTGATGTCCGCTCGCTCGCGCTTGAGGCGAGCGTAGGCCTTGAGCAGGTAGGGCAGCCCCTTGCGCTGCTCCTGGCGGCCCACGAACAGGATGTTGCTCTTGCCGTCCATGTACCTGGGTATGGGTGGCGCCTCCGACGCGAAGTGGGGGTAATCGATTCCGTTGGGGATGATGCGGTAGCGGTCGGCGAAGTAGCGGCCGATCATCTTGAGGGCCACTCTGGACACCACGATGCGGCCGTGGATCCGGTCCCACCAGGGCTTGATGAGAAAACGAGAGTAGGCGTACAGGCGGCTGCCGCCGTCGCGAGTGGCGTGGAGGGTGGCCACCAGGGTGGAGTCGGCGTAGCGCAGGAACTGGAACGGCAGCAGCGGCATGAACGGCTCGTGCACGTGCACGACGTCGAAGTGCTCACGGGCGAGAAACGACTTGACGCGGGGGCCGAGGTTGAACGAGAGGCAGACGTTGGCCACGGATCCGCTGGCGGGCAGGCCGATGACGTGCTCGCCGATGACCGTCAGGTAGTCGCAGCGGTGGGACCACCGCCGCGAGGAGGGGGCGACGATGCGGACCTGGTGGCCAGCGCGGAGGAACTGCTCCGCCAGGGGCCTGACGTGGCTGTTGACCCCGCCGGGCACGGCCCAGTCGTAGGGGCTAACGAGAGCGATTCTCATCGCACCGAGAAGATACGCTTGACGAAGCTACTGGCGGTGGCCCTCCAGCCCAGCGTCCGCGGCGTCACCATGAGGCCGCGCCAGGCCTGGCGCAGCACCTGCCAGGGCCCGATCTCCAGCAGCGTCGGGCGGCGGCCGTTGACGCCCCGACAGGTCCGCTCCACTATGCTGCGCCGCAGGTCCTCCGCACTGCGGCCGGGGAACTCCGTGTAGGCGCTTCCTATCACCTTCAGGAAGTGGGCATCGCTGCCCCCCATCTCGGCCAGGTGGTAGCGCTCCCGGTTGAGGGTTACCACCCGCTTGAGCCGCCTCCGGGCTCCCGGCCCCTGGTTGGCCGTCTCCAGCCCGTCCAAGTATACACCTTCCTGACTGGAGCCAGCGATGCGCTCCAGGGCCTTCTCGCTCAGGGAGCGGGTGAGCCAGTTCAGCGGGTGGGCGGCGATGGCCAGCCCTCCCTGGCGGTGCACCGCCTCCAGGACCTCTTCTACGGGCCGCAGGGAGGGCAGGGGCTCCTCCACGAACAGGGCGATGACATGGCCTTCGATGGCCGTCACCTCCATGCCGGGCACGACCTGGAAGCGGTAGTTCCCCTGGGCCCAGGCTTCACGCGTTTGCACGGCGCCCCGCAGGTCATCGTGGTCCGTGATGGCGATGACGTCTAGGTCGGTCTCCGCCTCCACGTAGTCCAGGATCTCCCACGGGGAGGCCATGCCGTCGCCGATGGCGGTGTGGACGTGGAGGTCGGCCTTGCCGGGCCGCGCGGCGTCGCTCACGCCTTCCCCCCCACGGCCGCGGGTGGGCGCTCAGAGCGGGTCGGCCCCTCGTCCCAGATGGACTCCAGCACTACCCACTGGTCGGGGTGCTCCCGCAGGCGGCGCTCCAGACGGGCCAGGAAGCGCAGCGTGTTGGTGCGGATGTCCCTCTCCATGTCGCCCGTCCGCTCCGGCTCCAGGGGCTCCTCTAGGTAGGCGTCGATGCCGCCCTGCTCGGTGCGAACACAGAAGGACGGGATGACCGTGGCCCCGGTGCGCAGGGCCAACTCGATTGGCCCCGTGGGGATCATCGCCTCCTCTCCGAAGAACGGCAGGGAGGCCTTTGGGCCTTCGATGTCGCGGTCCCCCATGAGGGCGAGGACGCCGCCCTGGCGCAGGGTCTGGATGGCCCGCCTTACGCCGGCGAAGCCCACCGGCGCGATGGAGTGGCCTTTGCTGGCGCGCAGGGAGTCCACCAGGCGGGAGAGCCTGGCCGGCTGGAGGGGCTCGGTGAGAGCGAACACCTTCACGCCTCTGGGCAACATCCCCTGGGCGCCCAGCTCGGGGTTGCCCAGGTGGCCGCTTATCACGATCACCCCCTTCCCCGCCGCCACCGCGGGAAGCACGTGCTCGTCGAAGCCGTAGTAGCGGAGACGGCGCCGATAGAAGTCGTCCACGTCCATGAAGGGCATTCGCACGAGGTCGACATAATTCTTAGCCACGTTGACGAAGACCTTGCGGGCGGCGGCTCGCACCTCCCTGTCCGGCGCTTCCCTGCCCATGACATGGCGGAGGTTGTTGATGACGTCGCGCCGACGAGCAGGAGAGAGCCAGTACACCAGCCGCCCCACGAGTTGGGCCACGGCGTAGCCGGCCCGCAGCGGCAGGCGGCCAAGGGTGTGAATCGCTATCAGGAAGAGGGTGTACTTCCACATACGGCTGAGGGCCCTGACAGGGCTTCCTTATTCGGACGGGGAGGCGCCGTTGCTTCCCTGGATGAACTCCTCGGTCAGGATGCGTGCCTGTTCGTCCGTAAACTGCTTGGGCGGTGACTTCATGAAGTAGGCGCTGGGCCCGGTCAGGGCGCCAGAGGTGCCCCGGTCCAGGGCCAGCTTGCAGCAGCGGATGGCGTCGATGACGACACCGGCAGAGTTGGGGCTGTCCCAGACCTCCAGCTTCGCCTCCAGGTTCAGGGGCACCTCGCCGAAGGCGGTGCCCTCCATGCGGATGTGGCACCACTTGCGGTCGTGCAGCCAGGGCACGTAGTCGCTGGGGCCGATGTGGATGTCGCCTTCGGGGAGCTGGTGGTCCAACTGGGAGGTGACGGCACTGGTCTTGGAGATCTTCTTGGACATGAGGCGCTCTCGTTCGAGCATGTTCAAGAAGTCGGTGTTGCCGCCGAAGTTGAGCTGGTAGGTGCGGTCCAACCGGACCCCGCGCTCCACGAACAGGCGGGTGAGGACCCGGTGCAGGATGGTGGCTCCCACCTGGGACTTGATGTCATCGCCGATGATGGGAAGGTCCCGCTCCTCAAACCGGTCCCGCCAGTACTGCTCGCGGGCGATGAACACGGGGATGCAGTTGATCATGGCGCAGCCGGTCTGGAGCACCTGCTCCACGTACCACTTGGTGGCCTCCTCGCTCCCCACCGGCAGGTAGTTGATGACCACATGCGTGTCCGTGTCGCGGAGTATCTTGACGATGTCCGCCGTGGGGCCTTTGGCCTTATGGATCACCGTGGACAGATACTTGCCGATGCCATCGTGGGTCATCCCGCGGCACACGGGCACGCCCAGGTGGGGCACGTCTGCGAACTTGTAGGTGTTGTTGGGCGGCGTGAAGATAGCCTCCGAGAGGTCCTTGCCCACCTTATTGGCGTCGACATCGAAAGCGGCCACGAACTCGATGTCGCTGATGTGGTAGCCGCCCAAGTTGACGTGCATCAGTCCTGGTATGCTGGCGTTGCTGTCCACCCCTCGGTAGAAGTGGATCCCCTGCACCAGGGACGAAGCGCAGTTACCGACGCCGATTATGGCAACGTTGATCTTGCCCACGGACGGTCTCCTTCTGGTGCTCTGCCGCGCTCTGCGGGCGGCTGGCATACTAACCCTCCGGGCGCTGCGTCTGGAAGCGCCCAAGTTATTCTACAGCAAGAGGAGGATAGCCTCATCCCCTATAAAGAAAGCCAGGCCAGCGTTGGCTGGCCTGGCGTCGTCTCGCGGGTTCCCCGATCAGGCGATTGCACTACCTCTCGTCCAGGGGGATAGAGATTCCGCCTCGCCTCGGCGGGCGGGGATGAACTTCGGTGCTTCGGGGTTCCGGGGACTCGGCTGGGGCTTACCCCTTGCCGATCCGGTACATCTTGGTGCCACACACGGGGCAGGCCCCTTGCGTGGCTGGCCGCCCGTTCTTGAGGGTGACCTGCTGCGGGTTGCGCATCTCCCGCTTTGTCCGGCACTTCAGGCAGTAAGCCTGCATATTCAAACCCCCTTACTGGGTCTGCTATACCTGCCGTTCTGATGGACAAGCATACGCATTTTCAGAAAGTTGTCAAGAGGACAGCCGCCCAAATAGGAGCCAAATACGAACTTTCCGGTCTCCTCTAGAAAGCCGGACGGGCAGGTGCGAAGACCTTTTGAGGCCTCCACCGTCGGGAGTCAGCATCGTAGCGCAGGATGGCCACGAACGGCCCGTCCTCCCCGTAGGCGCGGCACCGCTGGCCGTCTTGGGCGTCGTCAAGGCGCTGGAACGGCGGGGAGCCAGCCTCCAGGGGACAGCCCTGGCGGACGTTCTTTTCCGCCTCTGTGTCCAGATAGACGACGGGGATGTGGCCCAGGCCGTAGTCCAGGGGCAGCAGGAGGTCCTGCCAGGTGCCGTCGGCGAAGGCCGTCTCCAGCCGCTCCGGGGAGACGGCGTCCTCTGCGCTGAACGGGCCCACGGCGGTGCGCCGCAGGGCCTGAAGGTGGGCGCCGCAGCCCAGGAGCCGTCCCAGATCGTGGGCTAGGGTGCGGATGTAGGTCCCTTTGCCGCACTGCACCTCTATCTCCACCAGGGGTGGCCGGAAGGAGATGAGGTCGATGCGCTCGATCCTGGCTTTGCGGGGGCGCAGGCTGACGGGCCTGCCGGCCCGGGCCAGGCGGTAGGCCGGCGTGCCGCCAACCTTGACGGCGCTGTAGCTAGGCGGTGTCTGCTGCTCCTGGCGTTCCAGCGTCTCCAGGGCGGCTCTCAGGCCTTCTTCGCTAACCGCTTCCAGGTCCCCTTCGAACACCGGTGTGCCGGCAGCGTCGTAGGTGTCGGTGGCGACTCCCAGGCGGACGGTGCCGCGATAGGTCTTGGGCAGCTCCATCAGGTACTCGCTGACCCGCACCGCCTGGCCCAGGCAGACCAGCAGGATGCCGGTGGCGATCGGGTCCAGCGTGCCGGCGTGTCCTACCTTCTTCACCCCGGACAGCCTGCGTACGAGGGCGACGATCTGGAAGGACGTGCTGCCCGCCGGCTTGTCCGTGTTGAGGATGCCCTGGGGGGTCATCAGTCTCCGCGCGTCTGTGGCAGGTGCTTCATCAGGTCCAGCACGTGGGCTGCCTCCGCCATAGTCTCGTCGAGGGTGAAGTGGATGTCCGGTGTCCTGCGGATGGTGAGGCGGCTGGTGAGTTGCCGCCGGATGAAGGGCGCGGCGTGGGTCAGGGCAGCCATGGTGGCCGCCTTGGCATCGGCGTCACCCATGACGCTCACGTAGACGGTGGCGGCGGTCAGATCAGGCGATGTGCGGACTCGGGTGAGGGTCACGATCTCCGCCAGCCGGGGGTCGCGCAGCTCGCGCAGGATGAGATCGCTGATCTCCTGTCGAAGCAAGACGTTCAGGCGCTGGAGGCGTCGGCTCACGGCTGTTCCCCCTCATCTCACGTCGGCGGGCTTGGTGAAGCTCGCTGGGGCTAGGCCTCCGTCTCAGTGTGGAAGGCCTCGATGATGTCTCCCTCCTGGAATTCGCTGGAGCCTTCCACGCCGATGCCGCATTCCAGGCCGGCCTGCACCTCACGCGCGTCTTCCCGGAAGCGACGCAGGCTGGTCACGCGTGACGTCCGCACCACTTCCTCCCCCCGCTTAATGCGTACCTGGGAGTTGCGTCGGATGAGGCCGTCGGTGACCATACAGCCGGCCACGCGTCCGCCGCGCACCCGGAATATCGCCCGTACCTCGGCGTGGCCGTCGATGACCTCCCGTATGATGGGCTCCATAATGCCCGTGAGGGCGCGTTCAACGTCCTCAGTGAGCTGGTAGATGATGTTGTAGTGACGGATGTCCACTCCCTCGCTGTCCGCCACTCGGACGGCGCCGGGCTCTGTCCGCACGTTGAAGCCGATGACGATGCCCTCCGAGGCGCGGGCCAGCATGACGTCCGATTCAGTGATCTTCCCCGTGCCGCTGTGGATCACCCTTGCGCGGGCCCGCTCCGAGCTCAAGCCCGCCAGCGCCTGCTGGACGGCCTCCACGCTGCCCTGGACATCGGTCTTGAGGACAACGTTGAGCTCCTTGGCCTTGCCGGCGGCGACGTCGCCGGAGAAGGCCTCCAGCGTAGCCGTGCGCTGGGCTGTGGCGGCGCGCTCCCGCTCCCGGGACTCTATCTCCTCGCGGGCAGCCCGTTCGTTGGCGACGACCTTCAGGACGTCGCCGGCACGGGGGACGTCGGACAGGCCCATGATCTTCGCCGGCGTGGAGGGCCCCGCCTCCTTGAGTCGTTGCCCCCTCTCGTCGAACATCGCCTTGACGCGGCCCCAGGTGTCGTCGGCGACGACCACATCGCCCACCTTCAGGGTGCCCGTCTGGACGATGGTGGTAGCCATGGGGCCGCGGGAGGGGTCGAGCTCCGACTCGATGATGGTGCCCTGGGCGGCACGGTCCGGGTCCGCTTTGAGTTCGGATATCTCGGCCACCAGGAGGATGTGCTCCAGCAGGTTCTGCAGCCCCTCTCTGGTCTTAGCGGATACCGGTACGGCGATGACATCGCCGCCCCACTCCTCGATGACCAGTTCTCGTTCCGCCAATTGCTGCTTGACGCGTTCGAGGTTAGCGTCGGGGAGGTCGATCTTGTTGATGGCGACGATGATAGGCACCTTGGCTGCCTTGGCGTGGTCGATGGCCTCGAGGGTCTGGGGCATCACGCCGTCGTCGGCAGCCACAACTAGGACGGCGATGTCGGTGACGGTGGCGCCGCGGGCGCGCATGGCGGTGAACGCCTCGTGCCCGGGCGTGTCGATGAAGGTGATCTTCGCGTCCTTCACCTCCACCTGGTAGGCGCCGATGTGCTGGGTGATGCTACCGGCCTCGCTGTCCGTAACGTTCGTCTCGCGGATGGCGTCCAGGATGCTGGTCTTGCCATGGTCGACGTGGCCCATGACGGTGACCGCGGGCGGCCTGGGCTGCAAGTTGGCGGCCTCCTCCTCGACCTCCCTGCGCTCTACGGTGACCGCTTCCTCTTCCCGGGGGTGAGGCTCGAACTCCAGTTGGCGGGCCACGGCTGCCGCCGCCTCATAGTCCACGCTCTGGTTGATGGCGGCCATGACGCCGTTCTTCATGAGCTCCTTGATTACCTCTATGGCTGAGGTGTCCAGGAGTTCAGCCAGGTCACGCACCACCACGGTGGCCGGGATCTCCACCCTCTTGGAGGCTGCGCTTGTGCCCGAGGAGTTGGTCGTCTGCTGTGAATTCATGACACCTCGGCCGCTAGGCGCTCCGCTCCGTACCGCAGAAGGGCTTCACGATCGTCCGCGGAGAGGTTGGTCCTGAGGGCGCTCTCCAGGCGGCCCTTCTTGATAGCCCGTTCCCAGCACTCGGGGTTGTGGCAAAGATAGGCGCCGCGCCCTGGCCGCTTGCCGGTGGGGTCGGGCTCCACCGCGCCGGTGGGTGTGCGCACCAGGCGGATCAGCTCCCGTTTGGCGGTGGCTGAACCACAGCCGACGCAGGTGCGCTGGGGCGTGTGTTTGGGCCGCGGTCTCGCTCTTACCGCAGTCATCGCTTAGACGTCAACATCTTCGAACTCTTCTTCTTCCTCTTGGATGGGACGTCGGGCCCGCTTGGCCTTCTTTGCCTTGGCTTCCGGCTCCTCGGGCTTGCGTTCGGCCTTCTTGGCCTTCTTTCGCTTCTTGCTTTCGCCGCTGCCAGTGAGGACGTCTTCGGCGAAGCGGATCAGGGGCTCAGGGCCTGCCGCTTCGGCCTCCGGCTGGGCCGGGGCCTCCGCTGCTGCCTCGGCCTGCACCTCCGCGGCGGGAGCCTCCGCGGGCGCCTGCTCTTCGTCGATGACCTCCATCCAGGGCTGGGCCTCACGCTCCGGCGCCGCTGGGGGCGGGGCAGGCGCCGAAGGGGCAGCTGTCGGCCGCGTCGCGGCCGCGGCCGCGGCCAGCACCTCCTGCATGGCCGACTCCGGCTTGATGTCGATGCGCCACCCCGTGAGCTTCGCCGCCAGGCGGGCGTTCTGGCCCTCCCTGCCGATGGCCAGAGAAAGCTGGCGGTCGGGGACGATGACGGAGGCGGTGTTGTCCTCCACCGAGATGTGGACGGTGAGGACCTGGGCGGGGCTGAGGGCGTTGGCGACGAAGCGGCTTGAGTCCGCATCCCACTGAACGACGTCGATGCGCTCGCCGTTGAGCTCGTTGACGATGTTCTGAATGCGGATGCCGCGCAGCCCGACGCAGGAGCCAACGGGGTCCACTCCCTCCTGGCGGGCGCTCACCGCCACCTTGCTGCGGTAGCCAGCCTCGCGGGCGATGGACTTGATCTCCACTGTGCCCCGGTATATTTCCGGCACCTCCAGCTCGAACAGGCGCCGGAGGAGGTTCTTATGGGTGCGGGAGAGGATAAGCTGGGGGCCTTTCAGGGATCGGTGCACCTCCAGCAGGTAGAGCCTCAGCCGCTGGCCGGGCCGGTAGTGCTCCGTCCGCACCTGCTCCCCGGGCGGCAGGATAGCTTCCGTCTTGCCGAGGTCGACCACGATGTGCTTGGCGTCGATGCGCTGGACGATGCCGGATACTACGTCCCCCTCGCGGTTGGAGAACTCCTCGAACACCATCTCCCGCTCCGCCTCCCGCAGCCGCTGGAGGACGACCTGCTTGGCGGTCTGAGCGGCGATGCGGCCGGTGTGGGAGGGGTGCACCTCCGTAGGGATGACGTCGTCTATGGTGGCGTCCGACTTGATCTTCTTGGCATCCTGGAGGGAGATATCGGTCTGGGGGTCTTCCACCTGGGCCACCACCCTCTGCTCGCGGTAGACCCGGTGGTCGCCGGTCTCGCGGTCGATGTGAACGGCGATGTTGCCCTGGAGGTCGCTGTCCTTCTTGTAGGCGGAGACGAGGGCGGCCTCCATCGCCTCAAGGATGACCTCCTGCGGCAGGTTCTTCTCCGCAGCGAGCTGCGTGATCGCTATCATGAACTCGCTCTTCACGGCCGTGTCGCCCTCCCTCGTCCGCTGTTCGCGAAGCCAAAAAAAAGTGGGTCCCCACCCACTCTCACAAAAGAGCGTTATTCCAACATGACTATAGCACTTTGGGGAGACCCCGGCAAGCCGAACAATCGCTTCGGCGTTAGCGGCCGATGGCTGCCTTGATCTCCGCCGGGGCGCTGTCCAGCGGCACCAGTGCGCTCTCCGCCTCCGTGCGGCGCTTCAGCTCCAGCGAGGCCTTCTCCAGGGTGCGGGGGCTGACCGTGACCCGCAGGGGCATGCCCAGCAGGTCGGCGTCGTTGAACTTCACCCCGGGCGTCTCGTCGCGGTCGTCATAGAGGACGGCGATACCGTCCGAGTGCAGCCGCCGGTACACCTCCTCGGCGGCCTCGCGCACCTGCTGGCGGTTCGGCTGGAGGGCGACGAGGTGCACCTGGAAGGGGGCGATCTCGGCGGGCCAGATGATGCCTCGCTCGTCGTGGTTGGCCTCCACCACGGCGGCGAGCAGGCGTTCGGTGCCGATGCCGTAGCTGCCCATGACGGCGGGGCGTTGCTTGCCCTGGGCGTCCAGATAGGTGGCGCCCAGCTTTTCGGCGTAGAAGGTGCCCAGCTTGAAGATCTGCCCCATCTCTACTCCGCGGCGCAGGTGCATGGGCGTGCGGCACTGGGACTCCCCGTTGGTCGGGGCGGCGCAGAGGGACCCTTCCCTGGCCAGGGCGATGTCGGCCAGGATGTCCGCCTGCCAGTCGCGGCCGTAGTTGACGTTGAGGAGGTGGGTGTCCGGCTTGTTGGCGCCGGCGACCAGGTTGGCCTCCTGGGGCAGGAGGTCGTCGGCGACGATGCGCACCTGTCGGCCGGCGGGCGGGCGCTCCTTGAGGCCGACGGCGCCGGCGGAGCCGGGGACGAAGCCGGCGGCGACGACCTCGGCTTCGCTCATGTAGTGGAGGTCGATGGCGCCCAGGGCGCGGCGCAGCTTCGTCTCGTTGACGTCCATATCTCCGCGGATGGCGACGAAGACGGGCTCGCCGCCTGTGGAGTAGAAGACGGCCTTGCAGGTCTTGGAGGTGGGTATGCCCAG